>ERZ773214.246-NODE-246-length-38464-cov-9.691817_pt1 | contig 38464 bp, 59 predicted proteins | sample MGYA00511238_ERZ773214 | MGnify/ENA primary metagenome ERZ773214 (study PRJEB29015, sample SAMEA2738157) | human oral metagenome | biome: human oral; feature: human-associated habitat; material: saliva | place: China | collected 2259 ... | reverse complement strand
CCTACGCACCCGTGCGCATACCCCTACGCACCCGTGCGCATACTAAGCCTAGCAACGGCCGGTTTGAGAATCTCCTAAAAACCTCTTGCTTTTGCTTGCCATATGAGCTACAATAGAATCATAAGCAAAGAGAGGAGAACTTGCATGACACAGCAAGAAATTACAAAACGTGACGAGAAGAGGGCTATGCAGCTTGCGCTGAAAAACCAGTATGAGCCTGTCGTCCCACTCGCTAAGGGTATGATCAGCAACGCTGAGAATGAAAAGCAGACGCTGAGCTTGATCGCCACCTTGCATAAAAGCGTCCTAGGGCTCACCAAGACGGGCGAGATGCGTCCAATCGGTGACTTACGGGTATTTATGGCTATCGCCAACCAGTACGGCCTGAACCCGTTTAAAAAGGAGATTTACGCTACATATATCTGGGACTCGAACCGACGGGGCGAGGAGCTAATGCCAATCGTGAGTATCCACGGTTTGCGTAAGCTAGCGCGGAAGGGTGGCGTGTACACTCACACAGGTGCAGCAGAAGTTAAGAAAGATGGCGATAAGCTCCTGAGCGTCACGGTGCCTGTATTTGGCCGCTGGGACAACACGAGTACGCCAATCGAGGTTACACGATATACAGCCTACTACGATGAGTTTGTACGCACTAACCGTGAAGGTCAGCCGATAAGCAACTGGAAAACCATGCCTATAGTGATGCTCACTAAGTGTGCTGAGGCAAACGCTCTACGTGCAGGCTTCGACATTGCAGGTATCTACGTAGAGGAAGAACTAACCGCTAACGCTAATAATGGAGAGGAGAGCGACGATGAGTAGAGTTAACCACCTGTCGTATTCAGCGATCGTAACGTTCTTGAATAACCAAGTTGAGTTTCAGAAGCGCTACATAGCAAAGATCTACGATAACCCTAAAACACCATCACTAGTAGTAGGTACGAGCTTTCACAAGGCTATGGAGACCTTCTACGGTAAGGACGGTGGCGACGTGCAGGCTGCCATTGAGGCCGGCCTAGAGGAGATGAGCTATGTAAGCGACTCTGAGATTGACTTTGGCAAGACGGGTAGCCGTGAAAAGATGATGCAAGACTACACTCGCCTCGTAAATAAATACTTTGAGGAAGCACCACACTACGACGAGGTAGTAGATGTTGAGAAACGTCTCGAGGCGAGTATCGCTAACGTGCCAATGGTTGGTGTGATCGACATGGTGGTGCGCGACAATGGGCTACGGCTTATCGACTACAAGACAGTTACTGCTTACAGCCCAGATGACGAGGAGAGTTACAAGTACCTTATGCAAGCTTATATCTACCTCGTATTAGCAGAAGCGGAATATAATCAGAAAGTAACAGAGGTAGTATTTAAAGAAATAAAGAAAACGATCAACCGGGATGGTTCGCCACAGTGCCGTGACGTTGCTTTTGATCGCCAATCTGTCCTTGCTTTCGCACCTATCGCAAAGAAAATCATCACAAACGTATTTGAATATGTAAACGATGACCGGTCGAAGTTCTTCCCCAACATGAACGATCGGATGAACGGCGCGAACAGCATGGACATTATCGCCAACCAGCAAGAAGGCTTTGACGCCGCCAAGATCAAGCGACAAGTACGAGTAGCTGATACCTTTGAGCAACAGAACGTTGTCATCGATGACGGCACAGGTACAGACGAGGAGAAGATCCTCCGTAAGCTTATCGAGTTTGGCATTGGTGGTAAGATGGGTGAGACATACGTCGGGCCGCAGGTAATCAAGTACACGATGCAGCCTAACCGAGGCGTGAGTATGAAACGTATCGCAGACAAGGCTAACGACCTTGCTATTGCCCTCGAGAGCGAGTCTGTACGTATCGAAGCCCCTATTGCAGGTACAAACCTTGTAGGTATCGAAATACCAAATAAAGATCGTAAGGTTGTTCCTCTTACAGATGAGTGCCTTAATCCTGGCACGTTCAAATTCCCTATCGGCATGGACGCCTTCGGTAAAGTTCACTACTGTGACGTTGTAAAGACACCTCACCTCTTGATCGCTGGTCAGACCGGCGCAGGTAAGTCTGTTATGATAAACGTAATCCTGGACTGTCTCACGAAGCAGCTCACACCGGAGCAAATGAAGCTCGTGCTCATCGATCCTAAAGAGGTTGAGCTTGCTATGTACGAGGGTGATGATCATCTTGCAAACGATATTATCACCTCACCCAAGGAGGCGGCGGAGACGTTTCACTGGCTCGTAAAGGAGATGGGGAGACGGTACAAGGAGCTACGCGAGAAGCGCGTCCGAGACATTGCAGACTACCCAGGAGAGATGCCGCGTATCGTAGTTGTAGTGGATGAGTTTGCTGATCTTATGATGACGAGCAAGAAAAACCCACTATCGAATGTGGACTACGAAGGCCTTAAGGATGCTATCCTGGACGAGGTCACGCTCACAGGTGGTAAGCTCACAAAGGCCGCACTCAAAGCCGCCGTGAAGCGCGTCAACGATAACACGCCGCCTTCTGCTGAGGAGTCTATAATTAGACTAGCGCAGAAAGCACGGGCGGTTGGTATACACCTCATACTAGCAACACAGCGCCCATCAGCAGACGTTGTGACAGGGCTTATTAAGGCGAATATCCCAACCAAGATCGCTTTTAGTGTCACAAACTCGCTCAACAGTAAGATTATCCTAGACGAGGTAGGGGCTGAGGCTCTCACTGGCAAGGGTGACCTACTCTATAGCGACCCAACAGCAAAATCATTACAGCGCCTACAGGGCCTGTATATCTAGAAAGGATAATAAACATGGCACGTACAGTAAATGATATGTTCAAGGCTGAAAAGATCAAATGGCTAGAGGAAGCGCGGGCTACGGCTCGCTGCCTCCTCAAGACACAGCAATATGTGACAATCGAGGACGTCCTTAAGAGAAAACCACTACCGAAGTTTCTACACCACAATACTATTGGCGGAGTGTTCCGCACGTTAGACTTTGAGTGTGTTGGATGGGGACGAAGTACACGGCTAGAGATGAATGGCCGGTATATTAGGCGGTGGGGACTACGAGATAAATAAAGTTGAGTAAAAGCGTTGACTTTAGCTAATGCTTGCGTTACAATAGAAACATAAACAATAGAGAGGAGAAACTCATGGAACAACAAAATAATAACGATTATCATAAAGCGATGGTTGTAGTTGCTTTTGCACGCATCATGTATGTGACAGTATTAGGTGTACTCACAGCATGGCTACTCAGCACAAAAGGGTTTGATAGCGGGTTCTGGTGGGGTTTATTGTCTATAGTCATGATTCTATGGACAGTGAGCAAAGCGATTGAGACAATCTCATTTATCACAATAGCGGTAACATGCAAGGATGATTAATTGATGAAACAGAAAATTCTAGAAATTCTTGATAAATCAACCAACAACGGTATGAAGGCTAAGGAGATTATAGGCCTTATCCAGATGGGTATTATCCAAGCGCAGTACGATATGTGGGAGGAGCAACATAAGAACCGCGACACCCCATCAACCGCTGCTACAGACTGGGCGGTTGCAATGATAAAAAATAGACTATTTGGGAGGTTAGACAATGGGGAGTAAACGACGAGGTAACACGACGGTTGCTGAAAAAGCAATTTTAAAGGGAGAAATAAACTCAGCAAAAAATAGTCTAATATACACAGAGGATTCTATCAATTGACTTTTGGAATATGAGAACGATGACTTATACTGAAGTATACTCAAACCTTCTATTGGGGCAATACGCTCAGTAAAAGCAGTCCTTGATATAGCCAAAGAATATATAAGTAACACATAGCATGAGGTATATATATGGAGAATAAATGGCGAGGCAGCGCACTGTGCGCACAGACAGACCCGGAAGCGTTTTTCCCGGTCAACAAAGCATACGCTGATGAGTATAACGGGTACAACAACTACAACGATGCACGTAAGATTTGTGCTGAGTGTCCAGTAAAAGGCGAGTGCCTAGCAGATGCTCTGATGACTGGAGATGTAGAGTACGGTATGCGAGGCGGGCTTACACCACGTGAGCGTATGGGTATCTTAGCAACAAAGGTGGCGATGTATGAGTGAAAACTATATAACAACACTAGAGTTGATCGACGAGCTAGCAGCTGCTGGGTTTCAAGCGCGCATACAAAATGAGGCTTATGGTACGTTTGTGAACGTATATGATGGAAGCTGGGGTGTTGGTAGTGTGCGAGTAGATGAGATATATAGCATGAGAGTAACAACTGATACAGCGCCAGACCATCGGAAGTACGTGCTTGATACACTATATAGGTACGCATCAACACCACTAGATAAGCGAGATGAGCCACTGTATAAAATTGGCATCAAAGGTGCTGCGCTATATCTCTTACGTATCAACGATAAAGAGATAACAGCGACCGTTAACGAAAAGGCCGCCAAGGCCTATAGAGGGGCGAGGGCATACGACATTATCGACTCACTAAAAGAGCGTGGCGTAACCGCGTTTGCAAAGGAAGTTAAAAATGCTACTGACTAAATACAAAGTACAAGAGATAGTTGAAAACACCAAGATTGACCTAGATGAACTAGAGAAGCGTGCGGCTATTACCGAGATTGATGAGAGTGGCGTGACTCTAGTATACACAGCGATCGAGATGTTAAAAGAAAAAATTGTAGATGAAGTAGGGAGGCTGTCATGAAACAAAGAGAACTAAAAGAAGCCGTTGAAATGCTCAATTATAGAATAGACATTTTAAGGCCAGGAGAGACATATATATTCTCTAATATACACGATGGCACTATCATCATCAATGAAGCGAACGGAGGGTACAAAGTGTATAACGGCGCGTTTATGATCGATTTAGTCAAAGACACTGTGCTAGAGTTGGTAAAGCTATATAACGACACACCACCTGATCGTCGAGAGATAATGAACGGTACTAGAATAGTAGATTATTATAAAAGAAAGGAGAACAAATGAACTACAACACACCAAAATTAAACCAAGAGACTAACGACAAGTGGGCACAGTTCGACACACTAAGCGATCACTTGCGCGGACATTGTAAACACCAAACGGAGGAGAGTATGAGCGAATATAAGAAACATATCGGGCAAGGCAACGACATGATGGTTGACCAGTTGGCATTGCCACGTGATGTATTCAATGGTAACACTGTAGAGCCACACGACTGGGAGACGCCAGAAGCTGAGGCTGTCCAGCCCGCACTGTTTGAAATACAAGAGGTGGTAGACGGCCTACCAGAGAGTGAGCTACAAACCTACAAGTATCAGATGCTCGCAGAGATTAGCGACCGCGAAGTTATCGTTGACGCCATCAACCGGCGGCTTGATACTGTGCAAGCTAAGCAATACACACGCGGTGTGCGTAGCGCGATTACCAAACAGGTAAAAATGTGATGACACCCAACGATGTAGACGGTGTTGATGACCGTATTGACTATCGGCTCAACGCTATGATAGACGAGGCATTAAAGATAAATCTAAAGCAAGGGTTCAAATCAGCGATAGCGTTTATACGTAAAGAGAGCGCAAGAATACAAAAGGAAGAATTGGAGAAGTTTAATGAAACAAAGCAAATATGACAAACGCCTAACGCATGGTGATGACTACTACAAAAAAATTGGCAAGCTAGGCGGGTCTGCTAAGGTAAAGAAGGGATTTGGCAAGAACCCGCAACTAGCATCTATCGCCGGCAAAAAGGGCGGACGCGCTACACCGTACGCAGAACTATCATTTGCGGCTGCGGACAATATCCAACGGGTGCTCCTTAAAAATGAGAAGTTCAAGGTAAAAGAGGAGAAAAGTCGCTACGAGGTTACAATGAACGGCTCAATTCTCTCGATTATCCCACGCTACAACGGACGTATCAAGAAGGCTGTGCCACGAGATGACCTATCTGGCCGGGTGATGGCTACGAAAGATGTGGCTGTCCTAGAGACGCTCAAGGTCATGATCGTAGAGGGTATGTACCGTGGCGAGAGTTAGAACCGCAAAAGAGTCCACCATCCACCAGATGGTGGTGGACTATTTAAAGCTACAGTATCCAGGAGTCATATTCCGCACAGACTTTAGCGCTGGCGTTAAGATGACAATGGGGCAGGCTATCAAACATAAGGCACTACAGGAAGGTAGAGGATACCCAGACCTATTTATCGCTGAACCAGCACAACTAGCGGGTGAGTGGTATCATGGGCTGTACCTCGAGCTGAAGCGTGATGGGGTACGCCTCATGAAAAAAGATGGCAGCTGGGCGAACGAACACTTTGCAGAGCAACACGCCTACATGAAGCGTCTGAGCGAGCGAGGTTATCGATGCACATTTGCGGTGGGGTTCGACGATGCAAAAGACCAAATAGATAAATACATGGCTATGACAGACTATAAGGAAAGACGAAAACAAACACCAAACGATCAAATTTTCTAGAACAACACTAGAAAAAATAGGGGGGCGAAAAGCCCTCCTTATATGTTAGTATTAAGCTAGTATAATCTTTAATAATAGGAGACAATTATGCTAGTAAACTACGGCGTAGCAGTGCCAGAATCACAATTTACCACGACTCCAGATAAGCGTGGCGTGATCGGCCAAATTGCATTTACAGATACGGGGCGGCAGTTCCGTTATTGTAAGTCGGCAGACACCGACGCTCAGCCATATTGGACTGGGATGAAAAACGACGCCACAAACAAAAACGGCGGGTTGGCAGCTGATGCTAAAACTGGAGACACTGTTATCCAGTTGAAGCCTGGTCACCAAGCTGATGGTTGGCAAGATGGCACCATCCTTATCAACAACAAGCAACTCCTTGAGTTTATTCAGGTTTCGGGTGACTACGTCTACCTCCGCGACCAAATCCTCGAGGACGTAGCAGCCAACACTGGCTGCCAGGTTCGCCCCAATGACTATGATAACCTCAAGAAGGTTACAGCGGGCGCTAAGGTTTACACCCGTAGTGCTGTGCCAGCCGGCCACTATTTCTGGTGCGAAGTATAGTATAACTACACCAAACCAAGAGAGAGGCTTCGGCCTCTTTTTTGGTTTCTAGCCTAATGCTATAATGGATACACAAGCAATAACTAAATAGGAGCACAACAATGAGCACACAGTTACACGTCATGCCAGGGTTTTGCCTGGTAGAGGTAACTAACAAATATGGCTCGAGTCTGTCTATCTCACAAGGGGATCACGGCAGTCATACGAGCGGCACACTAAAGGCTGTATATATTCACCCTTCTGGTGTGTCTACAGACAAGGAGGACACACTCTCGAAATTCCTTGGCAACAAAATATATTTTACGAAGTATAACGACAGTGAGGAGATTGAAGTAGACAGTAAAATGTTTATCTTTGTCCCTGTAGACGCTGTAAATGGAGGTTTACTGGATGCCTAAACAAACCTCAGTACGTAATGTAATACGTGGTGATGAGCTACAAAAAAAGATCAGTATGGGCGTTGAGAAGGCCTTCGACGTAGCATATTCCTCATATGGCGCAAACTCTGGTAATATCATGATCGAACACCGCTACGGCGAGCCTCTCGTATCTCATGACGGTATTACTAATATTGGCCGCCTCGTAGTAGCAGATCCAGTAGAGAATATGGCAATCTCCCTTGTACGCCAGGCCAGCGAGAAAACGAACCGTTCAGCTGGCGACTCTACAACTCTTACTATCGTAATGACCTACCTCGTCTATAACTACTTTAAGGAGATGGCGAAGGATAAGCCACGAGCCGTACAAAAGCAGATTGAGCAAAATAAGAAGGCTATCATCAAGGCTATCAAAGACACTAAGATCAAAGCCACAGACGAGCTACTCTATAGCGTCGCACACACGTCATCAGGTGATGAGGCTATCGGCCATCTAGTGTTTGATGCTATTAACGATGCTGGTGCTAATGGCGCAGTAACAGTGGTAGAAACACCAGAGAATAAGATCGAGAGTAAAATCGTCCAAGGGTTCACATTTAAAAAAGGTATGTCGTCCATTGCCTTCGCAGACGATATGCAATCTATCCAGACTAAATACGACAACCCAACCGTTATTGTCATGTCTCGCATCATCAGCAAGAACGATGACATTGTACCTATTATCGACGCAGTTCTCAAGGCGGGTGCAGAGAGCATCGTACTCGTAGCAGACGTATCAGGCCAAGCCCTGGAGACTCTCGCTACCAATAAGATGAACGGCAAACTGAACATTGTCGTAGTAGAGCCATCGAGTCAAGCACGCGAGCTATTCCTTCGTGACGTAGCAGCCTATGCTGGCGCTGAGGTGTTCGTATCACCACGCGTATCAGACTTTACAGATGCCAATATCGGTAAGGTTGAGCGCGCTCATATCACCACTACAAAGACAATCCTATCTGGCCCAGGTAACCGCGAGAAGCTGGATCAATACATCGAAGGTATCAAGGACGATTACCGGCGTGATGCCTTGAATGGTAAGACTGTTGAGATTAGCGTTGGTGCAGCTACACAGGTTGAGCGGCAAGAGCTAAAGCTCCGTATTGAGGACGCTGTAGCAGCTACCCAGATTGCAAAAGACTATGGAGTGCTCCCTGGTGGTGGTACGTTCCTACGCGACGTATACGAAGGCGACACCACTAATATGCCTAGTTACCTCACACAGCCATACACAATGCTTGTAGGTAGTATGGCTAAGGAGACGACTGAGGACAAGCCGTACACACCAAAGGCCGGTTACGATATTTATTCTGAGACGTACCACACAGACGTTCTAGAGGCTGGTATTGTAGATAGCGCTAAATCTATCGAGGAGGCAATCATAAATAGCCACAGCGTCGCTGCGCAGCTCCTATCGATTAACGTGGCTCTGCCATTTGAGAAGGATCAAGAATAATGGATATTGTAGCTCTTGTCATCTCAATTTGTGCCCTCCTAGTCGCTTTGCTAAATAACCGCCATGACCCGGTTGTACCTACTACGGTACGACGGGCAGGCCTCTCCTGGCTGGAGAAATACGCGGGCGCGGAGGAACAATACATAAATAAAAACAAAGACAAAAAACATAGCGGCATCATTGAAGCCGCCGATCCTGTGACTATCAATGCTCAATGGCGCGATGAGACAGGGCAAACAGAAAAAGACCCGTTAGACTTTATGAAGGACGTGAAATAGATGGGTGTAATCATAGATGGTATATATTACCGTGAAACACCAAAAGACGCATCACAGCGCGTCTCAAGCACTGTCACGGGCATAGCAGACACAAACAGTAAAGACAGACAGCGTGAGGAGTTTGCGGCCGACCTAATCCAGTCGCATAACCCAGATGGGACAGTAAACGATGACTTTATCGAGTACTACCCAGAAGAAGCTAAGAAGCGCGGCCTAATATAAAAAATATAAACCCAAAGATAAGAGCACCCACTACAGGTGCTCTTTATATTTACCGCTCAAGTAGACAGACCATGCTTTGTACCCCTGTGACCTCCACACATCGTACGCGCATTTTACGTTAGTCCCTACGTCGAACGTGTCGCAGTGTTCTCGTCCTGGGAGTATCCTTACCTGAAAAGCTCCTAGACTATACCCGTATACCCTATTGTTTTGTGTAAATGTTAGTGTTTGGTCGCCTTTTGCGCCTGTCCTACAATGGCTCTCGGCGGTAGCGATAGCGACCATGGTGTTTACGTCCCACCCGCTGTATTTCGAGGCCTCCTCACGCACAGCGTCGCATCCTGTCTTTATTGGTTGCGCCACTATAGCTACTGGAGGTTGCTCTACTTTAACAACTGGTTTCGCTACTGGGCTTTTTCTTTTCCCGCGGTTTCGCTCGTCACAACCTTGATAGTGTTGTACTTCTCAACCTGTGTACGGCCTGTGTTGAGGCCTGCCGCGAAAGCTACACCTGCTGCGATCAGCGAGAGCATTACTGCAAAGATCGCTGCCGTCATGATAGCGCTTGTCTTTTTTACATAGAGCTTATCTACGGCGCGGCGAATCTCTTCGTTTGCCCCAAAGATTACGTCTTGGCTTTTCTTATTAGTTTTACTTTCTTTAGCCATGCAAGTATTATCTCCTCTCTTGCTTATGTTTGCTATGTCTCTATAGTACACCATCTAAAGAATAGAGTCAACACTTTTCTGAGTTTTATTTACAACAATAAAACCCCACCGGAGTGGGGTTCTTGGATAATCTAGAGGCTAGACTACCGAATCTTGGTGATGCCTGTGATAACACCCTGGCGGCGAGGTTGAGTACAGATAAAGTTACCCGATACAACCATTGCACCAATCTCTGCGAGCTGGTTCGTTGGGTTCATGAAACCGCGGAACTGCATCCAGGTAGGCTGATCCTCGCTGATAGCGCTGTCGATAGCCTCCTGCTTCTGCTTCACACGCTCAAGGCCAGGAATGGTCAGGTCACGAAACTCCAGGTAGTTCTCGTTGAGGAAGAACATCTTGCCCATAGGAGCCTTGTCGTCTGCCACACATGGCTTGCCACGAAAGTCGAGCGATACGAACCCAGCCGAGCCGTGCAACTCGCTAGCAGGCACAGAAGTACCCATTGGAGTACCACCGCTAACACGGTTGTAACCACGAGCAGTCATAGCGTTGTATTGGACGCTGAGCTTGTCACCCATCAGCTCCTCGTATAGGCTCCAAGTTGCCTTGTCGCTGAGGATCATCGTTGGGCTGTGCTTTGCGCTACCAGCAGCTGAGACAGCGTCAAACTCTTTAGCCATAAGGCCGAGAGTCAAGAGGCCGTTAGCAGCAGCTGTAACGTCAGCGTTGACCGAAGGCATCGTAGCACGGGTGATACCAGCGTAAGTGGTAGATGCCGTACCGTTGTCAACGATCAAGCCCAGACCATCAAGGTCGTTGCCAGCACCAGTACCGTAAAGCTGAGTACCGATGAGGTTTGCGAGGCTGTTTTGAGCTTCCTCGAGCTTTTGAGCAACCAAGCGGACAACCTGGTTGTCGTTCGATGCTTGGTTGACAGCCTTCTCAAGCTGGCTCACAACAACGCTCTGGACAACCGTGGCTGGTTCCCACTTCAGGTTCTTAACGTTGTCGGTGTTAGAAACAGCAAACTGCTCCATGTCGGTGATCGACTTACCAGTCGTGCTGTTCTTGGTTTGTGTAGGACTTTGAACCTTTGGCCCAGTCCACTTCTTGGTGTTGCTCATCACGCGAGCGGTCAAAACGTTCGAGTTGTTAACAAAGTCAACAACGCGAGGTAGAAACTCGTCCTTTGTGATGTTTTGCACTGTTTCTGAAAACTTCATTGCTTCCATCTCCTTATAGTTGTTACTAATCTGATTTTACGACACTATTGGTCGATAACCGTGGCTATTATTGGCCTAATTGCGCGTAAATGTTCTGCAATTTCAGCTTTGCGGCCTGTGGGCTATCTGTAGTGAGCGGCAACATAGACTTATAGCCTTGAATATCCTGGTTAGACAGAGCGCCACTGTCACCTGCTGCGCGGGCTAGGGCGACTGCTAGAGCTTGCTGGTTAGCCTCGTATGCCGATGCACCAGGGTTGAACATACCGAGTGTAGCGCTGTTCAAGAGGTTGTTTAGCACCCCTACAGGGCCTTGTGCACCGCCAGCTTGCTTATACATAGTCTCAATACTAGCTGCCTTCTTTGCTGCGTCAGCCTTCTTTTGGTCATCTTTCGACGTTTTACTGCTACTTGCCTTCTGCAACGCTGCGAGCTGTTTCTGGTTCATCGCGTCTTTTTTGTCGAGCTGCTCGAGCATTGAGGCGTAGAATTGTACGGCTTTCGGGTTGTTGTCTGCGGCTGCTGCCATGTAGGCTTGCTCAATCTGGTCACGGTCTTTACCGGCGAACTTCGATGGTTGCATCAACTGTTGCATAGCTTGGAGTTGTTGAGCTTGCTGTAATTCTTTCTGTTGAGCCTGAGCACCCTGCGCCCCGCCGATTTGTCCGGAATTTCCGGATAGTTGATCAGTGCCCTGCTGTTGGCCACCATTCATTTGACCTAATGCGAGAAGCCCCGCTCCAGCCAATGCTGCGTTTTTAGTGCCGTTAGCTATCTTGTCGCTGTTCTTAGATGCAAGCTGTAGCGCACGGCCACCCGTCTGGAGAGCTTTCCCTGTAGCTGCTGCTAGAGGCTTACCTACAACTTCCTCTGCCACCTGCGCGAGTGGGTTGTTGAACGATTGGCCGCCTACACCACCAGCGAGCGGTGCCATTTTCTGCTGTTTAGCGATCTGGCCCAATGTGACAAACGGTGATTGCATACTACGGAGTGTTGTGTAATCTACACCATCTCGTAGTTGTTTCACAATATCCTGCGTGAGACGGGGCGAAAGGTTAGCTCCTACGAGCGCCTCTGAAAGCTCCTGGATATTGTCTGGGTTGTTGTATACGTCCTTCGAGGCGGCGTTGATGCTCTTCTTCAGGTCGCCAGCATAATCACGTACAATCTTCCGAGCAGCATCTGCGCCCTTGCCTGTCATGTCGTACGCCTTACCCTCAAGCTCCTGAACAGCCTTATGTAGGTCGTAAATATCGGCTTCACCAATAGCTGCTGCACGATTCTCTCCACGCTCTGCTAGGCGCTCTGCTATCTTCCCCTGTGGCACATCATTAGCGGTGTTGATGATATTTGTGAGTGTCTTCTTCTGATGAGGCTCAAGAGCAATACTATTCTCGATAGCCTTCAGAGCCTTCGTACGGGCTTCATCTGGGACTAAGGCGCTAACCTGAGCGTTTTTAAGGGCGTTGTTGTTAAAGTTCGACAAGATACCCTCGTTGCCGGTCATGATATTCGCCAAATCTTCATACTGCCCGTCAGTAAAGCCGTACTTGTCTGCATACTTAATGGCGTCTGGGGCGCGCTGCAATACCTTCTTGTCTTTCACAGCACCAATGATCTGATTATTGCGTAGGTTGCTACCAGAATCTTCTACAGCCTCACCGATCTTATTCAGCTTAGATGCTAGAGTGTTGTTGTCTGCCAGCGCTTTGTTCGTAGCCCCTTCCACAGCATAGTTATCTGCAATATTTGGGTTTATAGGAGCGACTTTGTCCACACCATCTGTGAGCTGGCGTACAATGTCATTCTTAGGTGCCGCAGCAGCCTCTAGAACATCATCAACAGAAACCTTCGGTACAGCCGCCTCAACTACATCATCAGCTACGTTAGCCACCTTAGGTGCCGCAGCTTCCACCACCTCTGGAGCGGCACTAGCTACAGCCTTAGCTGCAATGTCATCTGCTTCATTCCGCATAAGATTATTGAGCACGCCGCTACCAGCTGAACGAGCAATGTCGTCACCGTAGTTACTAGCAAGCCGGGCGACAATGTCGTCGCCGTACTTTGCTGCCCCCTTAGAGAACAATTTATTTAATACTCCACCGAACATTAGAACATACCCCCTTGTCGTCGTTTATATAACTCATTTAGTGTGTTAGCTTGCTCGTCCTCATCCGGTACGCCTTGCTGTGGGTTGAGAGCGCCCATAAGCTGGGAACCGCCATACAGAGCACCGCCCCCGAGAGCGAGCTTACCTACTGCGCTCTTAGGTACGAGGCTACGCAAACCTTCTTGGTATAGTGCTCGTGACGGTAGAGCTTCCAACACTGCGGCAGAATCGCCTCCAGCACCGTTCACAGCCCGAGTGATAGCGTTTTGCCCACGGTTCTTGAGAAAGTTACCGCCAACCTTCATAGCGCCCGGTATAGCACCTCCCATGACGCCACCAAGTAGTGCACCATTCAGCGCGTCATCTGTCTCGCCCGTGCGAATCTTGTCTAGACCACCCATAGCAGCACCGGTAGCGGCTGAGCCAGGAATCGTGTATAGGGCCTTATTCACAGCGCCAAGCCCTTCAGCTACTTTACCGAGCTTAGCGGCCTTAGCGGCAGCGCCGATACCAGGCAGAGCGGTGAGCAGTGTCTCTCCAGCGGCAGCCAGGTCACTACCTACGTCACGATCCTTGTAGTTGCCTGTGGCTAGGTCGCTTACTGCACCGACTGTTTGAGCAATAGGGTTAAGAAAGGAACCAAGAAGACCGTCGCCAAATACATTGTTCTTTTGCTTCTTTTTCTGCTTTTCAAGTTCAGCGTTAGCATCACTGGCTGCTCCTTTCAGTTGTTCACTCTTACTGTCTAGAGATGACATTTGGCTTTTCCAGGCGTCATCAAACCCAGGAGTAGTCTTGCGCATGTCTGCAAGCAGACCAGCGTTGGCCGGATCGTTGTAGATACCATTGAGCTGCTCCTTGTAAAAGTCGTTAACCTTCTGGTTGATTTGCTGCTGATCAGCGGCGTCCTGGTATTTAGCCAACGCTTGATCCTTTGTTTTACCGAATAACCAATCAAACATACTTTATCTCCCCCACAGTGAGCCACCGCCGAATAGCGCGAGCGGCCCCCATTTAGCTACGTTACGGAAACCTTGCGAGAGGTTGTTCCCGATGTCGCCAAAGTAGTTATGGTTGTTAATACGGTTGTGATCAGCTTGCACACGGCCGAGGCGACTAGCTTCAGCACGAGCTGCGTTTTGAGCGGCTGCAATCTTCTCTTGCCAAGCACGAGCTGAGGCGTTAGAAGCGTCTTGTCGGTCAAGCATGTACTTCTGCAAACCAAAGTTAGCGGCATTAGCTGCTGCTTGTCGTGCGCTAGCCTGTTGTTCCTTCCATCGCTCAAGGGCCATCTTCTGCTGGTTAAGCTCCCAGTTGTCTCGTGCACCATAGATATTAGCGAGAGCGTTTTCATCTTGCTGGTACTGGCTGTAGGCACTGTTTCGCTGCCCGAGCAAGGTGTTCCAGATGCCCTGGAGGATGTTTGTCGTGTCTTCCTGGGTCTTGTAGTTGCCAGCCGCAACATTATTCACCTCATTCATCGCACGGTTGACTAACTCGTTGTAGTCGGTCGATGCGTTTTGGTAGTTGGTGTTGAGATAGTTCTGCGTATTCTGCATACTACCAAGCTGGCCCTGCAAAGCACGCTGCCTCTGAGCCTCTGTGAGGCCTGTGCCACCATATTGCTGCCGGATGCTCTCTGGCAGCTTGTTGATGGTAGTGTTGATTTGGTTTACTGCGTCACGAGCAGTGTGGTAAACGCCGCGAGCTTTGTTAATCTCGTCGGTATTCATGTACTTATCACGCGCTTGGTCGTAAATATCGCCATAAGTCCGCCTGTTTTGCAGGTGTGCGTCGTAGTTCGACTTGGCCTGGTCGGATTGGGCTTGGTAATTATTAAAAGCCGCTTTACTGGCGTTTTTCGTACCTTGTGCGTCTGCTATTCTTGCTCCAAAGTCCATAATTATTCTCCTTTACTCTAATTTAACACCGCTAGGCGTAGATAAGCCTGGCGTTACGAGTACTTGCGTTCCAATTCGCCGAACGAACCATTGCCGGCGCGGTAATTCTGGATAATGAGCTTTTTATTAGCCTCATCACGCATGTAACGCTCGTTAATTTCGGCTTTCTCGTTGATGAGGCGCTGCTGGGTAGCGATACCTCGCCACATATAGCTATTATCGATCGCGTTCATACGGGCAATATGAGCCTTCTCCTCTGCCATCTGGCGCTGCTGAAACCTGTATGTATCAATAGCAGATTGGACAGATAAGAGATTACGGTTGGCAACTGTTGTCATCTTGTCCCATGCCTTCACGTTCTGTAGCGAGGTTTGCCAGTCATTGTAGCGTCGTCTGATGCCGTCCCATATAGAGTCATAATGCTTGTTTGCCACGTCTATGGAGCGGCTGAAAGCGTCCTCAACGCGTTTCTGGTACGTATTGTTGGTTGTCATGTATGTAGCCTGGTACCCTGCCATCTGTTGGCTGAGGCCTCGTAGCTGTTGCTGCTTAGCTAGGTCTCGCTGAGCCTGTGTGATAGCTGTACCACCAAACTGCTGTCTAATAGACTCAGGCAGCTTGTCAATCATCGTCTTTGTGCGGTCTACGTTAGCCTTGGAGGCGTCTACATCAGCCTTGAGGTTGCGCAATTCGTCAGATTCCAGGTATTCTTTGCGACGTTTCTCAAACTCATCGCCGAAGTTCGGCATTGTAGACGTTGCGGCGTCGTAGGAAGCCTTTGCCGCGTCCGCTTCACGCTGAGCACGGTGCCAAGACTCGCGTGTTTGGTCCCTATATCGTGTTGCGTCTGCTAATCGTTGCTGAAAATCCATAATTACCTCACAAATATGTCATCTTTAGGGTCATAAGGGAAAATATAAAACGTAAAGTCAAACCAAGAGCCACTCAAGTCTGTCCATAGTTTTATAAATTGATGCACTGCGCTGGCCCCAGGCCCCCAACGCGATGAACGGTGTGAAACCAATGACCCGAGAGACATTCTAGCGTAGATATTCTCATTGTCGGCGAAAATACGCAGGTTTTTCCACCGCACAAAGTTGTTTGTGATGTTTCGGGTGTTGCCATTGCCGAGCGGCACAACAAAATCAAAAGCTTTACCCGATATAGGATCTATTAGCGCACGCCCCTGTGTCGGCATAAAAGGCACATCCTCTGAATAATAACCAGATCCAGGCGCTGCTGGCGTCACGAGCATGTTATACTCAACGGTAAAATTGCCATCAGCCTGAAACCAGCGAGCATACATGCGATTTACCAAGTGAGAGCGAGCCATAGACATGAATATAGGAACCTTTCCTTGCCCGTGCGGTACCTTGAGTATATCTACGTCCTGGAATTGCATGATAGGTACATTTGTCCACTCTCCCGAATAGTTGAAGTTCAGGTTTGGGTGGTTTGGTTCGTTGAAAATATGACTAGAGTTAGTTATGACAACACGTCTAGTGACGATCTGAGGCATCTTGTTGGTAACGTCTGAACCGAATATGGGGTACTTTGCATTGAATATCTCATACTTTGTAACAGGGTCTAGTACTTTTACCCCGTAATCGTAATTGCCATATCCATGATCGCTTCTGGTCATATGTATATTGTATCACTTGAGGGCGACACCATTGGTGAGCGCACAGCTACTAAGGCCCGTGCCGCCGATGGATCGTCTGCACCGTACGTGAGCTTATATGACCTGGTGCCAACGTCCATTGTTATCCACTTCTTTTGATCGCTGTTAGCTATCATACTCCACGCCATCACGGTGTTGCCGTTGCCAATATCTATCTTACTCTGCACAAAGCCATACGGTGTCACGTCAGTCATATCAAGCGTGTTGGGCACCCAGTACGTTATATCTCCAGCCTTATTGCCAAACTCTTTGTTCGTCTTCACCCCGAGTATCATCTGAGGTTGCAAGCGTAGATCTATACCAGCGTCCCCAAAAGCCAGTTCTTTGTTCTTCTCTATGAAGCCATACCGTGATGTTTTTATCCCGTAATCGTGTAGGTAGGCTATATGCTCTTTAGAGAACGACAACGGAGTAGCAATATACGGATACTCTATATCATCAGTAACAGGGGTGGGGCTACAGAAAATAAGGTTAATAGGGTTTCTCTCTCCTGTTGTCGTGTTGTAGAACGGTGGCACTGAGTTAATGTAATAGATGTATTGCTCATCAACATACCATGGAGACCCAGAGCCAAAATACGATGGATCAATAGGCATCATGAACGGCACATAACCTAACTCATGCCTCCACCTGAACTTGTAGATAGTAGAGAAGCCGGTATTCTTCGCCTCTAGAAACTCACCGCCAAAATTAGCGGTGTGTAATGCACCAGGAAGCGTATGCTGCGCGTTTATTCCTAATATGGCTAGTATCTTCGCTTGTAGTATAGGAAACGACGAGTTAAAGAGCAGCTTATTGTCTGGAGCGGTCTGTACATCATACCCAGGCATAGCAACCTTCAGGCCGTAGTCTCGCCTGTCTATCTTTACCACTAAAAAGCTCCTTTAGAGTACCCAAACATCGCTACAATACGCCCTGAGCGATCTTCAACCTTGATGAGCCCACGGAGCTGTGTGTCACCCCGTGTCTCCCCCGTACGCACCTGGCGTGGTGTAATCTGTTGCTGCTGCGCTATATTCCCCACTACAGTGTTGTCTATCTCTTCAAACTTCGTACTGAGCTTTGTCTCTTTAATCTGAGAAAACGACGTTTCAAGGCTAGCTGTGTTAGGGTTGTATACTGAGTCTGCCATTATAGTTTCATCTCCTCCCCGAGTGTTCGGGCGTTAAGTTGTACGGATACGATTGTAGGGGGCTCTGGCGTGGCGTCTGTAGTCGTTCCGTCAAAGCCAAACGTAATCTCTTTAAAACGCTTATTTATCTCCATGCGGACACTCACGTCGCCCTCTGTCGCTGTCTTCTGGCCATATACCCATGGTTTAGCGTCTATCTTGTACTTTGGACGGATAGTAGCGCCCTTAGGTAGTGCACGGAATGTCACCCCCATACGAAGGGCCTGCTTATCTGCCCATGGCACACCGCCATCATACATGAGTGACTGGTAGCTAAACTTTTTAGCTGGCCTACTGTTATTGTCTACAACAGCTAGATCGTAACGTGTACCGTTCCTTGTTTGCATCTGGTAGCTAAAGTATAACGTGTCTCCAAAGTTCCAACACCCACCAAGCTCATATGTCACGTCAGAGGTATTATAGTTCCCGCTTACCTCTGGCATATTGTACGAGTAGTAGAATGACTCTGGGTAGTTCTTATCCACTGCACCCCATGAATAGATACCGTGCCTCATCGTATAAAGACTGGTTTTACTTGGGAAGGCAAACAGCATGATGCCGCGTCTCACTGTCATACAGTGCGGATAAATATCAGTCGTGTCTCGTCGCTCTGAGTACTCGCTATGGCTATCATTGAGCGTACGCACTTTGGTGAGCTGTTTAGCCCCTGTGTATGCGTACATAGCACCGTCGATGATCGTGTAAGTAATGTTCTGGTAAGTGAATAGGCTCTTTGGCTCACCCATTGGCGTATCAATCTTAAAGTTCAGCCCGTCTGCAAACCCATCCCAAAAGCCGAGCATCCCCTCTTGGAAGGAGCGACCTGGTACTGTACTCACCTTCTCGCAACCTAATACGACATACTCGTCGTTACTAGTGAGCGTTGTCACCTCCATGCCGTTCTCTACAATCACACGGTGGCGGTTAAACTCGGTCTCGTCTACCTGTGTTAGTCCAGAAGGAAGCCAGTCGACTAGGTACTGATCGTTGCCAATAAATAGCTTGCTACCGCCCCAGTTGATGATTGGGTGGCTCTTACGTGTCGTACTGGTAAGCAGCGAGGCGAAATACTGGAAGTGTAGGCCATACATCTTATCCTGTTCATATGTTTCTACACGCCAGTTGCCGTCGCTAGCATACATGTGGATATGGTACTCCGTACCGAAGTTAGCGTAGTCACCAACCTTAGTCTCTGGGAAGTCGAAGTAAGTGATTTGTCCCGTCTGCACATCACTGGCATTTTTAGTAGCGTGAGCAATCTCTTTGTTCTGAGCATCATGCACGACAAGGTGCACTTGCCCACTACCCTTAGCATGGAATCGCACAGAGATACGCGTCATAGGCGATTGGTCTGGTAAGAAAATGCAGGTATTCTCCTCATTCTCGATAATAGAGGTAGGCAGCCCATCACTCTGAGCTTGGCCGTTGATACTACTCCACCGGTTCGTACCGCCACCAATCCACTTGCCATCACGGTCTTTTACGAGGATCTGGGCTACTGTAGGATACGAACTGGCCTTACCGGTAATAGTATCAATAAAAGACTGATTTGGTGACGTGGCGTTAGTGTACGCGTAGATACGGTCATTCCCGGTAATGTAGATAGCATCCTTTAATCTCCAGTAGGTGAGGTCTCCAAACGTTCCATCAGTCCAGCCTGGGAGAAAAGCTGCAACTGTAACGTCGTTGTTTACGTCGATCCTGTATAGTGTGCCAAACCTGTCAATTCCCCACCTTACACCGTCTGGGGTTTGCGTCATATTTACAATCAAGCCTCGTATATCACCGTCGCCTAAATTGCGAGCCCCAGGTAGTACAGAAAGCCGGCTCGGGTTCTTGCGCCCGTCCATACACTCTGAGTCGCCATAGCTATTCTTAATACCAATCTTCCCATCCGTGCCGAAACCACCATAAAACGACGTTTGGCTGATGATTGTATCGCCTGTGTTGCCTGCCGCCATTACCAGATACTCCTTACTGGATCAGTGATCCGTTCTCGCCCCATCATACTACTACCGCCCTGGACAAAACCAGAGCTTGTCGTGATACCGTACACTGTCTTGTACTCTTGCACCATGTTGTCAAACAATTGCTTGTACATATTGGCGCTGTCTAGATCTTTACGCATCAAAAAGTATTGCTGTGCGGCGTAATATACGGGCGCTTGGTGGTATTCCTCGGGGAATTGTGGGCATTGACCTATTTTGACTCGTGTTGTCGCTGTGAGGCCCTGATATGGCGTCTCAAGGCGTATCTCCCGAGCGTTTACAACCTTAGCTACCTTGTACCAGTTGCCGTCACTGCCATCTGTGACCTGTAGCCAACCATTATTCTCCATACTGCGCACAAAACTATCCTGTGAGGCTGTGACCCGCGGGCTATTCTCCGTAAGAGACACGCTAAACTCCTTGTCAGCCAGTCCTAAGTCCTGCATACGGGGCTCAAACGTCACAATCATGCCGCTTGGTACATCCTCTGCTGGTGTCGGGAACAATTCCATCTCTGTACCATTCTTGATGATGAAACATTCAGGCCTTCCAGTGGATTGCCCGCTCGTGATTTTGTGCCATTCCTCGATATTGTGCACTGGAGTGATAGGATAGTAGTTATCTCCGTCCTTTATACGTACGTCTACAACCCGTACCATGTCCCTTGGGAAGCGATACAGTGATTTGCCCTGGATTAGGTTAGTCTCACGCTCCTGGCGCACCCAGTAACGTCTCACGGCGTTTTGGAATAGCTTTATCCCTGTGTTTATATCTGATACGGCTTTGCGTACCTCTGTGATGTTGTCCTCATCTACGTTGATGAGGCTAATCACATCTTGTTTTAATTGCGAAAATGTCAGCATGTCTTATTCTCCTTTACTCTAATCATACACTACACGCCGCCACTCTTGCTCATCTCTCGTGGTAGATACCGGTTTTCTCCACTGTGACGTGTCCTCTTTGCGGTTATTGCGCCAAACTTGGTCATCGCTACGGTAATATTGATGGTTTCGCCACGCTCCGGTAGTCTCGCTGGTGTATGGTAGCTTGCGCCACTCGTGCTCTATCTCGGTTTGTGGAGTTTTCCATACGTCAGGGTTGATTTGTACACGTTTAAAGCGAATAAGTGGCGTCGTGGTGCGGATACGAGCCGTTACAGGACCTACATAAAACGTATATCGCTCAACATCCTTAAATATGATAGTCGGCTGTGGTATCTCAATACGTGCTACAGTCCCATCAGCTATAATGGCGTGCTTTGAACTGAAGGTAATCGACGGTAGATTGGTTGTTATTCTGGCTTTCGTTGTGCCACCAACAACATTTACATTGGGCGGTGCTTTGTAGTTTAGCGTCGGCTGGCTTATTTTGACTCTCGCTACCTCTGTTGAGGGTAAAATATAGAGTTTACCGGGCTCTTTGTATGTTACTTTTGGTAGCTTGATGGCGACCCACGGGAAGCCTCTGTTGCCTCGGAGGGAATATCTATGAGATAACGCCGGCTGCTTGATAGTTACTTTGGCTGTTGATGTGTCGCCGACAACATCGTAGTTCGCCTTGGCTTTCATAGGGACATATGCACCGCCAGCCGGGAAGCCGCCTAGCGGCCCAGCTATAAACCCCGTATTATCTAGCTGCTTTGACGCTACAGACGCTGGCGTTAAGTCTTGCATCGACGGAGCGGACGAGCTATTAAAGCCAAATGATATAAAACGGTAGTCCACCGAACCACCGCCGTGGGTGAATACGCCGTTTCGCTTCCTGTCTTGGCTGCCCTGCACAGATGAATCGCTTAGCACTATCTGCCATCCAGGTTCACTATCAGCTGATGGCCACACCTTTGCCTTTATAATACTGCCGGTAACACTAAATCTAGCACAGTAATCATTTGTGTGTTTGTAATACGGAAGAGGAAAGCTAGACAGTTTTTTAATACCGTTCTCGAGCCAAAGCGAGTAGCCGGAAGCGGCCGACTGGTCGGGGATTATCGATAGCGTGTATCCCGAAGGCTCACTACCCCTAACAGACGGGTCTTTCCACCGCATGGCGAATATCCCCATCAACCCGTCGGCGCCCGCAAGTGGCAGGGTATTGAACACGGCATACAACTCACCATCTATGGAATCGAACGGAATATATCCGGCAAACCGGTCGTTGTCGGTACCGTCGCTGGCCCGGCGCAGCTTCAACACTTGGTTATCTACTATTGATAGTGTTCCGTTGTGTATCAACTCCCCTGTCCAGTTTTTTAGCCCGTCTCTTGCCGGAAAATAAAGAGCTGTGGACACTACATCACCTCGCTACAACTTCAAAGTTTACTACAATAAATGGAGGGTTATTCGAGTTTGTGTATCCAAACACCGGGGTGAAGTGATTCCATCTACTGCCCTCATTCTCTTGGCTGTCTCTCGAGTTGATCGAGTACTTATAATTCGGGCGTGTGCCGCCGGCCGGCATAGTTGCATCCAACGCTGCGTAACCTATACGCTTAGCGTCGTCGTGGGTAGCGCCAATAGCCGCACGGACGTCGCCTGTGCCAAAACCGACTCCAGCTCCAGTGTAGGTAGACATGCCATGTTTGTGGTCTATCTCCCCACCAGACTCACCGAGAGTACTACCCGTACCGGACGGCGCTTTCCCCAGTGGAAATTTTTGCCGCATATTTTTTAATGTGATAATTCCGCCACTAACACTTCCTAGTGCCGGATTATACCTTATGTGCTCAGCTAACAGAGAGTAATCCTCTTCTTGGTACTGGCCACCATCCATAAACAACCGACCATAGGCCGGGCTATTATTCATTGTCATGATAATATCACCAACCTTGAGTGTTCTCTCGCCATATACTGATATGTAGATAAGCGCGCCAGCCTGAAATGACTTTGCTATCGTGCGCCGAGCGCCACGCTCTACTGTGAATATGTTGTTTGCGCGAGCCTTCACTAGGACTATCTCCGAGTTTTCAGTACTGGGGAATGCATTGGTGGGGGTAATAGTTGCGTAGTAATAGCCAGATACCGGAAAGTCATTAGCGCTTTTAACGGGTATAGTTGTTTGTGTCGTGTTTATATTGCTAGTTAATACTGCTGATGCTAGATTCTCGTTCATTTACCAACTCCTATCAGTTCCACCTTCCCATTCTATTTTCTTGCCAGCTGTGCCGTCCTGGTCTATTTCTTGTATGTAGCAGTTATGACCTACGTCGTATCGTTTCATGATCCGTTCGACGCCTTTTTTCGTGAACAGTGAGTCCATGCTCTCATTCCCTATAGTCTTAACACCGCTACCATCCTCAAGTTCTTTCAACGACCACCAACTAGTGCGCCCGTCCTTCGGTGAATATAGGACACCTCTCGACTGGCTACCCTTATTGGCCGCTAAGTAGCCAATATGATCAACTATCTCGCGGAAATACTTACCGGCAGTAGCGTTTAGAAATTCAGATGATACCCAATACCGCTGCTGGTCATCCAGCTCAAAATGAGCGACCTCTGGACCATACATTCTATGAATATGGCAAACCGCGAAGCTAAACCATACACGAAAACCAAGCTCCTCTGCTATGTCTGCGATGCGCCGTACTCTTTTATTGTTCTCCATACTACGCCACCTCTGCCTTCAGTTCGATACCAGATATATCAGCCTTACCGTTCTGAGCAACAGCTTGGCTTGTAACATCAACAACCATGATTAGATCGCTACCGCCAGTGCGAACAAGCGCTACGTGGTTGACTGTACCACTTTTATCTATAGGTATGTCTGTGACATTTGGCAAGGAAACCTTCTTTTCACCACTAGCTGGGAATGAAATACTACCGAGCGAATAAGCTTTGCCACCGATCTTATTAGCTTGTGCCGCGCTATAGTTCTCTACGTAAGTAGATAGCAGCCAAATCTGATCCGCCGTCTTTACCTTATTGAGCAAGGCGTTCCAAGCATCATTGTTGATCCATTTTGTCATAGTATTTTCTCCGTTTAATTCTACCTCTCATTATACACGTACATAACAAAAACCAGCCCTCACCAAGATAGCTTGGTAGGCTGGTCGTGCACCTCTATAATAACACAGCACCCCTGGCTTTTGACCAAGGGTGCTATGCATAACCACAGTAAATTAATTAATTATACTTGTACAGTCGCTCACACGGCGTCCGGACTCCGGATCACGCTGCATAAAGCATTATACTCCTACTAGATCAAATAGGCAACAGTAATTCATCAAATTCCCCGACAGTATTTACACCAGAGAAACCAACAAACTCTTTAGATAGCAAAACAGGCTGGGCGCTTACGATCTTGTACTCTGTAAAGTACACTTTGCCAGTCGGGGCAGTGATGTACGCGTCCCCATCCTTCTCGAACGTCACCACTGTTGTCTGGCCATTCTTAGTCACAGACATGCGATTAATATACAGCCCACGACTCGCCCCCCGTGGTATATACCGTGGCTTTATTACTTTCTGAAAATCCTCGGGTGGGGTGATGGTCACCTCGCCGTTTCTCCACTCGATCATTAAGCTATCTTGCATACGCTAATATTATAACCCCCAGGATACCTAGGGGTCAATAATACAACAGCTGATTATGAGCTATTTGGTTGCGCCAGCTTTAGCAGCCACAGTCACAAGACCAGCAGCCTGGAGGCCGAAGGCAATACCTTCGTAGACAGTCTTGTCAGTAAAGACAAAGTGCCCGGTCACAAAGTAGTAACCAATGCCTGCTGCGATAGCGAGGAACACCTTAGCGATGCCGCCCCACTCCTTCTTGTTGAACATGTCGAACAGCTTTACGATTGCTGGTACGATGAGAACGTTTAGTGCTTCCATTTTACTTCTCCTTTATTTTTTAAACAAACCTGTGATAGCGTCTAGAATCGCCTGTAGGATACGTCGAATATCTCCAAGGATAGTTGTAGTGTCCTCTGCCTTTGGCGCTTCCTGAGGTGCTTCTGCGGCCCTCTCCTGCGGTTTCTCTGGCTCTGTCGGTGGCTCTGGGTCTACATGCTGAATCTCTGGCGTTGGTGCGTTCTTGATGCGCTGCAATTCCTTGTACTCATCACTACGGCGTAGGTCATCTGCTACCATACCCCAGCTCCAGCCGTTACGGATCTGATTCCGGTAATGCTCAATGCCAGCCTCGTCTGCATCACGCTCAAGCACTTCCCGGTAGAGGCGCTGAATCTCGTTAGTCTCACTGTCGTAGGCTGCTCGTAGCTCATTATTACGTGCGTTACGTCGCTCTGCCACAGCCTTACCTTCTGCGCTGTTAGCCAAGTCCTCACGGATCTGATCCCAGTTCCAGCCCTTGTCGATCTGAGATAGGTAGTGACCAATAGCGTTTTCGTCTACGTTGCGGTCAAGAATCTGCTGGTACAAGCCATTGAGATAGTTAATCTCGTCAGTCCGGTCGCGCTGCACGGTCTGGCCAGCCTTCTCACGAGCCATACGATCGATACGGCCAAGGTCATAGTTGCCAGGGCAGCTTGTGCTCGTCCATGAGTTATGCGGGCGGAGTGGTAGGTCTCCGTAAGTTTTACGTAGCTCTGCTACCAGTTCAGCAATAACGTCATAGTCCTCATCACGACACCGTGGATCGCATTCGATACCAATGCTCGTCTGGTTGCCTACCCAGTTGCCTGCGTGCCAAGCGATGTTAGCAGGGTCTACAATACAGGCTACACGCCGGTCTGTACCCGTAACGACGTAGTGAGCGCTTACCTGCGCTGCTGGGTTGCACAGCCAGGCTGTGACACCCTCAAACGTAGGGTTCTGGTTAGGATCCCCCCACCAGTGGATTGTGATACTGCTGATGTTGTTGCCTTGCCGGCCAGCAGTGTAGTTTGGCGAGTCATACTGCGTAATGTAGTTGTACGCCATTTATACCTCCTTAAATATTAATACAGTTACTGTCACCAGCGATCTTGTATAGCCTACGGTACGCGGTGTTTACTTCACCTTCGTACTTCCATGCTACCCATGATGTTTGGTTACCTGAATTGTCCTTGATGTTGACACATGATAGCTGTGGAGACGCGCCGTCTTTGCCGTCCTTACCGTCTTTGCCATCAACACCATTGATGCCATTAGCTCCTGCCGCTCCTGTAGCCCCTGTCGCACCCGTAGCGCCTTTATCTCCCCTACACAGTCCTGCTGCACAGTATTTAGCCACAGCAGTCGCTATTTGCTCGTCTGATGCGTTCTTACCGTTCGTACCGTTACATATACCACCTGAGCAATAAGCAGCAACAGCACTCATTACCTGGGCGCTCGTGGGGTTATCTGAACATTTGTTGGTGAGACAGTACGTCTTGATGGCTAATGCTATCTCTGAGTTAGTTGGTGTCTTGCCATCAGCGCCATCTTTACCGTTAGAGCCTACGATAGAGCCTACATTGCGTGCCTCTCCGTCTGAATAAGTGAGTACAAGGTTGCCGTCCTTGTCTATTTGAGCGTTAGTGATGTTTGTAATGGGTTTTTCTACCTTCGTGCCGCCAGATATGGTCACTGCTTGGCCTGGTTTGAGCGTAAATACCTTGTAGATAGTGTAGCCACTGAATAAAAGGCTTAAAATCATCATGATTGATAGGATTTTTAGTAGTGTTTCTCTTTTAAACCATCGAATGACACGATTCTTTCTCATCTTAGCAACCCTCCCCTGCTGTTGGACAGCAATGCAATGACAATTGGCACAAATGAGGTGATAACTGCACCCACAACTAGGCGAAATAGCCATTTGTTACGGTCTTTAGCCTCTGCTGAGTCTGTCTCAAGGTCTTTGAGGCGTGATTCTATGTCTTTTTTGTATATTTCTAACGCGTAGATAGGCACAAAGTCATTTTCTTTGCGCAATTCATGCTTGGTGATGGCGTCATCGATAATCTCTTTGACTTGCCATTTGTTTAGAGGTTTGTCATCCATACAGTTTGTCTCTTTCAGGCGAAAACCCGCCCAGTTATTCTCCTTCTTTAGAGATTATACCCCGGGCGGGCTACAGATAGGGTTGCTATTTACTCGCTAAACCCTAGATCTTCCTCTTTACTTTCCGCTTTAGCTTGACGGCCACGTCGTGCTGGCTTCTCTGCCTCTTCCTTTGCGGTATCCTTAGTGCCAGTCGTGTACTGAGCTGGGCCGCGGTACGCTTCGTTGAGCCACTTAGTGCGAGCTTGTACGTCTGCAAGCATACGAGCGCCATCAGAGCTGCTGTACTGGGCGTACTCTTTCCACATGTGCTCGAGAGCCATGTAGGCGAGCCAGCCTGGCACAACCTTCTCTTCACCTGCGTGGATGAGGAAAGCGCGTTGCTTGCCACGGATAGTGGTGTTAGTGTACTCGTTAGGCTGGATGTGCTCCTCGTCATCAATGTGCATATACGCAAAACCTGATGGATACGGCGCGTTGTTCTTAATCACCACCATATCGTTTGGCTTAAACATGCCGTATACAATGTCACGGAACGTCTCGCCGTCTACAGCCTGAGTTGTTACGCTGTTACCAAGGATTTGATCCTCGGTCAGCCCTTGATTGATTTGATCCAGATTCATCTATTTTCTCCTTTCACTTTATAGTTGATCTGCGTAGTAATCTGCAATGTCAGTTAGACTAACATTCTTCCCAAAAGCCTTATGGTTGTACTCTGGGCGATTGGCTGATGTTGTTTTATTTGCTACACGGCTAGCAGTTTTCTCCCGTGATTTGTCCTGGCTAGAACGTCGCTTGTCGTCCTCTGTCTCAAACTCTTTTGGGTTCTTAGCCTTGTAGATGAGGCCAGCTGTGTATGAGCTGATGTTCTCACCCTTGTGCTTGCGGTTGTACTCATCGCGAAAGTCAAGGATCTTGTTGACTAGCTGCACACTAGGATCACTGTTAAATTCCTCTGTACCTGGCTTAGCCTTGATCTTTGGGACGATACCATCATCCTGGAGGCGATCCACATCAGCAATAATAGCATCAAGCTCTGCCTTTTCCTTCTCTGCCTTGGTCGTCTGCTCACGATCAGAGGTGATCTTGTTCATGAGCTTCTCTGCCTTGGAGCTTTGGGCGCTCATAGCACTGTAGAACTGAGCCTCTGCCTTCTTATTGGCAAACTCAAAGTCGTCAGGCAGCTGTGTGGGCAGTTTGATAGACAGCTCCTCGCCGTCCTTGCCCTTCACAGTGATGTAATCAAGGCTGTTGTAGATGAACTTCTCCTCTGGTGAGGACTTGTTCCAAAGCTTCTCGTCAATCTCATCTGGGCGCTCTTCCCATGGCTGAGGTTTGTCGTCTTTTTTGGGCTCTTCCTTTTTGTTTTCTGCCACCTTAAGGCCGCGACGCTCAAGCTCCTTTAGAAACTCTTCGTCAGATAAGCCTTGTGTTTTCGGCTCTTCCTTTGATTCTCCAGATTCTTCTTTGTCTGATTCATCCTCTGGAGTCTCTTCCGACTCGTCGTCTTGCGTTTCGGTGGTGTCTTCACCCTCACCGTTCTTTTCCTCCTCTGTGGTAGGGTTGTCTTGTTGTTCCTTTACCTCGTCAGTCGTTTCCTTGTCGTCCTGGTCTTGGGCTTCTGCCTTCTCAACCAGCGCGTCAAAGTCCATCTCTGATAGGTCTGTGTTAGATGATGCCAATGTAAACACCTCCATTATGTTTGATATATACCTAGATTATATCTAAATGGAGGTGGTTATGTCTATAGCCCGAGGCCGGAGAGGATACCGCTTGTGCCTTGATCCTGTACGCCGCCTAGGTCACCTACAGGCTGTGCTGGCTGCTCAGGGATGGGTTGACCATCTACTGGTGGCTGCTGGCCTTGCATCGCTTCTGGTGGCATCTGAGAGGGGTCTACGGGCATTGGTGGCTGAGGCTCTGGAATCTCTGGGCTTGTAGGGATAGTTGGGTCTACGAGTAGGCCTTGGTCGCTAGCTTGTTGGAGCTTCTCACGCTGGCTGAGACTTAGCACCTCTTGGTCAATGTGAGCCAGGAGCTTCTGCTGGAGCTTCGGGTTAGCCATGAGGAACTTGTCTGTCTGGAGTTGCTTATTGTGAGCTAGGATATGCTGCGGTGTCACGTCATCACGTGGCTTAGCGTCGAAACCGTTCATGATGACTGCAAAGTCAATGTAGGCTTCCTCATCTTGTACCTCACTGCGCACCTCATCCACGAGCATGTTCGGATCAGTCTTGAACTTAACCAGGCTCTCGTAACGCTCACTAGAGTCCTTAAGGCCAAGATCCTTAAACAGGTTGTATGGATCAATCACACCAAGCTCTGCCAGCTTCACTGCGATGTTCTCACGTCGGCTCTTGTCCATACTCACGGTGCTACCTGGTGACACAGCGATCACAGCGTTGTCTGGGATAGTCTCACGAGATAGCTCTACATGGATGAAGTTGCCATCAGTGTCACGGCCAGAGATTTTGTGGTTCTTGCTGTAGTACACCTTCATCATCTGAACGAGCAACTTAAAGTAGCGATCAAGCATGTTATCAATCTCACGCACAATCTCATCCTGCCGGCCAGAGGCTTGGCTCTGCATCATCTGTGCTTCACCGAGTGTACCAACGTCACGCTTCGAGTCATCGCCACGGAACTGAGAAGGCGTACCAAGGATGTTGTGGATGCTGTTCTTAATGTCCTCTTTGTCTTGTAGTACGTAGTTAGGTAGCAAGTGGGCTGGAATTTCACCATATGCGTTGCTGAGAGGCTCGTCCTCACGAATATCGAGCACAACAGACTGATTAGGCTTGCCTGTGAGCTTCTTGGCGTCATCCTCTGAGATAGCTCCGGCACGGAACACCTTAATGCTGTTAGCTGTGTCTGCGTTGTCAATGATCTGGCGACCACGACGGTTGAGGATGTTCTGGAGAGGAATGGCCTGCTCGATAGGTGATGTTTGGTCGATCATATGGCTACCATCGTTCAGGTAATTGCAGAAGGCGTACGGCTTGGTGGGCTTGTCTGTGTAGTTACAGATAGCAACACCCTTGTTGTCGTACTCGTACATAGGGCTGAGCTTCTTATCTAAGATAAGGTTGTTGAAATACCAAGCGACACACTCACGTGGTTCACCAGTGGTAGTATCTGTAAACCAAATCTCGTTGTAGGCCACAACAGTGCTGAGGAGCTTCTGGGTCTTGCGCACAAAGCCAAGCTCATTCATAATCTCCTTCTCTTTCTCTGGGAATTTAGACATGAGAATATCTACAGTGTCCTCACATACCTCGCAGATAAAGCGTGGCTCCTCATCTAGCTCTGCGTTACGATCAAGAATAACCTTCTCTGGGTTGAGCGCCCTCGCTTCAATCTCCTTGCTGAATGGGTTATACATGAGCTTGATTACGCCAACACGCTTCAGGGCGAGGTTCTTGGCTGCTACCTTGATCTTGCGTGAGAGACGTACCTTCTGGCTGTGAAGGTCTACAGCGCTTTCTAGACGTGCTGCGAGCGTCTTGCTAGCTGGAGAGTCATCACCTGGAGTAATCTCACACCCTGGGTCACGAGCTGAGACATAGGCTATAACAGCTTGAATACCAACGAATAGCTGGTTATCGCGGTAGTCTGCCTGGTGGTAGTAAAGCCTGTCGTTGTCCTGTTTGCCTAGGTAGTAGCGCTCATTCTGTGCCCGTACGTTGCGTAGGTTGAAACCGCTTCTGCTATTCCAGTAAGCTTCTGAGTCGTTTACCCAATACTTGAAACGCCGTACAAGCGTAGCGTCATCTACTTCATCAATAGATAGGGCATCACGCTCATCAATCACACCAGTGCTGGTTGTTATGTCGTCTACCCTTGGGTCTTTAAATACTTTGTCTTCGTCATGCATGCTATGTCTCCTGTTTGTCTCTATCATACAGCAAATAGAGTGAGAGAGACTAGCCTTTATGTGAGCTTATCTGTCTCTACCGCTGTTGCAATATCAATTCCAATGTCTTTTGCCTCTACTCTGCCGCCTGGGTTTATGGTAAATGACTGCTTGGTGAGCTTGTTGATTCTCTTTGCTTCATTCACCAGGAACCCATACTCGCGGTTGGCTGTCATGAGCGTGTACATGAGAGAGTCTAGAGCGTGGTCTACGTTGTTAGGGTCAAGCTCCTCACCGCCAGACTCCTTGGCGTAGATGATGGTAGGTAGCGTGTCTATGAGGTATGAGCAGTATTTGCTGAATATCAGGCCAGGTTTGCCATCCGATTTGTTAGCGAAAGCACTGTGAATCATCTGCACTGCTGCCTGTTTCCTATCTTTCATGAGCTTATCAGCCCGTACGATGCGTGGACGCTTCTCATCTGGGGCAAGACGGGCAAATGTATCATTGAGCACCTTAGCGATCGTCTCAGAGCCTCCCAGGTGGCTGTAAGCGTCATGTGGTAGTGCTATCAAGTCTACCGGGTCTTTGAGATACATCTCCACAATCCTCTCGCACCACCACTCTTTAGGCTTGTGGTTACCGTGTAGCTCACGGTAGATAAACGCTCTGTTCTCTTTCTCTGTGATGTTGTCGAACATAGCCCACAGTAGTACACACTCGTCGTTGTAGCCCCAGTCCATGCCCATGACACGGTAATTGCTGTCAAATGCTTCTTTTGTAACACCCCACTCACTGAACTTGGCGTAGGTATGCTTACTCTGCCGAAACTCCTCAAACACAGCGCCAAACTGAATGTCCCAGTCACCAAAACGCCAGGCACGATACAGCTCTGGGTCTGAGTCTTGGAGAGAGTCGAGGTACTTCACGTAATCTGGGTCATTCTCGAGCAAGAATGGGTTAGAGTCAATCGTGGCTGGGATATAGGCTCTCCAGATACCTGTACGCTTATCTATAACGATTTGCCAGTGTGTGACTTGTTTCTTGCCGTATATGTCTACCCAAGGATACTCCATCTTGAGCACTTCTGCCCTGTCTGGGTCTGGTGCTACGAAACGTTTCTTCACCCAGCCCATGCCAGCGCCACCTGGGTTGGTAGTAGCGAATACCTGAGGGTATAGGTCTTTGTACTTGCTACGAGCAGAGCTAATGAGCTTCTCATAACGTCCCTCGTCTGGTATCTGAGTTAGCTCCTCGATATTGATACGGCAGTACTCATGCCCTTGATACTTTGTGTAAGCTTCAGCGTCGTGAAGGTGTCCACCAATGACACGGCCACAGCCTTTAGCGGAGAGCACCATAGGATTGCGGCGTAGCTTAGCTCCAAATGGCTGGAGAGCTGCTACAGCACGCTCCTCAAAGTCCGCTAGGTCTCCTGCGTCTTTACGAATGACGAGCTGGCGGGCTCTAGTGTCGCCAAAGCGATCGCCAATAGTAGCAATAGACACATCTGTCTTGCCTCCACCACGAGAACCACCAAATAATATCTCACGGAATCTCTTATCTCGTGATAACGCTATAGCGAGCTGCTGAGGGCCTGGTAATGGTAGCCAATAGCCCTTTTCTCGCAGCTCATCATACTTTGCTTTGTTTAGAACGGGCCAATGCGACTTGCTCATCGATCCAATCCGTTGGTAGTGTTGGTATAATAAAGCCTCTCATGATAGTTTTCATATCATCGCTGGCGTCGATAGATATATCCTGCTTGGCCTTGCCTTCTGTGCGGTCTGCTACCTCTTTAGCTTCTGCTAAGCCTTCAGAGTCTCCCTTGTAGGCGCGCTTAACACGTACGAGAGCTGTCTTTTGGAACGGAGTAAGCTCATCGCCCTTTTTCTCAAATTCTTCAAGCTCCTTGAGGGTCATACGGCCTAGCTTGTTATACCAGTACGAGATGCTGGTGTCTTTTGACCAGCGACCACCCGCTCCGTTTTGTGGATTATCGCCAAAACCGCCCTTGCCAGTAGGGTTGTTATTCATGCCCGGTGGAGCGTTGTATTTCCTTTTTGGTCTGCCTAGCTTATCTGCAGACTTGCTAGAAGATGATTTAGCCATGCACTCATTATAAGCATTTCCCTTATGAATGACAAGAGGAGAGGCCTCGCAAACCTCTCCTAGTGTGTGTTTTTGTGTGTTTGTGTCTATCTCTGCTGTACTACCCACAGCACCATAGCTATAGTAAAGAGCCAAACGAATAGTTTAAATAGACTGTGGGCTATATTGGTATCGTTATTCTCTGTCTTTTCTTGTTTAATAATCCTATAGTCATATACTGCTTCTTTGTCTTTTAGCAGATTAGTGATAGCTGTACCATTATCTAATGCTGTAGTAGTATAGATACTCCATTTATCACTAGGGTTGTGCTTGTAGAGTAGGTGGTAGTGGTACATTAGATTATTCCTCCTTTTCCTGGGTGTCTGTTTATGAGCCGGTAGCGCTGGTAGGCTTGATCATGTAAAGCGAGGCTTGAGGTGGCGTCTGTGTGTCGGGTGACGAATGGTTCAGAGAGTGCTTTATCTAGAAGATGCACATCTTTTACTGATAGGTTCTCTGTGCCGTCTGGGTCGAACTTCAGCTTTAAGGCGTAGATTGCCTCGTCTTGGTTGTTAGCTTTTACTATGCGGGATAGTGTGCCTTTGATGCTTTTACGGCGGTAGACGATCATGTATGGTTTCATTTTAGTCATCCTCTCCTACACGCTCTACGTTGATGATACGGTAGCTGTATGGTTTGCATCGATTACGCTCGAGGTTACGGAGTGCGACACGAGCATTTTCTGCTACTGTCTTATATTCCTCTTTTTGGCTTCGGCTGAGCCTTTTGTACTCGATTGTGTATAGATACATTGTTAGTTCTCCTTTTCTCGCTTGGTTAGTGGTTCGTATGCTTTCTTGAGTTGCTTGCTATCCATTGCTAGCTCGATGTTGCTGAGGGCTTTGTCGAGGTATTCGGTTGCGTTGTTGATGTAGTATTTGTCGTCTACAAACTCTCGGAGGAGGTTGAGACGGTACCTCATGTCTTTTAGCTCCCACGACTCCTGATAGAGTTTCTTTCTTACTTTCCAGTTTTGCATCGCTCCTCCTAGAAATTCTTGTACTCTACTACTGATACATCTGATGAGCCGTTGCTAAGCTCTGTGACACGGAGTAGACTCACTTTCATAAACTCGTCTAGGTCTGCTGCTGCGACTGCGTAGCCAAATTCATCGAGAGCTTCGTCCTCTGTGCTAATATCAGATGATTCCTGGTTGTTCTGGCACTCATACTCACTGATGAGCGGATCCCATACGTATACCTCTCCGAGCCTTGTCGTGGCTTCAATGGTGTAGTGTGTGTAGATTGACATTGTGGCTTCTCCTCTTTGCCTTATGTTTATGTTTGTATTGTACATCTTATTGTTGAGGGATGCAATAGATTTTAGCTATTTTCTCAGGTAGAATTTACAACATGTATAGACAAAGTTAAACCCCACCGAGGAGATGGTGGGGTGTTACATGGAACACAGTTACCGAGACAGCACATTTCGTGCTATTGTTGAGGGTTGTCTCGTGGTCTTGCCGGGTAACTGGGAAAACTGTTCCATGGGAAGAAAGGTATTGTGTGTCTGTGCCTAACCACGTAACAAGGAGGAACCAGGCACAGATACTATAGTTGTAGTTAGAAAGATTCTACACCACTGCTACAAAATGTGCTATGAAAGTATTACCTCCATCTACCATTCATTATACTCTTTTCGGATTTTATTTGCAATTTCTTTACAGCTCATTTTGCCTGATTTTACGTTATCAAAATCACGCTGGAGCATGGTGAGCTTATTCTCGCCTACCTCCTCTAGAAACTCTGTAACACGTCCTTCGATGTTGCAAATGTCTCCGTATAGGCGAATGTCTTTCTCTATGCGCTCAAGGATAACTTGAGTCGCTGGGTTTTTAGGAAGGTGACATTTGATACCAGCCATGACAAATTGTAATGTCTCTTCTGATTCTCGTAGGTCTTGTTTAGTCTTCTGTGTCTTGTATATCATTCTCTAGTTCCTTTAATACTTTATTCTGTAGATTCCATGTGAGTCGAGAGAGGCTGTATAGCTTGTTGCTAATACGCTCAATCTCTTCCCTTGTTTCTCTTGAGAGTTTAGACAATTCTGCAATCTCACGTAGTTTTGCTGATGTTGTCTTCATGCTTAATCTAGCTGTACCAATATCTATCATGATTGACTCTGTTGATCGCTCACTCTGGGTAAATTGCCGCTCTTTGAGTGTGTGCCACGTGCCATCGGTACCCATCTTCTCGTTGATTGAAACACACGATATATCATCAGGGCTTGATTCGTCTATCGCTCTTCGGTATTCCCTGAGTGCTTCTGTGTATTGGTAGTATCTATTTGTTGGTATTTCTTTGAATGTGAATAGGCTCAGTGTCGGTTCCCAATACTGCCACACACCGTCGCGACGTATAGCTATCACTCTATAGATTCTCTCCATCCTTCTCCTCTAAAATTAATTGGATAATCCGTTCTCGTGCGTTGTAAACCATAATATCCTCAATTACCTTTGTATCGCTTTCTAGATATTGATATGTAATATCTGCTAACATACTAAACTCCCGTTGTTAGGTAGACTAGTCCTGATAGAGCTAGATATACCGAATATAGCAAGCTAAGGAATAGTACAGATAGGAATACTGTAGTGATAAAATCCATCCATAGTTTTCGTAATACGCTAGCCTGGCGGTATTCGTAGGTTTCGTGTAACCCTTCGATTGCTGTAGTGAACATTGTTATTCTCCTCTTTCTGCCCACCATTATTGTTGATTGTGTTCGTGTGTTTATTTTACTGTACTCATCAACCAGCGCTGCCAGAGAGCCTTCATGTTGCGTGCCCAGCTGTTCTTGATCCGAAATGCGTACCAGTCGTGGTGCATCTGCTCGATCATGCCCTCGTTTTCCATCTGCTCGAGTTTGTAAGTTACGTTGTCCATTGTTGTGTTCCTTCCTTTCCTTTGGTTATGTTTCTACTATACACCTCGTTGCTTACGATTGCAATACTTTTTTACGATTTTTTCGAGTCTTTTTTACAACGTTTAGATGAGGGCCAACTGGTATCCATTTGTCATCTTGCCAGAGGTATAGGGTTAGATCATTTTTGTGACAATACATTGTGCGAAGTAAGCTTGGATTTGCTTGAATGGCTAATGATACAACTCTCGCGCCAAGACGTTGCTCAGCGCGAGTTAGTGGGCTATTCTTCATATTCTAGGGCTCCTATAGACTCAAGGTCTTCATCTGGTGTATGTGGCTTCTGGCGTACTTTTGTTTCTGCGTATATGTCTTTGTCGTCTGGATCGTCTAGGGCGGCCTCGCTACTAGAGATGCCCGTTACTGGTGGTAGGTTGTCCATTAGGCGTCGCTCCTCATATAGCTATCAATGAATTGCTGGCGAGCTTCCTTATCCCCCATGAGCTTAAAGTCGTGACCGCAGTGTTCTCGCCATGCTTTAGCTGCTTCAGCTTCTGGGCCTGTGCTGCGGTTGTCTTTCTGATCGCCCATGGCTAGGCGTTGCTCTGGCGGGAGTGTAGTATCATCCTTGACCATTTTCATGTGCTGCACTGCGCCCTTGGCGAACATTTCAGTTGTGCCATCTGCCATCTTTACTGGCATAAGGTTGAAAAACTCAACCATACGTTTCACCTCTTGTTGGGTATTACCCTCAATGGTATGTACCGTTCCATCATAGGTGGTGATTTGATATTTTGTCATAAAGCATTTTTCTCCTCTCTTTGCTTATGTTTCTATTGTAAGGCTGCTAGCCGTAAAAGTCAATATTGTCGTAATTAATTTTACGAGCATTCTCGCGTTGCTGCCTTTGAATAAGTTGCTCAATCTTAGCCGCTTTCATCGCAAGGTCATGTGCGGAGTCAATGTTTGGTTTATATTCATATTCCCATTTGGGGAAGACGAGCCGCATAAAATCAAAGTAGTTTACCGTTGACTCAATTCCTCTAGTCCTTACTACTTCTTTAACCCAGCTGCGTGCTTGATTATGATTTGCAATACTTACCCCAAGGGCTTTTGCTGCGTCATAAAACGCCTTTTCAGCGGGGTTATAGTTCTTACGCGTACTTGTCATGGGTGTTGCAAGTTTACCGTATGGGGTATTGTGCTGTTCTGGCGCGTTATTTGATGCTGCTACTAGCTCTGTTGAGGTAGCATTATGGTGTGCGCTGGCCTCGATTTGCTTTGCCGGAGCTTGCTCTGGTTGCTCCTCTGCTTTGGCTGTGGCATCTGATTCGGCAATAATCTCCAACTTGAGCTTGTCGTACAGATTCTTATCAAGAATCTCACCGCGGCGGTCGTAGTTGTCGGCCTCGATATTTTTTGTCTGTAGGGCGCATTGCTCTGCTGTGGTAAGTTCACGCAATTCTGTCTCGCTAATGTCTATCGGTTTTGCTTCTGGCAAAACCTCTTCAACAGTGGTAGCCACTTTAAGTAATTTATCGTCTTGCTCGTTCTCTGGCTCTGCTTTTTTCGTGTAGTCCTTTTTAAAACCACTAGGTACTGGTCGGTCATTGCTGGTGATCGTGATGTAACGCTCCCCGCCCGGGTTAAGGTACACATTGATGTAGCCGCACTCTGCCAACTTCCTAATAATACGTGATACTTGCGACCTTGAAAGATCAAATGCATCTGCGAGATACTGATTAGTGCACCACGCGTAGCCCTTCATATTAGTAAGGGCTGATATTTCGACCATTATTATCTTTGCTGTATTAGTCAGCCGCCTGTCATATCGTACATCCGCATTTATGTAGCCTGTCCAGCCCGCCTGGTGGTTTTTATCTCCTAACTCCATTTGTTGATATCCCCGCCAAATATAAAAATTGCCATGTCTAATGTTTCATCTGGTGATATGACACGGTAATATACTGGACTACCTCCAACATATTCTTTTGTAACCCAACGCAAATCTCTTAGTGTTTTGAAAGCATGAAAAGCGCTTTTTGTGTCCAGTTTCAATGCTCGTGCAACATCTTTCCATGTACAGATAACGCCTTTTTCTTTGCCCGGGATAAGTTCACGACGCCTCTCCACTAGATACTTATATACTCTAAAAGCATCCTGTGCTCGCTCTATGTCCCTACTATATGCCGCAAGATAAAGCATCATCAGATGATACGCTGGCACTTCATGCTTGTACCCTTCTTGGTTCATGTTCCTATTTCCTTTCGTGTCCCGAGGACACGACCACCGAGCATAGGCGGGCATCGGTGGTTGTCCTCGTAAATGCTTGTTTGCTTTGAACAACCCGCCTGTACTTCTAATAATAGCACACACAGTAATCATAATCAAGAGTCTTTCGTTGTGTTTTTTATCGATTCGCGGCTTGCCGCAACAAGCGAACGAAGTGAGCGCGTTAGTGTTATGTTATTAATTTATGTTGTCTATATATATACCTACGCACCCGTGCGCATACCCCTACGCACCCGTGCGCATACCCCTACGCACCCGTGCGCATACTAAGCCTAGCAA
>ERZ773214.244-NODE-244-length-38530-cov-11.482833_pt1 | contig 38530 bp, 34 predicted proteins | sample MGYA00511238_ERZ773214 | MGnify/ENA primary metagenome ERZ773214 (study PRJEB29015, sample SAMEA2738157) | human oral metagenome | biome: human oral; feature: human-associated habitat; material: saliva | place: China | collected 2259 ... | reverse complement strand
GCCTACTCCGAGAAGGAAGAACCTCTGTCGAGCTGCGAGGGAGGTGATTCTTCCTGTACGCCCCGCTAGGGCATAAGCGCACAGCTTGGAGGCCGGGGTACTAGCGGACCAGGGCGCATGTAACAACCTGGGGACCAATATGGCGGCGCTCAAACAGGGAAACGTAGCCTACAAATGTAGGTTATGTAGCCGTATTTGATACTGTAGCACAAGAAAGCACAAGGGGCGCGCACCCCACAGTCAAGCGGCTAACAGCAGCCGAGACCAGCAGAGTGCGCCCCTCGCGCCAGCAAGCAGCTACCGTGCGTTACGCGCGGCCCAACCACCGGCCGCTACCGTCAAACAAGTGACGCACACCATCGACAACGGTCACGCCGCCCTCGGCCATCGCGCCGGAACCGTCAAACCAGTACCAGGAGCCGCCAATATACCGCCAGCCGGTCACCATGCGGCCCTTCGCGTCCAGGTAGTACCAGCGCAACGGCGCATCCTCACCGTCTCCGTTAGCGACATGCACCCACCCGGTCACCATCTTCGCGGTCGCAGGGTCCATGTAGAACCATCCGGTCCCGTCGTTCACCCATTCGATCTGAGCGGCACCCATAGCGTCCATGTAGTACCAGGAGCCGCCCACCTTGTGCCATCCGCCAGTCAGCATAGAGCCGTCAGCCTGCATGTAGTACCAGTGGGCGTTGTAGGCGAACCAGCGCGGACCAGTCGCCAAGCGGCCATCGTAGCCCACCCAGTACACGCCTTTGCCGTCGCCGATCAGTTCCCACACGCTGTTGTGGTCGGCACCGTTAAACCAGTACCAGGAGCCGCCACGGCTCCACCAGCCCGTCCGAGAGGTGAGCTTACCGCCCTTGAAAAACCATGCGGCAGGAGCGCCCTCCACGGGCGGGTTCTCATAGAACAACGTATGCTCCACATTGTTGTAATCGCCAGACAGGCTGACCGTTCCGCCCGCGAACACGCCCGCAAGCTCAGCACGCCCCGCTGCGCGCGTCACGTCCGCGTGGAACAGCATGTGTCGACCACCTGCCGCACCCCACGACTGCCACACCGCCATACTGTCGGCGTCGCCCTGCTGGAACACGAGACCCAGCGCAGTCTCGTCCGTGAAGCCGTGAGCGCCGCCGTCAGCGCGGCCACGGTTAGGGGCGGTCACCCAATCGGCGGTCCCCACACGCGCCAGTAGGTTATCATTGCTGACACTGATGCCGTCCGTGGCTTGAACGTCGCCGGACAGGAGGACACTACCGCCATGAGCGGAAGCCTTCACCATGTATCCGACGCCACCCGTAGACGACGCGGCACCACTCTTGTATCGCGCGCCGGGGAGCGCGTGGTAGAGGCGGAACGTCATGTCGCCCACCGTGAACAGCGTGTCATCGTGCGAAATGGTGGTGCGCGCACCGTAAGCGCGGTTCGCCTCCTGCATTGCGCTGGTGAGGCGCGTATACGCGTCGCCAGCACCAGCGGTGGGCGAGGTGGTAATGCTGTCAGTGTAGGCGGTCGCGTACACGTTCTTTGGCTTAAAGTCACGGATAATTGCGGGCGCGTCCTCGATCACGTCAGGGTTCGCGTTCGGCGCAACATACGCGTCCAACACCTTAACGCCACGGTTTTTGAGGTACTGGTATGCCGCGTGGTCGCCGCCAACCAGCACCCACCTGCCGTTCGTCTCAAACACGGTGCTGGTGCCCGTGGTCAGCATGTGAACCAGCTCATCGCTGCCGTTTCCTGCGGGTGTCGCGTTCGCGGTCCCAGTCATGGGCGCGGCAAGCGCCAGGGCGGCGACCGTGGCCGCCGCGAGCCTGGCCGCCGTGCGCTTCATTGCTGCGGTTATTGTCATGTTCTTCTTTCTCCACGTGTTCTGTTCGCGTTGACTGTGCCATCCGCCCCGATTGCCGTTTCCCGCTGGCGGGGCGGCGACTGTTCTACTGTACCTGTCAAATGCCCCGGACGCAACCTGTCAAACAGTGAAAAGTGGAAGATGCGAGAAAAGATAGAGGCGGGCGCCTGCGTGCAACTGTCACGACAAGCACCCGCCCCTCTTCTTTGTTCTCGCCGTTTAGTTGACGAGCTTACCGTTCGCGCCGAGGTTCCACCACTTTCCGCCGTCAAACACGGTACCCGTGCGCATCATGCCGTTACCGTAGAACAGGTACCAGGAGCCGTCAATCATCGCCCAGCCGCCGCCCTGCATGACGCCACTCGGCTTCAAGTAGTACCAGCCGGTCCCATCGTTCACCCACCCGGTTTTCATGGCCGTGGTCGCCGGGTCCATGTAGTACCAGGAGCCGCCGATAGCGTTCCACCCGGTGACAGCGCGGCCATTGCCGTCCATGTAGTGCCAGTTACCCCACAGGCTATGCCAGCCCGCGCCGATCATCGCACCGCTGCCGGGTGTCATCCAGTACCATCCGGTGCCGTCATTCACCCACGCTTCACGCATTTTAGCGGACGAGGGGTCCATGTAGTACCACTTGCCGCCAACGTACAGCCACCCCGTGTAGGCGCGGCCAGACGCGGACAGATAGTACCAGGAGCCGTCGATCTTCGTCCACCCGCCGCTCAGCATCTTGCCGTCAGAGCCGACACGGTACCAGGAGCCGCCGTCGTTCACCCACGCGTTAGTCGCCATGAACGAATCAGCGCCCATCCAATACCAGGAGCCGCCACTATTCACCCACTCATTCTGAGCAGCTGTCGCACTGTTGTTGAAATAATGCCAGCCGCCGTAGTGGCCTTCCCACCAGCCGGTGCGCGCCCACGGCCCACCATTGTAGAACCACCACGTGCGCTTCGCCGTTTTGTCGAACACGTGCCCCATGCCGACCAGGTAGTTGGGCCGCGTAATCCCACCAGGCGTGAACGTGCCAACCAGCGCGTCATACCCGGCTTTCTTCATGCTGTACGCCTCGAACCACTCGTACTCGCCGCGCGTCACGCCAGCCACAGCGCCGTCATGGGACTGGAACTCATAACCCGTCTGCATGACCAGCTTCGGAGACAGCCTTTCCACGAACCCGTTGTTACTAGACGACGGGAGGCCGTGGTGCGGCGATTTCAACCAATCCACCTTACCAACAATCGGGGCAACATAGTCCTCCTGGCCGTTCGTTGTCTCCAAATCTGCGGACAAGTAGGCGCTCCTGCCGTGCGCCGTCACCTTCGCCGTGTACGCGATAAGGTTAGCGTCGTACACGCCTGTTCGCTTGTAGTTCTCGTTCGGGTCCGTAGGGATGATCTGGATGCGCATGTCACCCATCTGGATAGTGTCATTGTATCCGGGGGTGACGTGCTGGTCGAGAGTGCCACCGTATGCTGCCCACGCCCAGTTCGCGGCCCGAATCATGTCATCGTAGACTTTCTGGTTATCCCACAGGCGCGACTTGTCCGTAATATAACTGTCGGAATATTGTGGCGTGTAAATGCGCTTCGGACGGTACTTGTAAATGATCGTGTCAGCGTTACCGATATGGTCAGAGTGCGAGTGCGTACCAATGTAAAAGTCCAGATTGGAACTATTCACACCGAGCTTCTGCAAATACGCGTCCACGTTGCGCGTGTACCCCCACGTGGCGATACCGTCACGCCACGGGTAACGCGGGTCCGACCCGTCCGCGTAATCGTCGTCCTCAGCACTGTCAACGATACCGAAATGGCCGTTAGACTCCAACACGATAGCGTCAGTGTCAGGCAACGCCATAATGTGAACTTTGTCGTTACCGACCGTCCCGTCCGCCTGCCCGAACGTCACATACGCGCCACTGTTTTGCCCCGTGGACGGGTTACCGCCCGCTGTTTCGGCGTGGGCCGCGCCCACCGTGAGCGGTGCCGCGAGCGCGAACGTGAGCGCCGCTACAGCGGAAACGCTCGCACCACCCACCGTTTTCTTCAACATGTTAACTATTGCCATGCGTTAACCAACTTCTCCTACAACTCGCGCCGCCAACCAAAAACTCGAACAGTGAGCGCGGCAGCGCGAGCACACGTAAACACTCACTCTCTTCTCTTTCCGAGCACACCACACAGAGCGCCCAGCCACCACCACAATAACACTGCCTCAACAACAAGAAAACCATGCAATAGCAACGAAAAATCGGGGCGCACACAACAGTGTCACGCCCCGACCATCACGCGCTAGAACGACCGCACCTCACCCTTCGCCGCACGCCACGCTAGGTTGAACACCGTCAACTGTGGCAGCGCATCCGGCGAATGGTTAATCTTGCATTTCCGCTTCCACTCGACACGCCCATCGGGATGCACCCAGACAAGGCCGGAACGCTGGTCAGCGCCAACAGGCGGACGATCAATAAGGCCAGCCGGAACCGCGTACACAAAACGGTGCGCAACCATCATCCAGGGTCTGATTTTCGCCCACGTCTCACGCTTCGCGTCCGCCACATCCACCTTCACCTCAATGGCGGTGCGCATACCGTCTGGGGAGAACATGAGCGCGTCAATACGTCGTTTCAGCGGCCCATGTCTCTCGCCCTTCTCTAGCTCACGGTACAGTTCACGCGTGTCCGTAATCGTCAACTCGCGTACCAGCGCCGACTCTTTCCACGCTTTCTCTAGCGCGTCCAGCACGTCGCCCGCGCTCATTTGCGTAACGCTGCTCATGACGGCTCCGACGGGTGAACTTCCGACCACCGCCGATCCAGCTCAGACTGCGCCGCACTACCCATGTCCCTCGCGAGGGCAATCACAGGCTTCTCGTCACACCCTTCGGGGAATCGTAGGCACGACCAATGTGCGCGACTACTGTCGCCAAGATGAGCAATGCCAGCGTCCACGACCGCGCCGCACGCGACGAGAGCCGCCACCTGTTCTTCCACGAGCATCGCGGTAGGCTGCGTCTTAATTGCGTTTGATCGGACAGACAGGACGGGTGCAGCCTGGAGGTGAGCCAGTGGGTAGAACGCTCCCAACACTCGCTCATCAGAGTTAACGCCCGACAGTTCCAGTCCGCGCAATACGACAAGCGACGGCACGCTCCACTTCGAGAGTGGTACCGTGCGGCTTGACGGGGCGACGAGACGCATAGCCGACTTCAACACTGCGCTTTCACGCTCGTTATCGTTCATTACATAATTCCTTATCGTTCACTTATCGGTGTTGTCGTACAGTCGCACGAGGCTCACGCCCGGATGGTCGGTAGGCTCGTACTCCTCCATGCTGAGGCGCACAACGTCGTTGTCGGCTACGTGAACATGCGATACGCGGTCGCCCCACGTTTCCCACACAAGCGCCTCGCCAGTTGTCGCAACCTCACCATTCAGGGACACACCCTCCTGCGTGACTCGCACGTCGCCGTCCGCGCCTTCCACCGCGAGAGCCGCCCTCACGCGCCGGGCGTTACTTTCCCACTGGTCGCGTTCGCCGATAACGCACGCGGCCACCTCATTCTCGTCTGCGGTTCCAATCGTTTCAATCGAGTGAGCGATCACGTTTAATTCTTCTTCGTCAACGATGCGCACCGACACTGTATCAACACCAACGCGGACGAGAACACCGTCCCCGTACTCCCATGCCAGGAACCCGCAAAACTCACCGCCAGCGAACAAGGCGAGAACGTCTAGCGGTTCCGGTTCCGGCCCGTCTGAGCTGGGAATAATCGTCGCCACCGCGAGAACCCCAAGGGAACACAACACGCCCTGCACCTCGCCTGAGAGAGAGCACAACGGCTGCTGCGCGTCGCCCATATGCCCCGCGACAGTGTAAACGCCGGGCGCGACAACGGGACGCGCCACAGGCTCACCATCCCGCTGGCGCGAGAATATGTCCAGAACTTGCTCGGGCGTCCATGTCTGCACGTTCCACGCCTCGCGAGCGTACTCCCAAAAAGCGGCGTTAACGTCTCTGCGTTCCGTCCACGTCACCGCACCACCCGGAGGAACACGCACGCCGTTAACCGACACGGAGAGATCGCCATGCTCAACAATGTCAGCGCCGGGAATCATCTGTGCGAGCCTGTAAGAGTACTGGGTACACCTGTGGCTGACAATGTAGGCGCGATCACGGACCCCGGCCTCCTCGCGTGGCCGTTCCGCTCGCCACCCGTAGCACGCGGAGGCGATCAGAGGCTCCCACCTGTCACGCTCGGCTCTCACAACGCTTTCTGCCGCCGCCATTAGCGCTTCACCCCGCGCCGGTCAAGCTCGCGCTGTGCGACGCTCCCCGTCTTGCGGGCAATATCGATCACCAGCTCGTTGTCGGGGAAATCGCTAACGGAAAGAATCGGCGATGCCTGCTGCGACGAAAAGTCGCAAATAATGTCATGCCCACTTACTCGCGCGACCTCCACGGCGCGCAATACAATGAGCGACGGTTCCGTCCACTCGCTGATCGGCGTTTCTGGGTCGCGGACTAGCGCCAACGCCTTTTCATTCGCGCCTGCAAGAGACTCGTGAACTGCACGAGCGTTTTCATTCATGTTATCATTCATAACCGCATCATACCACCGTAAGAGCGCTCACGCAACGCCATCGACGGTAAGAAAACAACCCCGCCACCTCTCGCTTTTGGTGGCGGAGCTGTTTCATGCGTCTCGAACGTGTCACTCGAACTTCGCGAGGTACTTGTTCGAGACAACCTTAAAGTTTTCTCGCGAGGACATCCAGCGCGGGAGCGGCGTCGTGTCGCCCTCGTCGCGCACAAGGTGGTACACGATACCCTCATTCAGGCCGGAGCCGATGTGACCCTGTAGACCGTTGACGGCTTCGATGAGAGCTTCCGGCGTGTCGAAACGCTGCGGCATCCACTCGTCACCCAGGACGGGGACACCCATCGCTTCGAGGAACGCGGGCCACTGGCTGCGCTGTAGCTTCACGCCATTCAGCCAGACAGAGAACACGAGGACACGGCGACCCTTGATACCCAGACGGTTCTTCTGGATACCCTCGCCGACCAGCTCTCCCTGAACCGTGAAGCCGGGGTTGGCTTCGAGCCAAGCCCACAAGCCGCACTGCTTGGCGGCAACCGCGCGCTCGTTATCTTCCCCAACCTCTAGGTTGCGGCTAAACACGCGCATCTGACCAGCGTCGTTAGCAACCGTCATGGACGTACCATCAACCTTTAGCGTGGGCATCCACTGCATCTGCTGAATCTCATCCCAGTAACGGGTGAGGTTCTGTAGACGCTCCGCGTCCGTCTTGGGAGCGAGGCTATCGTCCCACTTGCCGCGAGGATTGTTGTCCGCCGACTGCTGTTCCTTGGGGGCGGGCGCATACTTGACGATACCCAGCATGTCGGACACGTCCACTCCGTCCGCGAGGTTCAGGCTGTTGATCTCCTCCGTCGTGAACACGTCGCCGATGGGGAGGAGGAAGCCCTGCGAGTACACGCCCCTTATGCGCTTCGTGCGCAGACGGTGGCCGCGCACACGGAACACAGTCTCCGTATCCTCATCCATGAGAACGAAGTCCTGGCACTTAATATCCATGAGCGGCTGGAACGCTGGACGCTCCACGGCAGTCTTTTCGGGGACCACAGCGTCCACCTCTAGGTAGACGAACAGGGCATCGGGGTCGCTTGTCTGCGCCTGCTTAGGGACAATCACCGTCCACCCGCCGACGCGTGCGGCGACAATCCTATCCGCGCCCTCAATCGGCGCGAACCCATCAACCGTAGTGACACGTGCGAGTTTACGCATGTGTGTTCTCCGTTTCTTCCATGTTTTCTGGTATGATTCTGTCTCGTACCTATGTTACACGACGCGCGCGTTGCACGCAACCGCAAGACGCGCTCGCGCACGTGTAGCGGACAACGCGCACAATGTGATAGGATGCGAGGCATGAATGACGAAAAAACCACCATTACCGTGTCCGGGTACGGCAAGAAACTGTGCGTGCTCTCCGAGTACGTGATGCGTCAAGCCGTATGCGGATACAGCGTGTATGGTCAGCGCGTGCTGGATGCCGCCACGCGCGCGGCGACCGCCGTGCAACTGGTCGCACAGCGCGCTAACGACAAGTATTGGTGTGATGAGGTGCTGATGAGCGGCCTCACAAACACGCTACGCGGCCAGGTGGCGGATGCTTTCGCCCTGGCGGAAAAGGCGGAGCCTGAGTCGCGTCCGCAAGCCCGTGAAGCGCTTGTGCGCGTTCTCGACAGCGTGGAAGAACAAGCTCTCGCGGTGAACAATACGTTCGTTGAGTCTGTGCTGCATGAGCTACAGAAGATCAGCGACGAACTCACGAGCATTAAACGCTACTATAAGGATGCGTCGCGGGAGGCTCGCACGGTGGAGCGCGAACGGTTCCCCGCGCTCGCGGCCATCAAAGAGCGAGCACGAGCTAACGCCAACAGCAACAGCGGTGGCGCGCCTGGCAGCGACGAGGACACCAACAGCGACAACACGGCAGGAGAGGAGTGACTTTCGTGTTCTGGAATCGGAAGAAAAACACGCAGGCGAGCGGACACGCAAACGACGAGGCCGTACAGCGGCCACGCGTCGCACAAACGACCACCATCAGCATGGGGGATGCGCCCGGCGTGTGGATAAAAACCACCAGCAACACGGACGTTAACCCCGTCGTCCTCGTTGCCACGAGCGAACGAGTGGCCCTTGTTGAGAGCGCCGCCACGTTCATGTACGACCTCAAAAACAGCAATGACAGTGAGATCGTGTCTGCGCTCGCCTGGTCGCCTCGCCCCATCTCCCTCATCGCTGCGGGCGCAGACGGTACCATGCGTGTCGTTCACACGGAAAACGTGGAACACGGTACCGTCCACAACTATGCTGTCACGACAGGTGAGAGCGGAGACGTGAGCGTGACGCTCACTGTCATCAACCTAACTGCCACATTCCCCACAGAGGAGCGCCCCGAGCGCGTGACGGAAACATTGTGGCTGAACATGTGCGCACGCCAGCTCGTGCGCACGGCAGCGGGCGACAACCCCGCCATCATCTGACGCGCACCAACGCTCACACTCTCTCACGGTCGCGTGGCGGGCGCACGAAAACCATGATACAATCGCACCAGCTACAAAATAGACAACACGAGAAAGGACAACACCCGATCATGACCACAACCAAGACCGCCGCAAAGAAGAACACCAGCAGCAAGACCACTGCAACCACGGCGCGCAAGAAGGGAACCACCGGCAAGACCGCTGCGCGCAAGAAGAACACAGCAGAGGTCGTGGAAGCCGAGATCGTAGACGAGCACACCTATATGAGCGACGTTGCGCGTCAGCTCGCAGGCAACTACGACGTGGAAGCGCGCGAAAAAGAACTCGCGCCAATGATTCACGCGAAGATCAGCGGCACCCTCGCCAGTCGCGACCAGACACAGTTTGCGAAGATGGCAGCAGACGTTGCGGCCATCGGACAAGAGCACGTCGATGCAGCGGTCAGCGGCAAGACCGACCTCCTGACGCGCACATCAAGCGTCGTTGCAACTCGCAGCGAAAGCGTCAAGTCCATGCAGCGAGACCTCGCATCTCTCGCCGTTACGGTGAACGACATCGGCAAGGAGAGCTTTGTTGCACGATGGCTGCCGTTCCTGACGACACCAGAAAAGAAGATTCTCGAATACCAGGCGCGGTGCAAGAGCGCAGAGAAGAACCTGCAAGACATCTCCGACTCTCTCAATAAGGGCGCTTACAATGTGGAGCGTGACGCGGATATGCTCGACCAGGAGGCAGCGTACCAGCGCGAACGTATGGGGGACATTGCCGAGGACGTTCACGCCGTGCATATTATCCAGACCGCAGCGGAGGCTCGCGTTGCCGAGCTGCGCGCTTCCGGCGACAAGGGTGACGCGATGCTCGCCGACGCCCTCAAAAGCAGCGTTGTTGATGCAGCTGATGCTCGCAAGAACGAGCTACTGGGGCAGATTGGCACATCAATTTACGCGTGCCACGTGCTCGCTCTCACCGCTCAGATGGCGCGTAAGGAGGCTGGGCAGGCAAGGCAGACGATCAACAACGCCATTCCGACGTTGAAGATTCAGTCGATTGCTACAGTTGCGCTTGGCGAGCAGGAGATGCTTAACAGCGCAATTAGTGCGGTTAACGAGAAGGTGAAGAAGCAGACGGAAGAAATTAACCGCCTGATTGGCAAAAATGTTCAGTCGATGGTGGAGCACGAAAGGGAAAGCATCGCTAGGGTAGAATATATCAAGAGCAACCTTGACACCATTACCGGCATTATCGCCAACGCGCGCGAACAACTGGCATCCATTAACGAGGAACGTAAGGTCAACAACAAGGAGTTGACCGAGTTCGTGGCTCCACTTGTGGATAAGTTGGAAGCTCGCCGTGAGATTGACGGCGGCAGCGTGAACGTCCTGTAACCGAGTGTAGCCCTGGGGTGCGCCCCTGTCCCGCCTCTTTTCGTGGGCGCTTTAACAACGTTGTATGGTGGAAGGTAGATCAGCGGATATGTCTGTCACACTCTTTGGTATTGGCTTGGCCGCTGCGTTTGCGTGCGCGTCTTTTGTCGCGTACTGGTACGGGTGGCGTTTCGCCAAAATGTTGTTCTACAGCGCAACCGTGAATGCGCTCGGGGCGACCATCGTGTACACGCTTGGGCTACCCAGAATGGTGTCAACTATCATAACGGCGGTCTCGTGCGGCGTGTTCTTTTTCCAGTTTATGCACGCTGACCCAAACGCCATGTCGCCATCCCACAAGCGCAAGCTACGGAAGATGGAGAGCACCCGCTTCGCATTTGTGAGGGAGGACGAGTCGGAAGAAATGATACGACGTTACGCGGAAGCCCTCGCCGAGAAAGAAAACAAGGCGAGCGAGACGGGCGACAAGTGGGAGCGCGAACTAGGCGACGCGCTTAGGCGTTGATGCGCCCCACAGTAAGAAACGGCAGGAGCGCGGGCATCAACCGCGACCACGGCTGAGAGAAACCTTGTTGCACACGGCGGTAACAAACAGTAGACAAATAACAACGTCGGAAAGAGATGGCGACAGAAATGGGAAATATGAAAGGCAAGATGGTCTTGTTCATGAATGACGCGCTACGCGATTACGTGTACGGCACACGTGAGTGCTCCAAGCTCATGCGTATCGCACGCATCGCATTGCTGGTTGTGATTGCAACCGTAGTCGGTGACGCGTATGCGCGTTACATGGTGCCGGTGCCCACGCCAGTGGCAAGTAGCGGTACGTTCCTTGACGGCTACATGCACCGTTACTGGTTCGATATGGGCGCACTCATGTTCGTTTTCGCGTTCACCGTGGTACGCTACCTATTCCGCGTCCTTTGCCGCGCGTATGTGCGGCGCTTGGATAGAGGCGAAGCTATCGCCAACGGTAGCGAGGAGATGGAATGTGCGGATGACGGTAACACGAAACCGACCGAGGGCGCTTCCCACGTCGAGGGTGGCGCGGGCGCGAACGGCGACTACGTGAGCGCCGTCGATAACAGTGAGGGCACCATGAGCGAAAGTGAAGGCGGCGACGCGTGAAAGCGAGGAGGTATCGCCTACTGTCCACGCTGGCGCGTAAGCGTGAGGCGCGGAAGGCTCAGGAGCGACTTGTCAGGGCCGCAGCGGGTCTCATACTACATGCAACCCGTAGCCAAGGGCTTTACGCGCAGCAGTCGAACACCAGCGTGAACGTTGACAAGCTGGCGCGACATGTTACACCTATCGACGCGGCGCTGGGACGCAAACGACGCGGATAAAAAGACAACTACGAGAAAATGTCGGCTGGTGCGCGCGTTTGCGTGCGCCGCCCCCTTTTATGTGGTATCATTGGTTGGTAAATGTTTATTGGCCGCTACCGTGTACCGTTAGTGAACGGGTGGCGGCGATAGGTGGAAGGGGCCGCCTTTTATGACCGCAGGTATGGCTGTTGCGTCGTTTTTCGTGGGCGCAGGCGTAGCGCTCGCCATGAGTGTCCTGTATGACTTTGTGGAGCGCCGATACGTCAACATGACGGCCGCGTACCGTTTTGGCGTGGGGGCTGTCGCGTTGCTCGCATTTATTGTCCCGTCGATTCCCGGCTCCCACTATCGGTCGGAGCATCCGGGCGCAAGTTTCCTCTGTGTCGGCTTGCTGTCGTGGGAGGTCATTGCGGTCGTCGCGTTGATTGTGGCGAGCATCGTTTGTTCTGCCGTGGTGCGTGGCGGTGCACTCGTGGATGAGATTAACGCGCGCGGGAGCGGCAGTAAGGATGGCGAACAGTGAACGCGCTAGTTGGTTCGCCAGTGTTCGTTGCGGCGGCTGGCGGCGACGCTGGCGCAGATGCGCTGTTCAGGGGACTTTCCGAGTTGACGGCGCGCCTAGCTTTCGCCACCCTTTTCTTTCTATTTGTTGTCGCTAACGTGGCACTTGCGTGTTATGTGTGGCGTGGGCGACGGAACATTTGCAGGTGCGAATCGTGCTGCCTCCGCCCCGTTGGACGCCCCATGATCGCGGCAGCTTGCAATATGGCGCTCCCGTTCGTGGGTTACCTTTTCGTTCCCGAGCAGTCTTTCAGCGCTCAGCGGGCCGTTGTCGGCGGTAATCCAGGTGCTGACAACGCGCCGATGTCAATGCTTTTCGTATTGTCTGTTATGGCCCTAGTCGCTGTTTTCGCATACTGTTCAGTGGCCGCCAAAACCCCTTTAAGCCCATATCGCCGCTACGACGGCGAGTGTCGCCTTGAATCGGCGCGCCAGCAAGATGAGAGTAGCGCCGACGCGATTGCGGACACTATGGCACTGTTGGAAGAACAACCGTTGACTACTGGTATCGCGTGGGAGCGCGAGCTGTCAGCCGCACTCGCGAAGAAATAGGTGAAGAATGACCGGGACACTATGGTTACCGTATTCCACGCAGTCTGGAAGCGTTACGGACGAGAGCGCAAGTGAGATTTTCCATAACACCGCGCAGGCGCTTGCAGTCAGCGGATTGATTATTGCCGCCATTTTCTGCGTAGTCGTCAACTACCTATTATTTTACGCCCATTGCAACGATTGCCGGTGCAACACGTGCCGGGGCCTCGACATGTTTTGGTCGTTTCTCGGTTGGGCACTTAACACCGTCGCGTCTGCCCACTTTTGTGACTCTGGTAAGTTCTCCGGAACTTTCGTTGACATGTCGAGGACCGTGATCGGCGAAAACGGGCCAACGGATGCGCGCCTGTTCACTTTGTTCGTTCTCGCTGTTTCGTTGTTTGCGATTGCGCTTGTGCATGGTGCTATGTTTATGAACACCTTGTTTTCTTCGACGCGGCCAAGTGAACAGTGTCCGTTTAAATCGGTGAAAACTGGCGACTCGGCGGCGTGCAATGAGGCTGACAATGTGGTACAGTGGGAGAATCAGACGATTAGTTGCGGCGACGCGTGGGGGCGTGAGCTTGCTGGCGCGCTTGGAAGGAAAAGGTAATGACGTTCACTATTTTGACCACTCTTGAAGTTGCGTCACTGGTGGTCCTCGCCGTGTCACTGTATGGCAGTGTGAGGGCGGTGTACGCGCGCGACAAGTTGAGGAAGCAAACGCCGCTGACGCTACTCTCGCGTTATCGCGTTCTGTATCGTCGTGTTGCCGCCGTATGGGTCCGCTACGCGGTGGGGGCGCTGATTCTCGCAAATACTTGGTGGGTTCCGCTTTACATGGGCTTCGGCGGCGATGAAACGTCGTCGTGGATGAGCGCCTACGCGGCGGTGAACTGGGTGTTCCGATTGCTTCCGGTTGTAATGGCCGGTGTTGCCCTCTACTACTACATGCGCAGCCGCAAATATGGTAACTATATGGCGACGAGTTCCCACTCTTGGTGGGCGGAGCGCTCGGAGAGCGAGAACGAGGAAACCCGCCAGATTAGCGCGGAGAGTGTCAATGAGAAGGCAAGCAAGCTGGGTGGCGCATGGGAGCGTGAGCTTGCGCACGCGCTCAACCGACAGGCTGGCGGGCAAACCCCCTGAAACCGGCGCAGCCCCGCGACCGTACCCGCCCGCCCGCTCGCGCGCGGAGATAACTTTTTAGCGCGGCGAAAACGCGAACGCGCGGCGTTTCGAGGCGCAGAAAGAGCGGCAGATGAGCGGCGAAACTGAGTGCCCCACAGGCTCGTTCGTGAGCTTTTGACAATGCTCATATGGGCGTTTATATTAGACTTTGCAAGGAAAACCAAGACAAGAAAGAGGATGGAACCTTGGCAGGAGAAACAGTAATCGCGGTTATCGGCAACCTGACCGCCGACCCCGAACTACGCTGGACGGGCAACGGCGCAGCCGTCGCCGACTTTACGATTGCGTCCACGCCGCGCACATACGACCGCAATTCGGGAGAGTGGAAGGACGGCGAGTCGCTGTTCCTCCGTTGCTCCGTGTGGCGTAACGCGGCTGAGAATGTTGCTGAGTCGCTGCGTAAGGGTATGCGCGTCATCGCCCAGGGTCGCCTGGTTCAGCGCTCCTACGAGACGAAGGAAGGCGAGCGACGCACCGTCGTTGAGTTGCAGGTGGACGAGATCGGTCCGTCACTGCGTAGCGCGCGCGCTCAGGTGACGCGCACCAACAACGGACAGCAAGGCGGCTACCAGTCGGGCGGTCAGCGTCCGGCGCAGGGCGCGGGCGAGCAGATGCGTCAGACCGCATACAACGGCGGCTTCCAGCAGCAGGCTCCCGCCGCGCAGGCTGATGCTTTCGCTGGCGGCGGCGCGGCTACCCAGTTTGGTGACGAGCCTCCGTTCTGACAGAGGCGCGCCGTGCTGACGGGCGGGGCGTGAGCTTGCAGGAGAGAGGGTGCTAGAGGTGAGGGACGCGCAAGTTGGCCCGCTTTAACGTGGCGCGGCTGACGCGCCCCTCCCCTCACCTGTTTCTACACGTGTAGAAGCGATAACGCGGGCCGCTCGCGGTGAAAACATGCGGCAAACAAACAGGGCGCGCAACGCGCCCCATCCAGATAGAAAAACACGACGTGTCACACGAGGAGCAACGATGACACAGAACACGAACGAAACGAACACAAACGGCGTCAACAACACAGTACCGCCCTTGTATGAGGGTATGCGAGTGGGAGACAAGGTTTTCCCCTTTGTCACCCTCGCGGGCGACCCGTCCGCCCCAGTTGACAAGCGCGAACAATTGGAGGTTCGCACAGGCTACGAGCGCATTAGTAAACTGGATGTGACGAAACCACGGGCGGGTAGCGGCGCAAACCCGCGATATAAGGTTAGTTTTCACCACGAGGGCGATAAGTTCGCGGTGAATGGCTCAGTATTCGATAACGGAAACAACAAGGTCGCCGACGCGCTACGCGAAGCGTACGAGAACGACACGCCCATCATTTACCGCATCGAAAAGTATCGTAAGCGCAAAGCCAAGGAGGGCACAAGCCCCTACACAAGGGACGGCCACATTGCACCCGGCTTTAACGGTCACACTGAGCGAGCGCCACTGGATATGCCGTGGGCTGATTTTATGAGTGAATACAACCGTACCCTCGGAGAAGCGGGCATGAAGGACGGCGAAGTTGAGCAGAAGTACCGCATCCTTGAAAACGCCGTCGCGGCCGTGTCCCTTGACGGCGGCAAGACGTGGATTGTGGACGATAGCGAAACGCGCTTTGTTGACGATAAGGGTAACGAGAGGGTTTTCCAGGCTAACATGCCCAAGAGCAACATGTTCGAGGACATGATTGTTCGACGCAACCCGGACCTGAACCCGGAAGCAGCGCGCGCCCTCGCTAAGCGCGAATTTTCGACGGGCAGCGCGTGGGGTGCTCAGGTTCCCGCGCAGGAGCAGAGTGAGCAGCGTGTTCACGCGGTGGCGCAGGGCACCAGCCCGGAGCCTAAGCCGTGGTTCCCATACACACAGAGCGGCGACCCGAACCCCGGTAGCAGCTCCATCACGGCGGTCGCGTCCCTGTTCAACAAGCTCATGGACGCGGGCGACGGTAACCTGACGGCGGAGTCGGCTCGACTTGTTGCCGAGCACTTGTACCGCAAGATCGGAAACATGCAGGTGTTCGTCCAGCGCAAGGTTGGTAAGCTGAACGCGACCGGCCCGGACGCGAACGTTGCGTCCCACACGCGTATCCGCCATAGCGTCATTGACGCGCTCAATTATGGGATGGCGAGCGTGCCGGAGAACCTGGGTGAGCTTGCGCTCGCCGAGGACGACACGGAGTTGAACGAGTGGTCAACGGGCGTCATGAAAGCGGCTTACGATCAGTACATGTGGGAGCTGGGTGTCGCGTACCCCGAGTGGGAGCAACAGTGACCACGTGACCGGGATGCGCCGCTAACGTGCGTCGTGTTCACGTGATCGCCCCCGCCCTGGTGTTGCAGCCGATAGAATTGGTTGCGTTTCGCCGGGGCGGGGGCGTTTTGCTGTATCGGGCGAGTTAACAAGCGGAACCCCGGAAGCCGTTTTAACGCCCTCAAATGCGCTTAGACGTGTCAGAGTGGGTAAACGGCGTGAAAGCCCGCGAGAGGCGCGCATGGGGTGCGTATCGACGGTGATACGACCCAACGGGCGCACGACAATAGAGGTTCGGCGAACAAACGCGCTACGCGGCAACCCCATTCAGCGCCACGTCGCCGCACGCGCCAGCGCTCAGCGCATTCGCGCCAGGCTCACCCTTACACGCCCCATCCAAACCCAAAAACATGAGGACACCCAACGGCGACATACCCGTAAACACCGATGGCGCTACGCCCTCACGGAAACATGCCTGAACCATTCGCGCGCACACGAGCGCCACGTCAGCACTATACCGCAAGTCAACCATGCCGCCCTCACCGCCGAGACCGTCACCGCCGCGCAGTGCTGCGTCGTCTCGAACCAGTGTACGACGAAACACCATGTACTTGTTTTCGGCGTTGCCGCCCACGCTCACGCCCAAACGCTCACACTCACCCATGAACGCCGCGTATTCTGCTCGAACAGCAATACCACGCATTTTCGCTTCCCTCTCACCACGGGACAACCCAGCCACAACAAACCCCTTCACACACTATGAACACGCGAACACCACACCAATAGCCACCCACACACGTGAACGTGAAACTATGACACAGACGCGAGGGAAACACCGGCGAGGACGAGGCGCAAAAGCGCGTGGGGCGCGCCCCGGCCCAACAAGGAACAGAACACACCCCACACGATTTGCGACAGGCGCACCGTGACTCCCACGTCACCCGTTCACGAACACCACGCTCACACCCACAGCGCGCCCATCGTCAATAACCTGACGCGACTCACCCATGCCAGTAACCACGATCACCATGCGCGTGAACTGGCGACACAGCGCTGCCGCCCTCAGCGTCTCACCCCAATCGACCCAACCGTCAGTGACGAGAACGTGAACGTCCGGCAGCTCACGGCGACGCTTACCGCCAGCCGCCCACTCGCCCGCCATCCACACGTAAGGGACAGACATGTCCGTGCCGCCGCCACCAAACGCTTTCAGGTCACGCGTAGACGACACCATGCGCGGCCTCTCGCTCATCTGCGTGTCAACCCCGTAGAAGCCGATAGCCGCCCCCGACGCGGACGCGCGCAAAATGCCTTCAATCTCGCTTACGGCGTGCGCGTAATCGTCCCGCCCCATGCTACCTGACGTGTCCACCGCGACATGCACGGTCGGCTTATTGTCCTCACGCGACGGCCAAACAAACGGCCCGCCCTGACGGCGACGGTTCGGGCGCTTGTACGTCGCATACCTGTTGCCGCGCACGCGAGACGACATGGAACGACCCACCACGCCCGCCAGCACGCTCTGCCAGTTCACGCGCGGCGGAGCCATACGGGCGAGTAGCTTCACCCACGAGTCACCCGCACCGTTACCCATGTTGTTACTTCCGTCGGCGGCTTCACGGACCAGCGCCTCAGCGTCTTGACGAGCGCCCTCCACGTCAGCCATTGCGCGGCCACGCACCCCGGTCTCGCCTTCAATGCGCTCACCCTCACGATCATCCTCAGTGACGCTACGCGAACCGCACGCGTGCCCCACGTTCGGCTTCACGTACTGGCTGGTCCAATCGCCCTGACCGTCGCCCTCGCCACCGTTTGCGCCGTCGCCCTCACCATCAGAGGAGCCGGACTCGCCGGAACCGTTATCGCCGGAAGAAGCGTTACCGGAACCGGAGCCGTTAGATGAATCGTCGCCGGAGCCAGACTGACCGCCACCGTTACCGGAACCGCTAGAAGAAGCGCTACCAGAATCGCCGTCACCGGAACTACCGGAACCGGACTGACCGCCGCTAGAACCTGAATCGCCCTCGCCAGAGTCACACGACCCGCCGTTACCGGAACCGTCGCCGTCAGCACTATCGGAATCGACAGAACCAGAGCCGCCGTCAGAACCGTCAGAGTCACCGGAAGAACCCCCACCAGAATCGCCGTCGCCGGAACCGTTATCACCGGAAGCGCCAGACTCGCCGTTGTTAGACTTCCCGCCGCCCGACTTGCCGGACTCGCCACCGCTGGAACGACCGCCTCCAGACTTACCGGACTCGCCAGAGTCACCGGACTTGCCCTCGCCAGAACCGCCACTGCCAGCCTTACCGCCGCCAGAACCGTTCTGCATCTCCTCCAACATGCGCGCCAACTCACGCAGCTTGTCAATGTCGCCGGAAAGAGCCGACAGGTACTCTTCCATCGTGCGCGACCGCTCATACCCCCACCCTGACGGGAACACAAACGTATCCTCATCCTCGCTATGGGCGACACCCATGTCCAGGAGGAGATCGTTAATCTCCATGTCGCCAGCGAGGTTCATCATTCGATGAGCGTGCTCGAACGTCTTGCCGCACTCGTCGGCGCGCTGAAAATGACGGTTCGCCACGTGCAGAGCCTCGTGGGCGAGAGCGAACGCACGCAAGCGGTTATCCCACGTGTAGAAGAACTGCAACCCTAATCCGACGCGGGCGCGCACGTCCGTGTACGCGGACTCGCACGCAATGTCCACAAACGGCATAAGAAGCGCAAAGATTGGGGACAGCGGGTACAAGCCATAACCGCCCGCATCCTTCGGGAGGAGCAAAGACTCGATGGTCTTGCTCCACACGCTGCCCTCCCACGGGGACAGGCGACGATACCGGGAGCCTTGCTCAGCCATGCTGCGGGCGTTCTCTTTCGCCCACTCCTCGGCTTCCTTAGCTTCCCGCGCTAGAACTTCCCTCGTAGTCGCCACAGCGAGCCTCCCCTTGTTCACATCGTCCGTCATATTCAACAGGACACCATTATAACACGAATAAGGGCGAGCGCGCCACAGCAACTACGCGCAAAACGACACGCGGTACGCGCACCACCCTACCGTAAAGCACCGCCATCGCACGCCACGCCACCCCCACCGCCAAACGTGCGAGGCGAGACGAGCGCTGGGGGCGCGGCGTGGGGGAGCGGGCGCATGATGAGCCACCCCACGCCGCGCCCCGTCACGCTACTATGCGGCCTTGGATGCTGCCTTCATGTTTTTCGCGTCCGAAATATGCGGGCACGCGAGCGCGCGAGCGAGCGCGTTCACCACAAGGCGGCGCTTCACCCTACCCTCAGCGTCACCAGCCGTCACCGCGTAGGCGTGCTTCTGAGTCTCCGTAAACACCTTACTGACACTCTTACCCAGAGATGCGAGCGCGCTACTATCCAGCCTCACGCCCAGGCCGGGAACCTCCTCGTCGCCCGACAGGACAGGCAGGAGGAGCATAATGTTCAGTAGTTCCTCGGCGGTCACGTGGGTTTCTTCCACGTCATCGACCGCGAGGCGACCGGCTTCCCGAGCGACCGCGAGACGGTTGTCTGCGCCGTCCTCGCCGACGATGCGCGTCCACTCGCCTATTGTGTCGGGGTTAGCGACCGGCTCACCGTCGTCGCCAATGGTGAACGCGTCGTTAATGAACGCTCGCGCATCAAAGTTCTTTTCCGCTTCACGTCGGCGGGTAAGGAACTCGCGGAACGCGAAAGCGGCCTTGAAGCCGATCATGCCGCCCGCATACACGTGCTCTAGCTCCGTGTCCGGGCTACCGTCATCGAGGAGGGACGTGTGGGCGAGCTTGGTGGCGAGCCGGTCCCACGAACGGTAGGATGGGAACGCGTGCGCGGCAACCATGTCGTTAGCCGGGTCCGACGCGAACCCAAACTGCGCCGCGTTAACGGTTTCACCCATCGGGTCGTGAGGCATGTTCGCAAACCCAGGACTCTCGTCCACAAAGTCTGCGATAGCGCGTCGCATCCACGCCTCGCGCTCGCCGACGGTCTTACCCCACGCGCGGCGCACGCCATCCAGCCACGCGCCCAGCGGCATGTGATAGCCGACGAGGCACAGGCGATTCGCGAGCGCCGGAGCCATGTCATGATACTCGCTACCAGTATCACGGTCGTTCATCGCGCCCAGGATAACGGTCTCCTCCGGCATGGTCTCCCCGTTCGGGAATCGCCGGTCAGCCAAAATAGTGAGGAGCGAGGACACGACATCCGGGGGAGCCGTGTTCAGCTCATCCAGGAACACGACAACGCGCTTACGCTCCATGACGACACGCTGCCACTTTTCGACCGCGTACTCCACCTGGCGCACCTCATCCACGGTGCCGTCCGGGCGGGTCACGGTGAAATTAACGAGAGTGGGCATACCCGTAATGTCCGTGCGGTCCTTCTGAGACCCCACAATCGTAATCACTTCATAGCCGCGCTCGGCGGCGAGCGCGTACACGACCGCAGTCTTACCCTGGCCCGGCTGGGAGATGAGCACGACCGGCGTGCCCGTCGGGTCATTAAACTGGCCCCTCACAGCGCGGTAGGACACGCTCTTTTCCATGCCCTTGGGCAGGAACGGGGTATCCTTTCCCTCGGTGGCGGCACCCTTGTTCTGTTCGGCGGTCATCTCTCGTCTCTCCTCTTAGTTGTGGCATCCTTTTTGCAACAAAACACATCATAGCACACGCTCACTCTTGACGCGCGCCCAACACGAAAACATGGTACCATAACACGAACGGAAAGAGAGACAGACAATGAGCAACACGAGCAGCGACTACCTAAACGCGCTCACCAGTGAGCGCACCAGATACCAGAGCGAATACCTGCGCGGAGGCCACAGCACCCACCAGCAAGAAAGCCTGATGGACGCGCACGCGAGAAAGTGCGCACGCATCATCGCACAAGCGTACCACAACGGCAACTACGCCTCCGTGTGGCGGGCGCTCTCCATGTTCGCACGCTACGGCATGGGCACCCCCAACCCCACTATCAACCGTATTATCCGCCACACCATCAACCTAGCCGGGTGGAGCGAGCAGCGCATTGACGAGGCTGCGTTCGACTGTGAGGCGTTCGCACGAGCGGTCCACAACGACGCGGCCACCCGTCAGACCCCAGGAGCAACAGCGGGCGTGTGGCGACTACTCGACCACCTCGCAAACAATGCCAACAAGCCGAACCTGGCAGCGGGCTTTAACGCCGCCGCAATCGGCGAGCACGCCGCAAAAGAACTAACCGCCAGCGGGAACCTCCCAACGCTAGTAGAGAACCCCAACGGCTACTCGGATAGCGTCTCTGACCTCGCCGTGGGCGCGTACCTCGCAGGGCAACACCGCGCCCACAGTTTCCTCACCCTCGCGCACGTGGGGCGCGTCATCTTCCAAGGAAACGTAGAGACACGCTACAGCGTGTACCCGGCGCACTACGGTATCGTCCACGCGCTATGTGGTAGCGTTACTAGCGCGGCCGCATGGTGGCGGCAAGCCATTCAATACGCGGAAGAACAAGGCGACACCGGCAACGAGGTAGCGGCCAGGTGCGCCCACATGATGCTCGCAAGCGCACTCCTAGAGCGCAGCGAACTCACCCCCAGCGACCTCGCCGCCCTCATTGACACGTTCCAAGAGACAAGCCTCATGGAGGTTCACACCAAGAAGGGCAACTACTGTCGCACCATGCACGTCAACGACAACCGAGTGTTCGACAATACGATTACGTTCCCCACAATCGATGTGGAAAAGCTCATCGACTTTGCCGCCTCGCGCATGAGCATCAGCTAACAGGCCATAGCTGTGCTACAATAAGACCAGTGAAGCCATAAGAAGATAGGACGTCCGCCAATGACCACGCAATACGCAAGCGCCTTTACGTCCGCGCCAGAGAAGCTAGTGCGCGACACCTTTTTCTCCATTAACGACACATACCAGGAGACGCGCGAAGCATACTGCGCGTGGACGCAGACGGAACTCGCGCTCGAACGCGACTGTCCCACAGACAAGCGCGGCTACTACGATCAGACGCACCCCACGTACAAGGCGAACGCGCAAGCCGCCAAGCGACTTAACGATGCGAAACAACGCCACCACCGGGCGTGCGTGAACACGGTCAACCATGCTATCCAGCAGGGGGACGCGCAGACTATCTGGCGCGCCATCATGCACGCCACCACCTACTACAGTTTCATGCTCACCAACGGCGACACCAACGCAAGCGCTCTCATCGACCGCGCCGACTGGGAGGCTATGGCCCTCATGGGGGACAGTCTCTACGACTGTGACGCTTTCCGCAGCGCAGCATCCGCGTTAGCAGGCGGCGCGTTCTACGACCCGAGTACGACACTCCACGGCCTCATCAAGCAGCTCAGCGAAGAAAGCGAAAATCTCACAGTAGCGAAGGCTCTCGCCAGACGCGAGACGATGAAAACCCTCATGCGCGGCATCATAGAGAACGCGGCGCGAGTCATCCTCGAAAACATGAGTAAAGCGAGCAAACCGCACTCGCTCATCCCCACGGAGCACAGCCTGTTCACCAACACATGCGCCTGCGAATACTTTATGTTCGCCAACAACAGTGCGGCGACTCTGGGACGCCTCATCATCTGGAAAGACACCAACGGACTCGTGTTGCGCTCGCTCACGGCGGGAGCATACCAGCTCGACACTCGCAGCACCGATGCGCTCACCGTAGCAGCCGAGCGTTGGCGCGACATCATTGATAGCACGGATGTAGACGCGCCCGAGCGCCGCGAGGCGCGGTACGCCCACACGACCATCGCTGCGACGCTCTTCGCCCTCCGGGGCAAGATCACGACGGGCGACCTGGCGGCGCTCGTTGACATGTTCCAAGAGCAGGAGCAGGCGCGCGAGGCCGGTAAGGATGCCCGTACCCTCACACTCAGCTTTTGTGACCCCATGTACCCTTACGGGTCCGTCAACGGCGTGGAAAGCCTTATCGACTATGTTGCTCAGCGCATGAGCGGGGCAGAACGCCCACAATAACGAGACACAACAATACCGCACGTGGTACAATTAGGTGTCGCCGCGAGCGTGCGAATAAGTGGGCGTACAAGAGGAAAGAGGAAATCAAGTGGTCAACGAATACGTGGAGCGCATCAAGCGTATGCGTGAAAACTACAACGGGCTATGCTCCGCATTCAAGCGGCAGAGCGGACGCGGCTTGAAGAGGAGCCTGCAATACAAGCACATAACTGGGCTTCACATTGACCACTGCGCAGAGGCGGTCTACGACGCATACCGCGCGGGAGACTACCCGCACATGTGGGAGGCGTTCGCTGAAGCCACGCGGAATAGCGGTGGCGACTATCACAGCGACCTCACAAGCGCCATCCTGCGCAAAACTGTCACCAGTCGGCTACGGTGGCACCGTAACCCCATCAACCCTGACGCGTTCAACAACCACGCGTTTGAGACAATGGCCACCAACTCGTGCGAAATCGGCTCCACTCCCATGTCCACACTCCTGCGGCTCCTCACCGAATCAGCGCGTGACGAAACAGGGTTGACACGAGACAACCACCGGGCCATCGTCAACGCGATAGCAAACGCCCTCCTCGCCATCAACAGCACCATCGACGCTCACGCGCTCGAAGCTCTCACACTGAATCTCCCATACACGTGCCACCACTACATTGAACAACACGCCGTTGCAGCACCACACAGCGCAGAAAACGCTCTCACCGACGTAGGCAGGCAACTACTGGACGACGAAGCAAAACCTGGGCGCACCATCAGATACAGGCGGCACTACGCGCCAACGCCAGAAGAGGCACAGAAAATCGCCGACGTGGCCTCACGGTGGCGCGTCACAATCCACAGTGCGGAACAGGCGGGTAGCCGTAGGCGCGAAATGGTGGCGCGCCAAGCGCACTCGCACGCGGCGCTCGCGCTCCTGCACGCCGGGGCGCTCCCACACGATGACCTTGCCGCCCTGATCGACACCCTGCAAACAAGGGAGGAGGCTGAGGGGCGCGTGACGTGTATCAGCGTGGAAACACTCGACTGGCACCCTACTGGCAAGACGTGGTTCCTTATCGACGGCGTAGGCGAACTCATCGATGCGGCGTCAGATCGCATGGAAGCGCAGTAAACCATCGTCCGGCCACGCGCGGTAGCGCGGTAAACGGCGAAACGACTCGCAAACGTGCCGCGCGTGTGCTACAATGAGAACGAAAAGACAAAACATACCACCCGTGTAATGGAAAGAGAAAGTGAGTTGTCGTGAACAACAACACGATGGACCAGATTGACGCGGAAGCACACGCCGAGCGCCTAGCAGCCACGCTTGCCAACGACGGTGCAGACGCGTTCTGGCGTGAACTCACCGACATGCTCACCAGCCGCACCGATAACGGGAAGAACGCGTGCGCCGCGCCACTCACCAACACCATCGGCAGTAGCGCAGCACGCAAGCTCACCGACGCGGAACTGTTCGACTGTGACGGGTTCCGCGAAATGGTGTCAGCGAGCGCATCCAACATGGGCGGCATGACGCGCACGCCCCTCGAATACATCTTCCAGTATTCGACCGATGATAAGGGTGTGGACCGGCTTGCTCGCGGCGTGCTGAGCTACGCTTCCGACACCATCCGATGCGGCGCGAGCAACATGACCGTGTTCGCGGCCGACAATCACGCCACGGCAACGCGACTCGCCGGACACTACATCACAGAAGCAACCAACACCGACCGCGAGGGTGACGAGGCGCTGGCGTTCAGCGGCGAAATGTTCGCCCTCACGCGCCGTCAGCGCACAACCGCGCACGGCCACGCTTACGGCCTGGACGCGCGCGACACGGAGGAACTTACCCGCGTCGCCCACCACTGGGGGCGCTTGGCTGAACAGCGCGAGGACGAGGGCGATAAGGCGGGAGCCGCGCAAGCCAGGACAGCTCACGCCATCACATGCTCCATCCTGTTGGAGCGGGATGCGCTCACACCCGACATGCTGAGCATCCTACTGGAAACAGTTACGCTTGGCAGCGAACAGGGCGCATGGTACGACGGCGAGGACGCTCTACCCATTGCCCTGCATGTGCGCGACAACACCAACAGCGTACTCGGCGAAATGCTGAGCACCGGGGAACAGGTCATCGACTACGCGGCACGCCACATGGGCGGGCAGTGACACGCCAGGGGTGGCGACAGTGAAACCGAAATGGCGGCGAGGCGCGCGCACGCTTACCTCTGTTTCGCGCTCATGGACAAGAGGGCGCTCCCCCACAGGGAACTAGCCGCGCTCATTGACACGATGCAAACCCCCACAAGCAGCGGGGCAACGTCCACAATCGTCATAAGCCACGAGGTGTGGAGAAACACAATCACCACGGCAGAAGAACTCATCGACTACGCCGCCACCCGCATGAGCGTCAACTAGGAAACAAACACACCCGCTCACAGTCGAGTGCAAACGACAGAAAAGGAGAGGCAATCACATGGGGTCCATTAAAGCAGATTACGCGAAAGCCACGCTGGCGGCACGAGACGAGTATACGGGCGCGCAAATAGTACTCGCCGACATGTCGAAAAAGACGCTTGAATACCGCGAACAGTGCGAGCGCGTTGACTCTCTGCGCGACGCGTTCATTAGCCGCGTCGTCTCATTCATCTACGATGAGAGCCGCAGGGAACAGCCGCGCATGTGGAGCGCGCTCTACCTGGCGCTGTTAGACATGAGAAAACTATCCCCGCAAGACTGGATTAGCTACTATTCGAACACCATCATTCGTGCCCTGTTGCGCGCTCTCGAATGGGACCGTGAACCAATCGGCGACGATAAACTGTTCACATGCGACGACTTTTACAAGTATGTGAACCTGCACTCGCGACTCTACGCGGAAGCCCGATTTAGCCCCGGACTCCCCAAAATCGTGGGCATCCTCAACGGTGTCGGCGTAGCCGCACAAAACGCCGACACCATCACCCGACACGTCGTGAGCGCGGCGACAACAAAGTGCGACGACGCGCGCATATGGGAATACCTGCAACTATTCGAGAACTTCGATGCCGGTGAAGCGGACATCGAGGAGCATATTCTCTCCGCACCCGGCCAGGAACATAGCCGACCGGCGCTCCTCGCGCGCGTGCGCCTCCGGGCACAAGTCGGTATCGGAACCGGCCTGTGTCCCGCCATTGAAACAGCCGACACCAACACCCTCATGGAAGCAGCGCAGAGGTGGCTCAATGCTATCGCCACCCACATAGAGGACGGTAACACGCTGTTCGAGTCAGACGCTCGCACCGCCCACGCGCTCCTATGCTGCGAACTCGCCACAAGGGACCGCATCACCGGAGCGGACCTTGCGGAACTCATCGAAACAATGAGCGAACAGCACACGTTGGGTTACCTCTCCGTCACCAACGAAAATGCGCCATACGGACACGAGAGCGCTTACGGCCCTATGGGCGTCATTGACGTGTTCAGCCCGCACATGACCATCAACGAGTAGAGACAAGGAAAGCGCGAAAGCACCCCCACCGGCCGCCATAACAGGCGGGCACAGCGGGGGTGCTTCACATTACGCGCGCGGTAAATGCGCGGGCACGCGAGACACGGTTACAGGATGTCGTCGCCGTCCACGACCGCCGCGTCACCCGCACGCAAATGCTTCACGCGAGCAACAATCTCCTTCCGCTTCCCCTCCACCACGGGACGGTCAGCGAAAGACCCCAAATAGCCGCACACGCGACGCACTACGCTGATCTTCTCCTCGTCGCGCTCACCGCACTCCGGGCAGTAGAAACCACGCACGTCAGCCGCGAACTCGCCAGAATAGTCACACTCGAAACACCGACTCACCGGCTGATTCACGCCAAAATACCTGACGCCCGCAGCGACCGCCGCGTCCACGATAGACTCCAACGCGTCCGGGTTCTTCAACAGTGTTTCCGTTTCCACGTAATCAATCGCGCCGCCCGTCGTGTACGGCAAATACTGGGCCTCCACGCGCCACTTCTCGAACGGACTCATGTTCTTGCGAACGTCCACGTGAAAACTGTTCTGGTAGTATCCCTTGCTGGTAATGTTCTCCACCTCGCCAAACAGGCGCGTGTCCAAGCGGGCGAACCTGTCACACAGGCTCTCACTCGGCGTACCATACACGCCATAGCCGCGACCGCTCTCAGCCTTCCACGAGCGCGCCAACTCATCCAACCGGCGCACAATGTTCACGCTGAACTCGACCGCTTCACGGTTACCGTACCAGTCGCCCCCATAGAACCTCGCGACAGCCTCGTACACGCCGATGTAGCCCATGCTCGCGGTCGCGTAACCGCCCTCCACGAGATCACCCACCTTATCGGACGGCGACATGGTGACACCGGCAGCGCCCGTCACGTAGTGGATGGGGGACTGGCTGGCCGTCGCGCCTCGCACCTGATCGAAACGCCAGTCCAACGCCTCGCGAACAATACCGGCGCGAGCATCCAGCAAACGCATGAACTCTTCTGTGTTCTCGGTTTGCATGGCGATACGCGGCAGATTCAACGTCACCACACCCACGTTAAACCGCCCGTACTCTACCGGCTCTCCGGTTTCCGGGTTCTCGTAGTAGGACAGGAAAGAGCGGCAGTTGTGGGACACGACACCGTTTAGGTCAAAGTAGTCGGTGTCGGTTGTGAGATCGTATGAGGGGCCGTCGTGTGCGCATCCAGTGACGGACGTGACGCGCAGCGTTTCCCCGGTCGCGGACGTGAGACGGTCACCCGGCACGAGGCTCCCCGCGTACAAGCGGCCCTTGCCTTGCACGGGCAGCGGGTGATCGTCCGTGAGCGTGAGAACGATCTTGCCGTCACTCATGTTCGACTCGGTTTCCGGCACCGCCTTGACGCGCACCCACACGTTGCTGTAGTTCCTCACGAGCCGCAACACGCGAGCGCCCCGTTCAGCGCCGGTATGCGAGTCCGCCACATCGAGGTCACCAGAGGGGACATCCACGTACTCGTCCACGCCGTTAGGCTGCTTCTGGGCACCGTACTGGCTTGCCGCCCACTCCCATAGCTTCTCACCCGTCCACGCCTCGTAGTCGCCGTTACCACCCATGCGCACGCGCACGGTGTGGTCGCCAGCGAAACACCCCATACTGGTGGGGTTGAACCCGAGGTCACGCACCGTGTTATCAACCGACTGGAAGTCCGGGTAGATGCGCTTGGACGCGCAATACAGGGCGAGGCGCTTCACGTCATAGTTCGGGTCACCCGGCCTCATGTTCACGCCTTCTTTCAGCATGTACACGAGTTTGGGGAACACGGGTGTCTTGCTCTGCGCGCCGTACCCGTTGATGCGAACTTTCAGGATGGCTTTCTGGACGACGCGGCCAGCCCACGACGTAGCAAGCCCGAAACTGATGGTAACGAACGGTGTCTGCCCGTTACCCTGCACCGTATTCAGCGCATACTCTACGCCTTCCATGCTGTCGTACACGATGCTTTCCGTGCGCTTCTTAGCCTCGGCAACACTCATGTCCCAAATCTTCTGACCGACACCAGCCGCCACCCTGTCGCGCTCACCTGACGCAACTAGGAGAGCCACGCTCTTGTCCAAAGGCTCCACGCCCGCGACGCCCATCTCTGCTGCGACCTTCGTGGCGTGTTCGAGGGCGCGCGCCAACTCACGCCGGTACGTGTACATAACGTAAGGCTCCAACACCTCATCGAGCTTACTGTAAGTCTGCCCACCGTACTGGCCGACACTGACCTGCGCGGCAATCTGAGGAATCAGGTCTGTCGCCGTTTCGACGCTGCGCACACGGTTGACGCGCGTGTTACCAATAGGGAAGTCCTCACGCGAGAGAATGAACGGGAGGTCCACGAGCATACAGTTGAACATGCCTCCCGGCACCGTGTAGTCCAAATCGTGGAAGTGAATGTCGCCGCTCACGTGCGCGGCACTCACTGCTTCTGGGAGCTGTTGCAGCGCGTAGAAGCGGCTCACCTCGCCAGCTTCAAGGTCGCGGAACGTCGAGAACAGGCGCGCATCCTTGTTCGCGTTCTCTTTCGTTTTCGTCTCATCCCCACCGAACAGGCCACCGAGGCGCTGTTCAATCGTCTCCCCGCCAGCGTTGCCGCCAGCATTGTCGCCGGTAGGTGTAATGAGCGGGGCGGGCAAACCGCTCTCGTTGTCGGCGCTACCACGCGCCCCGATCATGGTCTCATTGCTGTTGACATTACTCATATGTGACTATCCCCTCCCGGATGCAAAGCGCCACCCCGCCCGTGGAAAATAGTTGGCGGGTTGGCGCAAAATCGTGCAATCAAACAATTTTGGGGACACGCCAGCAAAAGGTTCACGCTCACGCCGTACATGGGCGGCAAAGGTGAGCGCAAACTTCACGGAAGCGTGTCCGCCACGCGCACAATAACACACCTCGTATGCGCCGCCAAGCGGCTAAACCGCCGGGAAACACGCGTAACACACCCCGCCAGCCCACCATTCGAGACAAACACGCAGAAAGTGATACACGACACCACACGCGGACGGGAAAGCGCACACAAACAACACGCCAACAAGAGAACACACCGAGAGGTCGCGCCCCGACTATCGTGCTACGCGCGCCCCAGAAACCCGTCACGCGCGACCGACCACAGTACCCCTGGGAACAAGTGGGCACACTCACGCCTCACTTCCAGCGGCATGTTATCGTGCGACAAGGTGACAATCGCGTCGTTCACCTTAAAACGCGGGATATTGTTCGCGCTATCGCCTTTCACCTCCGACGCTTCCCTCAGCTTTGATTCCAAAACATCAACCAGCAGGTCGCCGGGAGCGTTCTCGCAATCGGCGGCAGCATCCAAGCATCCGAAGTCGTAGAGCAGGCGCGCGCACTCCGGTGACGCGCTCGGGTAGTCCACCTGCACGCGACCGGCGAGACCATCCCGCGCAAGGCGACGTATCGCGTCTCGCCGCACCCAGTTGGGACATGACGGGGCTTTCGCCAACGTTAAAGGTATCCACCAGTTGACGGCCCCGTAGCGCGCGTACAAGCGTTCCAGAGTTGTAGCCCGCGCGCGAGGATGAGACAGGACAGCTCCCGCCACCCACCACCTCCGCTGCGTGTTACTTTGTAGCACCTCGCGATCTTGCCCCTCCCACCGGGAGAGGAACCAGTCAATCATGTCACCGTCGGCGTTTGACTGTTCGTCAAAGATAGATAACCCTACGGACGAGTCAATGTCAAGCCGCACATCTTTCGTGAGACGTTCCCACAACATATTGCGTGGCGCGACGGGACTTTCCAACGCTTCAAGGCGCGCCTGCTCATTTGATCCAGTCAGCCACGACTCCACAAGGTCCACAGGCATGGACGCGTTACGTTTACCGCTCGACACAACGTAGCATATATACATGCCGACCTCTTGCGCCCGAGCCTCAGCGCGCCGCAACACATCCTCACCGAGCGCCGCGTTCCCCAGGAGCGCGCCAATAACCTGCGGCGATTTCGACCTCAGAAACCGCTTCACCGTTTCGTCGCTCACACCGGAACTTGCCGCCAACGCCGCGTTCAGTTTCACGCTCCTCTTCTGGCGACACCAACGCTCCACGTTCGCCGTCACATTCGGGTGCTTGGCGACCCTATGCCACAAGTGTTGCACCGTCGGCCAGCCGCCAAGAATCGCATCCAACACCGCGCCGGGCGTACGCTCATCTTCGATAACAGGTTCCACGCAGTAATGACCGTATGATCGACCAATCTCCACGAGAGCGGCCGCATACGCGTCCTCGTCGCCCTCGCCGACGCTCGTAACGGTATCCCACAGGTCGCCATCAACTGTTGGCTCACCGTACATGCGCCGCAACAAGCCCTCATAGTCGCCATTCATGGTAACGATTATAGCACGCGCGTCCACGCAATTCTACCGCACCACCCTTTTGCGATTAACTCACCAGCGCACCCCTCTATCCGCACAGCGGATAGAGCGAGGAAACGTCAACGCCATCACCGCCGGACTTAGCCGCCTCCTTCTCGTGGCGACCACGATACGCGTCATCAGCAACAAGCGGCCACAGCGCGCGATCATCCCACGCCAAATGAGACCGCACATCCGCCGGACAAAGACGGTGAAAGAGAACATTCATGCCCGTCGAGTAGCCGGTTGAGAGCCGCCTGTCCGCATAAAAGCCCGCCACTTCACGCACCAGATCGGACGGCGCGTTCCTAAAATTGATCGCCGTGCTCGCGCCGAACACGTGATACACGGCCCACACGAGGCCGGGCGGGAAACCACGGTTACGCCCGGCTTCCAGCAACAGGCGTATCTTGTCGTTACTGCCAGTGAACAGTAGCGTCTCGAACGCTGCGCGTGTCGCCACGGGGTTACCGGCGATACTCTCCCACGACGTCTTGCACTCGCTGTCGCGTGCGCCAGCTTCCAGCATGGCGTGGTGTGCGCTCTCGTTAGAGAATATGTATGTGAGGCCGGCATCCCAACCGCGACGCTGCCTCATTTCACTCCACAGCGTCTCACTTGACAGGACCGGGTTCATGAGTGCCCTATTGCGCCACGGGTTAGACACGTCGCGAACGATTCTGAGAACATCGTCCTCGCTCACGTTTGTGGCGTATGCGGCCGCGTGGGGCGCGTACTCGCTACTGTCCAGCCATTCGTCCACCAGTCTGTCGGGCGCGCTCCCGCCGCGCATGGCTGGTTCCACGAAATCACGTCCCAACCCCATGTACGAGCGCTTCTCACTGCGCGACTCCCACAGCGCTTGCACGTCGTCCCCGGTGAGCGCGCCTCCCATCAACATACTGTACACGATGAAATCAGGGAGGAGGCTCGCCACACTCATAGCAGCGTCTATCGCTTCGCGCGTGAGCGACGGGTTATCGAACACCTTAGAGAGCGCCATGCGAGGGTCGCGCTCCGAGCCTCCGGCCTCAATCGCCTCCACGCAGATGCGCGCCGCTTCGCTGATACGTTTTTCGCCGAGACCCGGATGCGCCAACACGACTCGGCAAGCGTCATCGTGTTGACACTCGTCATAAACCCACTGAGCGGCAGCGTCCGGCACGCGGCGCTCTTCGAGAAAGCGACACATATTCCGAGTGTCGTCCACGCCACGCCACAACTCGATAAGGACACGCGCGTACTCATCCTCGTCGCCGGGCGTAATACCCGCCACGTCGCTGAAAGAGATAGTCTCCATGCGTTCTTCCTTTCGTTTTGCCGCTCCGATTCGCGTCGCGGTTTTCGCCACTCTCGCAGCGACATTTTAACACAACTACTCGTTTACGCGCACCCCACAAACACGTCCCCGGCGACAAGACACAACACCTTCGGGAACCAGCGGGCAACAGCGCGCCTCACATTCGGCGACATACTCCAGTGCAACAATACGCCAGATGTGCGCACCTTACGAATACCACCCCCACGACAACCACCCTTTTTGCTCTACCGTTTGCCTGCCAGCTCGCACGTCTTTATAGGCGTCCACGGTACGCGTCGTAGGCGACGAGCGGCCACATTCTTTTCAACCCCTCAACTAGAGATCGACGCACGTCAGGAGGACAATTACGATGGATGGCTACACGACAGCCAGCGATGGTGACAGCTCCCCCAGCCTCCGTCCCATGCCACTGCGCCAGGTCGCGCAGCATCCCCGCTGACGCGCTCACGAAACCAGAGGAGGTGTCCTCTCCGAACACCATGTACACGTCACGCACAAGGTCTGGTGGGAACCCCGGATTATTCTTCGCGCAAGCTATCATGACGCAATTGCTCCCGCCCGTGAACAGTAGAGTCTCGAACGCTGCGCGTGTCGCAGCGGGGTTGCTGGCGATGCTCTTCCACACCCACTGATATTCTTCGTCTCTCGCGCCAGCCTCCAATAGGGCTGGTGGCGCGCCCTCGTTAGCGAACAGGTGCGCCAGGTCGGCCCACGCTCCGCGACGACGTTTCGCTTCGCGCCACAGTGCGCCATGTGACAGGATGGGGTTGCGGAGCGCGTAACTGCACCCAGGTTTACCGGCAATAGCGAGCACATCATCCTCGCCAACATTCGTAGCGTGGGCGGCAGCATAAGGCGCGTAATCCGCGCTTCCAAGCCATTGCTCAACGAGATTGTTGGGCGCGAGGCCGCAGCGCGTGGCAATATCAACGAAATCGCATTGTGACTGTTCAACAAACGGGTATCGTCTCGCTTGACACTCCCACAGTGCCATCACATCGTCCTCGGTTGGTTTAACGCTTTTCAAGAACTCGTTGACCGCGTGTGACGGTAGCAGCTCCGCGACTTGCACAACCTCAGATACCATGTCTCGCGTGAGCGTCGGATTGGCGAGCACACCATAAGGTAGCCCCTGTAGATCGCTTCTCGTGGGGTTGTCTTTCACCGCTGTCACAACCGTGTGAACCGCCTCGCATACGCGTTCTTTGCCGAGACCTGGATGAGACAGTAGCAGCTCCTTCAACCGGCCGTGCGCGTCATTGTCGTATAGGGTCTTGACGGCTGCGCCTGGGGCATGGCAGTCGTCAAAAAAGTTGCGAGGCCACGAGTTAACGCCCGAGTTGATTCCTAACGACACGAGGACACGGGAATATTCCTCATCATCCCCTGGCGTGATGTTCACAACATCGTCAAAAGTGACAGCAACCAACGCCACACCCCTCCGCTCCGCTTATTCACTCGACTGTGGTCCAGTGAGAACAATACCGTTAGTCGCGGACCTCCGGCTGGCGAATAATACAGCACCCATTAACCACTTAGCTTACCTCTTTCTATTTTCGTTTCTACGATCAACAACTATCATAACACAACATGCGCGGCGGCGCGGCGCATGGTTGGTGAGCTTTTGCATCCAACCTCCTCGCGTGCTTATACTACACATGTAAGCAAAACGATAACGCTACCACAAGCCGACCATGCTGCCCGATTAAACGCGCAGACAGCGCGGCGGTGCGGCAAGCATATGGGGGCAACAGCGGGTGGTAGCCTCACACAAGGAACGAGGACACATTTTGTCACCACGACCAAAGAAAAACACGACCGTTGACGCGGCTGGTATGACCATGAAGGAACGCGCCCTCGCGGACGCTATGGCAAAGGTTGAGCGCCAGTTTGGCAAGGGCAGCGTTTTCAACATGGGCGACCGTAAGGGTGAGAAGATTCCCGTCATCCCCACCGGCTCTCTCGCCCTGGATGTGGCTCTCGGCGTTGGTGGCCTCCCCAAGGGTCGCATCATCGAGATTTACGGCCCCGAATCGTCCGGTAAGACAACCATCTCCCTGTCGTGTATCGCTCAGGCGCAGAAGATGGGTGAAAAGGTGCTGTTTGTTGACGCTGAGCACGCGCTGGACCCCACGTGGGCTGCTAAGCTCGGCGTGAACGTTGACGACCTGATCGTGAGCCAGCCCGATAACGGTGAGCAGGCTCTCGAAATCACTGACATGTTCGTCTCGTCCGGCGCTGTCGGCCTCATCGTCGTTGACTCCGTTGCCGCTCTCGTGCCCCGCGCCGAGATCGAGGGCGAGATGGGTGACTCTCACGTGGGCTTGCAGGCCAGGCTCATGAGCCAGGCGCTCCGTAAGCTAACGAGCGCCGCCGCCAAGACAGGCACCACCATCATCTTCATCAACCAGCTACGCGAAAAGATCGGCGTTTTCTTCGGTAACCCCGAGACGACGACCGGCGGTAAGGCATTGAAGTTCTACGCGTCCGTTCGTATCGACGTGCGTAAGGGCGAGACCATTAAGGGTGTGGGCGCTGGCGCTGCCCCGGTCGGTCACAAGATGAAAGTCAAGACCGTAAAGAACAAGGTTGCGCCGCCATTCAAGACTGCCGAAACGGTGCTCCTGTACACGGGCGAGGTCAGCCGCGAGGGCGACATTGTCACAATGGGTAAGGACGACGGTATTATCAGCCGTTCTGGCTCTTGGTACTCCTACGGCGACACTCAGCTCGGCCAGGGCGAGAACGCCGCCATCCAGTATTTGCGCGACAACCCCGCCGTGGCCGAGGAGATCGTGGGCAAGATCATGGTGGCGCGCGGCGTGGCAGGCGACACCGTTGACCCGGTGACGGGCGAGGTCGCGGACGACTACGATCCGATGGAGGACGCGGGTTTTTAAGTCTGTTCGTTGACGTGCTGGCCCCGCCCCGCGCGCCTCACGGCGTATAGGGGCGGGGCTTTCGTGCTCGCGGCGTGGGGCTTGGGTGGGATGGACGGGCGACGCTGGTAAAATGGGACGCGTTCGCGATGGGCAGACGCGTCGGTTGCGCGTGGACGTGTGACCACAAAACGAGCCTACCATACGGTTAAACACATGGCCGTCGGTATCGGCTAACCCCGGCGCGAGACGATAACCAACACCCCCACACGATGACAACTTTTCCGCTCAATAACAACGGAAAACCCCGAACTTGACCAAGCAGCACAAGTTCGGGGTTTTCCCATTTAACCACCACAACACCAACATGAAAAAACGGGGTGCCCGACGGGACTCGAACCCGCGACCTCCCGGACCACAACCAGGCGTTCCACCAACTGAACTACAGGCACCATCCGCAAGCGCATAGCCAGCCACGAAGCCGACCAGTTGCGCCTACAGGAACCAATATACCACGCCCACGCCTGCGAGTCAACACGACACGCGGACGCGCTCACAGGCGGCGGTGTAAACCGAGCGCGAGAGCGGCAACGCGCAGGCCGCTACCCACCCAGCAGCGAGCGCACCCGCTCCACCATCGGCGCGGTCAAACCCGCATCCTCATTGGTCCCCACCGTCACGATACCGTCGTGCTCCACGAAACCCGGCACATGCAAGTCATCCGCCCACACCACGCGCTCACCAGCGGCAGCGCACTCGCGCAAATAGGCGAGCGCTTCCGACAGCTTCGCGTCCTGGTTGACAGCGCCCACCGTGCGCCCCTCAAACACGTTCACCACGCTATCGTCCACGCGCACGCCCACCTGGCGAGCGGCCTCCACAGCCGCCGCACCCCACGACGACACCAACACCAAGCGCACGCCCGGCAACGCGAGCACACCGTTCACATCAGCGATCATTGACGGGGACACCCACACCGGCTCGCTCACACGCATACCCCACACATCACGCAAACGCGGAACCTTCACCCGCACCCTACGCCTATCCGCATACTCACCCGCCACACCCGCAGGCTCCGGGGACACGAACAACACACCATCCAGATCGAGGACGAGCACCGCGCCCGCGCGCATAGTCTCGGAACCACTCTCGCACATCACGCCCGCACCCCCTTCATGTCTTGCTTCTTCCTCAACCATTCACTAGCATCCCACGACGCACCCCTCAACGCAAGACACTCGTCATCATTCGCATACGGCGGGGCGAGGCGAGCAGCCGCCAACACGTGCGCATACACCGACTGGCTATCGTGAACAATCTTATGAATAGTCGCCACCCTACTCGCGTCGCGCACGATCACCTCGTCAAACACGCGCTCCGGCATGTTCGCGTTGATAAGCGCCGCCTCACGCACGCGCTCCTCATCATCGCGGGCGAGCTTCACGAGGACATCCCTCGGCGTATTCACATGATGGGCGACGCTACAGCGCACACCCCAATCAGGGTCGTCGGCAAGAACTCGCAACACGCGGCCCGTCGCAGATGGGTTATCCAACACCGTCTCGTAGCCCGGATGCTTGCCCTCCACGAGCCACAGCATCACGCGCTCAGCCAGGTTCGGGTTAACGATCAGGCGCTTCACCGATAGCGACACTGCACGCTTCTGACGCTCGCACTCCCCGACAGCGCGGACAATACAATCCCCCACAAAATGCGCGGGCAACGCCGGATTACTCGCCGCTTTCTCGCTCAAACACCCGCCAGACGCGCCGAACAGGATAGCAGACACGTACCCGGCCAGGCCGCACACGGGGGTTTTCGGATTCTCACACGCCGCATTACGCACGTAGGCGACATTATCTCGGGAAAGGCGGCTCAGGTCGGCGGCGGGCGTTAACGGGCTACGCGCGGCCGCTTCACGCTGTTTGCCGTTCGACGAGCGCGCGTACTCGACGGCAACGTCAGCAGTTTCAGCAAACCACGTGTGTTTATTCCACTCACCACGGTAAGAAACCATAGCACACCAGCCCTCTCGCCCTCACGCGCCACACTATTACGGGCGCTACCTAACAGTCATATGTCTCTTAGTGTACCACAAAGGCGTGGGTGGCGCGTGGCAACGCTCCGGGACATGCCACGCGATAAACAAAACGAGCGGGCGGCGCAGCCAGCCAAGGCCACAACCGCCCGCCCCATAGAACGTAGTGCGATTCCACGTCAAGCGACACCCCTCCCGTGTCGCGCCTTACCCACCGACAGGGCCATGAACAGCGTCCCTCATCCGCATCACGCCGCGACGCAACGCGCGACGCGCCGCCGCCTTCACCTTCACACTATCAGCGCCCTCGCCGAGCTTTTCCAACTCGCGTGCATACGACCGGTTCATGCGACCGATCTCACGATTCAGTCGCTTCGTCTGCTCAGGCGTGTACTCCTCATACCCCGCGTAAGCCCTGAACTCGCGGATACGCGCCAAACACCGGGCCTTCTCCTCACGGTCCGGGATACGCCCGGTGACGAGCACCCACTCTTCCAGGTTTTGGTTGCCGCGCGCACGGTTACACGCCACGCACGCGAGCGCCATGTTCCCGTACCTTGTTGCGCCGCGCACCGTGCTCCCGCCCCTGGGGTTCACCGGGGTGATATGCTCCGCTGTCGCCTGCCCGTCCGCAGGCTCACCGCGATGCAGCGGACGGTTACAGTAGCAGCACCTACCGCCGAACGCGAGAACACTCATCACGTAGCGGCTTTTGTTCATGTCGTTGTCGAACGCGGTGAGCGCGTGACGTGACAGTTTCGTGTCCTTACTTTTCACGGGGACCGGGGCTGTCATTTGACCAATGTTGAACGCGAGAATGTCAGCAACATCACTCGTTTTCACGCCCTCGCCCAGGTAGGCGCGCAACCGCCTCCCATCCTCAGTATCCGCATCCAACTCCGCGAGGAACAAGCCGCGCGCCTTCTCCCCCGCGCGCTCCCACAGGGCGCGACTATCCGCCGCCGCAGCCTCGTCACCGTCTGCGATAGCGAGGTTCACGCGCTCCCACAGCCCGCGAATACTCCCCCACGTTTCCTCATCCAGGGACGCGGCAACTCGCGCAGACTGTTCGGACAGTTCTTTCGCCGTGAGCGGGCGGGAAACATGTGAGTTTTGGAACACGCCAGGGCTAGGTTTCGGCACGCCGCCGGGGCGGGGAACGCGCACGCCACCCACGCGGCCAGCGCGCCCAGCAAGAACGCGCCCACTGCGTTGACCGTCAGCGTCGACCACGACAGGAAAAGACCGCGCACGGGCGAGGCCTTCGTAACCTCGTCTA
>ERZ773214.242-NODE-242-length-38566-cov-9.150009_pt1 | contig 38566 bp, 56 predicted proteins | sample MGYA00511238_ERZ773214 | MGnify/ENA primary metagenome ERZ773214 (study PRJEB29015, sample SAMEA2738157) | human oral metagenome | biome: human oral; feature: human-associated habitat; material: saliva | place: China | collected 2259 ... | reverse complement strand
CACTTTGGACACAATCTTACTATAAATCGTGTCACCGTCAACGCTCTTTACACCTTCCGTGACTTTGTTTTGCAAGTCCGGGCTGTTCAAGATCTGTTGTTTGATCTGATCAGATAGCTTGCTAGTGTCTGGTAACGTGCCGGCTTTCTTGAGGGCTTCTTCTGCCTTCGCGTTCGCTTGTGCGATTGCTTGGTTCGTCGAGATTTTAGCGTCTGAGATTTGTTTATCGACTTCTTTCTTGACCTTGTCAATATCCTCTGTGTCGATCCGTTTCTCCCACTGAGAGCCGTTCCAGACATACATACGGTCATAGAGACCGTTCTTCTCAAACCAGATGTCACCGATCTTGTGTTCTTTGTTATCCGGACGGTTGTACCATACTTTATTCCCTTGAGCATTTAAGAGATAATCTGGCAAGGTATTTACCAGTCGTTGCTGATTGCTGGCCAGGTCGTCAATCTTACCGGATAGGTTGCTGGTCATTGACGATTTAAAGCCGTCACCAATAACACCAATCTCAACGCTGTCATTCTGCTCTAGCAGTACATCATAGACGATGGTTGTCAACTTGGCATCTTCGCTAGTAAGACCAATCTGAGGATAATAGACGGGTACAATGTCGCAAAGTTCAGCCTCTTCTAAAATCTGGGTAAGTTTATAATCAAGTGTCTTTGATAAGTCTACATACTCGATTTTAGTATTGATTTTAGGAAGTCCTAAACGATTATTAATTGCGTATTCTTTGGCAAGTCTGCGCAACTTGTCAATCGTTGGTACTTCCTTGTCTTTAAAGTTAGATGAGAAATCAACGATCAAAACCCGTCGCTCATTGTATAAGCCGATATAAGGGCCGTCTACATACTTCTCAGGTAGCTCAACTGTGATCTGTTGGCTGGTTGCTCCACCCTTACCAGTCCCTTGATTCTCTGGGGTATACGTTGCGTAAGGATACACGCTGGTATAAGCGCCCTCGATATCTTGGTCGTCTTCTGCTCGCAGGATATTGCGACCGTACTCTAAAACAATAGGGCTTCTGCGCCCTAGTTGCTTGTGTAATCTGATAACAGTATTATCAAACTCATATTCACCACCCCAAACATCAAGGATTGAGCCAGAAACCCCACCAAGCACATCACGCGCCGTTTTAAAATCTGCGATATTCCAGCTTGTTTTTGAGGTTAGATCAATATCGGACCATGTATCAAACCGAATACCACCCATGGCATTTAAAGCCCAGATAGCCAAAGCTGCCTGGGCTGTCCCTGTAGCGTTGGTATTATTCCTAATAGCCATCTTTTCGGTCAAGTGGCTGATATGTTTGGCATAGACTTTTAGAATGCCTGTGCTGTCTTTGGAGATACGCGAGATAAAAAAAGTCTGATTTTTGGTTCGTAAACCAGCATCAGACTTGATCCGCATATCGTTTTTAAACGTACCTGCAAGCGGGCCACTAGCCGGGTACTCGATGTAAAGAGTATAGTTCCCGTTACGTTCCCTTGTGACTTGTGCCTTTGTAGCGTCAATTTCTCCCAAACCGTAGGTTTCAAACGCTGTTTCGTTTGCGTTATAAAGTATAGGTCTCATAATTTGACCCCCCAATTTGGAATAATAAACACTTCAAAGTTACCGTCCCAGCTTATCAAGTTCCTGCCATAATCTAAGTAAGGCATCTGGAATTGAGGGGAACGAACCACCTTGTCCCATGCTTGCAAGTTACCAGAGAATACCTGGTTAGCTTGCATATCCAGCGTGATCTTATTCTGTACGGCCTTTAACTTGGTCTTGCGTCCGTTAATCGTAAGTGTACAGTCACCCGATCCGACAAGCGTGATGATAGGCTTTGCGTTGACATTGCCCAGACCATTGATAGCAGTTCCATTTGTCAATTTTTGAGTAGCACGGCCCTGCTTGTAGAATTTGACTGGATAGGTCAAGAAGTTCAGCTTGACCTTGCCAAACTGGCGCATAAGCCCAGCAATCTCAAATGTTTCAATAAACGCTGAACGGTAGATAAAATCTGGGTCCCAGGATAGAGTCAAATCTTTGTAGCCGTCCACGTTCAACCAGTTACTAATTTCACTGCCTGCGTCCGTTAGCTTGCGATTAGAAAGGACGGTACAAGGCAGTTCGATAGTCACCGACTTGAGCCGGTTCTTTGAGATCAATAGATCACCATCGCGACCAGGGACCGCTACTGTTTCTACGTCGCTACCAGTGGAACTGATAATATAGTCGCTGGTCACCCGTAGACCGTGAGTAGTGCTTGAAACACCGTTAAAAGTAAAACTTCCCATTAAGCCATTCTACCTCCTTCCAAATTCGTATAGTAAGCAAGCTCACGCAAGAGCCTGCGCATATTTTCCGGACTAAAGAAATTATCATTAGCCGTACCGTTTGCGTTAAGTGTATAGTTGTTTGTCACGTTTGAGCTTGAGCTTCCACCGCCTGCATATCCAAAGCGCGTAGCTAGTGTATCAGTAAGGCCACTTACAAGATCACCGCGCCCTGGTAAATTAAAGCCAAAGCCGTCCGTGTATTTCTTACCAGACTCTACAGTCTTGTTTGCAAGGTCAGTCATTGAGTCGTCTACATAGTAGCCGTACTTCTCAATACCTACCGCCATACCTTCGGGGATAGCACGACCGACTTGATCTCTGAATACTTTTGATGGCGAGTTGATAGCCAAAGCAGACCGAGCTGCTGCCACAGCTCCGAATGCAATGCTTGATGCTGCTGATGCAACTGCACCAGCCATCGCGTAGATACCGCCCATCATACCCTCGCCAATAGACATACCGGCATTATATCCGCCGTTGTATCCGCCGGACATACCGTTATGTGCTGACGCTTTAAGGTTACTAGATGCGTTAAATACTGCCCCGTTGTGACTCGCTACACCGCTAGTGACACCAGTCCCAAATTGTGATCCGGCATTTCTACCGTCATGTCCTAGTGATCTAACAGATGCATTAATCATCATCTTCATTGCGTTAGACGCACCGGTAGCAATACCTTGCGAGGAATTAATACCACCACCAATACCAGTTCCGAATTGTGAACCGTACTGTTGCCCGTTCATGGACATCGCGAGGAATTGAGCAGAAATAGCAAGGTTCATCACAGATGCTGCACCAACTGCTACCTGTTGACCGGCAGCGATACCGGTTGCGATACCAGAACCAAATTCTGAACCTTTAGCCTGTCCATCGCTGGCCATGCCAGCCATCGTAGCAGTAGCGTTTGATTTGAGGGTGTTAGCTGCACCTTGCACGACATCGGACCGGCTCAGTACACCATCTCCGACACCGGCACCGAGTTCAGCACCTTTTGCTTGACCCTCACCAAACAAGTTCGCTAGAACACCTAGAGAGGCATTTTTAAGGCCGTCAACTGCTCCCTGGACTGATCCTTGGTTCTCTGTGATACCTTGAGCATATCCACCGCTCACTTGTGATCCGCTGTACTTGGCTTCCGTTGGCAAGTTGTTAAATGCCTGCTTAGATGCCTCTGTGACTTCTGATGCTGCCTGTTGGACATCGCCTTTTCCAGACCGCATACCGTCGCTTACTTTTTGAGGAATTTCACGGCCTTTAACTTCAAAGCCTGCATCGGCGAGTGCGCTTCTAAACTCATCACCGATTGCGGTCACCATGCTCTCGATTTCGGGTGGTAACTCTTGACCAGTTGCCCGAATACCACGGAGGAAGCCTTCCTTGGCTTTATCTCCTGCCTCGGTCCATTTACCGTTGAGTCGTCCTAACTGCTCATCGGACGCATCTACAAGGGCCTGCGTTTGGTTGGCCATTTTAGGACCAGCCTGGCGCATTTGCTCGATAAGACCTTGGTCTAGTCCACGTTTAGCGAGTGTTTCAAGGTTTTGCGACCACTTATCAACCGCGTCGATGTTTTTCTGCAAGTTAGCGGTCATTTGATCTGCAGATAAGGCTGTCTGTTGCTCGATAGCCTGGAATGCGTTTTGAACTTCACCTTTGAGATTAGCAAACTCTTGTTGCATCATCTCTACAGCTTTCTTCTGCTCCTCGTTCATGGTCTGCAATGAGTAGATCACGCGACCATTCGCATCTTCTGTAGACTTGGCCTTGGCTTCATTGTTCTTAACGATCGTATTCGTTAATTCGTTGTCAGAGTCCTCGGTTTTCTTGATATCGTCCTGGAGCTTCTTGACTTCTTCGTTGTATTTCTTCTTAGCTTCTGTCTTGATATTGTCGCGAAGTTGCCCACCAGCGAAGCCGAAATCTTCTATCTTCTCAGTTTTGTCGAGTAGGCCTTGATATTCCTTTTCAAGCTCCTTCATCTTGTCCTTGATTTCAAGGCGCTTCTTGGCATTCTCTACCATTCGCTCGTTTGCAGCTTCAATCTCAGCCGATGCCTTGGCAATTTCAATCTGCTTCCGGATCGCGTCCGTGGTCATATTGATTGTGCCTGTGGCCTTGTCGTACTGGATATTCAAGCCCTCGATACGTGAGTTGAGGGTTTCTGCTGCCGACGCAAGCTCTTTCTTCTGAGCGGCAGTCTTGTTTTCAACCGCGTTCAGTTCGTCGATCTTCTTGACTAATCGCTCGTTGTCCTCGGCTGTAGCTTGGATCTCATTTCTGCGATCCTTATAGGCTTCATTGCCTTTGTTGATACTTTCGTGTAGATCATCGAGGGATTGCTGGAATTCTTTTGCTTTCTCTTTCGCTTTTTTGGTTTCTTCGCTTTCTTGCGTCAACCATGACACCAGACCAGCGATAGCACCAACGACGATAAAGACTCCACCAGATGATAGAGCTGCCAAAGCCCCAGCGAGTCCAGTAGTAGCACCCGTGGCTACAAGTGAGGTACTGGTTAAGGATACAAGGGAAGTGATAAGCGTACCAATTAGGCTACCGATACCTTTGATAATAGACAGTCCCAGCATCGCCCCTTTAAAGAGCAAGACTGCTCCTGCGACACCAGCGAATATTGAGATAAGCGGGTCTAAAACGGGTTTAAGAAAGCCTAATACACTCACTAGTCCCTTAACAATTGGAGTGGCACCGCGAATGACATTAATAATAATGTTAAAGGTGTTATTAATAGCTTCTTTGATACTGTCCAAGTGTTTGGCAATACTCTTACCAGTGACAGCCTTACTCAAGTTGTCAAACTCAGTAATGACATTTGCGATCCCTTTTGCCACGGCCAAGACAATATTATTAAATGATGTCTTGATACCCTCAGAGTTTTTCTTCGCCATCTCAGCAAAGCCGTTAACTCCTTTATTCAGCTCAATCAGACGCTTACTAAAATCACTAAAAGTTATCTTTCCATCTTGTAAAGCCTTGTAAAGGTCATTCTGTGCCGATGCCCCTGCATAACCAAAAGATTCTGCTGTCTTTTGCAAGGCGTAAGACATGGTCTCTTGCAAAGTCTTCCAAGATTGCAAGTCAACCTTACCAGATGATAACATCTGAGTATACTGCGTTAAACCACGGCTTGCTTCATCCGTTGATGCACCAGAAGCAAGAAAGGCATTGTTTAGGGCGATTGTTAACTTCGTAGACTGTTTAAGGTTCCCAGTCATTGAGGTTAGCTTTTGAGTCGTAGCTACGACCGTATCAAGAGAAGTTGGTAAGCCCTCGATACCCTCAGCAAGTAGCTTGGTAGATGATGCTACATCTTTTGACGAGTGCCCCAGCGATTTCATGACTTTCGGGAAGCGTTGCAAGGTATCAAAGCGGTCAATAGCCTTGTCCATTGACTGGCTTACAAGATTCATGGCTGAGCTGACAGCTTTAAAGGCCACCGCACCGACCGAGAAGTTCTTGATTGCGTCTTTGATCTTGTCAAATTTTGACGCGCTCCTTTCAGCTTGGTCGCCTGTCGTTTTGATGATGTCTTTCAGTTTGACAAAACCGCCCCCGCTTTGAGATGCGACTTGCCCAGCTCTATGTACTAGATCGGCGCTTACCTTAAAACCATTCCCGCCGGTTTTGCTGATCGTGCCAGCTTCCCTAACTTTTTCGGCTGCCTGTTTAAAAGCATCACCGCCAGACTTAGAAAGCGCACCGGCTTCTTTGATTTTAAAACTTGCTGACTTAAAGCCCTCTCCGCCTGTCTTGGCTTCGTTGCCAGATGCTTTTACTTTTTCTGCAGCTTGCTTGAAGCCATCGCCAGACCTTTGGGCGAGATCAGAACTTTCTTTGACTTTCTCCCCGGCTTGTTTAAAACCAGAACCGGAGCGCCCAGCTAAATCAGAGCTTTCTTTGATCTTCTCACCAGCGCGACGAAAGCCGTTACTAGAGGTTTCCGACAACTTCGCACCCTCGGCCATACGGTCACCAGCGCGTTTAAAACCTTGTCCGGCTCTTAAAGCCTTGTCACCAGTAGCCTGGATACCGTCGCCTGCACTTTTGACACCTTGGCCAGATCTACGGGCTTCGGACTCTAAACGCTTCAAGGCATCAGATAGCTCTGTAAGTTTTCGTCCGTTAACCTGGACGTCAATTACAATTTTTCCATCTGCCATCTATTCATCTCCCTCCTTTCCATCTAATCTATATTTGTTCTGTAGCCGTCTCATTTTGGCCTTGTACTCGCTACTATCGTTTTTTGAGGGTTTCCAAGACCGTATCTCCACTAATTGAGATACAGCCGTCCCTTCTGGCAAACCGTTGAGTAGCGCGATAAATTCGGGCCATGTAAGCCGGCCTTGTGCTTCAAAGAGGTTGATATTATACGCTTGCACGAAGCTCGCGTATATTTCTTGAGCGTCTACTTCAAAATCAATCAAACGGATATCTTCTTCTTCGTCCTTGGCTACTGGCATAGGGTTCCCGTGCCGGTCATAAATCACGCGCTCTTTTTTGGTCCTTAAAAAATGCTCGTTGATATATTCCCACACGGCCACTATATCCTCTGGATTATCCAAGGCTTCATCCGTCATCATTAAAATCGCTGTACGCATCTTCTCGAGATTGTTCATAACTTCATTGTCAAACATCTCGAATACGTCCAGCACCAGATCAAAGGAGCAGTCCACGGCATAGGTGCGCCCGTTAACTTCAAAGGAGTTTTCTAAAGGCTCATTTAATTTCATGAGCAGTCCTCCTTTTTATTTTTTGCTGGTTTTCTTTGTTTTCTTAGCTTTTGCTTTTTTGACAAATGATTCAGCAACCGCACCCGATGCCTTGGCCCGTTCTTGGCCTAGACGTTCAATTTCGGCACCCAGCAAGGTATCTACCTCATCAAATGCATGATCCAAAGCGTCAAGGTCTGGATAACGTTCATAGAGCTTGGCAAAGGTACCGTCCCCGAATAAGACATCATATTTAATCTCCGTCATTTTCTTCTGCATCTCAAAGGCTTCGTCAATAACTCGCTTGTTAATGACCCCTTTTTTGAGATCGTCAAACTCTCCGTTATTTGAGCGCTCAATCAGCTCTAACTGGTACTTGTTAAAGCGTTCTGTGATCTCTTCCTGGAGCGTTGCAAGCCGTGAGATATTCTCTAGTGATGTATCAAATTGTAGTTCGATTTCTCCGATATTGATCGGGATATAATCGCGTTTTAGTTCGATTGAAATAGACATGTTTTTCCTCCTTTATGCACAAAAAAGAGCGTCCCAAAAAGGAACGCTTTTACTTTTACCTATTAGCCTACGACTGCTGTAGTTTTAGGAAGCGAGTTGTAAGAAATCTTACAAGAAAATTCCTCGTAGTTTGCAGCAGCCCCAGAGCCAGCCTTGATTGCTGACACGGTGGCGATTCCGACGTGTTGATTCTTACCGTCAGAGTCTACCACTTTATGCCAAACGAGGCGATCGTTACCGAGTTTGTACTTCAACCCAGCGATAAGAGCCATCGCTTCATCTTCCTTGTCGTAAGTTCCCTTAAAGGTGTATGAACCTTTAACAGATGTTACTGTTGTTTCTTCTGTACCGTCGCCGTCATAATAAGCGACAGATGTAGTAGCTTCATCTGTATCGTCGTCCACATCTTCGATCCATTTTGCAAGCTCTTTATAAGCTGTTTTGTCTGGTTCAGTCTTTGGATCAGTGACTGGTGCGATAAAATGCCCGCGTAGGGCGTTCTTTTGACGTGCCATATATTACACTCCTTTATTGTTTAGAATTGTTAGGTTTGCAGTGATATCCTGCAGATAAATATAAAAACCCTGCTCGTCCCGTTCGTTTAAGGAGGGCTGGGTAGTTGTTAGGTTATTAAAAATATATGAGTTGTTTTGACTTGGTAAGATTAGATCAAACTCAGAAAGTGCCTTATTAATTTCCCAAAGACACTCGCTAGCTGTTACCTGGTTCTTAACCTTGACTGCGATTTCAAAGATAAGGCTCACATCTCGCGACCCGTCCATATAAACACGCTCAACCTTACCGCCTGGCAACGGATAAAGGACCAAAGAGTCTAACTCGCTTAGGAAGTCAAGCTCACAAGCAAGCGGTAGACCGAGGGTGTTGATAAAATCGCGCAAAACAACGTTAAAATCATTGTTACTTTTCATTTATTAAACCCCATTGCTCTCAATCCAATTTCTGCCCACTTGTTACCATGGTTTGCCGATGCCTTTAAGTCCCAGCGCTTACCAGTTCCAGGAGTGGTATACTTGCCAAAGCTAAAACTGCGGTACTTGTTATAAGCACCACCGTAAAACTGGGCGCGTGCGTATGGTGTGTTGTAGATAATCTTAGAGCCGTCGCCTGCCACATGACCGCTAGACCTTAACGGGCCATGTAACAAAGGCACATAAGGCTCCATATCTAGTAACGCTTGGTTTGCGATTTCTAACCGTGCCTTTCGTTCTGACGCTTGCGATACTTTCTTGGTAGCTCCGCTCAAATCAATCGTGACATTGATCCCCATTACATCACCTCGATTTCGTAGCAAAAGATTTTGCGGTTGAATGGTTCATAAACAGGAACGATCTTGTTTACAATGTATTCATTGTCGCCATCTTTTACAATCGAGTTACGATATGAGGAATCAATTTCCACATCACAATACTGAGGGTATACGAAGATAACCCCAGGCGCTCTAAATGACGGGTTCTTCTGTCCGGACGGGTTATTTACTGACCCCGGGCCGTCAAAGTTACGGTCAAAGCGTACAGGGTTTAAAAGAATAGGGTAGGAGAATTCTTCTTTCCCCCACCCATCTTTTTTGCCCGTAGGTTTTGAGATCGTCACTGAGTCAACTAGTGTCCGTTTATCAATAACGACCATATTCCACCCCACTATACAAGAAACCAGCCGATTTAAGAGCGTTAAATGCATCAAGGGATAGATTATACCCCGACGCTGTTTCAGAAGCCCTAGAGCCGTTATTTGAGCCGTAGGACACCGATGTACGTCCTAGTGTGGTGCTTGATATTGTCTGCTTATCCTCGGCTGTTAAAATACCCGTACTATCCAAATACTGGATCTGGTAAGCCGTGGCGATTTTAACTGCTTTCTTACGGAATTTATGATCCTTGTCAAATTCGTGGAAGTCATAATAATGACGGATAAAGAGATTAATAGCAAGCTCGGCCCGTTTCAGTAGATCATCAAACTCGCATGTGCTGTCAAAACCTAACTCAAGATATTCCTCATGTGTTAAGTATGCCATGATACCTCCTATTCAGAGGTCACCTCTTGAGCTACGGTTCCGCTTTCTGCAACAAGCTCCAACCATTCCTCACCAAACGCGAGGTTTGTTTTTTTGTTGATTTCTTCTGCTGCTGCAGTCGTCAACTCGTAGACCGTGCCCTCGTCAAAGTTTTGGTCTGTTGATTCGATCAAAAAGTTACAAGTAGCTTTATATTTCGCCATTCGTTACTCCTTGATCTCGTAACCGCTAGTCAAAAAAGCAGATACTAGATTGGGATCAGTGATGGTAAAGGTTACATCGTCCTTTACCAAAACTGTCGCAGCCTGTTCAGTTACTGCTTCTGCTTTAGTTGTTTTTGTTTCTTCTGCCATTTGTTACTCCTTACGCTGTTTTGTGAACGTAGATCGCTTTCTTCTTGCTGTCAAGGACAAAGGCATCGTAACGGATACGACCTTCTACAAGGTAGCCGTTGATTCCTGGTGGGTTATCGTGGATCTTGTAGTCTTCGAGTTTGACCGGAGAAGTAGTCGCAATTGGGTGCGCGATAACAAATGCTACGTTTTCAGGCAAGCGTGAAGTTGGTGTAAGGATAACTGGCAATCCATCGATAACACCTACTTGTCCTTTGAACGCCACTTCTTGACCGAGGTCAGAGTTCTTAACGAATGATGGATCAAGTTTAATGAGTTTGTAAAACTCAGGAGATACGTGGAGCTTGCGTCCTTCTTCTGGTACAAGCGCGTCAGTCAATTTCACTTGACCGTCAAGCACTGCTTCATACGCGTTGTTTTTAGTGACTGTGCCAGTTTTTACGTGGTCTGTATCAGCACCAGCAACGACTTTTGCAAAACGGTATTTATCAACTTCTGGGATAACCACTTCTACCAATTGGCGAGCAAGAGCCTTACCTGCTTCCAAAGTTCCCAACGTGTCTTGCACTGAGCGTTTGTCGATTGTAAACGTGAATGAACGGTCTTTAGTGAGTGTCAATGTTTGCACATTGTTTTCAAGTTCTGCTGCAGTACCGTAGCGAGTGTTACCAGTCAAAGAGTAGTCATTCATTCCAGCGGTTGGGATTGAGTACACTTTAACGGTATCTACACCAGTAAAGTCAAAATCCTGGTTAATAATACCAGTAGAGAGGGCCTCTTTCGCAAAGCGCTCATCTACTTTTGTGTCAAATTTAGAGGCATAGTTAATAGTCATATAGGTCTATCCTACTTTCTTTTATTTTAAATGCTGTCAAAGCCAGCAAATAGAGCTTGTTCTTCCGGGCTGAGGTTGTTGTCACCACCAGCGGACGGATTGCCACCAAGCGCGAACTTTGGCTGTGGTTCCTGTGGTTCTTCCTTTTGGACAAAAAGGTAAGGGCTTGATTCTTTTAGACCGTTGATAGTTTCTTCTAGTTTTGGCTTGCCATCTTCAGCAAGCTCGATCTTGTCAAGATCAATAAACTTCATAAGGTCTTCGGAGTTATGCGCTCCCACATCTTTCAAAGCCAAGGCAACCGCGTTGGTTTTTTTCACTTGCGCAAGGTTCGCTTCATTCTCGGTCTTATAGCTTTCAAATTGAGCTTGTAAATCTTCCAGTTGTTTCTTGGCTTCTTCACTAGCTCCCTCTTTGGCTTGTAAGTCCTTGATAGCTTGGTCACGTTGCTCAAGTTGTGTTTTTAAGCTGTCGTTTTCTGCTTGCACCTCGGACTTGGCTTCTTTGATTGCTGACCCGTACGCTGCCATAATGCGCTCAATAGTTTCCTTGTCTTCGATACCTGCATCAACTAACATCTCACGTTTTAAACTCATGTTTAAAACTCCTTTCTGTTTTACGTCCAGGAGACGAATTCGCCGGTTTACGTCCGACAACGAAAGCGCCCAGCGGGTAACGATCCCGCGAATAGGTAAGAAAAAAGGAGGAAATCACCTATCCATCCAGAAAGGGCGCAAAATAAAAAGGCTATAAAAGCCTTTATTCTTCTATACCGCTTACAAAACCTTTGAAAGCTGCCCGCGATATATCTTTTTGACGTTCCAAAAATGTTTTTTTCTTTCTAAACAAAATCTTTTCCAATAATTTAACAGCCTTATTCATCAGCGTTTTCCCCTTTCGGTTTAAAATACCTTTCCCTCGCATAGTCACGATGTAAGAAAGGCTTGTCCGCAATATAATCTCGCAAGGTTGCTTGCTGGTCTCTGATTTTGGTTTTAAACTTACTGATAAGTTCCTGGTCGCCTAGCTTTTCGGCTACGTGTAGCTTTTCCTTAGACTTGCGAATTGCTCGCTCGTATGCCCTTTGTTTGGATTGTGCATTAGCATTTCTTACAGCTTCTTCCTGCGTTACGTTCTTAACGTCCGGGCCTAGTTCTGGTAGTTCGTTTATACCAGGGACAAAAGGAGTAAGCATGTGTCCGCAGTTGATACCAAGACAGCCACCAGGCGTCCCGTATCCATGATCCGCAAGCGATAGAATACTGATGCCGTGTTCTTCCCTCGCTGGTCCATAGGTCACAATATGGTGTTGTAAGGGTGCGCAAGCCTCACGGGCCGTTGCCTTTTTGGAATAATAAAAGGTATCAATACCCAGCTCGTCCGCTGGCATCGTCCGCATCTCTCGGTAGCTACGCATGACAGTTGTTTTTATCACTGTCCTAGCGTAGTTGTCTACTTTCCAGTAGTGCCCGCCTCGGTCAATAAAACCCTTAAAGCCTATCTCTTGCCACTTCATCACGGTTTGAGATACAGCCTTGTCATGTGTGACTAGGCCAACCACTTGACGGGCAACCACTTCCTGGACCATTTGACGGTACACGTCCGTAACGATTCCGGGGAGCGTGGTATTAATCAAGTTACTAATATCACCGTGCGACTGTTCAAAATAGCCAGCTAGCAACTCCTGCGCGTGCTTAGAATTGCCAAAATCACCGCCTCCGAGGTCATCTAATAGCTGTTCTTTGGTGGTCTGATATATTATAAGGCCCTCGTCCTCAATGACCTTCCTGAGCTGTTCCTTGCCTATTTTAGAGTAGCGTGCGATAGTGTCCAGGTTCTGCTCATTTAGCATGTGCATCTGGCTCATACGCTCTAATTGCCAGATATACGGGTTATCAGCCAAAGACTCCGCCCCACGATCTAGCAACCTATCTATAACCTCATCGAACAGGTCACGCGCCATCTGATGATAGATATCACCGACTTGTGATGCGCGCAACTCTAACTGCTCATCGTTAAATAATACAGGGTACTTGTTACGCGCCATCTAATCACTCTCCATAAATATCAACTTCGCTTGTGCTACGCTCTAGCTCCATGCTCTCAGCGGTCTCTTTCTTGATATCTTCAAGCATTCGCGCAGCTTCATCATCTGACAAGCCCAGCGCTTTGGATATAGCGTATTGCTTGCTGACAAGGCCACTTAATAGGGCTTTAGCATAGTAGTCTAGCTCGTTATTTTTATCAACAAAGACACCATCATCAAGGTTTACCGTGATATCGTCCATTTCCGGGATAGGCCCGCTATACAAGCCGTACAGCTTCCCGATCTCACAAATAGAGATCACAAGCTCTTTGATAGATTGATCTACAAGGCTCACGATGCTGTTTCTTAACTGGTACGTGTCAGAGTTTTCGGATACAACCTCGGTCGCAGTCTTCATGCTCTTACCGTCAAAGGTAAACATACCAGGCGATACTCCGACCTGCATCTCAAAGAGCGCAAGGCCCTCGTTGATAGCCTTGATATAGTCGTCCGACCGGATAGGAGTAGTAAGGTCCGTGATGTTGATTGGTGTATCTTTGCCACCGTCAATTTGCTCATAGACGTTTTGCTCTGGATCAAATTCGCGCGTTACAAGATCAGTTTCTCCGTGATGGTCGAACCCAATCCGGACGGTTTGGTCTGGCACTAATACGCGCCGTTGCCCCATTCGCACTTCCCACTTAAACTCATCATAAGTGGTATTGATAAAGTCAATAGTGCTTTTAGCATTGTCAAAGATAGACAGACCCAGCGGGCTGTTAATATCCTTGTTATTCATGCCTGGCGGTTTTAGGTAAGTAAATAACGGCCGTGTAAGCCCGTCAAGCGTTACTTCTTCCTCAAGGTCCTCATAGATCTCGGATAGTGGTACACGGTCACCAACGCGCTCCTTTTCGCTAGAACGGTACAGCTCGTTAGTGATTGTATACTTGCCGTCCTTGGTCCACTCATGCAACTCGATCAAAGTATAGTAGATCGTTTCTTTGCCTACTGTCTTTTGACTCTTGTTGATAATTGCTGCAGAAGAAACGTCCTGTGTATTGGACTGTAAAGGATAAAATACTGGGGCTTGGACGAATGAAATCTTGATCTTGTCGTCGTCAACGTATGGACGCATAGCAAGACCACCCAAGGCCAAACAACTCTCAAGGTATCGCTCAAAGTTCTTATTAAACCGGTCATTTAGTAAAACAGTTTGAATGAACTCGTTTGTCACTCTATTCGCAACACTTATCTCTGCCTGCTCATTGAATACCAGGCTGGCGATCTTCTTACAAGCCGTGCGAGCAATAGGCAAGTGATTTCGTGTCCGCTGTTTATCAACCCGATTAGAATTGCGGTAGCGGATAGGGTCCCACTTACTCTGGTAGTATTTTAAGTTCTTCTGAATACGATCGTATTCGTCCTTATTAATTGCGATTTTAGGATGTTCTGTGATATTGCCTAGTGATTGGCTTGTCATTACATATTTACCCCTCTTAAAAATATTTCTTATTGATTGTAAGATACTCATTTCAAACCTTTCTCTAGGCTTTTAATCGTAGTAGTTGTGCATTATCAACGACCATATACTGGAACGCGTCGCAAGTGTGATCGTCCTCTTTAATAACTTTCGGGTCGTCGTCCTTGACCGTTTTCTCGTCCCATTGATAACGCTTGTGCTCCTCAATAAAATACTTGAGGTTGTTCTCGGTTGGAAAATAATAAAAACGGCCATTCGCAAGTAGCGATTGGACGTATTCTGTCATTATTATTTTTTTCTTCTTCGCTACCGGGTGCCAGCGAATACCAAAGTCTTCTAAATACTGGTTTCTCAATGCTCCCTCCGCACTATCTATCGTCATTTCAATGACTGGTACATTCGGATATTTCTGCGTCTGCTTGATAACAAAGTCATGTAGTTCCTTAGATAATACGCTCGGAGCTTTCTTCTTAACCTTGCCAGCCGGGCTGTAGTAGTAGTTATCCACAAGATAGAGATTAGACCTGTTAGTAACAACCGCGTGTAAGCAAGTAGTCGCTGATTGCTGGTGTCCGGTATCCGCTGCAAATAGCTGACCGATGACTCGTTCACCATCTGGTATCTTGTCTGCGCGTTTAAACAAATCCATGTTATACACGTTTGTACCAAGGCCCACCGGCTCACCCAGGTATAAATACCTGTAGTAGTCGTAGTCGTTACTCTTGATACGCTCTATCTCGTCCAGCATTTGTTCAGTCACGAAGCCCAGCTCGTCGTCCAGATAGCTAGATTCATGTATCAAATACTTATCGGCCGTCCGCAATGAATCAACCCACTCATTGATCCAGTTGTAAGGGTTGCGCGGTGGGTTGTACGACCAGAAGAATTGCACGAATGGATAGTCCGGGTGCTTCTGACGCATGAAAGTACTGTTTGATTGGTCGAACTCTTCCGAATCAGCGAACTCTGCTGCTTCCTCGTACCATACAGCAATAACCTTTCCGACCTCGTTAGATTTCAGCTTCTGGAAGTCGTCCTGCCCGTAGAAGTGGAACGTCGAACCCGTCCGTCTATGTACGATCTTATAAGGGCTTTTAGTACGTTTGAACTGATTAGCCATTCCAAACTTATCAAGCGCCCAGATTATCTTCTTGTAGACACTATCAAAGATTGTGTTACCAACTTTCCGGACAATAATAATCTCTACACATTGCCCCTGGGTTATCGCTTTAATCATCATAAAGACAAGCAACAAAGCAATGACTGAAGACTTAAAAGAGTTCCGTCCGCCCTTTAAAACATTGTAAGGCTTTGCCGACCGCCACACACTATAAAACTTAGGATTGATCTCTTTACTTAGTTTTATAGTTGGTTTAGTCGTTCGGGATATCGTCGATGATGAGGATTGACTCATCAGCACCACCTCCCGCCTCGTCTAACGCCTGGGCCTTGCGTTTATTCTCAAGCTCAAGCGACTTGATACGTGCTTTCTGTTCTTTCTTATCAAGCGCGTCCTTGGCACCCTCACTGTTTACTATCTTAGATATCAGCTCCATGTGACGCGAGCTACCTTTTAAGGCTTTCTGCATTGCTACCAAAAGGAGAGCTGACTCGTAATCGTCCTCAAAACCCATGTCCTGTAGTACTCTAGAGAGCTGAGGATTCGAAACTTTGGAAACAAGTAGAGCTTCAAGCGTCTTTTTCATGTTCGCTTTTCTTTTACGCGCCTTACCAGAAGCAATACCCGCTTTTCTTGCATTCGCTCGGCGTTCTTCGGGCGTTCGCTGTTCATTTGGTATTAAATTATCTGCACCAGCCATCGCCTCACTTCCTTTTCAAATAGTATTCTTAGTTCAATTTAACAGCCGTCTGTCCTGTGTGTTCTTCCCAGCGTTGAATTGTAGCATCCACATACCGTGGATCTAACTCCATGCCAAAATAGGTCCGTCCTAAATCCTCACAAACAATCATAGTCGATCCGGAGCCGTTGAAACTATCTAGCACGTTCCAGCCTTTCTTACTAGAGTTCCGTACCAGCCGTTCAATCAATTTCAGTGGCTTCATAGTAGGGTGCAAGCCATTTCTTGCTGGTTTATTCTCGTTGATGATAGTGGTCGGTGAGTTAGCCTGCATACGCTCGATATACTCAATTAGCTCGGCCTTCGTCATTTTATTCAAATCTTCCACGTCTTCAATGATAGTAGTCAAAGAACGGTCATTCACAAAGTAATGTGCTGCCCCCTCTTTCCAACCATACAAGCAAGGTTCATGCTTCCACTGATAATCTTGACGACCCAAAACAAGGGTGTTCTTATTCCAGATTAAACATTGTCGTACCGTCCAACCAATATCAGAGCAAGCACCTCTAAAATTGTAACCCTCTGAATCTGCGTGCCAGATGTAGAATGCCCCCCCTTCACGTAGAACCGTATCTGCAGCAAAAAACGCGTCTCTCAAAAACTTTCTAAATGACTCATTATCCATACTGTCATTCATGATTGTGAGAGCTTCCTCGGTTCCACCTTCATAGGCTACGTTATACGGCGGGTCAGTAACAATCAAGTCAATCTGTTGTCCGTCTACCAATTTAGCAAGCTGGTCTGGATCAGTGGAGTCACCACACATGAGACGGTGCCGTCCAAGCTGATAGATATCGCCCAGCTTCGCGATTGGCTCTTTAGTTTCTTCTACTTCGAAATCATCCTCTTCAACTTCGGACTCTGGCTCGTAGTAATCAAAGCCGAAATCTTCCATGTCGATATTCACAATACTTTCAAGTTCTGAATTCAAAAGTTCAATGTCAAACCCAGAGTTCATAGTCAATTTATTGTGAGCTAGGATGTAAGCGCGTTTCTGCTCATCATCCATGTGAGATAGACGAATCACTTCCACCTCGTCAAAGCCTAACTCTTGCAAAGCCTTGTAGCGTCCGTGGCCCTCAATAATAACGTTGTTCTCGTCAATTGCTATCGGGTCGTTATTTCCAAACTCCTGGATTGATTTCTTAATTTGTTCAATCTGTTCGCGAGGGTGTAGCTTCGCGTTGTTCTCATATTCAGTTATTTCTGAAATATTGATTTTTTCTATTTTCATTTTTAACTCCAAGCACCAAAAAGAGCGCACCTTAACGATGCGCGCTTCTCGGGTTATATGGTTCTACTTTGTCCTCGTTGACAAAATAATTCAAGGGGCCTAGTAAGTAGCACCAAACTTACATCATCGGTCACTTTCTTTTTTGTTTTTTTGCGGTGCTTTTTATAGCCGGGGCAGGAATCGAACCTGCACTATACGGGTGAAAAGTCCGTTACTCTAACCGTTGAGTTACCCAGCAACCTACTATAAGGAGACAACCAAATGGCGCAGGTCCTTCCTACTTCATTGGATAATACTATAATACCACTCAATACAGCGCTTTTACTCCCTACTTTCTTTCAATTATCTCCCAGAAATCTATACTCTAGCAACTCCCCAGCTTTATAGGCTTCTGCAAACTCTAATAATGCCCGATCCAGCAATCTATAGTATTCACTTTCCGAATATCCTAGACTTGGATAAATAGCCTTGTCTTGTCTGAATCGCACTCGGCAATATCGCTCAATCAAAATCTGCGATAGGTTTAGGTCAGACAGTCTATTGATCGCCGATGCCATAAGTTCCAACTCTTGCTGGGCGCTTACCCGCCTAATAACCATCTGCTCTGTTTGACGGCTGGGGGAACTTGGCGCGCCCTTTGGTTCCAGGGAGTAAGTAGCTGTTACTTTGGGGCTGTATTCTTCCCCAGCAATTCTTAACAATACGCGGTAGTTCTTGAGTGTATTGTCTGCATTCTCCTTTGTTTTGTTCTTCAGTATTTCTCCAAAAAGCATTCAATCCCACCCTTCCATCTCAAAGATTAAATCCAGCGTTTCCAGTTTACGTCTTAAACGGCGCTCTCGCTTGCGTTCTTCGTTTCGTCGATAGTTATGATTCTCTTGATAAAATCGCTCAACCAGGTCCTCGCTAGACCGTCCTGGGCCTACTTTATCAAGCGACTCTTTCATACACTCATAGAGTAAATCAGTTTCTACAAACCCTACAAACTTCGCGATGATTGCAGACGACGGCATTTTGTTTTGTTTCTTGTATTTTTCATAACGCGCTCCGTCCTGATAAGCATTGTAGCTTTTCGCTTTTTTAAAAAACTCGTAAACAGATTCAAACTCAGATATCGCCTTGTCCGCTTCCTGGAAGAACTCTTTCTTCAAGTCCATCTTCTTTCTCCTGTCGATATATCAAAAGTATTTCATCTGCCCAAGTTCCTTCCTGGTTAGAGGTTGGTTTAAGTGTTTTCGTTGAAGTAACGACAATATCCAGCGTTTCATACGAAGTATTGTTAATAAAGTTTTTCAGTCTCTCAGCAGGGGTTAAATGATTTCCTAATCCTCTTTCGTCTTTAAACAATTTCGCTCTAATCATGTTATCCCCCCACGCCGTTCATATCGGCAATTTCTTGTAATTCTTGGGTCATACGTGAGTTATAATCATTATTCAATTTGTTTATAATCACGTCTTGCATTGTGTTTTTTTCTTCGATTTTCTCGAGCTCGTCCTTTTGCGTTTTGATTGTTCGCTGTAGATCGCTGTTGCTCGTTTCAAGCACCCGGACCCGCGAGTTAAGGTTGACGCATACAGCGATTAGGACAAAAAGGATAAACGCAAAATTTGCACGTATCATCTTATCATTATTCGTCATTTTCTCGCCCTTCTTTCCACATAGCGAGTCCGATCACTGCGAGGCCTCCCAGCCATGCAATAGACAAGAGCCCAAATATAACAGTTAATAAGTCCATTAATACCCCCTCAAACTCTCTCCTAATTTTCTATTTCCATTTTTAGAAAGACCAAAACTGATCGTTATTTCCTTATTCTCTAAAGTGATACCATTGCCCGATAGTACACTTGCATCAATAACTCCCGCTTCCATAACCATACTATCTGGATTAAAATTCTCGACTGTCGGAGAAAGTATCGTCCATTCTTTATTATCAGCCGTTTTTATTTTTAATCCTAAAAGACGGCCATTGCAATATCCACGATACTTCCTAATTAATCGTTTTCTTGTTTTATTCAATGACATTGTCTTGACTCCTTTGTAATTCTATTACGTTCTACTCTTAATTTGAAGCTAGTGTCATCACCGAAACATACTAGAGTTGTTTCTTCTTCCCACTGACTTTTTGTGTATGGGTATCTGTTTGGTCGTGTCATGTTTACTCCTCATTCATTTCTTTAAGGGTATCCCACATACCTTTATGTAGGTTTGTGATATTCTTCATGTACTGCTTTCTTGCTGGAATACTCTTAAAATCCCACCATTCAGCACCATCATACTCATAACGCTCAATCCACCAGTCTTCACCAACTAGCACAAGGTCTTTTGGTACATGTTGAGCACCATAACCAGAATCATAATTTGTATTCCTTGCCACTGTTTCAAAGTTTTTTCTTGTGATCTCAAAATCATCACCTTGGATGAATATAACATCATCTAGTGTTTTACCATATTTTTCTAGAAACTCTACTGTTTCATCTAATAAATTTGTACTCATTCTTCCACCTCCTCAATTTCAATCCCTTCACAATCAAACACCCAGCCAAAGTTTGCTTCTTCAAGCTCTTTGTGGGTGTGTTTAACGCTAAAATCTAACGGTTCACTTTCCCCGCTAAAGAACCAACTATCTAAACTTATACGATGATTTAGGTATTTGTGACTTTCTTCCACTCCTTTTACTTTGACAATATACCGCTTTTCTTTTTCGACCTCGTAGCCAAACTGGTGCATATTGACTAACGTTTGAAAAGGCTTGGTTTCACCGTCAATGATCCATTCTTCAAATTCGTTTAGATCTCCTTCATCGTATACACTTGGTATATGATCTATGCATCGAAATAGAGCGATTTCAAAATCATCTTTATGTTCTTCATACCAATCCGCCACAAACTGCGGGATTGTTACTTTTTCAAATTTCTTTAACATACCGCCCACAATGACTCCGCCCTGCTCGGTTTCAAACGTTATTGCCACTTTATTATCTTTTGCGTTTTCTGTGATCGAAAGTGTAGGTTCTGTGAACAATGTATCTTTCAAATTATCAAATAATGTGTTATTAATGTGTTCAATTAATTCTCGTTTATTCATTTCATTTTCTCCTTTTTCAAAATCAAGGGGGAATAATCACCCTCACGTTAGTTTTCCTTTTTCTTCAAAGTAAATGCCAGCGTGGCTACTGAGATACCAAGTGCAACAAGTGACAATCCAAGGTCTGATCCAGTCGCAGGCAAGACTGCTGGTGCGCTGTACGCTTCGACTATTTCTTCAGATTCGTTTTTCGCGTGGTTTTCGCTTGATTTTTCACGCGATTTTACGATCTTCACTTCTTCGACTTTTGGTGTTTCTTTTGGCGCTGGGGTGTTTGGCTTGTCAGTTGTTTTGCTTGGTGTGTTTGGTTTGTCTTTTTTAGGCTCTGGAATATCGATCACTAGTTCCGGTTTGTCCAATACTGGAGCTGGTGGAAGTAGCGGAATATCTTCGATATTGATCTCTGGTTTTTCCAAGATCGGAGCGTCAAACGGTACCACTCCGCCTTGCCACTTGGGCTTATCAAGTTGTGGCGCGTCAAACGGTGTTGTACCGCCTGTCCATTCTGGCTTATCTAAAATAGGCGCTGGTGGCATCATAGGAATATCGTTTAAATCGATTGACGGTTTATCGTATACGGGTGCTTCATTCGGGATTTCCCAAACTGGTTTATTCTCACCACTTGCATCACCTTTACCTCCCACAAGCTGTACATAGCTATATGAGGTAGCTCCATCCGTTTTAGCTTTTAGCTCAATTTTGTTAGTTGGATTATTACTATCCTTAACAGCATTTACAAGTTTAGTCTTGTAGTTAATGTAGATCATGTGATCCAAGCGATCCATAGTGATTGTAAATCCATGATCCGACTTACTGATTGACTTAACAAGATCCATAGCAGATCCTTTATCAATCCAAGGGTCTAGGCTTTCAATATTCTTAATTTCAAAATAATCATCGACCAGCTTTTGATTTTCACTCATTTCATCAATGATTTTCACATAGTTGAGAACACGTTTAGCATAATTCACACGAGCAGTCCAGTTAATAACTGTTGGATCGTCTTTATCTTGACTACCCCACTTAGCAAGTAACTCATCTTTACCGATGACTTGTTCTTTCCCAATGTTAGCAGTAACCACTGTACCGTTAAAATTCACATTTACCGGTTTACCAGATTCAACCTTATCAGTCCATTGAGCGTCCAGCTTCAATGACATTTGCTTGTTCAATGGGTGAGTTGCAAAATAGTCATTGAATACTGTGGTCACAGTACGATCTTCAGGATTAGTAGAAGCCTTGCCAACCACAGCATTCTCTGAATTTTTCACGTCAAATTCATACTTAGTCTGAAAGTTGATTTCTTCTGGCAAGTTGAAAGTAACTTTATCACCCTCATTGATAGGCATATCGTCTGGAAAATGTACGTTTTTGTATTCCACGGTAAAGCCTTGGTATTTACCAGTGCCTTTTGATTGGTCGATTTCTACTTCTGGATTGGTTACTTGAATATCGGTCCCATTTTTTGTAAATTGTGTAGCATTTCCCGATTGGTTGTGATCGTTGCTTTCGCTTCCTGTTTCTGCATCTGGATTTTTAGCAGTTGGTTGTTCAACAGTTGACGCTGTTTCATTTTTTTCTTCTCCAGATCTTCCGCTATTTGAAGCCGTAATTCCGCTTGTTTCAGTTCCGTTTGTAGTTGTTCCTTGTACTTCATCTGCCTTTACTCCTTGTGTTGTTGCTACTGTTGCCAATACTGCTGCTGTCGTCAAAATAATTTTCTTGTTCATTTCTATTTACCTTCTCTTTCTTCTGCTTCAAATTGCAACCATACCAGATCCTCATATAAGCCTCTGGCTACTCTTTTAATATCGCTCAAGTCTTGCGCGCTCATTTTTTCTGGCTCGCGTAGCAAAGATATCTTGATGTTAGTTAATTTCTGTATGTACTGTTGGCGCTTTGAAAGCTGTAGCCATTTTTCATCTGGAATGTCTGGGGTTTGCGAATACCCCAAAAGATAGCCCACACTAACTCCAAAAAAATTAGCCACGCCCTCTGCCGTTGGGGGTTTCATAGCGCCTTCTCCACGTTCCCAACGTTGTACAGATCTGATATTTACACCAATTTGTTCAGATAAGTCCCTCTGACTTAACTTATGTTGTTTTCTTAACTCCTTAATCCGGTTCATTTTCTAAATCATCCTCTTTCACAAAACTACCCTCGACCCAACGACCTTTTCGGTCCTTGATCTCGTTGTAAGCTAGCTCAAAACAATCCACGAAGTCATAATCTAATTTATGCGCGATAGCTTTTAAATAACTGATAATTCGGTACAAGTTAAATTTAGCAGTCGTTTTCACTTCGTGCTTGCGAGTAAACTGAAATTCACTCGCATTCTCGATCATCAACTCAAAACATTCTTTAACATCGCCCTTTCTGGCTTCTACCGCTTTAATCATGATCTCAACCGGATCAAGTTCAATCATCATTGCCAAGCCTACGACAACCACGGCACAATCACCGATGCTGTCCTTGGTTAGCTGCTCTTTTTGCTTGGCATACCCTGCGCATAGCTCGCCCAATTCTTCGAATAGCTTGAGCGTCTGTTTAAATACATTTCCCTGCGTGATATCCCGGTCAATAAACCATTGCCTGGTTAGCTCGGTTAGTTCCTCGATTCTATCAATATCCATCTATCAAATCCCCCTCGATTTCTTTTAATTTCTTGTCTATGGCCTTAATTTCCTTATGTAGCCATTCGCGATAGTTCGCGCTGTAGTGATGTCCTCGCGTATTGCTGATTGTTTTTAGCTGTAGTTCCTCACTCAGCCGTTTCTCATAGATACGCTTAGACCGTAGTAGATTTTCCTTTTCCATGTCAAATACCTAAACGATGATTTTCTAAACCGTCTCTAAAACGGTACATTTCTTCAAAATATAGCCCGATCAAGATTGCGTCCGCTTCATCGTCCTTAACATCTTTATTAAATTTATCTGCCACGATGTCGATTGCTTGCTGTTTCAAAACCTGCCGGCCTTTGCCTTTAATCGCAAAGTGCTTTCTCCAAGTTCTAACATTGACGAAGTAGACACGGTCCGCAATGAGCCTGGAAATGATAATGCCCGTTGCAATTCCGATTTTAACCATCGTCTGCTGGTTGCCACCTCCGACATTGTTCTGCTCGATCACAATCTCTTTAAAGGGTTTGTTATACTTTGAAATCAACCGCGACTGAATGGCTTTCAGCTTATTCGCCATTTGTAAAGCCCGTTCTAAAAATGTACCTTTAGGGTTAACGACCCCACTTTCTAACAGGTCTGGGCCGTCATAAACAGCCCAGCCTGTCGCACTAGTGGAAGCGTCAAGTGATAACGTCAATTCTTTCATTCGTTACTCCAAGCCACGTTTTAATAAATGACTCAAAAAAGCTTTTATTTCATCTTCTTCATCGTTTACTTCCAGCTCTTTTAAATCTGAGCCATCTTCCTCGGTAATTTCATACTCAGCTTTGATTTTAACCAGGCGACCACCTACTGCCTTAGCTAGATTTTCAATAGATTTGTCAGTTTTCTCATCTCCTTTTTCAAAAATCGAAGCAAAGCGAATGTCATCGGTTGTTTTAGCAGTGAATGTTAATGCTCTGTCATTGTTTTTATAATCAACCAAAAATCGGTTGTTGTTATCATTTGCGATTGCGTAGAATTCTTTTTGTTGTTTCATGTTATTTCTCCTTGTTTTACATTTTTAAAATGGCAAATCATCATCTGAGATATCCATCGGGTTTGCATTCATTGGTTCGTGCCGTCCAAAGTCTGGCTGGCTGTATCCTTGTGAGTGCCCAGCTTCACGGTCTTTCCGACTTTCCAAAAGCTGGAAGGTTTCTGCTACGACTTCAGTGACATAAACACGTTGACCTTGCTGGTTTTCGTAATTACGTGTTTGAATGCGACCGGTAATCCCAATCAAAGCCCCTTTCTTGGCCCAGTTTGCGAGATTTTCTGCTTGCTGTCGCCAGATCACACAATTGATGAAATCTGCTTCACGCTCTCCATTTTGGCTCTTGAAGTTGCGATTGACTGCGAGGCTGAAAGTAGCAACCGCTTGATTGCTTGGCGTATAGCGTAGCTCTGCGTCTCTGGTCATGCGACCAACTAATGATACGTTGTTTAGCATTTCTTCATTCCTTCCACAGTTTCAAATTTGATATCATGAGTGTCTAACCACTCTTTAAATTGTTTCGCTTGCTCAAGATCAAACCAAAACTTGATAGTAGTAACGTATTTACTATTTGCTGGATCTGGTTTGGGTTCATCTTCGATAACTTCACCAGTTTCTGCATCGTAGGCCTTGATACTTGCTTCTGCTTGCTCTTTAGCCATACGCTCAATTTCTGCCTTGCGTTCTTCTTCTGCTCGCTTCTGCGCTTCTTGGCGCTCCTTGAATAGCTTGGCACTCTCGATATCTGCAGTGATACTGTCAAGTACCTCTGCTAGTGTCTGACCGCTTTCATAGGCCCGAATATAAGTAGCTGGCCCGATGTTGTGAGTCGCACACTGGCTACTGATGATTGAAATATCTTGATCTTTCTGGTTCTGCTTCTGCAATTCAGCAAGTACGATACCCTCTAACTCTGTTTCCGTTTTCTTTAATAGTTGGAAGCTGTCTTTTTTAAATTGTCCAGCTTTGGTGTAACCGTCCAGATATTGCTCAAAGATTTCTGGGTTTAGATTACCCTCAAGGGCCTTTTCTTTAAACCAGTTACGCACCGCATCTTTTCGCAAGGTTTTCTGGTTTTCTTCGTACCCGTCAATCTGTTGTTTCAAGGTGTCGATCAAGCCTTTTAATTTGCTGTAAGGCACTTTGTACGCTTTTTCAAATTCTGTGTAAGGTTCATTGATTTTGCCCTTGATTTCTTTTCGACGCTTCTCAAGACTCTCGCTCAACTTGTTCAAGTCGGTCCGTGCTTGCTTGACTTCTTCAATCGTGTTAACTTCAAGGTCAAATGTTCCGTATTTAGCAATAGCTTGTTCAATCCCAGTCTCGAACGCTCCAAAGTCGCTGAATGCGACTTTGGCAGGCTCAAAATTAATCTGGATATTATCAAGCTGGTTAATTGTTTCCGCTTCTTTCATTTTTCTGTGTCTCCTTTTTTAAGTAAAAGGTAAGTCAATATCTTCTGGCAATTCTTCTGCTACAAAAGGCATTTCTTCCGCTGGGTATTCCGTGCTTGCGATTGGTTCAACCTCTTTCTTTGGTTGCTCCTGCTTCATCTGTTCAATCTGCGCTTGTTTACGCTTCATGACTTCCTCACGGCTTTCTTTTGGTGTCACATCAATAGGTTGCGCTTGCTCCATTTCGTCCGCTGTGTACAAACCTCCAACATTTTCACTAAATGCTTCACGCATTGCAGACACAAGAGCTACTTTACGGATCATCAATTCTGGCATTTTGGCCCACATAGATTTTCCTGTGTTGTAAGCCTTAAAGTCTGCGTCTACCTCTATAGGAAAACTGCGATCTTTCCGATGTACCTTGGCCCAGCCTCCTAGCAATTCGTCATGTTTGCTGTGGATTGTGCCTGTGATCTGCTTGATCTCGCCTTCTGGTGTTTCTACCACGATACCCGCTTCAAACCCGTCAAAGTTTGGATTTTGTTCAGCACGCTTCATAAAGGCATCTTTTGACACGACTACTTGCGCTGGGTTCGTTCCGTACTTGATAAAGTAAACCTCTTTAGTAAATGGATTGAGAGTGCGTTCTTTACAAGTTGCGATAAAGTAAGCTAGTTCTTCATCGCTGGCTTTGCCAGACGGATCAAGATACTGTTTAACAATCTTTGCATTCAGTAATTGCGGGTTTGTGAGAAAGTCTCCTGTTGTCTTAACTGCCACTTGGTTATTTGTCATTTTCGTTTCTCCTTATACTGTATATAATTCTTCGCCTGTTTCGTCGTCACAAATTCCTAGGCCACCTAACGCTCTATAATTTTGTGCGACTTGATTCCAATAGCTCATATTTTGATAGTATGTTGATTCTGATATTTGTTCGTAACTCATTTTCATTTCTCCTTTAATTTTTTGTAACTATCCCAGCTTGTCTTTTTCAAACTATTTAGTAGCTTCTGCTCTGTCCGGATCTGCTTTTTGTACTGTAGCACCCACGCTGTATACTCATCATCGTTCTCTGCGAAATAATATCCGCGAGGTAATGACCGGCTGGCCACGATAGGCACCGAGAAATTAAGTCGTAGTTCTGCGATACCCTCACGCACACCCCGTACTGACAAGTTTGTCATTTTGGCAATGTCGCGAGTTGTCAGTACGTTCGCCCGTCCTACTCTGATACAGGCCAGTATTAACTGTAAGCGTTCGTTCATAGCTTTCCCTCCTCTTGATATCTCATTAAGACTTCTTGATACTTTTTCAAAAGTTGGTTTTTTTGGTTAAGTTCCTTCCGTAGCTTTCTGTTATCGTTCAAGGTTACTCGAAGTATATTATTCTTACCTTCTAGGTCAATTTTTTGAAAACGTATTTCTTGCTTTAATGCTTTAATTTTTTTGCTATAAAACATCTGCCATGCTCCAGTCATTATCAGAGTGTGAGTGTTTCCGTGCATAAGCTAGATCAGTTTGAAATGCTTGATAACCCTCGTTGAATTTCTCTTGTAAATCTTCCTCATACTGTTGCATGATTGCTTCCTGTTTGGCCAGTCTAGCTTTCTTACGTTGCGCCCGTTTGAAATCCCAGACAGCGCCTGCGAAGCCTGCCAAAAAGAAAGTCCCTGCAATTGTCATGCAAGCTAAAATATCGTTATACATCTTACATCTCCTTATTAATTCGTCTGATAGCCTTATAATATCCGCTATCTCTGGGTATCGTGTACCCTGTTAAATCTTCTACCTGGCTACCGTCTGCCATAATATTGATTATGCGCGGTCGCCATTGATTTTTAACTCTAGTCATGTTATAATTTCCTTAGAAAAGTTTTATCTCTGGTCTTTTGGGGTCCCGTTCCCAAAGGGCCTTTTTTTATGCTCTACCAGCTAAACGGCAAGCGTACAGGTCCATGATCTTACCTCTAGCACTATCCGGATCACTTGCTAGTAACTTAGCTTTAATTTCATCTGATAACTCGTAGCAAGTAGCTTCGAAGCCCTCAATCATTTTGTCAATCAAAACGGCAATTTTCTCCTGTCTTCTGCGTTGTCTGGGTACTTAAAGTAAAGGTCCCGGCCTCCTTTTGTGATTCGGCTGACTAGCCCGGTTTCAAAAAGTGACTTCATCTCTGACCCTACCAGGTTAGTTGTGATGATTGTCGCTTCTCGCTCATCTAACAAGCTATACAGAAAGTCCTGCTTCCATTGTGCATTGTCAGAGCGTCCGAGGTCATCAAGGATAAGATAGTCAACCTTTTTTAATAGCTCCAGCCATTCGTTGCTGGTCATTCCCTCTTTACGGTTGAAAGAGTTTTGAATTTTGATAAATAAGGCTGGTAAGTTGATGAATAAAATGCTTTTAGGTTGCTTGTTCGCTCTCCAGTCAGCATTTAGCTTACTTGCTACTGCCATAGCTAGATGCGACTTACCGCGTCCAGCTTTGCCCATTATCAAAGCGTTCCCTTTCCCGTCGTGCAAGTAGTGAGATACCAAACGCAGAGCGTAATTTTTGGCTTCCTGGTCGATTTGATTCGTTACCGTGAAGTTTTTAAAACTAGCTTCTCTCAGTCCACTCGGTATGATGCTGTTTTTATCCAGCACATCGTAAGTCTTGCGCAAGATTGTTGATGCGTGGGCTTGACCTATTTTCTGATCTTCTTCACGCGCCATCTTCTCCCTTTGGCATTCTGGGCAGAAAGTTCTGTTCCGTTCGTCCTGCAGCGGTACATCATCATTCAAAGACCATTTGAAACATTGATGTATATCGCAGGTTTCCGATTCGTTTATGTGATACACAAGTGGTAGATCCATAGGCTATCCCTCCTCGTCCTCTTCCCAGGGTAATAAGTCCGTGTAAGGGCTAAATACCGGGTTTTTGATAGGATAGGGACTGGCTTCTTTTTTTGTTTGTTTTGCCTGCCTCTTGCGGTCATGATCCTCGACTTCTTCAAGTGAGGTAAATCCTTCTTTCTTCCAGTTTTCTAAAATTGCTTTTAGATAGTTAAAACTAGTTGAACCAGCATCTTCAGTACGCTCCACTGCGTACTGGATCATCGGGATTGTAAAATGATCTATTGTGATATAGTCCATTAACATTTGAGTGTGTCGCTCATTAATTTTGATGTTGCTGTCTTTGATAATCTTTGAAAAAGATTTTTGACCAGCGTCATCGTCATTATCTGACCTTGACTCTCCTATGCTATCCTCACCTATCCTATACTCTCCTATACTATCCTTACCTATACTATGCTGACACTTGCCCGTCACTTGCCCGTCATCTGTCAGACACTTGTCAGACACTTGTCCGTCAATGTATTTTTTTTGACCTGTAACCCGTTTCCCTTCAACCACCAAGTCTGTTTTTTCTAGTAACAGTTCGCGGTAGCGTGAGGGTTGTACTCTGTCTGCTCTGATTTTGTTTTGTTCTTCAAAGTCAGTTATAAAGTAAACCATATCGTCATTTAGTGGTAAGATGAATTTTTTTACAACCAGCAGCCCTAGCGAGTCTTCCTTAGCTCCGATCATTCGGACGATGGGAAAAGCCTCAACCACTCCATCATCATCGCTTGATAAAATCAAGTGGGTGTATAGGGCTTGCGCTTCGAACGGCATCATTAAAAATTTTCGACTTTGAAAAATCTTTTTAGATAACATTCTTCTCTCTGCCATCTTTCTCCTTTCTATTCACTCCGCTAGATTGTCGCATTTATGCGACTGTCTCGCTAAAAAAAATGGCCATAGCTTCATCTTTTGAAAGATTGAGGGCTGACACGATTAAGTTTACTTCCTTAATCGAAAAGTTGCCATTTCGCTTCATTTTGCGGTAAAACGTGCTTTTTGTAACACCGATTTTACTTGCAAGTTCTTCTTGCGTGGTGTTTCGTTCTACGATTTTACCCTTCAACTTCGATACATTAACCATGTATTCTCCTTTCTTTTTGTCGCACTTCTGCGACTTGTTGAATTAAGTATAACATGACCAGAAAAGTTTGTCAACAAAAAAATCGCATTTTTGAAACTTTTTTGTTGCGTTTTTGAAACTAAAGATGTAAAATTAACGTGTAATATATAAGAGGAGAAAAAATCATGAACGTCGGAGAAAGAATTAAATTAAGAAGAAAAGAATTAAAGATCTCTGCTGATACCCTCGCTGAGCGCGTGGGAGTTTCTCGCTCTACTATATTTAGATACGAAAAAGGCGATATAGAAAAAGTAGGTCCAGAGGTACTAAAGAAGATTTCTGAAACATTGAATATTTCACCCGCTGACCTTATGGGATGGGAGGAAGAAGCAGAAACAACCGCTGAAACCGGCTACTCAGAAACTGATCTGCGCAAGTTAGCAGAAAGTGCAAAGACTTTTGACGGCAAGCCATTGACAGAAAGCGATATACAAGCAATCCAAAACATAATAGAAATTTACTTACAAGGCAGATTATGAGCATAGAAGAAATTTGCGATAAAGAGGGAGTGACACTCGCTTACTTTGACAATGAGCTGTGGCCACGTCCTGGAATGATAATCTCAGATATGAGAATTATCTTCGTTAACAAATCACTAACTAGGGAAGCCCAAGAAAGGGTTGTACTGCATGAGTTAGGACACTTAAACCATACCGAGGCCAATTATATTATTAACCCAATTAAATGTGAGAATGAGGCTAATAGGGCCATGATACACGAATTATTGAGAGAGGAGCTGGAAAGGGTAGACAAGGAGGATTTTAATTACTTAAACTTTATGGAACGGCACAAACTAAAATCAGTGACTGACGAATTAATGGTGATTGATGAATTTTATAGGCTAGTGGGATAGCCTGGGAGGTAAATATGAAAAAGGTAACTTTTATGGCAATTGCAGCACTCACGCTCTTAATGGCTGGGTGCAGTCAAAACGAAGCAGATACAGATCAAGGGCAAGAAGAATCAACCGAGCAAGTGACAACCGAGTCCAGCTCTGAGAAAACACGAAAAGAAAAAGCCTGGGAACTAGTAGATAAGGCTAAAGCAAAAAGCAAGGAAGAAAACCAAGGCGAGGAACAGTACAGAAAGGCTACTGGGCACGTTAGCACGGTTAGACCGCTACTGGATCAGTTTGCAAACTCTTATAAACAATGGATTGACTCTAGTCAAATGGAAGTGTACTATCGCAGTGATAGGATCGCGGTATTGCTACCAGTGGCATCATCTGAATTGACAAACGACCAGCTACACCAGACAGCGGACGGACTGCTGAAGATCAAAAACGACGTTGAAAAAACATACAAAATCACTGATAAAAACTTCACCGCTCCGCCCGTTTATGTACATGACAAAAACGAGGTCCAACTTGCGCACGAAGAAAATGGTGCAATGATTTACGATAAATAAAAAAAGCCCCACGCTCTCAAAGTTTGGCGACTCAGAGCGTGAGGTTGAAAAGATAAAGAAAGGATTTCAAAATGTTTTATTTTGAAAGGGTCTTTCTGTACTCTATTTTATCAGAAATGGAGAGGAAAGACAATGAATAAAGTAGCGTTATATGTGCGCGTGTCTACCACTTCTCAGTTGGAAGAGGGCTACTCGATAGAAGAGCAGAAAGCAAAGCTTGAAAGCTACTGTGATATAAAAGACTGGCACGTTTACAAAGTATATACAGACGGAGGCTTCTCTGGCTCTACAACCGAGCGCCCAGCACTAGAGCAACTGATAAAAGATGCCCAGAACAAGCTATTTGATACGGTACTAGTATATAAGCTGGACCGGTTGAGCCGCAGCCAAAAGGACACGCTATACTTGATCGAGGATATTTTTTTAAAAAATAATATTGAGTTCGTAAGCCTGCTGGAAAACTTTGACACTTCAACCCCTTTCGGGCGGGCCGTTATAGGCTTATTGTCAGTATTCGCTCAGCTAGAGCGCGAGCAGATCAAAGAGCGTATGCAGTTAGGCAAGCTGGGTCGAGCTAAATCTGGAAAGTCTATGATGTGGGCCAAAACGTCCTACGGCTATAATTATAACAAGGATACCGGCACAATGACTGTTAACGAGTATGAAGCTCTAGCCGTCAAGGAAATATACGCGTCATACTTGGCTGGTATGTCAATAACTAAATTGAGGGATAAGATTAACGAAGAATACCCCAAACAACCAGCCTGGAGCTATCGTACAATCAGAGGAATACTAGCCAATCCTGTATATTGTGGCCTCAATCAATACAAAGGCCAAACATTCCAAGGCACACACAAGGCCATTATCTCTCTAGTGGACTTTGAACGGACTCAAAGAGAGCTAGCTAAACGACAGCAGACGGCCAAAGAACTCTCGAATCCTCGACCATTCCAGGCTAAATATATGCTATCTGGGTTGGCTCAATGTGGATACTGCCACGCGCCCCTCAAAGTCATTTTAGGCCAAAAGAGGAAAGACGGCTCACGATTTAAAAGATACGAGTGCTACCAACGACACCCTAGAAAGACAAAAGGTGTCACGGTCTACAATGACAACAAAAAGTGCGATTCCGGATACTATGATATGGAATTGTTAGAGCATTATGTTCTAACTCGCATTTCTCAGTTACAAAACGACCCAGAGAAGATACAAGAATTATTTTCGGACGATACAAGCCCGGCAGTCGACAGGCAGGCAATCCAAAAACAGATAGACAGCCTAACACTCAAACTAAGTAAGCTAAACGACCTATACTTGGACGATAGGATCACGCTGGACGAATTAAGGACCAAGTCTTCAGATTTCATCAAGCAAAGAACCGCCCTGGAAGAGGAAATGAAAAAAGCCTCGACTGATAAGCAAGCGGGCCGAAAAGACAAGATAGAAAAGCTATTAGATGCTAGTAGCGTTCTAGAGATGTCATACGATAATCAGAAAGTTATTGTCAGAGAGTTAATTGACAAGGTACAAGTCACATCTGACAAGGTGGTTATTCGCTGGAAGATTTGATAAATTTGGTTACGCTGTTTTCAATAAGTGTAAAGGCTTTAACCTTATAGGTTTTTAATTTTTTCATAAATGAACCTCCATATTTTGATAAATCGGCAGCAACATGGCTGCATAGAGTAAGACAATCACAAGAGCCACAAAGACAAACACCAAGGGTTGTATCACATTCATGGCCTTGTGAACCCGACGAAAGAAATCTTCCCATGTTTTTTCAGCGTAGATCTCTAGCTCACTTCCGAGCTTTGATTTGACTTCACCATATTCAATCATAAGGGGCAATTCTTTTTTGAAAAAAGGATACCCCCTGACCGTCTCTGAAAAGGACTGGCCACGATCTAAAGAAAGAGCTAAGTCCCTTCCAATTTCTTGAAAAAGCTGGGATTTTTGCTCCTGCATCATGGAAAAAATCTGAGACAACTCCAATCCTTGCCCAATCAGATTGCCCCATTCTCTGGCATAATAGGCTGTCAAATAAGCTTGAATCATGCCTTTCCCGAAAGGCAGATGAGACAAGGTTCTAAAAACCTTGATCTTGCCTGACTTTCGATAATAGAGAAAGCCGAGTAAGAAGAAGGTCACCAGTCCCGCTCCTAAGGCCAAAAAGAGTTGGGGGAAGGAATTGATCAATTGCGTCCCAATATTTTGAGCATCCATTTGAGGAAGCAAGTAATTGCGCAAGCCTAGCATAATCAGAACTAAAAACCCAAGTAAGATAAGAGGATAGGTGCTCACCTCAATCAGCTTTTTCTTGACCTTGCGCATGTTTTCTAGGTAAGCACTGATTTTCTCCAAGCTCAATGTAAGATTGCCATGGAGCTCAGCGAGAGACAGCTGTGTCGTCACTGCATCTGAAAAACCGATCCCCGCCATCATCTCTGAAAAACTCCGGCCCCGCGAGAGATCCTCTCGCATCTGGGAAACCAAACGACTCTCCACTAGGTGAGAGCGATCCAGAAAATCAACGATCTCCGACAGATGAAAACCACTCGAATAAAGATTCAAAAACAATTCAATGATTTGCTTTTGTTTAGCGGTAGATAATTTTTTCGGCTTGGGCCTGAGCCAGCTGGATATATCCCGATTGAGCCAAGAGATCCATTTGTTGGTTCCAGCGGCTGGCTGAGTGCTCTTGGTAGTTTTCCGTCGCAAAATCGACCACACCTCCTCCTGCAATTAATCGTTGGTAGCAAATACCTTGTAAAACAATCTTGAGCTCTTCCTCACTCACTCCAAGCTCTAAAAGGCGCTCATAAACACCTCGAACGCTCTTGGCATGAATCGTAGAGAAGACGGTGACCCCTGTCAAACTAGCTCGTACGACTGCACGAGCTGTTTCCTTATCTCGGATCTCTCCAATAATGAGAAGGTCCGGCCGATGGCGTAAGGAGAGTTTGATCAGGTTGTCATAGGTCATGCCGATCTGGTCATTCAGCTGAAGCTGAAGCATATTATCCTGCTTGATCTCGACAGGATCTTCAATAGACATGACTTGCTGGTCCGCAAAGCGCTCTTGCGCCAAAGCATGCATGAGAGTGGTCTTTCCCGAACCAACAGGACCTGCAAAGAGATAGAGACCACGACCGGCCAATTTCTTCTGCAAGTCTGGCAACTGATCAAACCAAAACCGCAATTCACGTTCCTCATCATGCAAGAGCCGAATGACCAAGCTTTCATAACCACGATAATCCCCCACCGTCGACAAGCGAATCGAAACCACTCCATCCTCTAATGGGTAATCACACGACCCTAGCTGGCTGCGCCTTTTTTCTCCCACATTCATCCCTGCCACGAACTTAAAGTGGCTGATAATAGCCGTCATGTCCTCAAAAGGGAAGGATTGCACAAAGCGCCTCTCATCTCCCACTCTCATAAAAACCTGGTACTCCTCCTTCCGAGGAATGAAGTAAAGATCCTGAGCTTCTTCCTTCTTTCCCATGCGGATCAATTTTTTTGCAATTTCTTGAACCATAGTTCCTCCTCTCACTTATACTATTCGAAAAAGAAGACAAAAAAAGAAGACTTTCTAGATCGCTCTAAAAAATCTTCCGAATTTCTCTTATGACAGGGTTGTCCCCTTTTTTGAATCGAGTGTATATTGACAAGAACGGTGCTTGCGACTGCCTTTTTCCTTTTCGTAGCCTGGGCGGAGCTTGCTTTTAGGGATCTTGTGCTCGTCTTCTAAGAGGACAATCGAGTGGAAAAGCTGCACATCTTCACTGCAGTCCTCACACCACTCTTGCTCCTTGGTATCCCAAAAGATCGTCATGAGATCACTCCGACTCTTATAACTTGGAAAGTGCTCATTTAACTCCAACCACTTCTGCTTGTAGTATTTCAAAGCCTGGTAATAGTCTTCAAACTTCCGACTACTCACGATATCTTCTTCCCAACCTTCTAAAAACCACCAGGGTTCACAGTCCCCGTACATTTCAATCACTCGATACATAAACTCTTCCATCCTTTGTATCCTCTATTATATAGAAAATCCTTTGAGAATAAAAGTTTTCTGCTCAGAGCATGATTTTTCAGGTAGTTTTCAGGTGATTTTCACAATTATTTTTCAAAAATAGACTGCCTAATTGCTATTGGTTCCTTTTTTCGAGAATCAAAAGAAGAGAGTCCCAACAAAATGGACAGACCATCCTGGGGAACTCTCTCTTCTCAAGTATTTAGAACAATTCAAGTGCAATCATGGTTGTCATGGTTGCATCGTAATAGTTGTTCAGAGGTAGATCTTGTGTAAAGATATACTTGTTCTGTTGCACCAACTTCAAATAGCCTTTTTCATGTTCAGAGGCATAGACAATCGGTGCCAAAAAGCTTGCTGCCTGATGATTGTTCAAGGCCTTCCCTTTCAAGTCATAACCTGCATACAGGTTTCTTTGACTCTTGAAAAAGTTAAGCATCTTTTTCACCAATTTTTGACTGGTTTTGTCCTTACTTTGAACAAGGTTGTATGGAAGGCGACAAGCGTTATACGAGTAGGCACCATCATACTTGGATTCAATCGTCTTGGGATCCGCTACACGCGTTCCTTGCTCATCTACCCAGATGAAATCAGGTAGTAAACCTGTTTTTGTTTGGGAGCTGATCGTTTGGAGTTGTTGCAACATCTTTTCTTTGATGTCCAACCACTTCGAATCTTTTGTCACTTCATAAAAGATCTGGAATTGCGCTGGCAGTGTATCAGACGTCCGCATCAAATGATAAAATTCCGAATCCTGATTGGCCCAATTTCCCACCGTTAACACACCGGTTTCTTCATTGTAGTTGTGTGCGAGAATATCTTCTAAAATCGCTTTGGCTTGAGCCTGGTAGTCTTTGGCTTGCTTTGGCCATTGCTGAGCGGCTTTTAGAAGAGCATAGGCGATGTAGAGATCTCCATCTGTAGCGTTATGATCCTCATCCTTTGCTTTTCCATTGCTGATGGTTTGTTTCCAAGACATCAATTGGGTACCTCCCAAGCGATGATTTAGATAATAGTGATAGAGTCGGTCAAAGTCTGCTTGTTGGGCTTGTCCTTTTTCAGCAGCTGCAACAGTAATGAGCATTCCATAACTTTGCGCCTCGGATAACACTACCGTTTGATTGCTATCATTGGTGGTTCGAACATAGGATTCTTTCCCTTTTGAAACAACAAAATGCTCATTCCACTGACGATAAATTCGGTTTCGCATCTCCACCTTACTTCTCGTTCTCGCTAAAAACAAGGTCAAACAGAAAATGCAAAGGATGACTAGAAACCATACATATCTCATCTTTTTCGTATTCATAATCTCTCCTATCCTGCGAATCGTTTTGTTTTAACCCATTTGGTTTCTTTCCGGTGCAATAGTTTATCCATCACAATCGAAGAGATAGCATCTATCGACACAATGATAAACAGTTGAGAATAGGTGAAATAGGCAGCCAAGGCCAACCAAATTTGCTTGGTAGTGGCTTGACCAAATTGTGAAGCAAGAGCTACATTAATCTGAAGCAGGTAAAGCCCGATCATCAAGATCCAATTGAAGAGCATCAATTGCGCAATGTAGATATTTTCAGAATCAAAGGCAAATGGAATTTGCACACCTGGCACCACTGTATGGATACACATAGCCAGAATATTGGCAAAAAAGATCAAGTCCGATAAGACGATGGCCGCATTAAACCAGAAGAAGACACAGGAATAGTTGGTCACTTCTAACTTCACGCGCCAATTTCCCTTACCAAATAAATGCTTGAAGTTGGAAAGAACCACTTCATAATTCCCCTTGGCCCAACGTTTCCGTTGCATATAGTAACTCTTCAGAGTCTCTGGCTCTTGTTGGAAAGCTTCTGAATTATAGGCTAGCGCAATCAACTTCCCACTTTGCATAATCTTGAAGGAAATATCCGTATCCTCAGTCAAGGCACCGTTTTTCCATCCTCCAATACTCTTGACAAATTCAGTTTGAATAATGAAGTTGGTTCCTGGAATCCGTCCAATCTTAAAGAGGTGCCACATCCCCACATGATGCACCCGTTGGGTCACGACAATTTCTTGGTTGATACAGCGGGTCAAGAAGTTTTGATTGGCATTCCGCGTTTTATTACGGCCGAAAGAAGCCACATGACGTTCTGGATCTTTGATCACTTCTTTCACCAGGAAATAAAGAGCATTCTTTTCAGGCATGGCATCCGCATCATAGACACAGATATAGTCTCCGGTCGCCATCGCCAAAGCGTCATTTAGCACACCGGCTTTCCCACCTGTCCCACTTCGATTGATAATGGTCAAATCACGTCCTGCATACTCTGGCAATGCTTTAACCGCCAAACACTCTTCATAGGTGCGATCGGAACAATTATCCGCAAAGAGCAGTAATTCAACACGATCATGTGGGTAGTTCATATCAAGGATCGCTTTAGCTGTTTGTGCAATGACCACATCCTCATTATGGGCGGGTACGACGATGGTCACTTTTGGATAATAAGGAAGCGGATCCGTATTGACACGAAAATCACTGTGTTTAAACCAAAAATGAACGGCTGAAAAGAGGATTACTAAGCCCCAGGCTAAGGATAACCAAATCGAAATCAAGGCAATAATCATCACAATTTGACTAATCATGGTCCACCGCCTTAAAGTTTTTATTGACACGGCGGTAAATCACCGTATAAGCTACAAATAATACAATAAAGCACAAGGCAAAAAATACACTAATGCCTACAGCTATATTAAAAAATATATTTGTAAGAGACATGTTTTCCTCCTAATATTCCACAATAATATCTGTTTCAAGTTGACGTTTTAAGTAACGAATCATTTCTTTATAGCGATGGTATTTGGTTCGATTGGATTGATCCACTACAAGAAATCCTGACTGAAATTGGATGCCCTGAACCCCATCTTCTCCTTGGAACACCAAACTTTCCAACTGTGGTTTTAAGACCGTCATATAATCGCTCTTCAGATCCCGCTCGCTATCAGAAGATAAGATCAAGAAATTACCGTCTGATACATAATACAAGCTTTCATTTGGCTTCAGATGATGCGTTAACAAATAGTTGATTTGGTTCAAGGTCCGATTGTACTCTCTCGGTTGCAATTGGAAGAACAATTCCTCGTGCGACCAGTGAATGAGTAAGGCCTGAATCGTATCATTGGTTTGTCCGCCATAAGAAGCGATGCGGTTGCGGTAATCTGCGTAAGCTTCTGGCTCTTGATCCTTCACTTTTGCAATCTCTTTAAAGAGGTGGTAGCGAATTTGGGTCAAAATTCCAATCAAGATTGGAAAACTAAAGAGCAGAAGCAAGGCTTGATGAAATGGGATATAGACAACACCCGCCACCAAAAAGACAATCCCTAGGGCAAATGACAACAGGATGGTCCATGTCAACAATAAATCCGATAAGACAATAGCAGAAAATAATCCTAAAACAAAGAACAATCCTTCCTCAATCAGAATCTCTCTTGCAAAAAACAAGCAGTAAAGTAAAAGAAGTACTTCGAAAACAATCAAAATCAGCAACCATCTACTTAACTTTTCCGTTTTTTTCATTTATTCTTTCTCTCCCTCATGAAATTCTTC
>ERZ773214.241-NODE-241-length-38721-cov-9.428594_pt1 | contig 38721 bp, 30 predicted proteins | sample MGYA00511238_ERZ773214 | MGnify/ENA primary metagenome ERZ773214 (study PRJEB29015, sample SAMEA2738157) | human oral metagenome | biome: human oral; feature: human-associated habitat; material: saliva | place: China | collected 2259 ... | reverse complement strand
TTTTGACCGTGGTCTTGAGCGCTGTGGTTCTTATTAACCTACAGATGCTTTACCGACTATCGGGAAAGATTGAAACGTTCATTCAGAAGATCGCGTAATACAGGGTTTCCCGGGTTTCTATAGTTAGACAATAAGCCCTCACGACGCTGATAGCTCTCTGCTACAGGAACTGATAGGGCTTCAATTTAGCTAGATATGCACATACTCGTCATGAGAACGGCACGTGTGAGAGTTGCCTTTTATGACATGCTATTTTGCCCCGTGACTTGCGCTTGAGAGAATGTTTCCAACCGTTATCGTCACGGCAGAAGGGGCTCATCATGACCATGCACCAGGTACAGCTCACCGTATGGGGTGAGCCCGAGAATCTGCATTTTGCAGAGGCTCCTATGCCTTCACCCCTTCGCGGGCATGTTCTTCTCAAAGTTACCGCCGCTGGTGTTAACCCTATAGACCTTACAACGCGCAAGGGATTGGGTCCTGCGGCATCATTGATTAATCTTGACCAAGAACCCGCCGTTTTAGGATGGGATGTTGCCGGTTTAGTTTGTGAAACGGCGGGCGATTACACGGGATTCCAGCCAGGCGAGAAGGTTTTCGGGCTGGTGCAGTTTCCGCATCCGGGTAAGGCATATGCCGAATACGTTTTGGCTCCTGCCCATCAGCTTGTGCACGCACCTGCAGATATTCCCGACGAACAGCTAGGTGCCGCTCCCCTGGCAGCCTTGACGGCATACCAGGCACTTTTTGAGGTTGCGAACCTTAGCGCCGGGGAGCGCGTGCTGATCCATGCGGGCGCAGGCGGTGTTGGTCATCTCGCGATTCAGCTTGCCCTCAACGCTGGCGCTACAGTTTACGCCACGGCTTCTGAGAAAAACCGTGATTTTATACAGTCTTTGGGCGCAGAATTTATCGACTATACAACCCAGGATTTCCGGCAGGTTCTAGGTCCTACCCTTGATGTGGTACTGAATTCTACGGGTGCACAAACCTTCGTAGATTCTTTGGATGTACTGGTTCCGGGCGGTCGAATCGTGACCCTCACAAGCCCCGATCCTTTAGAGACTGCACGCGAGCGCGGGTTTACGGCAGAGTGGCTGACGGTGCATCCCGACCGTTATCAGCTGGGTGAGATTGCTCGACTCATGTCGCTGGGGATTGTGAAAGTTCACGTGGATCAGACTTTCCCGCTAGAGCAGGCGGCAAAGGCTCATGAGCTTGTGAGCTCCCGGCATGTGCGCGGCAAAGTGGTGCTTGTTCCTTAGGATTCTACGTGTTCTCTAGAAGAAGACGATCCTGAATCTTTATAGGGCTGCTGATGCTCCAGACGATGAGGTGGCTGCCAGCATATGGTCCACGTCTCTGTGAAGGCGCGCGGCTATGGCGGCATCATAGAGCACGCCGTTGTAGCAGAACTTTTCACGTTCTACGCCCTCAACCACGAACCCTGTATGGCGTGCCACTGCCGCTGATGCAGGGTTATTGGTGCGGTACCCAAGTTCTAAACGACGAACACGTGGGGACCTTGCGGATGTAAGAGCTGAGAAATCGTAGCTGATCTTGGCTTGTTTTGCGGGTTTTCCGGGTAATGCAGCGCTATCATTCGACGCGTCTATATTCTGTGCCCAGTCGCACGCCGCACGCACGCATCGACTTGTTATACCGAGCCCTCGGGTTTCTGCCGAGATCCAGTAATAAACCCAAGCTCTATCCCAGGTTCCAGAAGGCTGGCGCCCCATACATCTGAAACCTACGCACCCGGCAGCTTGGTTATCAGCTTCCAGACACCATGCTATGTGTTCAGAAGACGGAAGAAGCTCTTCGCAGATGAGAGTTCGTGCATCTTCTACACTACCGAGAGCTGGCATCTGATGTATGAGATCGGGCGTTGCACGGTATATGTCATAGAGTCTTGAGGCATCATCTTCCCGCCAAGCCCGCAGTTTTATTTTCATGACCTACCTTTGCGTTTGAGATTATTAGTATCTGCTCCAAGATTACACAAGACTTCGCCGAAAGCACGGCTTTCTTGGGCACCAAATACAGAAGAGTAAACTAGTAACAATATGTCTGAGCAGAAACCCACCGAACACACAGATACTCCTAAGACCACTCGAACCGCGCCCAGTATGGCGAGCATGGCGGCTGCCATTCATGCGGCGCCGGTGCGCGCACCTCAAAAGCCCGCGCGCACATCCCAAACATCCGATGAGAAACCCGGCGATGCTTCCACAGCAGAGCCAGGTGCAAAGCGGGCTACTTCCCACAAGAATTCCTCGCGTAAAAATAACGCTTCACGCTCCAAAAACCCGCAAAAACGCGCGCATCACAAGAACCACCGGGACCGGCCCGAACAGCGTCCCTACAACCCGCTGATTCCCGCTGAGATTACCTATCCCGAAGAACTGCCCGTCAGCGAGCGCCGCGAAGACATTAAGACGGCTATTCGTGATCACCAGGTCATCATTGTCGCTGGCGAGACCGGCTCGGGTAAGACCACACAGTTGCCCAAGATGTGCCTGGAACTCGGTCTTGCTGAAAAAGGCATGATTGGGCACACCCAGCCGCGCCGCCTTGCCGCGCGTTCGGTGGCGGAGCGCATCGCCGAAGAACTGGGGCAGAAAATTGGTGAGACCGTGGGTTACCAGGTGCGTTTCACCTCTGAAGTAGGCGAGAACAGCGCCATCAAACTCATGACGGACGGTATTCTGCTCGCCGAAATTCAGCACGATAAGCTGCTGCGCAAGTATTCCACGCTCATTATTGACGAGGCACATGAGCGCAGCCTAAATATTGATTTTATTCTGGGGTATCTGAAGCGGATTCTGCCGAAGCGCCCCGATTTGAAGGTCATTATTACCTCCGCAACCATTGATCCTGAACGATTCGCGAGGCATTTCGCACCGAGTTTCGTGCCAGGTAAGGGTGTGGTAGACGATTCTCTCAGCGATGAGGAACGTGAGCTTGCCGAGCAGATTCTTCCCGATGATGCTCCCCCGATTATTGAGGTTTCGGGGCGTACCTACCCGGTGGAGATTCGCTACCGCCCGCTTGATGGGGACGACTACGCTGATGAAGATGAAGGCGACGAAGACCGCGACCCAACCGATGGAATCCTTGCCGCCGTCGAGGAGCTGTCGAAGGAGGCGCCCGGCGATATCCTGATTTTCTTCTCGGGCGAGCGCGAGATTCGTGATGCTCACGATGCTTTAGAGTCTTTGGTTGCCAAGTCCCCACGTATGAACTATGAGGTTCTGCCGCTGTATGCGCGTCTGTCTCTCGCGGAGCAGCATCGTGTGTTTACGCCGGGGAGTCGGCCGCGCATCGTGCTGGCGACGAACGTTGCGGAAACTTCGCTGACGGTGCCGGGTATCAAGTATGTGATCGATACCGGTACCGCCCGCATTTCGCGGTATTCGGCGCGCACGAAGGTGCAGCGTCTGCCGATCGAGCGGATTTCTCAGGCGAGCGCGAACCAGCGCTCAGGGCGGTGCGGTCGTGTGAGCGATGGTATTGCGATTCGGCTGTATTCTGAGGAGGATTTCGCGTCGCGCAGCGAGTTTACCGACCCGGAGATTCTGCGCACGAACCTGGCGGCCGTTATTTTGCAGATGATTGCGATCGGCGTGGTGCGTGAGCCCGGCGATATTGCGCGTTTCCCGTTTGTGCAGCCGCCCGCATCGCGCGCGATTAATGACGGCGTGAATCTACTGCGTGAGCTTGGGGCGCTTTCTGAAAAACCGGCGCGCACGGATAAAAGGGGGAAGCATCATCGTACTACCTCGACGCTGACCGCTACGGGGCGTGCAATGAGTGCGTTCCCGGTCGATCCGCGCTTGGCACGCATGATTATTGAGGGTTCGCGCCGTGACTGTGCTAAAGAGATGATGGTTCTTGCCGCTGCTTTGACGATTCAGGATCCGCGCGAACGCCCGGCTGAGGTGCGTGGCACTGCCGATGAGATGCATGCCCGTTTTACGGACGATAAATCTGATTTTTCATCATTCCTGCTGCTGTGGCAGTACATTAATGAGCGCCAGGCTGAGCTTTCCTCTTCGCAGCTGCGAAAGATGTGCCACCGCGAGTTTATTAACTTTTTGCGTATTCGTGAGTGGCAGGATCTTTTCGCCCAGCTGCGTGAGATGGGGCGCACCGCGAATATCCGCGTGTCGAACGGGCGCGATATTGACGCTTCGGGGCGTGAGGTTGAGATTCATAAGAGCCTGCTTTCGGGTCTGCTCTCGCATGTGGGCGCTAAAGAGGAGCGTGAGAAAACCTACGGCAAAGCCCCGCGTGGTCCGCGCGAATATCTGGGGGCGCGCGGCACAAAATTCGCTATCTTCCCAGGTTCCGGGCTTTTCAAGCAGAACCCTGACTGGGTGCTCTCTGCCGAGCTTGTGGAGACTTCCCGGCTGTGGGCACGCACAAACGCCGCGATTGAGCCGCAGTGGGTTGAAGAAGTGGGCGGGCACCTGCTGAAAAAGCAGTATTCCGAGCCGCACTGGTCGGCAAGCCGGGGTGCCGCCGTGGCGTATACGAAGGGCACACTGTACGGACTGACGATTTATGCCGACCGTGCTGTGCAGTATTCCCGAGTGGATGCCGCCGCTGCACGTGAGATTTTTATTCGTTCCGCCCTGGTGGAGGGCGACTGGCGCACCCAGCACAAGTTCTACAAGCGCAACCTGCGTGCCCTAGCTGAGGTTGAGGAGCTTGAGGCCCGCCTGCGCCGCCGCGATCTGCGAGTGGATGACGCCGTGCTTTTCGAGTTCTATAATGCGCGCATCCCCGAGTATGTGACGGACGTTCGTTCCTTCGATAAATGGTGGAAGCACGCGCGTTTAGAGAACGATAACCTGCTCGATTTCAACCCGGAAAACCTTATTAATGAGGATGCTGCCGATTATGACGATTCGCAGTTCCCACGCCAGTGGGTGCAGCGTACCGACGGCGGTGAACTTACCCTGGATTTGCGGTACGAATACGCCCCGGGGGCAGGGTTGGGCGGTGCCCGCACGGATGCGGCAAAACGCGACGGCGTGGCGGTTCAGGTACCGATTCTGTTCTTGAACCAGCTGACCCCCGAGCCGTTCCGCTGGCAGATTCCGGGGATGCGCCATGAACTTTTAACGGCGCTCATTAAGTCGCTGCCGAAGGCGATTCGCCGTAATTTTGTGCCCGCCCCAGATGTTGCACGCATGGCGCTGGAGTCTTTAGAGGCGGACTACTCCCCCGCGACTGACGAGCTTTTGCCCTCGTTCGCGCTGGTGCTGCGCCGTCTGCGCGGCGTGGTGGTTGAACCGGATACCTTCGACTGGGAATCCGTGCCAGATCATCTGAAGTTCACGTTCCAGGTGCGCGATGCCCGCAATAAGATTCTGGGCGAAGGCAAAGATATCCGTGAGCTGCAGCAAAAACTTCATGCACAGATCCGCTCCGCCCTGGCAGATTCGCTGGGCGCTTCTGAAGATACGGTGGCGAAGATGGCGGCTCTCGCAGGTGGGAACTCCGCACAGGGAGCCTCATCGCGAACCGGTTCGGCGCAGCAGGGCGCGGAGGAAAACAGCGCAGGATCGGGCGCAAAACCCGGGAAAACCGCCGCTCAGGGTGCAGATTCTCAAGATTCTATCCGTGAGACCACGGGTCTGACTGACTTTCCCGGCGAGGAGATCCCGCGCAAAGTACAGCGCATTATTGCGACCCAGGCGGTCAGTGGATACCCGGCGCTGGTGGACGAAAAAACGAGCGTGGGCATCCGTATTTTCCCCACCGAGGCCGAGCAGATGCATTCGCAGCGGCGCGGTATTATTCGTCTTCTGCAGCTGCAGGTGCCCTCACCCGAGCGGTACGTGAGCGATCACCTGTCAAATAAAGAGAAGATTGTGTTCACACAGAACCCGCACGGCTCGATTGATGAACTGATTCGGGACTGCACAGTTGCCGCACTCGACAAGCTGGTGCCTCATACGCCCGTGTTCACGCGCGCCGAATACCGCGAGCTGTTCGAGCATGTGCGCGCCGAGCTGATCGATACCGTCTTTGATGTCACCAAGCTGGTTGCCGAAATCCTCTCAGAGGCGGCGGCGCTGCGCAAAGCCATTAAGAAGGCAACCTCGCTGAGCACCATGCACGCCGTCTCAGATGTGAAGGGGCAGCTCGATAACCTGGTGTACCCCGGATTCGTGGCAAATACCGGGTACGATCAGTTGGTTCACCTGCCGCGCTATCTGAAGGCAGCGCAGATACGCTTGACGAAGCTGGGACCGAACCTGAACCGAGATAATCAGCTCATGCTCACGGTGCAGGATTTGGAGGACTCCTACGATTCCGCCGTCAAGTCGCTGCCTGAGGGGACTCTTATTCCCGATGCGCTCGCTCGCGTGAACTGGATGCTTGAGGAGCTGCGTGTGAGCTTCTTCGCCCAGGAACTCGGCACGGCGTACACGGTCTCTGAGAAGCGCATCGCCAAGGCTCAGCGTGAGGCGCTGGAGCAAGTGAAGAGGTAGGTTTTCGGCGAGCTCTATCTAGGTTTTCGTTCCTCGAAGGGTTGGGTGTTGCCACAAGATTCTGAATCTTGTGGCAACACCCAACCCTTCTACGCGCCATAGTGATATCGGCATGAAGCTATGACAATAGAATCGTCAGTAAGCTTGTATACGAGACGGTGTTCATCAGTAATTCTGCGTGACCACCAGCCTGAAAATTGATGTCTGAGAGCTTCAGGCTTCCCTATACCTTCATTACCATTTCGCTCAACATCTTTGATCAGTAGATTAATGCGCTTGAGAACCTTCCGATCTTGCACCTGCCACCAGAGATAGTCGCTCCATGCTGAATCGTCAAAAATGATTCTCACAACTATTCCTCAACCAGCTGATGTTCAGACCCAAGACCAGCTTCAAGACGAGAGATAGATTCCATAAGACGACGTGCATTAGCCGGGGAACGCATAAGGTAGGCAGTCTCTTGAAGAGATTCATATTCAGACAAGGAGAGGATAACTGCCGGCTCGTGCCCCGATCGAGTAATAACAACCTCTTCGCGGTGGTCTTCAACGTGGTCAAGTACTTCAGCATACCGAGCCCGAGACTCGGTGTAAGACATGGTTTTCATAAACACCTTCTTTCCCTGTACAGTATAATGTACAGAGGGCTTGATAGGAAAGCAATAAAGCTCGGCTACCATACATTTAGACCGGTTTCTCCAGTTATTTCCGCGCCAGTCCGAAAGTTTTGAACACGTATGATGATGGTATGAGTTTTATCGCTACGTTGGTTCTTCTGATAGGTATTAGTGCGGGAAGCAGCTATTTTTACAGACAACATGCCGCGCGGATAAAACCTCAGCCTGATGGAACCGTCCGAGCGAAGCTGCCCGGCTGGTACATCGCGTTTGGTTATTTTCTCATTGCAGCAGGAGTCTTCTTAGCCTTTGCTTCACTTATTTTAAGTTCAGGCAGCAATCCTATGCCCCTAAACATGGCGATTGGCTTTCCTGCTATGACCTTCGGTCTTGGTATCGTGACGATTCTTATGGGTCAGCGCCAATACATTGAAACCGGCGTGGACTATATCGAACGCCGCGCTTGGTACGGCAAAGTGACCCGAATTCCCTTCCATGAGATTGACTCGTACTCGTATAGTCCAGCGGGCCTTGGCGGTTGGCTGGTTCTTAAGACGGCGGATAGACGCAGGATAGCGTTTAACTCTCGTTTTCTACGGGGTGAACGGGTGATTGCTGCGTTGGCGTTTCGCCAGATTAATGGCCGCTGGCCCTCCCCGACAAGCCCCGAGGATCAACAGGTTTTAGTGCAGGAAGCCTCATTGGCAGCCGCTCCGCAATATCTTACGGAAAACCCCATCGGTCAAAATCTAAGCGCTCAACAGGTGTAACGTTTAGCAAGGACATACACATAGAGTCGTCGCCCATGTCGGGGGCGGTTTCTTTATCCGGAGGCGGTTTTATACGCTCCTAGATGAAGAAACCGCTCCCGTTTTGTGAATATGCTGCTCAAGACGGGCTACCGAATCCATGAGGCGACGAGCGTTTGCCGGAGAACTCATGAGGTACATAGTTTCTCGAAGTGATTCATACTCGGAGAGAGGCATAACCACAGTGGGCTCGTGCTCTGCACGGGTAATCGTAGCTTCCTCACGATGCACTTCGACGTAGTCGAAAATTTCGATAAACTGCTCGGCAGAACCGTTATAGGAAAAAGTTTTCATAGGGCGCTCCTCGCTATTGGGGTAAGAATAGTTCTTAAAGATGAATATCTAACGACCTGTTATCGTCTGGGCGCAAACATGAAAATAGATTCTAGCAAGAGGAAAAAGAAGTGTTTCCAAAACGATCTTTTCTGCTTCTTGACCTTGAGTTTCTTAGCCAATTCCTCATAAGATGCGGGAAAACGCCCTGTTCGAGTATAAAACTTCATGTAGAGGTCTAGTCCGGGGTCTATAAAAACCGTCTTGATAAATTTCGCGCTATTGCCTGATTTGTCTTCGACATACAGGAAGATATCACGCCAGTCATCTTTTCTCCACTCAAGTTCGACAACATCCTTCCAGGGCATAAATTTTTTATGTCGGGCTCGGGGTTACGGAGGTGACAGATTGGCACCTATTTTAGGGTAGATAAGTTAAATCTACGTAAGATGGAAGCGTTTCTCCATTAGGTATTACTTAAACCGCTCCCGAACGAAGAAACACTCCATAAAACATCTTATTCTCCCACTTAGCAATAAATTTAGCTCATATGCTATTGCTTCTTAGGTATACAAAGTTTAAAACCTTGAAAACTATGGATAAGTTCGTTTTTTGCAGACAAGTAATCATTATTTCTACTACTTATTTTTTTCATAATTCCCCTACTACGATCAAACGGAGATTTACAACGGAGACGTCTACCTAAGATATCTCGCGTAAAATCCCACCATCCAAAATTTCGATTTTCGTATCGAACAAGATGCCTGTAGAAACTAGTTCTTTTGAATTTAGAGTTACCCATGTAATGCAAGTTAGCCCAGATATACAGCTTCTCAACAGTGTCGATCAGCAGCATTATAACAAATCCAATACTTATTATCCAATATCCTACCGAATATCCTATATATGCATATAAATCATTAACCTCTCGAAAATCTATAAGTTTAATAAAAAATTTTATTAACCAATCGGTCCATATACCATATTTAAAATCTTGAGAAACCCACGGAAGTGTAGATATTAAATACCAAACTATAGAGACAGATAAAATCATAAAAAATAAAGTAGATGGAACCCATTTCAGAAAAGCTTTCCAGCCAACAACCAGAAAAACAGCATATAAACTAATAGCCCCTATAACAGGAATTTCTTTCAGATAAGTCATAAACCATGTTAACCCTATACAGATAAAACAACCTAGAACTGCAATGGTGGCAGAAGATGCAAGCGGAGCAATCCTCCAACTCCTGACATACCTATCGTGTACTTTGCGAACCTCCTTACTCTCACCCCAGAACCATTTCCAGATGTTTTTAACCTTCTCTCCACGAAAAGTTTTAATCCAATACTGACAAGCCAACACGCCTTCGTTCCAAAAATAATTTTTCGTTACAATCGATCCTGCTTTATTAATATTAGACATACACACCCTTCCATAACTGCTTGAGTATTAACAAATATTGGAAAATACTTCGTTTTAAATGCAATACTAATCACCCTAAAAAGATCTGTCAAGTAAATCTAGAATGTGAGTTATCTTATTTTCTTAAGAAATAATTACCCCTCAAAGAAAAGCCTTTCATAGACTTTCCTAGCATTTCGGGTAACACGTAGATAGTCTTCTTCCAGTTGGCGAGCGCTGCCCGGGGTGTAACCGCTCCAGCGGGCAACCGCTTCCAAAGCATCGCGCAGAGTCGGCAGCAAATCGGACTGGCGTACGCCGCGCAGCACGTTGCCGCCGCGAATCTTGGTCGCCAGCAGCCACGCATCCCGCAGAACCTCGGCGTCTTCGGCAGCCACCAGGTTAGCCTGCACGGCGGCATCCAGTGCCTCCAGGGTTGAGGTAGTACGCAGCCCCTCCACCTCATGGGCATGCTGCAGCTGAATCAGCTGAACCAGCCACTCCACATCAGAGAGCCCGCCACGCCCCAGTTTCAGCTGCCGGGTGCGGTCTGCCCCGTGCGGCATGCGCTCATGCTCCACGCGCGCCTTCATGCGCCGCACCTGCTGCGCCTGTTCCACCGTGAACTCACGCGGATACCGGTACGGGTCAATCAGCTCAACAAACGCACGCCCTAAATCCTCAGAACCGGCGATCGGGCGAGCCCGCAAGAGCGCCTGAAACTCCCATGTCTCTGCCCAGCGCTCATAGTAGGCGCGGTATGAATCCAGCGAGCGTACCAGCGCACCCTGCTTACCTTCGGGGCGCAAATCTGCGTCTACCTCAAGCGGGCGTTCGGCACGGATTGCCGGGCGTACCGGCTGTTTAATCAGCTGCATCAGCCGGTTCACAATGCGGTTTGCCTGCGCCTGGGCTTCTTTCTCATCGGCGCCTTCCACGGGATGGTGCACGAACATTACGTCTGCATCGGAGCCGAAACCGTTCTCGGCACCGCCCAGGCGCCCCATCGCAATCACCGTGATCTCGGTTAGTAGCGGGTTCCGCTGCTCGTCTTCGGGGTTCTCCCCCGCCGCATCTTGAGAATCGTGCTGCGGTGCGTCGTTCTTCTGAGGCGCGGTTTTCTCGTTGCGCTCCCCTGCGTTAATCTCTTCGCGTTCCGCCAGGGCGAGCGCCGCACCGATGGTGCACTCGTCCACGGTCGCCAGCCCGGTGCACACCTGCTGCACGCTCAGCAGGTTCAGGGCGTCTCCCATGGCGATGCGCAGAATCTCGCGGCGGCGCAGGTATCGTACCGCGCGCATAGCGTCCGCAGAATCTTCATGTCGTGACAGGAGCGAGGTAATTTCAGCCTTGAGAGCGCCCGCACTCAGCGGCTGCAGGTCGGCAACCTTATCAAGCCAGGTGATGGAAGTGGGCGCGTCTTCCAGCAGGTCGGTAATATACCGCGAGCTTGAGAGTATCTGACACAGCCGCTCCGCCGCGGCGGGCGAATCGCGAAGCATACGCAGGTACCAGCTCGTGGTACCCAAAGACTCTGAGACCAGGCGGAACCCCAGCAGCCCGGCGTCTGCATCCACCCCCTCAGCAAACCAGCCCAAGAGCACGGGCATCAGGTGCCGTTGAATCTCGGCGCGGCGGCTGACTCCGTTGGTGAGCGCTTCGATATGCCGCATGGCTCCGCGCGGGTCGCGGTAGCCGAGCGCAGCCAGACGGTCCTGTGCCGCCTGGTCAGAAAGCGCTACCTCGTCGCGGCTCAACGTTGAAACCGCGGCCAGCAGCGGACGGAAGAAAATACGTTCATGCAGGGAACGCACATTGCGTTTAAGTTTCTGCCATGCTTTGAGCATCTGCTCGGCCGAGAGCGTCCCCATACGTTCGGCGGGCACCAGGGAGCGGGCAAGGGCGCGCTGTTCCCCGGCGCGGTCGGGCATCAGGTGGGTACGTCGCAGGTGCATAAGCTGAATGCGGTGCTCCAGCAGACGCAGCTTCTTGTAGTCGCGTGAGAAAGCTTCGGTGTCGGAACGGCTAATGTAACTGGCACGGGTGAGTGCAGCGAGCGAATCCAGAGTAGATTTGGTGCGCACGGCGGGGTCGGTGCGCCCGTGCACCAGCTGCAAAAGCTGAACCGTGAACTCGACATCGCGCAGACCGCCGGGGCCGAGCTTTATTTGACGTTCCAGCTGGGCGGCGGGAATATTATCGGTCACGCGGGCGCGCATAGCCTGCACAGATTCCACGAAGGAATCCCGAGCGGCTGACTCCCACACGAACGGCTCGATTGCGCGCGCATATTTTTCACCCAAATGCGCAGACCCAGCGATTGGTCGGGCTTTCAAAAGCGCCTGAAACTCCCAGTTCTCAGCCCAACGCTTGTAGTACCGCACATAGGATTCGACGGTGCGCACCAGCGGCCCGTCCTTGCCTTCGGGGCGCAGGTTCGCGTCTACCTCCCACAGTGGAGGCTCAGCGGCGGGCGCCATGATCGCCTTCGTTAGCGCGTGCACCAGCTCAGTACCGATCTGGGCACAGTCCTGCTCGGTGAGGGGTTCTACTCCCTCGGGCAGTTCACTGGCGGGAACGGGTGCTATCACATACACCACGTCTACATCAGAAATATAGTTCAGTTCACGTGCCCCGCATTTGCCCATACCGATAATCGCCAAATCCAGGGCATCTACGGATGCACCCCGCGCGGGTGCCGAGCACAGTCCACCGCCCAGCCCCTCAGCAACCTCGGTGCGGGCTATCGCGAGCGCTCCTTCCAGAGCGGCGGCGGCAAGATCGGCAAGATGCCGCCCAACCGTGGGCATAAGTTCCACAGGGTCTGGCGAACACACATCCACAAGCGCAATTTTCGTGAGTGCGGCACGGTACGCCACGCGCAGCGCTGTATACCCGTCTTTACCCGTCATCTCACGTGATGCGCGCGGCCGCTCATCGTCGGGGTTTGCACCCACCGCTTCCAACAGATGCGTGCGGTATGCGGTTGCCAGCGGGGCCGTAGGCTCATCAATATCGTCGAGCTTTTTACCCCCGGCAGCGCCGCTGTACCCGCGAATATGCGGGGTTTCTTCAACATCGTGCGGGTCTATCTGCGGCTCGATGTCCTCTGCCTGAATAGTGCTAGGCTCTTGAGTGGCGATGAGCTCGGGTTCAGAGTCTAGCCCGTGGCTGTCGAGAACATGGTCGATTAAATGCGGGTTGCGGTACAGAAAATCGCCCAATGCCTGCGAAGAGCCCAAAAGCCGGAACATGCTAAATTCGGCATCCCCGCGGTTCGCGCGCTCCGCCGTTGCGGGGTGCTTTTCGATAAGCCTCACCAGCGAAGGTAACGCGATATCCGGCGAGGGTGCCCAGCGGAGCCCGGCGAAGAGAGCATCCGTATTAACCTGGGCGAGTTCGGGGGAATCAAGCCAGCGCTCGCTCTTTGCGGCATCGTAGAACCCGGCGGCGACCATGCGCTTGCGCCTGCGTGCGTGTTCTTGACGTTCCGCATCCGCCGGTACCGCCGCTGTGCCTTCAGTAGGTTGCTGCTCTGGCATGGTCCCCTCCCGAAACTCGCCTATCCGCTAGAGAATACCCAGATTATGCTTGAGCTCGTACGGAGTGACCTGCGCCTGGTATTGTTCCCAGTCGGCACGCTTATTGCGTAAGAATTGTTCGAAAACCTGCTCCCCCAGAGCCTCTGCCATAAACTCGGAGTCCTCAGTGCGGTTAATAGCCTCACGCAGAGAAGCAGGCAGCGGGTTGTAACCCATAGCGCGGCGTTCTGCTGTTGTCATGGCGGCGAGGTCTTCAGTCACGGCAGGCATGAGCTCATACTCGTGCTCAATACCTTTGAGCCCTGCGGCGAGAATTACCGCATATGCCAGATAGGGGTTCGAGGCCGAATCAAGCCCGCGGTATTCGATGCGCGCCGCCTGCATCTTATTTGGCTTATAGAGCGGTACACGCACCAGCGCCGACCTGTTATTGTGTCCCCATGAAACGTAGCTGGGTGCTTCCCCGCCGCCCCACAGCCGCTTATATGAATTGATGAACTGATTGGTGACCGAGGTAAACTCCGGGGCATGCTTGAGCACCCCGGCAATAAAGTGCCGTGCCGTCTTTGAGAGACGATACTCAGCCCCGGCCTCAAAGAACGCGTTGGTATCGCCCTCAAAAAGCGAGAAATGGGTGTGCATACCGCTGCCGGCATATTTGGTGAAAGGCTTAGGCATAAACGTTGCGTAAAGATCCCGCGTGTACGCCACCTCTTTGATAACGGTACGGAACGTCATCACATTATCGGCGGTCTGCAGAGCATCAGCATGGCGCAGGTCGATCTCGTTCTGCCCAGGACCAGTTTCATGGTGGCTGAACTCCACCGAGATACCAACCTCTTCAAGCATGGTCACTGCCTTGCGACGGAAATCCTGTACAATCCCGCCGGGTGTGTGATCAAAATAGGATTCATAGTCTACCGGTACCGGAAAACCGTCATCACCCAGCTGAGCAGACTTGAGCAGATAAAACTCAATTTCGGGCGAAGTATAGCAAGTGAACCCCATTTCAGCAGCTTTGTTGAGGGTTCGCTTAAGTACGCCGCGCGTGTCGGATGCGCTCGCCTCACCATCGGGTGTAAGAATATCGCAGAACATGCGGGAGGTATGGTCTTCAATCCCGCGCCAAGGCAATATCTGGAATGTAGAGGGATCGGGCTGAAGCAGCATATCGGATTCGTACACGCGCGAAAGACCCTCAATAGAGGAACCGTCAAAGCCGAGCCCTTCCTCGAAGGCGCTTTCAACCTCAGCTGGGGCTAATGCCACGGATTTGAGGGTTCCCACCACGTCGGTAAACCACAGCCGAATAAAGCGGATGTCGCGCTCTTCGATGGTGCGCAGTACAAATTCCTGTTGACGGTCCATAGATATCTCCCTGTGTTCCGGGCGGTAGCTGACTCGGCGGTGAGTGATGCCGTGCTCACGCATATGTTGGTGCCGCAAGACGCGAGTGCGCTGGCACGGTTTTATGTCTCTTTCTAGACTATCGGTTTCTTCCCGCAAACGCCCGATGTTCAGGTTTCGTTTATGTAAATTCTGTGGGTCAGGTAGGCAGGTGTAGCTCAGTTGTTGTATGTTCCGCGTTTTACCCGCCTTTGAAAACTGAACCACAAGAGGCGGCTTTTGGCTGAGAAAGTAGACCTCTCTCGTTCCCAACCAAAAAGCCCGCTTCATATGCACACAGTAGTTTATTCCCCCAAAATTCACGTTCAATTCACGCTAACGGGCGCTGGACTGCCCGGCAAGTCACCTAAGATAGAAGTTGCTGGGTGACTCCCATCACTTCAAAATTTTGTGTACAGCCCAACCACGAAATCACTGAATACGTTCCAGAGGAAATACATATGAGCATTGCAGAAATATGCAGAATGATAGCTATAGCATTCATGTACATCGTATGTTTTATCGTTTTAGGAATTCCTGTTCTCATTTTCGCTGGATTTATCGTATGCGCCCTTCTAGCTATACCCCTCACGCCAATCCTATGGGTCATAGACAAGTTCCGGAACCGAAATCCTACCCCGGTTCCAGAGACTCCCAAAAACCCGTTTAAACTCGACGAAATTACCTGGGCTCTATCGCCTCGCCAACTGCGCGACCGGCATGAACTATACGTACGGTGGGCGCATCGTATTTACCTCAATATCGCTATCCGCCCTGATACCCTCAAAAAACCCGCGTTGGACGATGCCTACTCTGAAGCTGTCCGTGTTGACATTCTGCGAGCCTACACGGCCTTGAACAGATATGAATACGCGCTAGATGCTAAATCTTCTCAACCGCAGAAACTCCGTCAGGCGAGTACCGACGCTCTCGGATACTCTCGGGGTGTTATACGTCAGACAGGTTTGATACTTGGAGATTGGAAAGAACCGCGAAATATATCCGCAAAAATCTTTAAAGGGCAAGAAGCTAAGGTACAAGAACTTTACAGCATCCGTAATGAAACCGAACAGCATCTTTCCAGCACACTATCGCAGCATAAGAACAGTGATTTTCCCCAACAGATTGCTTGTGCGGTCCTTGCCGCCGCAACACAGGTTCTAGAGGCAGCGCAGCATAAACTCGCCGAACATCCGCATATTCGTGGGGATGCAGCACGCACTTACCTGCACCACGAAATTCAGCATGCAATATGCGGCGTTAGGACTATATTGACGGCGTTGCAAGAAGCCCTTGATGCATGCGAGGAGTACTGCCGTGCCTCCCCCGAAGCGCAGACTGCCGTTGAACTTCTTGAAGCGGCGCAGTACGGAGCCGAAGAACGCCGCAACCGTTTTTATCGGCAAATTGTTAGCCACCGTGCCGAACAGCTCGAAGAACTCCTAGCGACAACCGGCAAGGCACCCGCTGATCTGTCACAAAGTCAAGGGCTTCGAGACCGCATAACGAGCTTTTGCGTAGATTTGCTTACGGAGGTGAAGCCGGTACTTTCAGAGGAATCTTATACACGCTGCGAGCGCCTTATTCAACGCCTATGCATAACGCAGATACGACGCGAATACGGTTACACAAAGCTCCTTCTTGCTGGGGAATACGCGCCGCTGAATACACATGAACTCTGCGCGGCTATGCTGAATCAGTATGCTTGCCAAATACTTCTGGAGGATGAAGATGATCTATCGGGCTCTTTAGAGTACCTGGTTAATCTGGTAAAACAATTACGGCATACGCGAGAGGAAATGCTGCAAACATACGACGGCTACTTCCCCGATATGACACCAGATTCCCCAAGCCAAAAACGGTTTGTGACGGCGCTAAGCTACGAGCTTCTTGTCTCTGACACCGAAATGTATGCGGCATATGACGAATGCCAGCGTATGCTCGAACGCGATAAGCGCAGCAGACTGCAGCCCGATTCAGAGGAATATCATTACTGGATGCTGCAAAACCCTAGTTGGTTTTATCATTCCCTGTATAAGGATGACTTTTTTGTACCCTGGCATAAGGTGTGGGAGGAGCCAGACTACCCACGACCGGACTATCTGAAAGTCTGATACTCGGTTCATCACGTCGTATAAAGTGGCGAAGCTGCCCTTCGTAAAACCAGGAAGGAATAATTGTGGAGTATCTTATTTTCAGCGGCGCCTTCATGCTCGTTATGTTCAGTATCATCTGGCTTATTTCTTATATCTCTTCTTTCAAAGAGCCCTGTCCTTTACCCGATGGAATCTATGAGCCCGAATTTATCGTGGCCGATCCCTATGCGCTCTCGGCAGTAGCACTCTCTCCCCAAGGGTTCGCCCCTGCCCACGCTCACCCCTCAATTTTCGAGCTATCGCAGGCGGAACTCATGCACAGATGCACCGCCTGGTACCGCGAAGCTGTATACGCCGCCCAATATTTTCAGCTGATACGAGAACGGGCGCAGATAGCCCAAGTTCGAGTCAGCAAAGCCGTCAGTCGTGACTATCTGGAAGATACCGATAGTTTCATCCGGAATATGCACGATGCATATTATGCTTTTGCGACCACGGTGCACAGAGACGATCAAGCCCTCAAAACCGCTGTAGCGCAGTCTCTCAGTTGTTCCTTCGGAGTACTCTTGAGCATTGCCTATTTGCCCGTTCCCGAAAGTTATCTCACCGATGAAAAACTCGCGCATATCGCCGACCGTGCTCGGGAGCACCAACAGGCTTTATCGCGCCAAATTCACGATCTTGAGACACGCTATCCAGCCATCACCTCATTCCCATTTGATGTACTACATAGGCACCTTCGCCTAGCCCAAACGCTGCACGAGAATATGCACCATGAACGATACCTCCAAGGTGCCCAGACGATTTATCGACACCTCACCCTGCTCACGGACGCATTCGACTCCGCACAATCACAGCTGAGCCCAACGCTGAAAACCCTTGAGCGTCTGCTTCAGCAGATTGATATTGACCACGCATCAGAGCATTTTCAGACACTTACCGAATATCGTGCAAGGCTCACCGAGCTACAATCGGCGGTGCCATCACAAGACCCCATCACCGCGCTGGTACAGGCAACACAGCTTACTCTCGATATTGTCAAAGCTCTCGGATACGCATTTTCCGCAGACACTAAAAACGATGCGCGAGCCCTCCTGAGCACCACTACCGAAACACTTATCTCTGCTAATCTAGCCCGCACCAACGTGTACACGCTCGGTCGCCTTCTGCCTATAAGCCCAGAGCTTCGCGCCGCCCTCTCTCAGGCACATGTTCAGGTACCCCAACTCTACGAGATGATGTCGCTTAGCCAGATGGTCCGCGAGTGCGAACGCCTCATGAAATCCGCATCTGCGCTGCACCATCGAGCCCGCATTGAATATCACGAAAAATTCTCAGCCTTTACGCATGAAGAAATTCTCTCGACTGTAACGGAGGCTCTGACCCGGTCTTCAGCCGAACTGCAAGCCCAAGCACAACACTGTCTTGAACAATTCCAATGCGATGCGCTCGCCGCTGAGAAACGAGACTCCGGTACCGACCCACTCGTGTACTGGCCCCCTGCTCTCACACAAGATACCGTTTTCCTCTTCCACGCAGAACGTCACGGTTGGCGCTGGAGCTGGCGAAAATCCCTTGTCAGAGGCGACTACTCTCCATTACGCGCCCTGTACTAAACCAGATGATGGGTGTTTTGGTATGCCATAGCATCAGGCGTTATCTATCAGCGAACCGTTCCCCAGCAATACCGGAGCAACCACGATAAAATAGACCCCATGAGCGAGAATGAAAACGCCCCTTACGCACCATCCGCGTCTGCCACATCTACGCAGCACCCGCACAACGCGACGAGTGCCACCCCCACAGGAACCGGGGATAAGCCTTTCAGCCTTGAAGCGGTGAAAAAAGTGCGTACCCTCCACCTCGCGCAAGCTAAAGCTGCGGGCGAAAAGTTCTCAATGCTCACCTGCTATGACTTCTTAACAGCCCAGATTTTTGACCGCGCGGGAATCGATATGCTTCTTATCGGTGACTCCGCCGCTAATGTCGTCTACGGATATGAGTCCACCCTCACCGTTACTCTTGACGAGATGATTCCGCTCGTAGCCTCAGTAGCACGCGGCGCATCCCGTGCTATGGTGGTCGCCGATCTCCCCTTCGGCAGTTACGAGCAGTCTCCCGCACAAGCGGTCGCTTCGGCGGCGCGCCTCATGAAAGAAGGCGGGGCACACGCTATCAAAATCGAGGCCAACGCCGCTATGACCGAGTGGGTTCGTGCCATAGTTCGTGCAGGTATTCCGGTTGTCGCACACGTCGGTTTCACCCCGCAGTCGGAGCATGCTCTCGGGGGTTTCCGGGTGCAGGGCCGCGGCGAAAAAAGCGATGCCGTTGTTGCGGATGCACGCGCTCTCGCCGAAGCTGGCGCATTCTGCGTGCTTCTCGAAATGGTGACTACAGAGACCGCGCGCCGCGTTGATCAGGCGGTGGGCGCAGTCCCCACTATCGGTATCGGCGCAAGCAACGTCACTACCGGTCAGGTGCTTGTCTGGCAAGACGCTATGGGAATGCGCGAGGGTAAACTCCCCAAGTTCGTCAAACAATTTGCGCAGATCGGTTCGCTTCTTGAGGATGCGGCACGTGCCTACCGCGCCGAGGTGCGCTCGGGTGAGTTCCCCGCCCAAGAACACACTTTTGAGTAGAAATCCTCTCAGAAAAGCCGTCTTAGGGAGCAGCGGAAAATCTACAAAGCACGAGAGCCAGCCTCACACACGGTGAGTCTGGCTCTTAAGATTTGCGCGGAAATCGGCTAGTCCTGATTGTCCCATTCTTCATTACGCTTCTGCGCTGTTTCCATGGCCTTTTCGGCCTCTTCGCGTGTCGCATAAGGACCCCACAGGTGGGTAATCTTGCTTTGCTGCCCTTCTTCTACCTGCCCGGTAAAGGTGTTGTACCAGTACTGCACCGGGTGCGGACCGGGGGTGATGTCTTCGGTAATACTCATTATTCTCCTTCAGCATGCCTGCGCTTTGGTGACAGAAAACTACGCAGGTTCTTTATGTCCTTCACGGTAGCACCTTTTACATCCTCATGCGCCGTCTTTCACCAATTTTCGTCAACTTTAAGGCCCTGCGCACGCATGGCGAAAAATATTCTGCGTATATGGAAAAAGGTTCGGGTTTTGTATGGGGTACCTAGCGATACACCTGTGTTCTGCCGGTAAGATAATTTTATGGCTACTTCTCATAATCTTCCCGCAGAACCGGGTGCCGCACCCATAGGGTGCCTGACCCCCGGAGTTGTCACCCCCATGCGCACTATACCGGCAGATATTGTTCGCCCCGAATACGTGGGTAAGAAAACCCCCAATGAGGGCAACGATTCAAATATGTACACCCCTGAAGAGGTTGAGAGAGTACGTGCAGCGGGTAAGGTTGCTGCAGGCGCTATTGTGGAGGCGGCAAAGATTGCCGTCCCGGGCACGACAACCGATCAGATCGATGTGCTGATCCACGAGTATATTTGCGATCACGGTGCTTACCCCTCCACCGTGGGTTATCGCGGCTACCCGAAATCGGTATGCACCTCGCTGAACGAGGTAATCTGTCACGGCATTCCCGACTCCACGGTACTTGAGGACGGCGACATCCTAAACCTTGACGTCACCGCATACCTTGATGGAATGCACGGCGACACCAATAAAACTTTGCTGGTGGGCAACGTCGATGAAGAATCCCGTCTGCTGGTAGAACGTACTGAAGAAGCCCTCAACCGTGCGATGAAGGCGGTTAAACCGGGCCGTCAGATCAACGTTATCGGTCGCGTGATTGAAAAATATGCGGCGCGTTTTGGATACGGTGTAGTGCGTGACTATACCGGGCACGGCGTGGGGCGCGAATTCCACTCGGGCCTTATTATTCCTCACTACGATGCAGCTCCCGCCTATGATATGGAGATCAAAGAGGGCATGATCTTCACCATCGAGCCCATGCTGACCCTCGGCACGATCGAATGGGATCTGTGGGATGATGATTGGACTGTGGTCACCCGCGATCGCAAACGTACCGCCCAATTTGAGCACACCATGGTTGTCACAGCAGACGGCGTGGATGTTCTCACCCTGCCTTAGTTTCCTCCCAATAACACAGACACGACGAAAGAGAGACCTATGAACGAGACTACTGCTGCAATTCCTCCGGTCGAAAACTCGGTAGAATACGTCGATGTTCCGGCGCCCACCCCCAAAGACCTGATGATCGGTATTGATATTGGCGGTACCGGTATGAAAGGCGGTATCGTCGATCTGCGAACCGGTAATCTGGTATCCGAGCGTTTTCGCATTCCCACCCCTCAACCTGCAACCCCGCAGGCTATCGCACAGGTGGCACGCCAGATTGTTGATGAGCTTCAATCACGTGAGATAGCGCCAGAGCCTTATTCTGCTATCGGCGTCGATTTCCCCGCCGTCGTGAAGAATGGTGTGGTTTTCTCAGCTGCAAATGTTGATCCCGCCTGGATTAACACTAACCTTGAGCAGCTCATCAGCGACGCCCTGGATTCAAGGACTGTTTACGGCATTAATGATGCTGATGCCGCAGGTCTTGCCGAAGCCACCTACGGGCAAGGACGAGACAAGACGGGGCTCATCGCCGTTATCACTTTAGGAACCGGTATTGGTTCCGCCCTGATTAACAACGGGGTTTTGGTGCCGAACACCGAACTCGGACACCTTGAAATTGACGGGTATGATGCGGAATCCCGCGCATCCGCGCGAGCACGCGAAGTTCATGATCTTTCGTGGAAGAAGTACGCTAAAAAGCGTCTGCGCCGGTATTTCCAGCATGTTGAAGCGTTGTTCTCCCCCGACCTTTTCATTATTGGTGGAGGCATCTCAAAGAACCCCGAAAAATTTATGCCCTACTTCGAGGACGAGATTCGCACCCCTATGGTGATGGCGACTCTGCGCAATAATGCTGGCATTGTGGGTGCTGCGCTTTGGGCTGGCGGAATGCCTTCCGAACGTCAGCGGCGCGGCGAACTCTAAAGCCTGTAAAACTTCATAAAGCGCGAGCAGATAGTATTTTGACGAGCAGATAGCAATCGGCTATCTGCTCGTCAAAATACTATCTGCTCGCGAGGAGTAGCTGTTGAAGTTTTAGAGGAATGTACCCTGAAGCGGGTTGCTCTCGTTTGATTTCCCAGAGCGAGCCTTGGTAGTTTTGGCGGTATTTTTCTTCGCGGGCTTCGCGTCTTTATTTCGTTTGTCTTGGGAAGTTTTATCCGAAGAGGCTACCGCGTCCTCGGGAGGCTCGGCATCTCCCACGCGGTCCTCACGCAGAAGAGCGATCGCAGATTCAAAGTCTTCAAGGTTCTCGAACGCTTGGTAAACGCTGGCAAAGCGCAGATAGGCTACCGCATCCAGTTTGGAGAGCGGTTCAAGGATGGTAAGTCCCACTTCGTGCGCGTTAATTTCGGCGAGTCCGCGGGCCCGAATAAGTTCTTCGACTTCTTGGGCGAGTTTTGCCAAATCGTCTTCGCCCACTGGACGCCCCTGGCAGGCTTTACGCACACCGGCAGCAATCTTAGAACGGTCGAATGGCTCGGTCACGCCGGAGCGTTTAATAACGGAAATAGTGGTTGTTTCAACGGTTGTAAAACGCCGACTGCACGCGGTACATTGACGACGGCGGCGGATGGCCGCACCGTCGTCGGTAGTTCGCGAATCCACTACGCGAGAGTCTGTGTGTTTGCAGTACGGGCAATACATGGTGTCTCCTCAGGTGGGCGCTGTGCAGCACCCGCGTCGAGCATCATCATTCTTATTTTACAGATGCCGTCAAGAGAACCGTCAGAGGCTTGTGTCCATCCTAGCCACGCCCACGATGGTTTAACACCCAGTTTTAGCCCGCCGTGTAGATCTCTGAAGAGCTGACCTAACGGTTCGGTAAGGATTATCCAGGGGAATTACCCCTCCTGAATAAGCCTTACCCATATCGCTAGATATTGAGGGCTTCTCCCCTACCGGCGAATGCAGCTGGGACCGAAAATCGTCTTAATCTCACCAAAGAGGCTGGGATTGGGATCAACTCGCACACTCGAATCCAGAAGGACCAGCTGTTCTTTATCGCGAGTGCGCAGGAGCATCCGGACATCCACATTCCCACGATGATCACGCAGAACGCCCTTCAGCTCTTTAAGACGATCCTCCGTCACATGGTACTCGGGCACTGAAATCGTAATCGGGGCGCCGCGACCATCATCGCTCAGCTCAAGAATCTGCATTTCCTGAGCGCTCATATTCACGCTGCCGTCATCACGCCGCTGAATACGGCCCTTAATAGAACAAATCAGGTCATCTGCCAGGGCGTTGCCCATCGTCTCATATGCACGGGAAAAGAACATGACGGTCAGGGTAGCGCCCGATGAGTCCTCAAGCTCTACCGACGCATACTGGTTACCACTCGACTTGGCAATACGCCGCGAAACACTCGTGAGCATGCCCGCGATCGTTACCACTTCGCCGTCGCGAATATGCGAGTCCTCGTCGATAATATCGTGCACAGATGCGGTTGCCGCGTCCGAAAGCGCACGTTCCAGACCGCGCAGCGGATGATCGGAAACGTACAGACCCAGCATTTCACGTTCGAAATTCAGTTTCTCGCGGCGTTCCCAGTCGGGAATATCTGGAACTGTCACCGAAAGATCGTCACCGAGTGCATCATCCATACCCAGGGATCCGAAGAGATCGAACTGACCTGCTGCCTCTTTGCGTTTCACGGAGACTGCAGCATCTACTGCCGACTCGTGCACCAGAGAAAGAGAACGGCGAGTATGTTTCAGCTCATCGAAAGCACCCGCCTTAATCAGCGATTCTATGGTGCGTTTATTACACACAACCAGCGGAACTTTCTTCAGGAAGTCGTTGAAAGACTCAAAGTGTCCCTTCTCTTCGCGGGCTGCAATCATGCCGTCGACCACGTTTGCGCCCACGTTACGAATAGCGCCCATACCGAAACGGATATCCTTCCCCACAGGCGCAAAGGTCAGGGTGGATTCGTTCACATCCGGGGGCAGCACGGTAATACCCATGGCACGGCATTCGTTGAGGTATAGAGCCAGCTTATCCTTGTTATCGCCCACACTCGTTAGCAGAGCCGCCATATATTCCTGCGGATAATGCGCCTTCAAATAGGCGGTCCAGTACGATACCAAACCGTATGCCGCAGTATGGGCTTTGTTGAATGCGTAATCGGAAAACGGAAGCAGAATATCCCACAGGGCCTTAACTGCGCCCTCCGAGTACCCGTTAGAAATCATGCCATCGTGGAAAGCCTCATATTGTTTATCCAGCTCAGCTTTCTTCTTCTTACCCATCGCGCGACGCAGCAGATCCGCTTCACCCAGCGTATAATTTGCAACCTTCTGGGCGATCGCCATCACCTGCTCCTGATATACGATCAGGCCATAGGTAGTATCAAGAATCTCGGCAAGAGGCTCTTCAAGCTCGGGGTGAATCGGCTGAATCTCTTGCTTACCGTTCTTACGAAGGGCATAGTTCGTGTGTGAGTTCGCACCCATAGGTCCAGGGCGGTACAGGGCAAGCACAGCGGAAATATGCTCGAACTCTTCGGGCTCCATGAGTTTAAGCAGGCTGCGCATTGGACCGCCATCGAGCTGGAATACGCCTAAGGTGTCACCACGCGCCAGTAGGCGATAGGACTCTTTGTCATCAACCTCTAGGTTTTCGAGGTCTATCTCTATGCCGCGGTTCATCTTGACGTTATCTAGTGCGTCAGAAATAATCGTCAAATTGCGAAGACCCAAGAAGTCCATTTTGATAAGACCCAGACCTTCACAGGTGGGGTAATCAAACTGGGTAATAACCTGCCCATCAGCCTCGCGGCGCATCACGGGAATCACGTCAGTCAGGTTTTTGCTCGACATGATAACGCCCGCGGCGTGCACGCCCCACTGACGTTTCAGACCTTCCAGACCTTTTGCGGTCTCGAAGACTTCGCCGTAAATCTTATCGACCGGGTCCTCGATAAGTGCACGCAGATCGCCCGCTTCGGAGTAGCGCTTATCTTCGGGGTTATACACATTGGCAAGTGCAATGTTCTTACCCATAACGTCCGGCGGCATCGCCTTCGTGAGGCGCTCACCTACCGAGTAGGGCTGATCCATCACGCGAGAAGCATCTTTGAGCGCCTGCTTCGCTTTAATGGTTCCGAAGGTGACGATCTGTGCAACCTTGTCCTCGCCATATTTCTCGGTCACATAGTCGATCACTTCGGCACGGCGGCGATCGTCAAAGTCCACATCGAAGTCGGGCATCGACACGCGGTCGGGATTGAGGAAGCGCTCAAAAATCAGGTCGTGATTGAGCGGGTTCAGATCGGTAATACGCATGGCGTAGGCGACCATCGAGCCTGCGCCGGAGCCACGCCCTGGGCCCACACGGATACCATTGTTCTTCGCCCAGTTGATAAAGTCCGCCACCACAAGGAAGTATCCGGGGAACCCCATGGAGGTAATAACGCCTACCTCATATTCCGCTTGTTCACGTACCTTATCGGGCACGCCATTGGGGAATCGGTAGTGCAGTCCTCGTTCAACTTCCTTCACGAACCAGGATTCTTCGTTCTCTCCCTCGGGTACAGGGAAGTTTGGCATATAGTTCGCTTTGGTATTGAACTCGACGTTGCATCGTTCGGCGATTTCAAGAGTGTTTTCGCAGGCACCCGGAACATCGCCGAATATCTGATACATCTCTTCCGGCGAGCGCAAGTAGAAGTTGTCCGCATCGAATTTAAAGCGTTTAGGGTCGGTCAGGGTCGAACCGGACTGCACGCACAAAAGTGCAGCGTGCGCGGTGTGATCTTCTTGGCGAGTGTAGTGCAGATCGTTCGTCGCGACAAACGGCAGGTTGAGTTCCTTGGCCAGACGGTGCAGATCTGCTTGCACATTACGCTCGATATCAAGCCCGTGATCCATGACCTCACAATAGAAGTTATCTTTGCCAAAAATGTCACGGAATTCTGCTGCCGCTGCGACTGCCTCTTGGTACTGACCCAAACGCAGACGAGTCTGAATTTCTCCGGAAGGACATCCGGTCGTGGCGATGAGCCCTTTAGAGTAGGTTTGCAGTACTTCGCGGTCCATACGCGGCTTGTACAGCTGACCTTCCAGTGAGGCGACAGATGATGCACGGAAAAGATTGTGCATGCCCTCGGTGGTTTCCGCCCACATAGTCATATGGGTGTATGCACCGCCACCGGAAACATCGTCGCGAGATCCATCGCCCCAGCGCACACGTGAACGGTCGGTACGGTGAGTTCCGGGAGTCAGGTACGCTTCCACACCGATAATGGGTTTAATGTCATTGGCCTTCGCTTGACGCCAAAAGTCGAAAGCACCAAAAAGGAACCCATGATCGCTAGTGGCCATCGAGTCCATTCCGAGTTCCCGTGCGTATTGGAAGAGGTCGCCTAGGCGGGCAGCGCCGTCCAGCATGGAATATTCGGTATGCACGTGCAGATGCGCGAAGCCCTTCTTAGCCACGTTTTCTCCTCGTTAGCTGTGGTTGTTGGTCTCTTAGTGTGCTGACTGAGTTTTAGTTATGCTCTAGTAATGTTCCCGGTGCGAAGCGCCTCAAGTGCATAGTCTAAATCCTGCGGATAGGGGGTCTCAAATTCAACGCGCTCTCCAGTGGTAGGGTGAGTGAACCCTAGACGATGCGCATGCAGCCACTGCCGGGTCAGGCCAAGTTCGGCGCTAAACCGGGGATCGGCTCCATAAGTGAGGTCGCCGCAACAGGGGTGCTGTAATGAAGAGAAATGCACACGGATCTGGTGAGTCCGTCCCGTTTCTAAATGCACCTCAACAAGAGAGGCAGACCCGAAAGATTCCAAAGTTTCATAGTGGGTAATAGAAGAACGTCCATCCTCAATAACGGCGAATTTCCATTCATGCCCGGGATGCCTGCCGATAGGAGCATCAATAGTCCCCATGAGAGGATCCGGCAGTCCTTGTACCAGGGTATGATATACCTTCTCAACGGTACGATCCTTAAAGGCACGTTTAAGCTCGGTATATGCCCGCTCGCTGCGCGCCACCACCATAAGCCCGCTAGTGCCGACGTCCAGCCGGTGCACAATCCCCTGACGCTCCGCCGCCCCGGAGGTAGCCACGGTAACGCCTTCTCCCAGAAGAGCCGAAAGAACAGTGGGCCCATGCCACCCGTGAGAAGGATGCGCGGCAACACCAGCAGGTTTATCGACCACCACAATATCGTCATCGCAATAGACTATGCCGAAGCCATCTACCTTTTCGGGCTGAATATCGGCAAGGTCACGCGGAGCAGGCGCATTCACAAACACAGTCTCGCCCGCGGACAGTTTATGCGACTTACCGATTTTCAGCTCATTTCCACGCTGAACCACACGCACATGCCCGTCGCGAATCCAGCCGGATGCGCGGGTACGCGGTATCTCAAGGGCACCGGCGAGAGCAGCGTCCAATCGCATACCTACTAAAGCCTCAGAAACGTCGAACTCGGCGGTTATGCCTGCTGGCGCAACATTATCGGTCAATTATTCCCCTTCGGAGATCTTCTGAGTTTTCACGTGGGTAGATAGTGCGGAAGCCTTCTTCGCAGAGGATTTAGCACGTGTACCAAGCAGCGTTATGCCCCGGAAGTTAAGCAGTACGATTAAAGCCATACAAACGCAGATCGCCGAATCGGCAATATTAAAGATGGCAAAGTTAGGCACCGAAATAAAGTCCACCACGTGTCCCATACCGAATCCTGGCTCACGGAAAAGACGATCAAAAAGGTTTCCGAGAACACCGCCCAGCAGCCCCCCAAGGGCAAGGGTCCAGTTCAGAGCCCGCGTCCTTCGGAAGAGGTAAAGGACGGTTGCAGCGGCAAGTGCCATAATAACCGTAAATATCCAGGTTGCATTCTCACCGAGAGAAAAGGCAGCGCCAGAATTCCTGATGGAATACCACCACAGAAGACCATCGATCACGGGGATGCGCTCCCCAATCTGCATCTTGGTAACCACCAGAAGCTTTGTGCCCTGGTCAATGAAAAAAATAATAAGAGCCGTTAGAATCCCGACTACCCATGCGCCGCGTGATGAGAGTATGCGCGTAACAGACTTATGCGATGCTGGTGAATCAGCGGCAGACGCAGTGGTCTCTTCAGATTCCATGTATCTCCTCGGTGAAGGGCAATGAGCGGGGCGGCGGATGTTGTACCTGAATTCGCCCTCCTCTAGCTTATCTTAAGCCAGGTATAAACAACCGCCCGCGAAGCCAGTAGCAAAGTTCTTCTTGCCACGGATGCGGACGGTGTTTATAAAAAGGTATCGAAACTTAGAGCTTAGCGAGCATCTGCTTCAAAGGACTTAAGAGTCTTCAGCTCTTCAAGCTGAGAGGTGAGGTGTTCCTGCAACTTCGAACGGTAACGCGACTCAAAACCACGCAGGGATTCCACGGTGATTTCCAAACTGTCACGCTCATCGGTGAGCTTGGAAAGAACCTCATCACGCTGAGAACGTGCAGCTGCCACCAGATCTTTAGCTTCTTTCTCACCCTTAGCAACGAGTTCTGCACGGGTTTTTTCACCCTGAGAGACGTATTCGTCATGGAGTTTCTGGGCCATGGCAAGCAGACCTGCTGCATCCTGAGCGCCGCCAGCAGCAACGGGTGCTGGGGTGCTGGTCTTATCCTGTGCAGCGGACTTAGCCGTTGCGGACGAAGAAGACGTATTGTTGGTCGCCGGAGTTGCCGAACCAGACTGGGCGGCTGCAAGCTTACGCTTGAGGGATTCGTTTTCGGTGTACAGCGCGCGGAGCTCAACAACAAGCTCATCAAGGTAATTATCAACCTCATCGCGGTCGTACCCGGATTCGTTTCTCACAATTTTGAAGCTCTTGTTAATCAGATCTTCGGGGGTGATAGCCACAGCTTATCTCCTTTGGAATAAAGTTATCTGTGAATAGGTTTTGGGATGCCCATAAATTTATTAAATAAACTTACGGTGCTGGCTAGGGTACCGCCCATTATTCTACTCTTCTCTACACTTCAAGACCCGATTTTCCAGGAATTCGGCGCAGAGAACCTCTTACCATCATAGTAAATGTATTTCCTGACGGAAAGTCTGCCTCGCCGTTATTGCTTCATACATCTTTATGCATATCAGAAAAATTTATGCTTTGACCAGGAAATATAACTGTTATTTAGCGTGAAAAAGTTAGTGTCAAAGAGGTCATCACTGACAATAAAAGTCCCACGCCTAAAATCAGAATCAGAAACCCAGTATCAAGGGCGAAATTACCAATACGCAGTGGCGGTACAACCTTGCGAAGCTGGTTCATAGGCCAGTCCGTCAGAGCATACACTCCAGAGGCGCACAGCAGGGCAATCCCTCGCGGACGCCACCCCGGCACAAAGACACGCACCCAGTCCAGAAGCATCCGCAAGAGCAACCCAATGTACAGAATGTGCAGGGCTATGGTAATGATGGCGAAGATGTACCCCATGCATTACCCCTGGTCAAAAGGAAACGGGCCCTCAGCCTCAAAAGCGCCCGGTGCCGGAGTCGTGTCAGCCCCCAGTACCTCTAGGTTTTCGGGGGTTAGCAAGAATACCTGCCCGGTCACACGTTCAATGCGACCTGAGAGCCCGAATGCGAGTCCGGAGGCAAAGTCCACAAGACGTTTAGCATCCGAATCGCTCATTTCAGCGACATTCATAATCACAGGAATATTCTCACGAAACGCTTCACCAATAATTTTGGCGTCGTTGTATGAGCGGGGGTGGATTGTTGTAATGCGGCGCAATTCGTCCTCATCTTCCTCGTAGGGGTATCCGGCACCAAGACCCTCGTCAATGCCGTAAGAGTTCACATCAAGCTCATGAACTTGATCGTAGCCGGAGGAAGGGTAGGGGTACTCGTCGGTCTCGTAGTGATTTTGCACCTGGTATTCCTCTCGGTTAGTTTTCTGTTCCCGGTGTGGGATTGGCGTGTAAGTCGCGGCAAACTGGTTGGTTTCTTGCCGCTGAGCTGAAGTTTGATAAGCAGACGATGCCGTAATCGCTTCTGATTCTACAGATAGTGGCTCCGCAGCGCCCGTTGCCTGTGGCATAGCTGCGGTGTCAGGGTTAGCAGATGCTGGTGTGGGTAATGCATTCAGCCGGATTCCAGGTGATGGAGCGGGAGTTTCAGCGGAAGGAATAGATGCCTCATCCGTCGAATCATGACTATGGACATCCTGCATACCTTCCGATAATTCTTCAGTTTCCGACCCATAACGAGTCACGCCGAAGAAAGAACCGAGGCTATTGGCAAGTTTGCCACCGCCTTGTTTCGCCATTCTTTACTCTCGTTTCGCAGTCGTACATTCACATATATGCGGGAGATTCGCTCCACCGATACCTGAGATTCTAACGTGGGAAATAGCACCGCACATGCTGTCGGTTCGACACCGATTATATATGTTCACAGAGAATTTTGGGGGTATTCCCACGGGCTTTATTGACGATGATGCATATTCTTAAAGACGACGTCAACCAGCCCTCACAGGTGTATATTCTACCAGCGCTTGAAAATCCTATCAGCGTATTTCTCATCTGCTGCATACCTTGCACAACAAAACCTGGTAAAAATCTAGGCGTAATCTCGCTTCCCCATGATGTCGCTTCCTACCCGCACACACGTAGACCCCCAGCGAATAGCGGCTTCTAAATCTGCACTCATGCCCGCCGAAATCTGATCTGCATGCGGGAACTCGGCGCGCAGACCCTGCGCCAATTCCCAGAGTTTTTCAAAGGATTCGTCAGGGTTCGCACCCAGTGGCGCCACCGCCATAATACCCCCACAGCGTAATTCTTCTTGAGCTTCGATACGCTCAGCAAGCTCTAAAATCTCGTCTTGGTCCGTTCCACCACGCGCCCCTTCCGATGCATGCCCGGCCGTTGCCTGCGCTTCAAGCGAAACCTGAATCAGACATTCTAGAGCTCCTTGGGATAGAGCCCCTGGGGCGTCCTGCTCCCCCGCCTCATAGCGAGCTACTTGGTTGCGATAGGCTTTTGCTAAAGAATCAATCAGAGACGCACGATCTACGGACTGTACCTGATGGGCATATTTTACGACGGACTTTGCCTTATTTGTTTGCAACTGCCCAATAAACGCCCAGTAAGCGGGGTCGTCAGGTTTTTCGATGGCTCGAAGAGCACGAGCTTTAGGAGCCGCCTCTTGATCACGGTTCTCACCAAAAATACGTACCCCCTGGGTGTAAAGCGCTGCTACATCAGAGGCAGGGAAAAACTTGGTCACGGTGACAAGGCGAACTGCAGGGCTATGCTCGGTGCGCACACCACTGGTATCGGCTTCAGCATCGCGGACGCGCGCCATAACCCGTGCGTAGTTATCCGCAAGCTGCTGCGCACGTTCCGAGGTGTACGTCAATGTCTGTTCTTCGCTCATCATCAGTCCCCTTTACCGATATACCCTCATACTCAGCTTTTCTTCGATTTTAAGATCTTAGGAAGGTTTCGTCACCCATACGAGCCCAGCGATACGTCCGGGTGCTTCACCTCGATTCATAAATCCTCGATGCGAAAAGAGGCTGGTGCTTTCATAAGTGCAGGCTGCCAAGTCGGTAGAAACCTCTACCTTCAGCTTATTCAAGAGAGCAATCGCTCCCGCTGGCAAATCTAAAGCCGGTGTTCCTTGGCTTGTCTGAGCGTACGTTTCGGGAATCTGCTGTGTCGCATGTTCGCGCATATCTTCAGGTACCTCATAGCAGCTTCCGCATATACTAGGCCCTAACCACGCGTGAATCTGTGTTGCGCCCTGCTCTCGCATCGTCGCAACTGTGCGTTGAATAACTCCTGCAAGTAGCCCAGGACGCCCTGCATGTGCCACAGCAATAATGGGCACGTCATGGTCATGTGGGGTAGGTTTCTCTCCCACGAACACGAGTGGAATGCAATCAGCAACCATAATAGCTAGAGGCTGACCTGTTGTACTGTAGGCAGCATCTGCTTGCGGAGCCTGCTCGCGTAATTGATCGGCACGTTTCAACGTATATGCTCCACGCTCGTCATTCGGAGAAATCTGTGTACTCAGAATATGATCGGCGCATACAATATCTGCACCGTGTACTTGATTGAGGTAGAGGAAAGGAGCCGAACCACAGAGACTTTGTACATCAGCACGGTTTTTCAGCGTTGCGGTATGGGGCTCGCCCGCATTAACATGAAGCCCCAAATTACCGGCCGACCGTGAAGTAAATCCGATATGCACGGTATATGGGCCGCTGGTATAAGTTCCTATGGAGTAGAACGGGTTGAGGGTACTCATGGTTCTTTCTGCTGTCATAAGGTCAAAGCATACACAAAGGAGCCAGGACGTATATGTCCTTGGCTCCCTTATGTCTAAAAAGGATGTGTGCGACTTACTTCAGGAAGTCGGGCACATCGAGGGTATCGCGCCGTGCCGGGGATTCTTCCACGACGGGCGGTAGATCAACATCAAAGCCAGCTGCGGCAGGAACATCATTCTGCTGAGTACCATTCTGCGCACCGCCGAAACCATATCCGGTTGATGCGGGAGCTGCAGGAGCGGTCTGCGCAGAGCCGCCGAATGCCTGCTGAGTACGCTGCGCCTGAGCATTTGCCGAAGCTGAACTGTTAGCGTTGGTGTTAGTCTCAGGATTGACGGCGTCAAATCCAGCGGCAATAACGGTCACACGTGCTTCATCCCCCAAGGCGTCATCAATCACAGCACCGAAGATAATATTTGCGTCAGGATGTGCGACTTCCTGGACCAGGCGGGCAGCCTCATTGATCTCAAATAGACCGAGATCGGAACCGCCCTGAATGGAGAGGAGTACACCGTGTGCCCCATCAATGGATGCTTCCAAAAGTGGGGATGCGATAGCAAGCTCGGCGGCTTTAACAGCGCGGTCTTCACCAGCGGCAGAGCCAATGCCCATCAGAGCCGAACCAGCCCCCTGCATAACAGATTTAACGTCTGCAAAGTCAAGGTTGATCAGACCCGGAGTAGTAATCAGGTCGGTAATACCCTGCACACCGGAGAGAAGAACCTGATCTGCCGATTTGAAGGCGTCAAGCATCGAAACGTTGCGATCAGAGATAGAGAGCAAACGATCGTTCGGAATCACAATGAGGGTATCTACTTCATCACGAAGTGCAGCGATGCCGGTTTCCGCCTGGTTCGAACGGCGACGACCTTCAAAGGTAAAGGGACGAGTTACCACGCCGATCGTGAGGGCACCCAAAGAGCGTGCAATACGTGCTACAACGGGAGCACCGCCGGTACCGGTGCCGCCGCCTTCACCTGCAGTCACGAAGACCATGTCTGCGCCCTTGATAACCTCTTCGATTTCCTGGGCGTGGTCTTCAGCAGCCTGACGACCGACCTCGGGGTTTGCGCCCGCTCCGAGACCGCGAGTTAGTTCACGACCAACATCAAGTTTGACGTCAGCGTCAGACATCAAAAGTGCCTGAGCATCTGTGTTAATAGCGATGAATTCTACGCCTCGCAGGCCAACCTCGATCATACGGTTGACTGCATTGACGCCACCGCCACCGATACCGACGACTTTGATGACTGCCAAGTAGTTCTGGGGAGTTCCAGCGTCCATTTATCCCTCGATTATTTCGTGTAAATCTCTAGAAAAACCCAAGGGTTCAAGTAGAACCTTAGTCTTCCTAACCTCATAGTGACTTTATCTGCAAGGATACCAACAGTTTCACCAGGTTCCTAGTTGCCTGAGGTATTTGACGTGCATTATTTATAGATTTTTATAAAAAATCTATCTTTTTACCCGATGCTTAACCATAAGGTTAAAGGCTAACGAGTAACCGGAACACGCGGCGAAGAAACATCATAAGTGTTTACTTTATTAGCGGCTTGTCCTTGTTGTGCGGTCTTTGACTGGTCCTCACGTACCGCCTCCATCAGCTTAGTTAAAACCTTAGCTTTAAGGTCACTCTCTTCAGCTGTACCCCACTGCACGACAACCCCATCCTTCAAGGTTAAGTTAATGTTTGAGGTTGAGCTTGCTCGCGCCTCTTTCACCTGCGTCAGGATTGACGAGGGCAAAGCAGAGAGCACATTTGCAACCGTGCGGAAGGCCGCAGAGTCCTGGGGGGCTTCCTGTCCAACATCGACAAGCGGAACATTGATTCCATCAGCATTCTCAACTTCACGAAGTTTGATTCCCTCACTATCAACAACCACATATTTCCCGTCCTGATGAATGACGGCAACAGGGGTACGCTCTTTGAGGGTTACAACTAGTTCATGCGGAGGATGCGCCTCAATCTGCACGCCGCGCAGTACATGCTCCTGGTCGATAAGTTCACGCACCTTCTGATCATTAATACGAGTCAGCGGCGTGCCCTTGAGTGGTTCCAGTTTCTGCTCAACCTGCACGCTATCCAATAGCGAAGCGCCTTCAACTCGAATAGTCTGAACAGAGAGCAGCGGAGAATAAAAGACCAAACCGATATATAGAAGCACAGCAAACATAAACGCACCAACGCCATAAAGGATTTTCCGCAAGCGAGTGAGCGGACGTCGGCGCTTCGTAGTCTGACTCTTACTTTGGTCTTCTGCCAAAAGCCCGTCGAGCCCGGGGTCATTGCGTAATTGGGCGATACGCCCCTGCTCTTCGCGGATCTCCTGTTCCCGCACTATCTCGGTTTGACGTTCCTTCTCACGTTCACGACGCCATCGGCCAAAGGTACTAGACGTAGATTTCGCCGATTGTGAATCCAACTCATCCGGTTCAGATTCCCCTGCATCCAGACGTATATCACGGTCCTTGAGCTCTGAAGATTCAGAATACGTTGCACGGGAAGAACCCGTCTGGCTCTTACTTTCGGTATGAGTTTCTTGCTCAACAGGATTCGTCTGGTTCTGAGGGCTCATACCTTCAAAAGATTTTGACGTATCTTCAGCAGGTTTAGCTTTCTTTTTGCCGCGAACAACCGGTAACTTCGGAGTACGTATCGGCGAGGTTGCAAACGCTTCCGTGCCCGGTTTTCGCTTTTGACGTCCTTTAGCCACTATTACTCCTTAAGGTAACGGGCATGTAGCTCATGCAGAATACGCTCTCCTAATGCGGTAACATCACCTGCACCAATGGTCATAATAATATCGCCTGGAACAGCACACATAGCAATATCTTCAATGGCTGCAGCTGCATCCGACGCATAATGTACCTCAGAGAATCCAGCACCGGTGATAAGTTCACTCGTGACTCCCTCAATCGGAAGTTCCCGGGCAGGATAAATATCCAGTACATACGAACGATCAGCCTTCGAAAGAGCCTGCGCGAAATCGGCGGCAAATTCTTGGGTACGTGAGAACAGATGCGGCTGGAAAACCACATAGAGGTTATGCCCATCGGCAACCGTGCGGCCGGTCTCAAGCGCACGGAATACCTCTGTTGGGTGATGAGCATAATCGTCAAAGACTTTAATACCCGCTACGTCACCACGCAGAGTAAAACGTCGATCTGCTCCTACGAAGCCGTATAACGCGGCGGCCGCGTCCTCAGGTTGTGCTCCAGCGAGAAGAGCGGTAATAAAAGCTGCCGCTGCGTTCAACTGATTGTGAATACCGGGTACACGCAGCTGAGCATCCTGCTCGCCTTCGTAATGCTTATTCGCGCACTCGAAAGACCAGCGCAGTGTTGCCGAAGACTCCGAGCCGTGGCTCGTAATGCGTGAAACCCGTAGATCAGCCTCAGTAGACTGACCGTAAGTTACCACTTCAATCCCAGTATCGCGCGCACGTTCCGCAAGCGCACGAGCACCTTCATCATCCCAGCATGTCACCAAGACGCCCCCGGGGGTCATAGAGGCAACAAAACGGTTAAACGCCTCATACACGCGTTCGGGAGTTTCGTAGAAATCCAAGTGGTCAGGTTCGACGTTGGTAACCACTGCGATTGCGGGTCGATAGCGGACAAAAGAGCCATCAGATTCGTCTGCCTCTGCTACAAACCAAGAGCCTTCACCAGTGGCCCCCAATCGCGCGTTGCTGCCGTATCCCGCAATAACTGTTCCTACCGCGAAAGACGGGTGAAACCCTAACTTATCCAGCATGACGGCAATCATGGAACTGGTTGTGCTCTTACCATGCGTGCCAGCAACCGCTACAACCTGTGATGCTCCCATAGCGGCAGCCAAAGCCTCAGAGCGGTGCAACACCCGAAGGTTCTGAGCACGAGCCGCAATCAGTTCGGGGTTATCTTCGTGAATGGCCGTTGAGATAACAACGGTATCAATATCGTGAATATTCGCAGCATCTTGGGGAGTATAAACACGAGCACCCGCTTCGCGTAAAGCCTGAATAGTCGCCGTTTCTGCTCGGTCAGAGCCGCTTACGGGAATACCAGCTTTCAGCATCAACGTTGCAATAGCACTCATACCGGCACCGCCGATCCCTACAAAATGCACACGTCCCAACTCCTGCAGAGATGCGCGCGCGGGAAACGGCGGGTTCAGGGGCTCAGGAAGCACCATGTTAAGGTTCATCAGTTCGGACATTTATTTAACCACCTTCAGGGTTGCCTCAGCCATAACATGTGCGGCATCACGAATGCCCAATTTATATGCTCGACGACCCATTTCTTTTAACTTCTGAGCATCAGCCATCAACGATGGAATTTCACGGGCAAACCACGCCCCGGTCATTTTCTTATCTTCGATGAGAAGCGCGGCTTCTGCCATAACCAGAGAACGAGCATTGAGACTTTGTTCACCATTACCAAACGGGAGCGGAACAAAAATTGCGGGTACACCCACCGCAGCAACTTCGCTTACGGTTGCGGCTCCAGCACGGACTATCAAAAGATCGGCGGCGGCATAAACATCCTGCATGCCGTGGCTAAACTCAATCTGACGATAATTTGGGGCTGTAACGGGCTCGCCTGAATCATCCACAATAGCTTTGCCTTTACCAGTAATATGCAAAACCTGAAAACCCCAGTCCTCAAAATTTGTAATGTTCTCAGCGACGGCGTTATTAAGGCTTTGTGCGCCTAAGGAACCGCCCGTCACGATCAGAACGGGCTTATCGGGGTCAAGACCTAGAGTATGCCTCGCCTGTGCTCGTGCCGCTCGACGGTTCAGATGCGCGATCTCATCTTTCATGGGCATACCCACAAGTTTGGCACGAGGGAAAGGGGTGTTGGAGAAAGCCACACCCACAAACTTCGCTAGAGGACCACCCAGTTTATTTGCCAAACCGGGCTTTGCATTAGCCTCGTGAATAACAACAGGAATGCGGGAGAAAAAAGCGGCAAGATATGCTGGCGGACACACATAACCGCCTACGCCTACTACAACATCTGCATTCGCATCTTTGAGAATTTTACGGGTTTGCGAAATTGCTTTTGCGAATCTTGGAAAAAAGGTTAATGCGTTAAGCGATAGACTTCGGGGGAAAGCTACACGCGGAATAAACTCAATATCAAATCCAGCTTCAGGAACTAATTGAGCTTCCATCTTATCCTTGGTGCCAAGAGTCAGAATATTAGCTTCCGGCTCAATCCGGCGGATTTCGCGTGCTATAGCAAGCATCGGGTTAATATGACCAGCGGTGCCGCCGCCAGCGAGAACCACAGAGGGTGCCTTAGACATAGATAATAACTCCCAACAAATACATTCACCTCATTTTACGACATAGCAGAGCCAACCCCGTACTGAAAGAATATTATAAGTCGGATATATACCCACGTCCCGAGTCTAGTATTCCTCCTTTCCCTATTTCAGAGGCTATGAGCGTGAACCACCCTGACCAGGTTTACGGCCTCGCGGGTTCTGCTGACTCTGTGAAGGCTGCTGCCGACGTATCTGACGTGAGGTTCCCGCAGAAGGCTTCCCTGAAGAAGATGTTTGGGAGCCCGGTTGAGGGTGCAAAGGTCGCAATCCGGCCGGCAAACGTCCCGATGACGAAGAACGGTGACGCGCTCGATTGGCATTTGTCGGCTTTTGTGGATTCTGCAGGGGAATCGTATCTTCGTGGTCTGCAGGAGTCATTCGTTGCTTGCCCGGCGCAAGACGATGCTCAGGATGCACATCTCCCTTACGGCGTAGCTGAGGAACCCGTTCATGAGTATGCAATCCATTTGGATGTTCCTCTTGGAACCGCTGCTCACGAAGTCGCTGCCGTTCACGCTGAATACGCTGCTCTTCATGAGCGAGAGCTTCCTGATGCTCCGCCTCACGGCGACGCTCAGCAGCACGATCGGCACGTGCCTGAGCGCGCTGCTCATATGTCTTGCGAGTATGCTCACGCTGTCGCTGGGTTACGCCTAACCACGATGGCAGCTCCTTAACTCTACGCAGTAAGCCAGCGCCCCAGTAATCTTTACCGAGGGCTCCACCAGCTTCTTGCAGTTGAAGCCGCTCATCTTCAACGATAGCTTGAAGAGGCAGTCGTCGCTTCCAGTCTTCATTAGCGCGTCGCACTTCGCGAGGTGTCTGCTTCGTTAAATCGGCGGCTGGTATAGGCCCGCCGACAAGTGGAGTTTGACGTGCAAAAGCATAAAGCATCCCTGCGGCAAGCATTGATGAAATCAAGGATGAACCGCCGTATGAGATAAAGGGAAGCGGCACACCAATCACGGGAAGAATACCGGAAACCATCGCCATATTCACAATAGCCTGGGTGGAAAGCCACGCGATAATACCGCCCGTTGCAATACGAATAAACGGGTCTGCGGTTCGGGCGATAATGCGTAACGCACAATAGATCAGGCCCAGGTACAAAAGCACTACGGTAAGCGTGCCCAAAAGCCCCAGTTCCTCGCCGATAATGGCGAAAATGTAATCGTTATGTGCTTCGGGCAAATAGTTATACTTCTGGCGGGATTGTCCTAGCCCAACGCCCCAGAACCCACCGGTTGCCAACGCAACCCCGCCAGCCTGAGATTGATCACAGACAGAACCGGTGCACACACCGAAAACGCTCATCAGTCGTTCACGACGGTTTGAACTTGAAATTGACCCCACTATGGCACTCACGATCAGAATAATCGAAAGCCATACCATAGTCTTACGGTTTGCGCCCGCAATATATACCATGCCCAAGAAGATAAAGG
>ERZ773214.240-NODE-240-length-38723-cov-85.730216_pt1 | contig 38723 bp, 40 predicted proteins | sample MGYA00511238_ERZ773214 | MGnify/ENA primary metagenome ERZ773214 (study PRJEB29015, sample SAMEA2738157) | human oral metagenome | biome: human oral; feature: human-associated habitat; material: saliva | place: China | collected 2259 ... | reverse complement strand
CAACGGTAATCACGCCTTCTTTGCCGACTTTTTCCATCGCTTCGGCGATAATCGCACCGACTTGTTCGTCAGAGTTGGCGGAAATAGAGCCGACTTGGGCGATTTCTTTAGAAGTGTCGCAAGGTTTGGCAATGTTTTTCAGCTCGTCAACCAAAGCGGAAACGGCTTTGTCGATACCGCGTTTCAGATCGGTCGGGTTCATACCGGCGGTAACGTATTTCATGCCTTCGGCAACGATAGATTGTGCCAATACGGTTGCAGTAGTGGTACCGTCGCCGGCAACGTCGTTGGTTTTGGACGCCACTTCTTTCACCATTTGCGCGCCCATGTTTTCGAATTTGTCTTTCAATTCGATTTCTTTTGCAACAGACACACCGTCTTTAGTGATGTGCGGGCCGCCGAAAGCGCGGTCAAGTACCACGTTGCGGCCTTTAGGGCCCAAAGTTACGCGTACGGCGTTTGCCAATACATTGACGCCGTTTACCATTTTTTGGCGAACTTCATTGCCGAATTGTACGTCTTTTGCTGCCATTTAAATTCTCCAAATCAATATTAAAAATCTGTTTGAGGCCGTCTGAAAACTTCATATTTGATTCAGACGGCCTTTGGTTCTGAAACTTAATTCAACAATTATTCAACGATACCGAAGATGTCTTCTTCACGCATTACCAACAGCTCTTCGCCGTCGGCTTTTACAGTTTGGCCGCTGTATTTGCCGAAGATCACTTTGTCGCCGACTTTGACATCCAGCGGACGGCGCTCGCCGTCTTTACCGATTTTGCCCGCACCCACGGCGATTACTTCGCCCATGTCGGGTTTTTCAGCGGCCGCACCCGGCAAAACGATGCCGGAGGCGGTTTTTTCTTCAGCTTCTAAGCGTTTGACGACTACGCGGTCGTGTAAAGGGCGGATGGTCATGTCTTAATGCTCCGATAAATAAATAGATTGAAAACAATTGTCTGTCGGACATGACAGACACGGTTTGCTTGGAAATAGCGGCACGCTTATGGAAAGCCTGCCGTAATGGCGGGTAGATTTGGGTTGTTTGCGACAAATTCAAGGGAAAAAGTAAAAATTTCTATGCAGTCTTTCCAAATATTTTCATACGCAAAAATGCCTGATCACATATTTTTCAGACGGCCTGATATACCAACCGCAAAGTTCGTTTAAAAACAAGCTACTTTCTTTACAAATTCAATACAACTCTTTACAACTGTTTCTTTTATATGCATGATTATAAATGATGATTATTCTTAATTGCATATTTTAAAGATAATTTCTCTTTATTTGCTTTTATTTTTTTATTACTGTCATTTTATTAAGGACATTTCTCAATGAATACGCCCCTGTTCCGACTGAGCCTGCTGTCACTGACACTGGCAGCCGGTTTTGCACACGCAGAAAATGAAGCCAAAGACAATGTTGTGCTTGATACCGTTACCGTTAAAGGTCAGGCCACAAGCGCCACACACCGTGTAACGACAAAACGTATGGAAGAAACGACTTCCACTGATTTAAAAGACGTATTGTTCAACGAACCCTCTATCAGTTTCGGCGGCGGCAACGGTCAGTCGCAGTGGGTAACCATCCGCGGCATGGGTCAAGACCAAATAGACTATAAAGTTGACGATACCTACACCGACAGCCAGATTTTCCACCACAACGGCCGCTTTATGCTTGACCCCGCATTGGTAAAAGTCGTTGCCGTGCAAAAAGGTACGGGTTCGGCCTCAGCAGGTATCGGCGCAACCAGCGGCGCGATTGTTGCCGAAACGGTTGAAGCCAAAGATTTGCTGAGAGAAGGTCAAAACGTCGGTTTCAAAGTCAATGCCGGTATCAGCAGCAATAAAGGCTATTCGCGCGGCGCAAGCGTTTATGGTCAGGCAGGCGGTTTTGATGCTTTGGTTTCAGGCAATTTCGTACGTGACAAAGAATACACGGCAGGCAAAGGCTACCGTAATCTGCTCGGCAGCGATAAGGTTTTAAACAGTGGATTGGGTTCACGCGGCTTGTTGGGCAAAATCGGCTATCGTTTCAACGAGGACAACCGTATTGAATTAAGCCACCGCCAAGAGAAACAATATGGCGAACGCGCCCTGCGCGAAGAGTTCGATTTCTCGCAAGTCTTCCAAACTGACCGCCGTACGGGTCAATACGTTTTGGATGCCAACGGCAACCGTATTCCGAATACCGCTAACAACTCGCCGCGTTACCGCACGCTGACCCAAGACACCACCAACTTGGAATTCAAAGGCGGAAACTTGGGCTTTATCGACAAAATCAAAGCCAATGTTTACCGTTTGAACACTAAACGTGATGAAGTCCCCAATCCAAATTATGAATTGGACGGCGAAGTACGGACATACGGAGCCAACCTCAATCTCGACAGCCGTCTATTTGACCGCCATACCTTGAAATACGGAGTAAACTGGCGCACTCAAAAAAGCAGCTCAAACGGAGAAAACAACGAGAAGAAAAGCGATGCCGGCGTATATGTAGAAGGCATTTGGGATTTCTCTCCGGTTACGCTGACCACAGGTTTGCGCTATGACCGCTGGAAAATGAAAACCAGCAGTAATACAGAAAATTCAGACGGCAATCTCAATCCAAGCATCGGGTTGGTTTATGACATTACCCCTGATTTTTCCATCAACACCAGCCTGAACTATGCAACCCGCAGCCCCCGCCTGTACGAAGCAGCTTTAGCAAACAACAGGCCGATTGTTTCATCGCCTGACTTGAAAGCAGAACGCTCGCGAAATGCAGAAATCGGCTTTAACTACCACTGGAATTCTGCCCTGACGCTCTCCGGCAGCTATTTCCATCAGCAAATCAAAGATGTACAGGCCATCCGTCAAGAAGGACGAAACTACGTCTGGTATAACGGCGGCAAACTGAAAAACAGAGGTTACGAACTGAACGCCGCCTACCGCTGGAAGGGTCTAACCGCACGTGCAGGCGTAGCCTACAGCCGACCGAAGTTGAACGGCGATACCGCCGACATCGTGACAACCGCCATCCCGATGGGACGCACATGGACAACAGGTCTGTCTTACCAATTCGACAATCCGAATCTGGAAATCGGCTGGCGCGGACGTTATGTCCAAAATGCAGGCTACGCCCCAACCTCGCGCGGCTCTGATGTGGCTCTGAATGTCGTCCGTGCAGGCTACGGTGTCAACGATATCTTCGCCAACTGGAAACCGACAGGCAAAGACGACTTGAACGTCAACTTCTCCGTCAACAATGTCTTCGATAAAAACTACAAGCCGCACAGCCAGCGCGCAGGTGCCAATTCTCTGCCTGAACCAGGCCGTGATGTCCGCTTGAGCGTAAACTACCGCTTCTAAGCAATCAGCTTGAAAAAGCCGTCTGAAAACAAAAGTTTTCAGACGGCATCTAGCTTTATAATCCGATACAAGTTATCATTTCGATTTACTTTATTTCCGACCACGGAGAAACTCTATGTTACGTTTGACTGCTTTAGCCGTATGCTGCACCCTCGCTTTGGGTGCGTGTTCACCGAAAGATTCTGCTTCCAATCAGGCGCAAACTGCTTCCGCTTCTGCCGCCCAAACCGAAGGTGCAAGCCTGACGGTGAAAACCGCGCGCGGCGATGCAAAAGTGCCGCAAAATCCGGAGCGTATCGCCGTTTACGATTTGGGTATGCTCGACACTTTAAACAAACTGGGCGTGAAAACCGGTTTGTCCGTCGATAAAAACCGGCTGCCTTATTTAGACGAATATTTCAAAACCACAAAACCTGCCGGCACGCTGTTTGAGCCTGACTACGAAGCCTTAAACGCTTACAAACCGCAGCTCATCATCATCGGCAGCCGTGCAGCCAAGGCGTTTGACAAGTTGAACGAGATTGCGCCGACCATCGAGATGACCGCCGAAACCGCCAATCTGAAAGAAAGCTCAAAAGAACGCATCGACGCGCTGGCGCAAATCTTCGGCAAACAGGCTGAAGCGGACAAGCTGAAAGCGGAAATCGATGCTTCGTTTGAGGCGGCGAAAACTGCGGCTCAAGGCAAAGGCAAGGGTTTGGTGATTTTGGTCAACGGCGGCAAGATGTCGGCTTTCGGCCCTTCTTCCCGTTTGGGCGGTTGGCTGCACAAAGACATCGGCGTTCCCGCTGTCGATGAATCGATTAAAGAAGGCAGCCACGGCCAACCTATCAGCTTTGAATACCTGAAAGAGAAAAACCCTGATTGGCTGTTTGTTTTGGACCGCGGAGCGGCCATCGGTGAAGAAGGTCAGGCTGCGAAAGATGTTTTGGACAATCCTTTGGTTGCTGAAACAACTGCATGGAAAAAAGGCCAAGTCGTGTACCTCGTGCCGGAAACCTATCTGGCGGCCGGCGGCGCACAAGAATTGCTGAATGCTTCCAAACAGGTCAGCGATGCGTTTAATGCGGCCAAGTAATTCGGCGCGGGCATAGCCGCCCGCTTCTTTCAGACGGCCTAAAGGGTTTGATGATTCACAGGGTCAAGCTGCTTGATCTAAAGTCGTTGGATTTGGGCCGTCTGAAAATACATGGTGCAAATGGACAATTTTTGCCTGTTTGCATCTGTTTTTATGATGGGCAAACCTGCCTTTTTCGCAAAATACCTTAACCCTTCTTTCAGACGGCCTTATTTTTTCCGAACCATTTTATGTTTCACAAACCTTCATTTTTAAATGCGGTCAACGGTGTGGCGCTGCTGATATTATTTGCCGTCAGCCTGTCGGTCGGCGTGGCCGACTTCAAATGGTCCGCCCTGTTTTCGCTATCCGACAGCCAGCAAGTCATGTTCATCAGCCGCCTGCCGCGCACGTTTGCGATTGTGCTGACGGGTGCGTCGATGGCGGTGGCCGGCATGATTATGCAGATTTTGATGCGCAACCGTTTTGTCGAACCGTCGATGGTGGGCGCAAGCCAAAGCGCGGCTTTGGGCTTGCTGTTGATGACCTTGCTGCTTCCGGCCGCGCCGTTGCTGGCAAAAATGTCGGTTGCCGCCGTTGCCGCGCTGATCGGGATGTTGGTCTTTATGCTGCTGATCCGCCGCCTGCCGCCGACGGCGCAACTGATGGTGCCTTTGGTCGGGATTATTTTCGGCGGGGTGATTGAGGCGGTGGCCACCTTTATCGCGTATGAAAACGAAATGCTGCAAATGCTGGGCGTGTGGCAACAGGGCGATTTTTCCGGCGTGTTGCTCGGACGGTATGAATTGTTGTGGGCAACGGGGATTTTGGCTTTGTTTGCCTATTTGATTGCCGACCAGCTGACGATTTTGGGTTTGGGCGAAACGGTGAGCGTGAACTTGGGGCTGAACCGGACGGCGATTCTGTGGTCGGGGCTGATTATTGTGGCACTGATTACGTCTTTAGTGGTTGTAACGGTCGGCAATATTCCGTTTATCGGCTTGGTCGTGCCGAACATCATCAGCCGCCTGATGGGCGACAAACTGCGCCAAAGCCTGCCTGCGGTGGCCTTGCTGGGCGCGTCTTTGGTGTTGCTGTGCGATATTGTCGGGCGCGTGATTGTGTTTCCGTTTGAAATTCCGGTCTCTACGGTTTTTGGTGTGATGGGGACGGCTTTGTTTTTATGGCTTTTATTAAGGAAACCTGCTCATGCCGTCTGAAAAAAATATCGGTTTTATGGCAGGAAGCAGCCGTCCGTTGTGGGTCGCCTTTGCGCTGCTGCTGGTTTCCTGCGTTCTGTTTATGACGCTCAACGTCAAAGGCGATTGGGACTTTGTCCTGCACCTGCGCCTGACCAAACTTGCCGCACTGCTGATGGTCGCCTATGCGGTCGGCGTATCCACGCAACTCTTCCAAACGCTGACCAACAATCCGATTCTGACCCCTTCGATTTTGGGTTTCGATTCGCTGTATGTGTTTTTGCAGACCTTGCTGGTGTTTACGCTCGGCGGCGTGGGCTATGCTTCCCTGCCGTTGACGGGCAAATTCGGCTTTGAACTGGTCGTCATGATGGGCGGCTCGCTGCTGCTGTTCTACACGCTTATCAAACAGGGCGGACGCGATTTGTCGCGCATGATTTTAATCGGCGTGATTTTCGGGATTTTGTTCCGCAGCCTGTCGTCGCTGCTTTCACGCATGATTGATCCCGAAGAATTTACCGCCGCGCAGGCGAATATGTTTGCCACCTTCAATACTGTCCACTCGGAATTGTTGGGTATCGGCGCAGTCGTGTTGCTCATCAGCGCCACCGTGATCTGGCGCGAACGCCACCGCCTCGATGTTTACCTGCTCGGCCGCAATCAGGCCATCAATTTGGGCATCAACTACACGCGCAATACCTTATGGCTGCTGTTGTGGATCGCCGCATTGGTTGCAACTGCGACCGCCGTTGTCGGCCCTGTGAGCTTTTTCGGCCTGCTGGTTGCCGCGCTGGCCAACCATTTTTCCCCGTCGGTCAAACATTCCGTCCGCTTGCCCATGACTTTTTGTGTCGGCGGCATCCTGTTGGTCGGCGGGCAAACCATCTTCGAACACTTCCTCGGCATGCAGGCCGTATTGAGCGTGGTCGTCGAATTTGCAGGCGGATTGGTATTTTTATATTTGGTGTTGAAAAAGAAATAAATTAAACGTGCCCAAACGCTCGCAAAAATAAATTCAGGCCGTCTGAAATCCATGTTTCAAAAATATTTAATCCTTGAAATGAAACTAAATTTCTGACATGTACTCATAGTAAACATTACTGGATTTACTAAAATTACAAAAAATGAGCACGACATTAAAATACCGTCCCGACTTGGACGGCATACGGGCGTTGGCAGTCTTGGCTGTCATTATTTTCCACATTGACGCCGCTTGGCTGCCTGGCGGTTTTCTTGGTGTGGATATGTTTTTCGTTTTGTCCGGCTATCTGATCACCACCATCATCAGCCGCGAAATGCAAAACGGCAGTTTTTCGTTTTTAGAATTCTACAAACGCCGCGCGAAGCGCATTTTGCCCGTTTTCTCCTGCGTATTGCTGTGTACGAGTTTGGCCGCCGCAATCTTTTTCTTGTCGTTTGACCTGCGCCAATACGTCAAATCCGCAGCGTTTGCGTTGCTGTTTTCGGCCAACCTGTTTTTTGCACGGCGCGGCGGTTATTTCGATGCCGACGCGGCGGAAAAACCTTTGCAGCACATTTGGTCTTTATCTTTGGAAGAGCAGTTTTACTTTGTTTTTCCGGTGTTGCTGATTGCCTTTTTCCGATTCAGCAAAGGGCGCAACATCCGCCAATTCATCCTTTTGCTGATTGTATTGAGCCTGTTGTCCGTCTTCTTGCCCACCTTCGGCATGGACCCTTATTTCCTGCCTTATGTGCGCGCATACGAGCTGCTGATCGGCGCGCTTTTTGCCTTTATTCTGCCCTCCCAAAACAACGACCGTTTCAGCACGCCTGTGGTTGGTTGGGCGATGATGGCAGTGATTGCCGCCATGTTGCTGCTTCCTTACGGCGTGTTGCCAGGCGAAGGCAATATCGAACGGCTGCTGTGCTGTACGGCGGTTGGCGGCTTGATTTACTCGGGCAAAACCCTGCAAACGCAAAGCGGCTTCAATACCGCCAAACTGTTGAGCCTCAAGCCCATTGTGTTTATCGGTTTGATTTCCTATTCGCTGTATTTGTGGCATTGGGTGGTCTTGGCCGTCATGCGCTATGTTTACATGGACAACGCTTTGCCGATGTCCGCGATTGTATTGGCCGTCGTGCTGATGTTGGGCTTGTCCGTTTTGTCCTATTACTTCGTCGAAACACCGGCGCGACGGATAAAGAATTTCACCACCAAGAAATTCATTGGGGTCATCGCCGCTTATTTTGCCCTGCTGATTCCTGCCGCCGGCTACCTGCTGACTGCCAAACCGGCCGAATACGAGGCAAACCTATATACGGTTGACGAAAGTAAAATCTGCGCGGATACCTTGACCAAAACCGACTGCGCTGTCGGCGCGGAAAACCAAAGCAGCAAAGTCTTGCTGATGGGCGACTCCCATGCCGCCCACCTGACGCCCTTTATCGATATGGTGGGCAAACAGGAAGGCTTTGCCGCCGACGTTATTTCGTCCAACAGTTGCGGCGTTGCCTTCGGCTTCCTCCTGCCGCAAAGCGACCGCCGTGCCAACCGTTGCAACCCTTACAACCGCTTTATCGCACAAAAAGTCGAAAACTATCCGGTGGTCTTTATCTCGCAACGTTGGTTCCTGCATACCGACAAGCCCGGTTTTACGGAGCATTTCGGCAAAATGCTCGACACCCTGATCCAACAGGGCAAACAGGTTTACGTCTTTGCCGACACGCCGATGAATGCGCAACTGCCCCTGCGCCATTACTACCTGAAACAGCGTCTCGGTATCGACATGCAATACGTTTCCGAGCATAAAAAAGCAGAAATCGCCCGCTCCGCCGAAGCTGACAAAACCATAGAAAACATCGTCAAACAGCGGCCTGCCGTGCATTGGGTCAACATCATGACTTCGATTCCGGCAGACAAAACCATAGACGGCCTGCCGATATATTTCGACACCAACCACCTCAACACCCACGGCGCGACAAAACTGGCGGAAAAATTTATACAGGACAAACAAATACTCCTAAAATAACACCGCAGTTTCAGTCCGAAACCTTTGCTGCAATACTGACTGCAAATACTGCTCAAAGCGCAGCAAACAGTATGCCGCAAAGGTTTCAGGCCGTCTGAAACCTTCAGACGGCCTAAGCAAACCCATAAAGGACAACCCTCATGACACAAGAACGCCTCCCTTCATTCTTCGATGACGCCCCAACCATTACCGTCCAAGACGCATTGGCCGACTTCCTCGGCGCGGCCGAAAACGGCATCCTCACTTACCACTACGCCGATGCCGTGCGCCTGTGCGGCCATTCCTGCCCGACCGTCGCCGGCGCCTACCTGATGGTGGTCAAAGGCCTGAAAGCCCTTTACGGCGAAGAGCTGCCGCAACGCGGCGACATCGAAGCCTTTATGCAGGGCGAACGTGACGAAGGCACGACCGGCGTTACCGCTTCCGTCGTCCAACTCCTTACCGGCGCAGCACCCGAAACCGGCTTTGGCGGCGTAGGCCCTGCCGGACGCTTTGCCCGCCGCCACCTCTTATCCTTTGGTGCAGGCGAAATCAATGGCACACTCGCGCTCCGCCGCCGCGATACCGGAAAAACCGTTGCCGTCAGCCTCAACGCCGCGCTCCAACCCTTTGCACCGCAAATGCGCGACATCATGCCCAAAGCCGTCAGCGGCAGCGCAAGTGCCGACGAACTCCAACAATTCGGCGAACTTTGGCAAGAACGCGTCCGCGCATTCCTGATTGACCAAGCCGACAATCCCGAATTTGTGACCGTCAGCGAAATCTAACCACTCCATACAGAAATAAAATTCAGATGGCCTCATGCTGAAAGGCCGTCTGAAACCCCAAATTTTCCATACCCGAATCCGTCTATGATTACCATCCGCAACGTCAGCCACTCCATCGGCAGCAACCCCATCCTCAACGACGTCAGCCTCGACATTCCCGAAGGCGGCATTACCGCGCTGATCGGCCCGAACGGCGCAGGCAAGTCCACCCTCCTCTCCTTTATGGCGCGCCTGCAACCCTTGGTACACGGCGACATCAGCTACGCAGGCAAAGACATCAAAACCACCCCCACCGCCGAACTCGCCCGCACGCTCTCCATCCTCACCCAAGAAAACAGCATCATGAGCCGCATTACCGTGCGCGACCTGCTCATGTTCGGCCGCTATCCCTACCACCAAGGCAGGCCGTCTGAAAACGACAAAACCATCGTCGAAGAAGCGCTCGCCGAATTCCACCTGCAAGACTTTGCCGACCGCTACCTGACCGAGCTTTCCGGCGGCCAACGCCAACGCGCCATGATTGCCATGGTGTTCTGCCAGCGCACCGACTACGTTTTGCTGGACGAACCGCTGAACAACCTCGACATGTATCATGCCCGCTCACTCATGCAAATCCTGCGCCGACTGACCGACGAACACAAGCGCACCACCGTCGTCGTCCTGCACGACATCAATCAGGCCGCCGCCTACGCCGATTACGTCATCGCCATGAAAAACGGCCAAGTCGCCATGCAGGGCAAGCCTAACGATATTTTCACCGCCGAAAACATCAAAACCTTATTCGATATGGACGTCAACGTCCTCGATTACGAAGGCAAAAAACTGGTTATCCACCATATCTAAATCCGACAAAAAGGCCGTCTGAAACCCGATTGCTCATGTTTCAGACGGCCTTTGCCTATTCAAAGCGTTTATTTTTTATCGTACAAACCGCGCACCACGCGACCGATCGCGGCAATGCCTTTTTCCAACGTTTCCGCGTCCTGCGCAATGCTCATGCGGATGCACTCGCGTGCGTGCGGATAGTTTTGCCTATCAATACCGACAAAAAAATGCTCACCCGGAATAATCAGCGTACCTTCAGCCTTGAGCATTTCGTACAAGGTTTGCGACGAAACAGGCAGGTTTTCAAACCAAAGCCACAAGAAAATCGCACCTTCAGGCTTGTGGATTTTCAACGGATACGCGCCCAATTCACGCTTGAGCAGGGAAACCGCCGTTTGCGCCTGCTGACGGTAAAACGGCTGAATCACTTCGTCGGCCAGCTGTTTCAGACGGCCGTCGTTTAACAGCGGAGCCGCAATCGCCGCGCCAAAACGCGTAGGCGACAGATTCACAATTGCATTCAAACTGCTGACGGCTTTGACCACTTCCGGCGCGGCGACAATAATGCCGGTACGCACGCCGGGCAGGCCGATTTTAGAAAGGCTGAAGCAGAGGATGATGTTTTCGTGCCAATTCAGCGTCACGTCGCTGTAAATGATGTTGGGGAACGGCATTCCGTAAGCGTTGTCGATAATCAGCGGAATCCCATGTTCCTGCGCCAAAGCGTCCAAACGCGCCATCTCGCCGTCGGTCAACACATTGCCGGTCGGGTTGGTCGGACGCGAACAGCAAATCGCACCGATTTTGCCCTCTTTCAATTCAGGCAGGCTCTCCAACGCGTCAAAGTCCACGCGGTATTTGAAAAAGCCCGCTTCGCCTTCGTGTTCGACATTTTCGATTTTCGGCTTCACCGAAATAAAATGCTGCCCTTCGACATGCACGTCGGCATAACCGATATATTCAGGCGCAAGCGGCAACAAAATGGCTTTTTCAGCCGTTTGGCCGTCTGAAAGATTAAACTTGCCGCCGAACAGGTTGAACAAATAGAAAAACGCGTTTTGCGAACCATTGGTCAGCGCGATATTGTCCGCCGTCAGATTCCAGCCGTATTCACGGTTGAGAAACTCAGTCAAAGCCGCAATCAGCGCCGCATCGCCCTGCGGATTGGAATAATTGCCGATATTCTCAACAGCATGTTCCGCCGCCAGCTTGGAAAACACATCGGCGAACACGGCATTGACTTCAGCAATCTTCGCCGGATTGCCGCCGCCAAGCATATTGACGGGCTTGTCACTTTTGAGCGCGTCGCCCAAATCGTCCATCAACTGCAAAATACCGCTGTGTTGTGTGAATTTTTCGCCGAATGCTGAAAACTGCATGGAAACTCCGTTGCTGGGTGTGTGGAAACAATAAACCGCTATTATAAGAACAAAGGCCGTCTGAAAACCAGTTACCCTTATTTTTCAGACGGCCTTTAATTTCTCAGCTATCTATGCTGAATAACTCGATAGCCATTTTCTACGCTTTATTGTTCATGCGTAACTATCCATTGAAAGAATAAGGGAAAATCGTACTATCATCAGCATTCTTCAAATTTGGGAAGGATTTAACCAAACGAACGACCACCATAGCTGCGCTCTTCTTGAACTTGTGGAACATTTTGAGCGACCTCTTGAGTCTGATTTTGTTTTAAGGTTTCTCGCAACTCATCTCTAAAATTCGCCACCACATCGGCATTTTCAATCAATGCTTTGGTTGTGAACGCACCATCTTTGTCGTTTTTAAAGCCTTGAATTAGAGCTTGGAGTTTGTCAGCTGCAGTTAAAGCTGATTCAGCAAAATTTACGCCTATTTCTCCAAGATTAACCTTTTTATGTTGTAACTCCCAATTTTGGCGAATATTCCTTAACTGTTCCTCAGGTATCAATAAGGACTCTTCTCCTGGTGTTAAAGCATGCCCTAAATCAGGATCATTTAACCCCATACCTTTTAATAAGGTAGAGGCAACAGAGTTGCTATTATCTCCTAACCCGAAGAATGGATATGTGAATGCATGTTTATTAATTTCTTTTCCTATCGCATACCCTAAATTAAATTTATCCATAACATCTTTATGATTCCCTTCAAAAACCACTTCTTGATTTTGAGATGAATTATAAAAAAATCCTTTTACTTCTTTTTCATTGTAAACATACAATTTATCAGAAGGTAAATAACCGATTGGTTTAATTTCCCCATCTTTTGATGTTGCAAGTCCATTCAATTCATGAATTACCCGATTATTAGGATCCAATACAACAATAAAATTATGTCCAGCTATACCTCCTAAAAGAGGTAATTGTGATTTAACAATTTTATAGTTCCCAGTATTTTCCATATTTAATTCACCTTCTCCGTATCTTCTACAATTTGATATTCAATCTTCAAAGAATCCATCCCTTTTTTAGGGAAAATAACGATATGATAAATGCGTTTGGCCTGACCACTTCCTGAGCTAATACCGGCAACCTTAGTTTTAATATATCCTGAATACTCGCAAATCTCTTTTTCTACTTCACAAGTCATACCCATTTGGGAAACGGTCTTTCTAATATTATCAGCACTTTTATCACCACTTAACTGAGCATAAATCATTTTGCTCAATGCTTCTTTTTCAGGTTCATTTGGAAATGTTTTAGTAATATATTCTTTAATTTTCCCATGAGGCAAATTATCATAATTAACAGTCATTTTGGGAAAGCCTAAATCACAAGCTCCCAAAAGAAGAGACAAACTCAAAAAAATAGCTAGTTTTTTCATTTTAAAACTCCTTAACTTTTTAGCAATCTAAACCATTATAATAACTATTTCTTTATAATTAATAGGTTTACATTAAATTATTCACATTCTAGCAATATTTCGCAAACATAGATAAAATAAAACGACAAACAGTCATATTTTAAAAACAATGTACAAAATTTTCCAAAAACCACTCTCTCTTTTATCACGCTTCTATAAATTTCATAAAATAGATAATTTTAAGCCTACCAATTTTTTCAAGCATCCTTTAATACAAAAATAGCGTATGCAATACACTCCTAAAATTCTTCATTTTAAACAACAAAAACAGTGATCTAATAGCATATTCCACAATTATCCTCACAATAAACAAAGGCCGTCTGAAAACCAGTTATCCTGATTTTTCAGACGGCCTTTAGTTTCTCGGCTATCTATGCTGAATAACCCGATAGCCATTTTCTACGCTTTTACCTGTCTTGGCACAAAGTTCATCGCCGCATCGCACGATATTGGCTCGATTGATGCGACCGACCATATCCGCATCCTGTCGTTTTTGATCAATCAACATGGCATAGAAAAAAGATAATGCCAATCCTCCAATAACCAATGTTGCCATTGCAAGCGAAATAACCCATACCAAACGTGAAGAAATCTTCTGATTTTCTTCATTTACCTTATTCAAGTATACATTGAATTCACGTACTTGATCAGCCATTTGGTTACGTGCCTTTTCCATATCTCGCACATAACCTGCCACCGAATTTGACATTTCTTTCGTCACTTCCGCACGTACCATCTCTGTAATCATCTTGCGTTGATCGTAAAGGGATTTATCCAATTTATCCTCAAGATTTTGGACAATCTGATGAGTACTTTGCCTAAACTGTACCATTACCTCGGCGGTTTCAAGCAAAAGATTATGTGCCTGTTCAAGTTCATTATTATTCATGCGTAACTATCTATTTAAAGAATAAGGGAAAATCGTACTATCATCAGCATTCTTCCAATTTGGGAAGAATTTAACCAAACGAACGACCGCCAGAGCTGCGCTCTTCTTGAACTTGTGGAGTATTTTGAGCAACTTCTTGAGCCTGATTTTGTTTTAAAGTCTCTCGCAACTCATCTCTAAAATTTGCCACCACATCGGCATTTTCAGCCAATGCTTTGGCTGTGAACGTACCATCTTTGTCATGCTTAAAGCCTTGAATTAGAGCTTGGAGTTTGCTGGCCGGACTTAAGTTTAATTCTGCAAGATTTGTATCAGATTTTTCCATGCTATGTTTTTCAGGGCGCTGTTTAATCAGCTCCAAATATTGCAATTCAGATTTTTCACGGCCTGAAAAATTAGAATTTGCCCCTATAGCTTGTTTCATTCTTGAATGCAAAGCAGTCTCTGAAATTTCACCTCTCCAATAATCGCCAATAGCATCTGCTACTTTTTTAGCTTTTTCTATCCGACCATGGTAAGTCATAGAATATAGAGCCGCACGTTGTTCTTCTGATAAAGCTTCTTTAGGGCAATTTACTTTTTTTAAAACTGCATTATCCAATCTTCTTTCATACTCAGGAGCAATTTGTGCATACATTTCCATTGACTGCTGACGAGTTAAACTAATTTTTATTGTGCTTTCTGATTGAGTATAAACATCATAAGTATAAGCACCATTGTGCTTTGTTAACTTTATTGTTCCAAATATTTGCTCAGCTTCTTTTCCAAGCTCTGATGATAACAGAGACTTAAAGTTAGAATATTCAGTTGGTTTCGGTTGGTATTTATTTAAAAGGCTTTCTTGTTTATTTAATGAGGTATTCAGAATTTTATTTTCTTCTTTAGTTAAATTTAACATACTAGCCAATTTCGCAACTCTATCGGCATTCACATGCCAACGCTTATCTTCACCGCGTTCAATTAATGCAACACCAGCAGAAATTGTTGGAACTGCCCTAGTATCTAAATAGATATTATCGACAACGTTCTCATTGTTTTCTATCATCTTATTACGCAATTTCATATAGCGATCTTGATCGAATTTATCATTCATAATATTTTACCTATTTTTAATAAAACGCCAATTACCATTACGCCAGCAATAATGATCCTGGGAGTATTCCATTGAATTTTTCCGATAATCAACGTAAATACAGTTTTTTCCGCTAGCATGAATTTCGCCAAGCTGGGTAATATCTTTAGTTTCTTCAAATTGTTTAGTTTCAGGATTGAACATATAAAGTTCATTACCATTAATTGCTGACGCTGCAACAGGAAAACCCTTTAAAATAATATCAGGGTATCCATCATTATTTAAGTCTTGTATTTGAACCAAATGATCTGCAGTTAGAGGGGGATGTGACATACTTTCAATAATTTGTATTTTTTTAGTTTTTTTATTTGTAATGACAGCCTGATAATCCATATCAGAAAGTGGTTTTATCTTAATTTCAAAAGAAAAATTTGCTACTGGTGGATAAACACTTTCTTTTCCAACTACGTTTTCACTTTGCACGGCGCACGCAGTAGAAAATAAAGAAAGTGCAATAAAAGGAATTGTGAATAGTTTTTTATATTGCATTGTTCCTCCTTGAAAAATTTGGATTTTTTTCAAATTGCATTATAACCTTAAATTAATATATAAATCAAATATTTTTATCAAAATTTTCTAATGTTTTTATATGAAACAATTTCTGCTCCACATCACAAACAAGCTCTTTTGTATCATAAGAATTTTTTAACCCACCGGTAATATCACTTAATGGATTAAAACAAGCTTCATCCTCATAAGCAGAGTACGTTTTTCTTAACTTAGAAAAATAACTTGAAGGAAATTTTTCAACTAATTTATTTTTTTTGTTTTCAATTTGCAATTCTTTATATCTTTTATCTATTGCATTATCTAAACTAAGAGATAAACTATACAAACATTCATTTCCAATCTTATGTAACTGATCATACTTTTCCACATTACATAGAGTATATGTTTTCTCATCGATTGACTTCTTAATAGTATCTTTAAAAACAGAAAGTGTTGAAAAATCCTGAGCAAAACAAGAACTAGTTCCTAACAGGCAAATAGAAAGAAATAATACTTTTTTCATGTCAAACTCCTTAAATTTGTAATGGCTTAGCCCATTATAGCAATACCCATTTTTAAAACTCATAAATTTACATTTTATTGATTACAATATTCTAGCACCATTTTGAAAACTTAGTCCTAATAAATAACTATCAATTAGATTTTAAAGATAAAATTTAAAAATAACCGTTCTTTGATTATGCTTCTATAAATTTCATAGAATAGATGATTTTAATCCTACCTATTTTTTCAAACATCCTTTAATGCGAAAAAAGGTATATGCAAGTCCCACCAAATCGCCATTTAAAACAATAAAAATAGTAAGTCAAAAATACACTATACAATTATTCTCAAAATAAAAAATAGGCCGTCTGAAAATCTTTCAGACGGCCTGAGACCTTTGCAAAATTCCTTTTAGAAGCGCTCCAATGCTTTCAAATGAGCTTGCGATTGCTCTATTCGGCATTGAAGAATATACCAATCAGATGCAGATTTTAGATCTGTATTATTTGTAGGATCAGAACAAAGTTGTTCTCTATATGCATTCCAAGTTTTACGTACTTTAATAAAATAAGAAGAAGGCAAAGCATGTAGAGCCATATCTTTTTGTTTTACTCGTCGGTATATTATCTTATATTTTTCATCAATTTTTTTTCTAAACGGCTATCCCAAACATCCAAGCAATCATAACTAACATTTTCAATATTTTCTAACGCACTTTTAGGACAGACTCCTTTTTTATGCTCTATATCTTCCTGAGCAAAACAAGAACCAGCTCCTAACAGGCAAATAGAAAGAAATAATGCTTTTTTCATGTCAAACTCCTTAAATTTGTAATGGCTTAGCCCATTAGAACAATAGCCATTTTTAAAACTCATAAATTTATATTTTATTGCTCACAATATTCTAACACCATTTTGAAAACTTAGTACTAATAAATAATTATCAATCAGATTTCAAAGATAAAATTTAAAAAAACAACCGTTCTTTTATTATGCTTCTATAAATTTCATAGAATAGATGATTTTAATCCTTTCTATTTTTTCAAACATCCTTTAATACGAAAAAAGGTATATGCAAGTCCCACCAAATCGCCATTTAAAACAATAAAAACAGTAAGTTAAAAATACACTATACAATTATTCTCAAAATAAAAAATAGGCCGTCTGAAAATCTTTCAGACGGCCTATTTGATGGAATAGTGGCTTGATACAACCTTATTGGCTTACAGGTATTATTTCTTCCTGCCAAAAATCAGTGATATCACCGACAAGATCAAGAAACCGGCAAATAAAATTTTGGCTATGCCTGCCGCACTACCTGCAATACCACCGAAACCTAATACAGCTGCAATAATAGCGATTATAAAGAAAACGACCGAATAATGAAGCATGATTTTTTCCTTTCGGTTTAATATAAAAACGGTCGAGTGAGACCCCACCGTTTATGGTGAAATTCAACGGTCTTAGTTGTTCAACCAATCATCAATTTCTTTTTCAGCTTCATCTTTAGTACGACCGTAACGCTCTTGGATTTTACCAGCCAACTGATCGCGCTTGCCTTCGATGATGTCCAAATCGTCGTTTGTTAACTCACCCCATTTTTCTTTGGCTTTACCTTTAAGCTGCTCCCATTTTCCTTTGATAATATCTTCATTCATGGTTATACCATCCTATCTTATTGATTAATATTTAACTTGCGATTAAAACCGCTTGCATTTAACCTTACTTGATAATTTATTAATTTTCAAGCAAAGACAATGCTGGTTTTCTAATCAATCAACCAATATCTTATTAATCTATTAATTAATCAATAAGTTATACAAACTGTTAAATTTTGAAAATATTAAGATATTATTGATTACCCCTTTTAAGTGTATTCTTTAAATCAATCGACCTCACTATAAAAAACAGGCCGTCTGAAAATCTTTCAGACGGCCTTTACTATTCAATCTTTCCTTTAACGGCCAAAATTGTCTCGACGTTCGCGCCAGCCTTGGCGGATGGAGCCGCTTTTGCCGATCGGTGTGTCTTGTTCGACTTCCCAAATAAAATTCGTTCCACCGCCAATCGGATGCGAGCCGCGTAAACCGATGTGGCTGCCTTGGTCGGCAACGGCGGTTCGGCTGTATGATTGGCCGCCGAAACGGGTTTGCGAGGTTTCGATGCCGCTTTTGATGCTGCCGTAGAGCTGTACGTCGGCGTGTGCGGCAAGTGCTGCGGTGGAAAGTGCGACAGTGAGGAGAAGTTTCAAGTTCATGGTTTATCCTTTTTTGGAGAGGAATTGTGTGACGATTGTATCGGCCTTGTGCGTAAACAAGTTACAATTCTTGCAAAATCTGACAGGAGTTTTGATGATGCGCTCTTTACGCGCCGCCGCTGTGCAAATGGTGTCGTCCACCGAACCTGAAACCAATATTGCCACCATGAAGCGCTTTGTCCGTGAGGCGGCAGAACAAGGGGCGGACTGGGTGTTGCTGCCTGAATATTGGCCGCTGATGGGCAAAAACGATACGGACAAGCTGGCATTTGCCGAGCCTTTGGACGATGGACGCGTTGACAAAACCTGCCACACCCGTTTTCAGACGGCCTTAAGCGAAACGGCAAGGGAATGCGACGTGGTGTTGTTTGGCGGTACGGTTCCGTTGCAAAGCAAAAACGCTGGCAAGGTGATGAACACGATGCTGGTGTATGACCGCGACGGCAACCGAGTCGGGCTTTACCATAAAATGCACCTGTTCGGCTTTTCCGGTTTGGGCGAACGCTACGCCGAAGCCGATACGATACTGGCGGGAAGCGATGTGCCGAAGCTGTGCGTGGACGATGTTCCGCTGGCGGCCGGCGTCTGCTACGATTTGCGCTTTCCTGAATTTTTCCGCGCCCAGCAGCCGTTTGATGTTTTGCTGTTGCCGGCCGCGTTTACCTACACGACCGGCAAGGCGCATTGGGAATTGCTGCTGCGCGCCCGTGCGGTGGAAAACCAATGCTACGTCATCGCGTCGGCACAAGGTGGACTGCATGAAAGCGGCCGCCGCACATTCGGCCACAGTATGATTATCGACCCTTGGGGCGATGTGTTGGCGACGTTGCCGGAAGGCGAAGGCGTGATTTGTGCCGATTTGGATACCGCGCGCCTGCAAAGCGTGCGCACGCGCCTGCCTGCCCTGAAACACCGATTACTTTAAACACGCACTATGTCTCAGTTCCAACCCACACGAATTCTCGGCATCGACCCCGGCAGCCGCGTGACCGGCTTCGGCGTGATTGATGTCCACGGCCGCGAACATCATTATGTTGCTTCCGGCTGTATCAAAACGCCGACCGGCGCGTCACTTTCCGAACGCATCGCCGTGATTGTCCGCCATATCGACGAAATCATCCGCCACTATCAGCCTCATCAGACGGCAATCGAGCAAGTCTTCGTCAACGTCAATCCGGCCGCGACTTTGATGCTCGGTCAGGCGCGCGGTGCGGCGATTGCCGCTTTGGTCATGCACGATTTGCCCGTATTTGAATACACCGCGCTTCAGGTCAAGCAGGCGGTGGTCGGCAAGGGTAAGGCCGCCAAAGAGCAGGTGCAGCATATGGTTGTCCAAATGCTTGCACTTTCAGGCACGCCGCAAGCCGATGCTGCCGACGGACTCGCCGTCGCCCTCACTCACGCCCTGCGCAATCACGGATTAGCTTCGCAACTCAACCCTGACGGCCTGCAGGTCAAACGCGGCCGCTTCCAATGGTAAGCCGACATTCAGGCCGTCTGAAATCGTGTTCCAGCCCGTTTTCAGACGGCCTTTCGGTTATAATAGCCCTTTGCCCACATACAGCGAGCCTTCATGAAAGCCGCCTTCATTTTTCTCTACCTCATCCGCCTGCTGCCTTTTGGCGTGTTGCACAAGATTGCCGACACGATCGGCATTCTCGCCTATTACGCAGTCAAACCGCGCCGCAAAGTCGGTGAGATCAACCTCAAAAAATGCTTTCCCGAGCTGAACGACAGCCAGCGCACCGCCCTGCTCAAACGCCATTTCCAACACATGGCGAAGCTGATGCTCGAATACGGCCTCTACTGGTACGCGCCTGCGGATAAGCTGCGCTCGTTGGTACGCTATCAAGACAAACACCATCTCGACGAAGCCCTCGCCGCCGGCGAAAAAGTCATCATCCTCTATCCGCACTTTACCGCATTTGAAATGGCGGTTTACACGCTCAATCAGGATGTGCCGCTGACCAGCATGTATTCGCACCAAAAAAACAAAGCCCTGGACGAGCAAATTCTGAAAGGCCGCCACCGCTACAACAATGTTTTCCTGATCGGCCGCACAGAAGGCCTGCGCGCCATCATCAAACACCTGCGCAAAAGCGATGCGCCCTTTCTTTATCTGCCCGACCAAGACTTCGGCCGCAACGATTCCATTTTCGTCAATTTCTTCGGCATTCAGACGGCCACAATTACCGGCCTCAGCCGTATCGCCGGCATGACTAAAGCCAAAATCATTCCCGCCATCCCCACGCGTGAAGCCGACAATACCGTAACCCTGCGCTTCTATCCTGCTTGGGACAATTTCCCGACCGAAAATGTCGAAGCCGACACCCAGCGCATGAACGACTTCATCGAAGAGCGGGTACGCGAGCATCCTGAACAATATTTCTGGCTGCACAAACGCTTCAAAACCCGCCCCGAAGGCGAAAACAGCTTTTATTGACTACATTAAATTACAATTTAAATATGCAAAAAGCGGCAAAATCCTTCTTTCGCCGCTTTTTCATTTTAATTGAATCAAACCGAAACTTATGTTTGACTTCAAACAATCAAATAATATTCCGCTTTAAATGCTTTAAAAACAGCTTTTTTTCATCGTGATTGAAGCTTTCAAACAACCCTATATTTTTTCTCAAATGGAAAACATCGGGCCCAATACACTCTTTTCATTTATATATTAAATTTAATTTCTTTTAAAAACAATGTATTACAAAACAGTTCATCCGAAAAAAATACATTTCAATCATTCAAAATATGAAATAAAACTAAATTAAAATTTAAAAAAATAAAATAAATATCTAACTTTTGAATAATTATGAAATATAATTGCAAAAATATGACAAAACCTGAAATTTATACCGAAACTAACCTTCAGAAAAAAATACTTGGCAAACTGTAAAAATTCGCGTAAATTTCACTACATCAAATTACAAAACGTTCAGACGGCCTCGCCAGCTTTAGATACTTTTGTAAGCAGTTTTCTGATATTGCAAGAAATTGCGGTATTTTAGAGGATTTCGGTGCAATACCCGAAATGAAAGTTTACCGATGCAGAGTTGAGCTGCATCTGTAAAGCCGCAGGTGAAAGCCTGTATTGTTTGTGAAGCGTAAATCTCTGATTTGAGGTATTGGGGCAATCCTGTGGGGGATTGCCTCTTTTTTTATCTGCGCCGTCATGCCACAATGACATTATCCCTTATCCAACCCGATCACGCCATGACTCCGATACTCGCCTTCGACATCGAAACCATTCCCGACGTAAACGGCATCCGCCAGCTTTACGATTTGCCTGCCGATTTGCCCGACAACGAAGTCGTCCTGTTTGCCCAACAGCAACGCCGTGCCAAAACCGGCAGCGACTTTATGCAACACCATCTGCACCAAGTTGTCGCCATCTCCTGCTGTATGCGCTGGGGGCAAGACAAAATCCGCGTCAGCACCATCGGCGATCCCGAAGACAGCGAAGAAGTCATGATTGCCAAGTTCTTCGAGGTCATCGAAAACTATACGCCGCAACTCGTCAGCTGGAACGGCGGCGGTTTCGACCTGCCCGTCCTCCACTACCGCGCCCTGATACACGGCATCAGCGCCGCCCGCTATTGGGACATGGGCGACGGCGATTTTGGCGACAGCCGCGACTTTAAGTGGAACAACTACATCAGCCGCTACCACACCCGCCATTGCGACCTGATGGATTTGCTCGCCCTCTACCAACCGCGTGCCAGCGTGCCTTTGGACGATATGGCCAAACTCTGCGGCTTCCCCGGCAAACTGGGCATGGACGGCAGCAAGGTTTGGGACGCCTATCATGCAGGCCGTCTGAAAGACATCCGTGACTATTGTGAAACCGATGCCGCCAATACCTATCTCATGTATCAACGCTTTCGCATGATGAGCGGCGCGCTCGATGCCGACGAATACGAAGTCGAAATCAAACGCATCAAACATTATCTGGCCGCACAAGCTGAAGAAAAACAACACTGGGCGGAGTTCGTCGCTGCTTGGCGTTAAACCAGGCCGTCTGAACAGACAAACCAGCAAACCAAAAGGGCGTGATTGACACGTCCTTTTTTATATTCTGACAAACCATGCCCGCTAAGCAGGCAAACGTCCCAGCGTGACCCTGTCCAATCCAGCCAAATCCTGTTCGGTTGCCACTTCGGCAAAACCGTTCTCCAACATAATATTCCGCACCGCTTCGCCTTGGTCATAGCCGTGTTCAAACAGCAGCCAGCCGTTGGCTTTCAGATATTTAGGAGCTTCTTGGGTAATGTGGCGGATATGACTGAGGCCGTCTGAAAAGTCGGTCAACGCGTTTTGCGGCTCAAACCTCAAATCGCCTTGCGACAAATGTTCATCGCCGTTCTCGATATACGGCGGATTGGAAACAATCACATCGTATCGGCCTTCAGACGGCCTGTCGGTATCAAACCACGAACCCTGCGCAAACTCGACTTTTGCGCCCAATTCGGCCGCATTTTGACGGGCGGTATCCAAAGCACCGATGCTGATGTCGGATGCGCGAACATCGGCATCAACGCGTTCAAGCGCGACGGTCACGGCAATGGCACCGCTGCCCGTTCCCAAATCCCACACGCGGCCTTGCGGCGGCAAGCGTTTGAGCACGGCTTCCACCAAATGCTCGGTTTCAGGGCGCGGAATCAGCACATGGGGATTGACGGCAAAGCGTCGTCCGTAAAACTCGCGCTCGCCCAACAGATAGGCCATCGGCTCGCCTTTCAGACGGCGTTGCGCCAAAGCTTCCAAGGTTTGCAGGGCGGATTCCGCCAAATCGTCCGTACCGCGTGTAACCAGCTGCGCACGCGTGTAACCCAGCGCATATTGCAACAACATCCGCGCTTCGTTTTTGGGCAGTGCTGATTGGCGCAACCATTCATCAAGCGTCATTTTTCGTCCCATCTGCCAGCGTTGTGGCTTTTCTTTCCTTATTCTTTCCGGCAAACGTGCCGATGGTCGCAACCGCAAATGCGGCATACCAAAAATAAAATCCGACACCGTAGCGCACGATATCCGATGTATTCCCAGCTTCATCGACGTGTACGGCTTTCACACTGAAAGCCACCAGCGCCAAGCCCCAAAGTGCTGCATGGACAGGCACGACCTTCTTCCGCAACGCCAGCAAAACAATGGCCGCCAACCAAACATAATTGGCATAGGCCGCACAATATCTGATGTCCAAAGAAGCAAATATCGACCCCAAAATCAAAACGGTCAAACCCTTCATGCTTTCATGATTGCACAAATAAAATGCAACATTGGACAAAGACGCTATCCACAGGGCAACCGACACCAGCAACATCACGATGGGAAAACTTGATTTCCGATTTTGCTCCAGCATAGTTTCATCCTAATGTAAAAGGCCGTCTGAAAACCTTTCAGACGGCCTGCCGTTTAAATTTCGCTACCGCCGACGGTCAGCCCGGCATCAATCCTCAGGGTCGGTTGTCCGACGCCGACAGGAACGCTCTGCCCTTCTTTGCCGCAGACGCCGATACCGCTGTCAAGTGCAGTGTCATTGCCTATCATGGAAACGTGTTTCAGCACTTCGGGGCCGTTGCCGATGATGGTCGCGCCTTTGACAGGATATTGCAGCTTGCCGCCTTCCACCCACCATGCTTCGGATGCGCTGAACACGAACTTGCCGCTGGTAATGTCCACTTGTCCGCCGCCGAAGTTGACGGCGTAAATGCCCTTGTCGATGGACGCGATGATTTCTTCCGACTCATAGCCGCCGTTTTCCATAAAAGTATTGGTCATGCGCGGCATAGGGGCGGAAGCGTAACTTTCGCGGCGGCCGTTGCCGGTTGATTGCATGCCCATCAGGCGGGCGTTGGTTTCGTCCTGTATATAGCCGACCAAAATACCGTCTTCGATCAATACCGTGCGGCGGGTTTCATTGCCTTCATCGTCGATATTGAGCGAACCGCGTCTGTCGGCAATATCGCCCTGATCCACAACGGTCACGCCTTTGGCGGCCACGCGCTCGCCGATTCGACCGGAGAAAACGCTGGTTTCTTTGCGGTTGAAATCGCCTTCCAAACCATGTCCGACCGCTTCGTGCAGCAACACGCCCGGCCAGCCGTTGCCCAAAACAACGGTCATCTCGCCGGCAGGCGCAGGACGGGATTCAAGATTGGTCAAGGCTTGTTTGACGGCGGAATCGACAAACCGATGAACCAAGTTTTCATCGAAATACGCCAAATCATAACGCCCGCCGCCGCCCGCGCTGCCCTGCTCGCGACGCTCGCCCTGCTTGGCAATGACGGTTACGTTCATGCGCACCATCGGGCGGATATCGGCAGCGTGTTTACCGTCCAGACGGGCGATGTACACCATGTCGTATTCGCAGGTCAAACCAGCCATCACTTGCACGATACGCGGATCAGCGGCTTTGGCCAGCGTTTCAACTTTGTTCAACAGCGCAACTTTGGCAGCGGAATCAAGGCTGGCAATAGGGTCAATCGCCATGTGGACAGGCTTGCCATAGGCAGGTGTCGGCACTTTAACGCTGGCCTCGTTACCGGCCGCACCAATCACGCGCACGGCTTTGGCAGAGCGGTTGATTGAATCGATACACAGGCTGTCGGCGTAGGCAAAAGCAGTTTTATCGCCCGAAACGGCACGCACGCCCACACCCTGATCAATTTGAAAGCTGCCCGATTTGACGATGCCTTCTTCCAGATGCCAGCTTTCATAGGCAGTGCGCTGACAATAGATGTCGGCATAATCGACATGGTTGGCGCCGATAATGCTCAGGCTTTGGGCGAGCAAATCGGGGGAAAGATGGTTGGCTTCGAGCAAATCTCGCTGTACGGCGGCGTAGGTTTGTTGCATAATTTTTCAGACGGCCCGACAAGCAGGCAAAGTTAATTTGGCCTTGATTATACGGTATTTTATATGGCTTTGGATATGTTGATTGTTTGGGTTTATGAGTGATTGAAACAAATCAAAAGGCCGTCTGAAATATAGGATTGAAATGTTTGCCTTGTCCTATTTCAACGTCAGCTGCGTAAAGAAGATAAGAAATCATCGTAGGATTGATGCAGCGCAGGCTGATAAAGATTCAAATAATAAATAGATTGGAATTAAAATGAAAAAGTTATTTGTTGTATTGCTAGGACTGGCAAGTCTTAATGTTTATGCCAACGGCTGTGGCGGTGAATACCAACCTGCAACTGGAACCTGTCGCATTATTGACAGTTCGGGCCGACAAATTCTATATAACGTTGGCAGACCACAATCTTCTAATAGTGGTTCAGCTCAGAGCCAACCAAGGGTTGTTAATATCAATGTTCCTTCAAAATACGGTGCATGGGCTACCAACAATAAAACTGGGGTTTCAGGTGGTGCGATTGATATGAATTCCCGTGCGGCAGCAGAAAAAGCAGCCATCAAAAACTGTGAACAAGGTGGTCGTAATGCGCCATGTAAAGTAGCTGTTTGGGTTCGGAATGGTTGCATTGCAGTTGCTCAAGGTAAGTCTGGTAAAAAATGGACTGCCTTCCCAAGTGCACAACCAGGCCCTGGTCTTGCGGAGACTGATGCACTAAGGCAATGTCAAGCGTCTGGTAGTTCTCAATGTTCTATCGTTGCAAACGAAGGTTGCTCACTACCTAAATTCTAATAGACAAAAGGCCGTCTTTATTCAGACGGCCTTTTCAATCACGGCAAAGCCAATACCGAAATTTAATTCCCATAAAAAACAAATTATTACGACAAAAACCATTATTTTTTCAATTTTGCTATTGATAATAGTTATTATTAGCGTATAATCAAAACCACTCGGAAGACGTCCTAATCCGAGCCATTAAACGACAGATTTTATCCCCCTCTTTCCCATTATCTCTTGATACTCGGAGTGCGCATATACGAAACATACCTGTTCCCCTTTATATCAGATACTCAAAACCGAAAAACATGAAACCCACTGCCGATACAGTGGGTTTCGTGTTTTGTGGCGTTTGGTTTATCAGGCCGTCTGAAACTGAATAGACCTGATTATCGGCAGGTTTTCATGTTCAATTTACCATAACGGCCGACAATGTTTCTGATGTCTTGGGCATCGCGCTCGTCGACCGCCATAAAGACCACGGTCATGCGCGCCACGCTCAAACCGGTATCGGGTGCGCTTCTGTCTTCCTGCTCGACAATGCGTGCGCCGCCGAAACCTGCGCTGGACAAGCGTGAAATCAAAACTTGGGCGGAAGAGCGGCTGCGTGTTACGTCAATGCTGATTTCGCCGTTGTGAATGCTGCCGCTAAAGCCGCGGCTGCCCAAGGCATCAAGCTGGGCGGAGGTGTCGCCGTCGGCAGGCAAGACCACACGGAAGGTTTTGGAAGAAGTCTCGCCACCGGATGCGCCGTTGCGTTTTTCGATACTGCGGCTGGCCGCATGAGGCCATTTGCCCAACAGGCCTTTGATGCGGTGGTAATCGTCTTCATCCATCACCACGGTGGCGCTGCTGGTACACAAGCGTTCCACACCGGCCGCGCCCATCTCTTCTTCAGCGGCGCGACGCTCTTGTGCCTCTTTCTCGCGACGTATTTTTTCTTTTTTCTCTTTCAACTGCTGCGCTTCTTGCTTTTTACGCAAGGCTTCTGCTTCTTCGGATTCAGGTTCGGCCATAATCAGGCCGTCTGATTCATCCGCCACCCAATCGGGTTGCGATGCCTGCTGAGGCTCGGCTTTGGGCGCGTCCAAAGAAGACGGGCGCAATAATTCGTGCGTACCGCCTTCCAAAGCAGATTCGGGTTTGGCGGTTTTATGTTGTGTCCGATAGGCAACCATGCTGCCAAAAACAATGATGTTGAGTGCGACCAAGACCGCAAACAGCCATTTCATGATGCGTTTTCCTTTTTATTGTCCGTTGCGATGGGCAATCCAATGCAATAGCCCGTGAATCACGAGATTATCGACGATTTTCACTTGATTGTCATGAACAAATGCCTCGGGCAAGGCCTGCACGACTCTGGCCGCACCGCCGCCGGTGATAATGATATCGACCGGTTTGCCCCCGCCCGTTTTGTCTTTCAGACGGCCATGCATCATCATCAACGCGCCGCAAACGGCATCCATCATGCCGCTGGCAATGGCGTTCGGCGTTGTGGTCGGGAAAGGATATACCTTGCCGATTGGGCGGTTGAGGTTGGCGGTTTTGAGCGCCATCGCCTCTTTCATCAAGTGGAAACCGGGCATGATGGTGCCGCCGAGATAATGATTGTCTTCCGTCAGTGCGTCGGTGGTTACGGCGGTACCGCAGCTGACGACGACGCAGGCGTTTTGCGTAAAGCGGCGGCTGCCCAGCGCATTAAACCAGCGGTCGGAACCATGTTCTTCAGGGCGGCGGTAATGGTTGCGGATACCCAAAGCCTGCGGCATGGAAGACAACCATTCGACCGGACGGGTTAATTGTTCTTCAACCATCGCTTTTTTTACCGAACCGCACACGGCGCAACCGACAATCTTCACATCGTTATCGGCAAATTGCAGCCATTCTTCACCCAGCTGGGTCAAATCACGATACGGCGCGCGGCCGACTTCGGAAAATGTGCCGTTCTCCACCCATGCCCATTTCAACTGACTGTTGCCACCGTCCAGCAGCAAAAAGCGTTCCGGTTTCGCTGCTGCAGGTTGTGCCGGACGATTATCCGGACGCAAGCTGATCTCGCCGCTGACAATGGTTTTCTCGCCCTTGTCCGTCAGCAAACGCAACGCACCTTGCGCATCCACGCCTTTGACTACGCCTTCGTGTACAACGCGTCCTTCCTGAAGCAGCAATACCGGCCTGCCTGTGTCGCGGTTGGCGGCATTGTATTCGCCTATACATGATGCGAATCCGTTTTGTGCGTATTCGTTCAACAGCGCATCAAGTTGCGCCAATACCGCATTCAACAAGGTTTTGACGCTTACGCCCTGCTTAGAGGCCGCCTGAAACAAGGCCTGCACGGAAGTGGCGTTTTCAACTTCTTTCGGCAATACAAAATTGATGCCGATGCCGATGACGGCGACGGTTTTATTCTCTACCCGCGCCGTTTCAATCAAAATACCGGCCAATTTATCGTTGGCTACGACCAAATCGTTCGGCCACTTGATCTTCACGTCCAAACCAATATCGGCAAGCGCGCGTCGGCAAGCCAATGCCACCACCAACGCCAACGAACCCAGCTCATACTGCGGCTTGTCAAACGCCCAGCCCAAGCTGAACATCAAACATTCGCCCTGTCGGTTGACCCAGCTTCGCCCTTGCCGTCCGCGGCCTTTGGTTTGAAAATGCGCCACACACAAGGCCTTATGCGCCAAATCTGCCGACTGGCGCGCCAATGCCATGATCTCATCGTTGCTGGACGAACATTCGTGTTTCAACTGCGCACGAAAACCCTGTTTTCCGGCCATTTGTTGCAAAGATTCTTCGGCAAACACAGCCAAAGGGCGCACCAAGCGCCATTGCCCGTCATGCTGGCGCAGCAAACCGCGGATATGCCCCGGCATCTGCTGCCAGAATCCGTTTAATTGTTGCGGCTTCATCCCGACCACTCGCGCCAACTGAGAAACGTGTTGCGGCAGGCCGTCTGAAAGCGCGGCGAGCAAGGCCCAATGGCGGCTGTTCAAATCCGTCATTCGCCTCCTCCGGCTTCGCGGATTTTCGCCAACGTTTTGGTGGTCGAAGTCTGGTGTAAAAACGGAATCGAAAATACTTTGCCGCCACGCGCAAACGTCTCGGCCGCACCGACAATCTTATCCACAGGCCAGTCGCCGCCTTTAATCAATACATCGGGTTTGACCATTTCAATCAACGCGGCCGGCGTGTCGTCATCAAACCATGTGACCAAATCCACGCTCTCCAATGCCGCTGCCACTGCCGCACGGTTTTCCAAAGGATTAATCGGGCGGTCGTCACCTTTTCCCTGACGGCGCACCGAAGCATCGGTATTCAACGCCAATACCAAAGCCACACCGGCCGACCGCGCCTGCGCCAGATACGTTACATGGCCCCTATGGAGAATATCGAAACAGCCGTTGGTAAACACCAGCGGACGGGGTAATGCCGCCAAACGCTCCGCCAGCTTTTCGGGCGGACAGATTTTGGATTCAAATTCTGGAGCTGGCCATTCGGACATGATGCGGTTCCTTTGGGAATGAAACAGAAATTAATCGGGGTATTATAAAGGATAACGGCGAAACGCCATAAAAAGATACCAAACGGTACAATATTCGGGTTTGACTGCGTATTCATTGATATTTGATAACACAGCAAATGCCATTTTGCCGATGCCATGATGAAACGGTTTGATAAATACTTTTTTGAAACCCAATTAAATCTGAAGTAAAATTCGGGTATAAACGGAAAAAAGCCTGCATACAATATGCAGGCTTTCATCTGGGGTGGCTGATGGGGCTCGAACCCACGACAACTGGAATCACAATCCAGGGCTCTACCAACTGAGCTACAGCCACCGTAAAAATTGGCACGCCCGACAGGAATCGAACCTGTAACCCCCGACTTAGAAGGTCGGTGCTCTATCCGGTTGAGCTACGGGCGCTCATGCCGATTCGTGCTTAGAATTTTGTGGTCGGGGCGGTGGGATTCGAACTCACGACCCTCTGCTCCCAAAGCAGATGCGCTAACCGGGCTGCGCTACGCCCCGACTGAAGACCCGAACTATACAGACCCTTTTCAAGTCGGTCAACACTTACTTTGCTTTATTTTTCTATTTTTTATTTATCTCATTATTTTTAATCATTATTTATTTTTATGTTTCGTCATCGAAGTCACTCTTTTGTGTCAGGCCGTCTGAAAAATGCGATAATTTAAACGCAATATTTATCCCTATTGAGGAGGAAAAATCATGGCTGCACAACTTATAGACGGAAAAAAAATCTCCCAGCAACGCATCGAGGCGGTCGCGCAGGCGGTAAAAGCGCGTCAGGAAAAAGGTTTGCACACGCCTTGCTTGGCAGTGGTATTGGTTGGCGACGACCCTGCCAGCGCGGTTTATGTACGCAATAAAAAACTGGCCTGCCAAAAAAGCGGCATCGAATCGCGCTCTTATGTGCTGCCGTCTGAAACCACGCAAGACGATTTGCTGAAACTGGTGGACGAATTGAACGGCGACCCTGCCGTCGACGGTATTTTGGTGCAACTGCCGCTGCCGGCACACATCGACAGCCAAGCGGTTTTGGAGCGTATCGAGCCGCATAAAGATGTGGACGGCTTCCACCCTTACAACGTCGGCCGCCTGGTCGTCAAAATGCCGCTGATGCGCCCTTGTACACCCAAAGGCGTGATGACTTTGTTGGAAGCCTACGGCATCGACCCGAAAGGCAAAAAAGCGGTCGTCGTCGGCGCGTCCAATATTGTCGGCCGCCCGCAGGCATTGGAATTGCTGCTGTCCCGCGCGACGGTAACCATCTGCCACAGCGCCACGCAAAACCTTGCCGATGAAGTTGCGGCTGCAGATATTTTGGTGGTCGGCGTAGGCATTCCGAATTTCGTTAAAGGCGAATGGGTCAAACCCGGCGCAGTCGTTATCGATGTGGGCATCAACCGCTTGGACGACGGCAGCCTGTGCGGCGACGTGGAGTTTGATGTCGCCAAAGAACGCGCGTCCATGATTACGCCCGTTCCCGGCGGCGTCGGCCCGATGACGATTGCCACTTTGTTGGAAAACACGGTACACGCGGCCTCATTACACGATTAATCGCTGTCATTAAGTTAGGCCGTCGGAACATGGTTTTTCAGACGGCCTGACCTGTTTTTTTGCTTTTTACCTTATTGGCTTCACATGTCCTTACTCTCTTCACACGCCGACAACCCGACTTTCCGCAACGCTTCCTATATCCTGATGGGCTTGGCTTTGCTGATTGTCTTGCACTACCATTTTCTGCCGCTGCTGCTGTCGGTTATCCTGACCTATATCTTTATTACGCGCACCAACGGCGTCATCCTCAAACTCCGCCGCCGCGTTTTGCCGCGCAACACGCGGCTGCATAAATCGCTCAACGCGCACAATATCAACCTGATTTCCACCACGCTGACGCTGGCCATCGTGTTCAGCATCATCACGATGATGTCTTTGGGCATTTACCACCTGATACACGGCGGCCATGTCGGCTTTATGTTGGCCAAGCTGGCGGCAATTTTGGAAGACACTAAAAACAGCCAAGACCTGCCTGCGGCCATTCTCAATATGCTGCCCAACAATATGGCCGAAATCAAAGCCTCGGCGATCAAGCTGATTGAAGAATACCGCGCCGCGCTGACCCGTATCAGTAAAAACAGCATCACATCCTTCGTGTACATCCTCATCGGCATCATCATCGGCGCCATGCTCAGTTTCCACCGCCTGAAAATGCGCAAAAACCGCCACAAAATGCCGCTGTTTAAAGCCGAATTGATGCGGCGCATCGTCAATTTTGAAACCAGCTTTGAGCGCGTGTTTCTCGCCCAAGTCAAAATCTCGCTGATCGACACCTTCCTGACCGGCCTTTACCTCTACTTGGTTTTGCCGCTGTTCGGCGTTGACCTGCCGTTTAAAATGACCGTCCTGATCGTCGCCTTTATCGTCGGCCTGATTCCGGTGGCGGGCAACCTGATTTCCAACACCATCATCATTATTTTGAGCCTCGGCGCATCGCTGTACGTCGCACTCGCCTCGCTGGTTTTCCTTGTTGTCATCCATAAGCTCGAATATTTCCTCAACGCCAAAATCATCGGCTCGGAAATCGAATCCAGCGCATGGGAATTGCTGGTGGCAATGGTCGTCTTTGAACGTATTTTCGGCATCGGCGGCATCATCGTCGCGCCGGTTTATTACGCCTACCTGAAAAACGAATTGAAACTGAGAAAATTGATTTAATCAGTTGCGTTTATACACATCAAAGGCCGTCTGAAAACGACAATCGGGTTTTCAGACGGCCTTTGCTTTACCTTTTCTTACACTTTACGGCATAATGGCAGCCACGCATTTCTAGAAGAAAGATAAACAATGTCAACCAAAACTCCTTCCCTATTCGGCGGCGCGATGATTATCGCCGGCACGGTTATCGGCGCAGGCATGCTTGCCAACCCGACCGCCACCTCCGGCGTATGGTTTACCGGCTCGCTGGCCGTGTTGCTGTACACCTGGTTTTCCATGCTCTCCAGCGGCCTGATGATTTTGGAAGTCAACACCCATTATCCGCACGGCGCCAGCTTCGACACTATGGTCAAAGACCTGCTCGGCCCGGCTTGGAACATCATCAACGGCGTTGCCGTCGCCTTCGTTTTATACCTGCTCACCTACGCCTACATCTTCGTCGGCGGCGATCTGACCGCCAAAGGCATCGGCAGCGCGGTAGGCGGCGAAATTTCGCTCACCGTCGGCCAACTCGTCTTCTTCGGCATTCTCGCCTTTTGCGTTTGGGCATCCGCACGCTTGGTTGACCGTTTCACCAGCATCCTCATCGGCGGCATGGTATTGACCTTTATTTGGGCAACCGGCGGCCTGATTGCCGATGCCAAAATGCCTGTCTTGTTCGATACCCAAGCCCCTTCCGGCACCAGCTACTGGATTTATGTTGCCACCGCCCTGCCCGTCTGCCTTGCCTCATTCGGCTTCCACGGCAACGTTTCCAGCCTGCTCAAATACTTTAAAGGCGACGCGCCCAAAGTGGCCAAATCCCTGTGGTCGGGTACGCTGATTGCCTTGGTGATTTACGTCCTCTGGCAAATCGCCATCCAAGGCAACCTGCCGCGCAGCGAGTTCGCACCGGTTATCGCCGCCGAAGGCCAAGTTTCCGTCCTGATCGAAACGCTGTCCAAGTTCGCCCAAACCGGCAATATGGACAAAGTGTTGACCCTGTTCTCCTACATGGCGATCGCAACGTCCTTCCTCGGCGTAACGCTCGGCCTGTTCGACTACATCGCCGATATCTTCAAATGGAACGACAGCATTTCCGGCCGTACAAAAACCGCCGCGCTGACCTTCCTGCCGCCTTTGATTTCCTGCCTGCTCTTCCCTACCGGCTTCGTTACCGCCATCGGCTACGTTGGCTTGGCCGCCACCATCTGGACAGGCATCATCCCTGCCATGCTGCTCTACCGCTCGCGCCATAAATTCGGTGTCGGCAAAAACTATAAAGTTTACGGCGGATTCTGGCTGATGGTTTGGGTCTTCCTCTTCGGCGTCATCAACATTGCCGCCCAAATATTGAGCCAAATGGAACTTGTTCCCGTATTTAAAGGTTAAATTCCCTTAAGGCCGTCTGAAACACCCTCTTTCAGACGGCCTAATTCATTATTTTCCGCTACAATACCCCCTTTCCCCCAACGAACACCGTCCATGTACGACAATATCCGTTTCCATCTCGACGAAGACTACCCCAACCAGCTCCCGCCCGAAAACGCCGCCACCCACATCGGCATGTACTGGCAGTGGGCGGCGCAGGCAGGCCTCGTCAACCCCGTCTGGCAAACCGCCCCCGAAACCGCAACCGACTTCGCCGCCATGACCTCAGGCAAAATCAGCGGACGGCACTTCCTGCTCAAACACATGGACGGCGCACTGACGGCGAACGACTTTACCGAACTCGGCCAACGGTTTACCGAGTTCTACTACACCGACGAAGAAGACGGCTACGGCGCATTTATGGAAGACTACGTCCTCGCCCTCGACACGCCCTCGCTCGGCGGCTTCTATCACGTCAAAAACACCCCGGAAACCTTCGCCAAACTGACATCCGTTTTTCAGACGGCCTTTGAAAAATGGAAAAGCAGTTTGAAAGCAGAAAAATAAGAGCCCAAACCATGAAACTCATCATCCTCGACCGCGACGGCGTCATCAATCAAGACCGCGACGATTTCGTCAAATCCGTTGACGAATGGATTCCCATCGAAGGCAGCATGGATGCCATCGCCTTTTTAACGCAGGCAGGCTACACCATCGCCGTGGCCACCAACCAATCCGGTATCGGCCGCAAATACTTTACCGTGCAAGACCTGACCGAAATGCACGCGAAAATGCACCGCCTTGCCGTTCAAGCAGGCGGTACCATCGACGGCATTTGGTTTTGCCCGCACACTGCCGCCGACAACTGCGAATGCCGCAAACCCAAGCCCGGCATGATTATCGACATCATCGAACGCTTCAAGGCCAATGCCGCCGAAACCTGGCTGGTCGGCGACAGCCTGCGTGACCTGCAAGCCATTGATGCCGCAGGCGGCAAATCCGCACTTGTTCTGACCGGCAAAGGCAAAAAAACGCTGGTCAAACACGAACAAGAACTGCCCGAACATACCCAAGTCTTCGACAACCTGCTGGCTTTCTCGCAATACATCATGCGTGAAAACACACGAATCGAAGAAGCCGCGCAAGCCATCCTATAACCGACAAGGCCGTCTGAAAACTGCCGACAACGGCGTTCAGACGGCCTTCAAACGACAGACTTTTCCCCGATATGCTGATTATCCGCAACCTGATTTACTGGTTCATCCTTTCCTCCAGCATTATTTTACTATTCCCCTTTATGCTGCTTGCCCTGCCTTTCCAAGGCGGCGCACACAAAATGGCGCAAATTTGGGTGCGCATCCTCAACTGGTCGCTCAAGCACGTCATCGGTTTGAACTACACCTTAAGCGGCGCGGAAAACATTCCCGACCACCCCGCCATCATTTGCGCCAAACACCAAAGCGGCTGGGAAACCCTCGCCCTGCAAGAGATTTTTCCGCCGCAAGTCTATGTTGCCAAACGCGAACTCTTCAAAATCCCTTTCTTCGGCTGGGGCTTGAAGCTGGTTAAAACCATCGGCATCGACCGCAGCAACAGCCGCGAAGCCAACAAACAACTTTTAGAACAAGGCCTTGCACGTAAAAACGAAGGCTATTGGATTACCATTTTCCCCGAAGGCACACGCCTTCCGCCCGGTGAAAAAGGCCGCTACAAGCTCGGCGGCGCGCGCATGGCAAAAATGTTTGAGATGGACATCGTCCCCGTCGCGCTCAACAGCGGCGAATTTTGGCCGCGCAACTCCTTCCTCAAATACCCCGGCACAGTCAGCGTCATCATCGGCAAACCCATTGCCCACAACAACGACAATGAAGCCGAACTCATGGCCCAATGCGAGCAATGGATCGAAAGCCAACAGCCCCTGATTACCGGACAAGGCCCGTTCGCGCCCAAAACCAAATAAATCATTCCATCGGGTGGGCCGCTATACCCGCCCTTTTCACTCAAACACCATGCCCCGCCTCCATACCCACACCCTTTCAGACGGCCTCACCATTCATATCCAGCTCAAACGCAGCGCCAAGAAAAACCTCATCTTGCGCCCCGTTTCCGCCGATACCGTCAGCATCAACATCCCTCCGTTTGTTACCCAGCACACCTTTACCCAATGGCTGAACGACAACGAAGCCATCTTGCGCCGCACCTTAAACAAAACACCGGCCCGACAAACACCCACCGACTCGCTTCCCGAATGGATTTGGTATCAAGGCGTTCAGACGGCCTTGTCCGTCCACGCAGCAAACCACATCCAAATCAGGCCGTCTGAAATCCTGTTGCCCGAAAAAGAAACCGCCGCCCAACTCACCCATTTGCGCCGCTTCCTGCACGAGCGTGCGCACGAGTATCTGCTGCCGCGCCTCGAAGGCCATATCCGAACCACCCGCCTCACCCCGAGCGCCATTTCCCTTTCTAACGCCAAAACCTTCTGGGGCGTTTGCCGCCACACCACCGGCATCCGTCTCAACTGGCGGCTCATCGGCGCGCCCGAATATGTCGCCGACTACGTCAGCCTGCACGAACTCGCCCACCTGCGCCATCCCGACCACAGCCCTGCATTTTGGGCTCTGACCCACTCGCTCACGCCGTATGTTGACCAAGCTGAACAATGGCTGAAGGCGCACGGCAGCGAATTGTTCCGCCTCGGCTAAGTCTTATCCGGCAGCATTTTTCTACAAGCAAACACCAGCCCAAAGCAAAGAATCAACGCCCTCCAAACAAATCATGTAGCCGTGCGTAAAATCGAGTTTATCCGCTTGCCGCCCCTCATACCTGCCGATAAGATGATGTCGTTCTCAAAACCCTTTTCAGAAAGGAAAACCGATGACCAAAGCAAAATCGTTACTGGCCACCGGCATTTTGGCTCTTTTCTCCGCCACGGCATTCGCTTCCCCGCTACCTTCCGAAATCTACCGTCCGGATGGCGCGCACACCATCAAAGCCGATCATCAAGGCAACGGCGAATTTGAATACGAAGCCGAACTTTCCGGCCAACGCAATTCCATTCCTTCCTTGGCTAAAAAGTGATCGCCCACGCGCGCAGCAAAGGTTTCCATGTGGTTGAGTCTGAAATCAAACACGACGATGCCGATCTGAAATTCAAACGCGGCAAACAAGAGCTGGACGTTTCCATCGAAGACAAAGGCCAAGGCCGTATCGAATACAAAGCCGATTTGGACTTGGACAAAAACTAAATCCGACTCGCAAATAAAGGCCGTCTGAAATCCCATCGGGTTTCAGACGGCCTTTTATCGTCTTTATTCAGATAAAATGGCACTCGGTTTGCAAAATTTCCGACTCAAAACATTGTACAATCTGCCCACTTATACCGATAACATCCCAAACATTGCCATGAAAAAACGTCTGCTCCTCCTTGCCATCCTTCCCCTCTCCCTTCACGCCGCCGATGTACCGCCTGATGTGAAACCCGAGCTTCAAGTCAACACTGCCGAACCCCAACAACCCGAAACGCACAACACCCCTGTCGAGCAGACAAACAGGCCGTCTGAAAAAATCATCAACGTCGATGCCGACACCCTGCTTGCCAACACCGAATTACTGGCACGCGCCATATATTCCGCCGTCGTCGCCCACAATATCCCCGGCATCAAAGCCGTTTTGCCCATTTACGAACAATGGCCAGAACACGACCGCACCATGGCCCGCTATGCCAAAGGTTTGCTTGCCCAATCCGAAGGGCGAGCCGCCGAAGCCATCAGCCATTACCGACGCTTTATCGCCGAGCAGCCCGACGCTTCCGCCGTCCGCTGGCAGCTTGCGACCGCCTTGTTTGAAGACAAACAAAACGAAGCCGCGGCCGACCAGTTCGACAAACTGCAAACCGAATCCCTCCCACCTGCCTTGCAAGAACGCATCGAAACCTACCGCAAAGCCCTACGCAAACGCGACTCATGGCAATTCAACGCCGGCTTGAACATCACGCGCGAACAAAACATCAACCAAGCCCCCGGCCAACGCCGTCTGGGCAACTACCTGAGCGATGAACAATGCCGCACCGTGCGCCTTGCCTATCCCGACGACGACTGCTTCCGAGGCTGGACATTCCCCGAACCCATCGATGCCACCGCCATCCATTACCAAATCGGTGCAGAAAAAAAATGGTCGCTGCCACGCGGCTTCTATGCCACGGCAGGCGCAGACCATTACGGCAAAATCTATCCCAAACACACCAACTACAACGACCTCACCACACGCTTCTCGGCAGGCATCGGCTATGCCGACCAGCGCAACGATATCGGCATAACCCCGTTCCACGAACGCCGTTTCTACGGCAACGACCCCTACACCTACACCAACGGCGCACGCCTCCACTACAACCATTGGTGGCAACCCAAGCTGCAAACCCTCAGCGCATTTGAAGCAGGCCGTCTGAAAAACAGCCGCCGCGAGCATTCCAACAATACTAGCCAACTGCTCAGCAACTCCATCGTGTACTACCGCAACGCGCGCCAATACTGGGTAGCCGGTATCGACCTCTACCGCGAACGCAACCGCGACGACAAAAGCGACAGCTTCAACCGCTACGCCCTGCGCACCACATGGAGACAAGAATGGCCCAAAGGCCTCTCCACCGTCCTACGCCTCAGCGCCGCCCAACGCCATTACCAAGCCCCCAGCTTCTTCAGCAACGAACAAAACCGCCGCGACAAAGAAGCCTCCGCCTCCCTGAGCATATGGCACCGCGCCCTCCATTTCAAAGGCATCACCCCACGCCTGACCATTGCCCACAACAAAACATGGAGCAACGACAAGTTTTACGAATACGGCAAATCCAGAATGTTTGTCGAATTGAGCAAAACGTTCTGACAAGTAGAACCAATCTGTGAATAAAGCAAAAATGCCTGTTCTGCATACTGATTTACAAGGCAGATTCAAACGTTTACAGATACCGAATCAATAGATTTTTTAAGGCATAATGTCTTATTAAATTCATATTTATCAAATAGATGAAATTTAAGCCAATATTACTTTACAACGTAACGTACAACACTGCATAACGTTACAAAAAAAATCAGGCCGAGACCTTTGCAAAAAAGTCCTTTTCCCCGACAGCCGAAACCCAAACACAGGTTTTCGGCTGTTTTCTCCTCCAATCACTCCTGATTCTACCCAAATGCCCCCTTAA
>ERZ773214.230-NODE-230-length-39165-cov-3.538328_pt1 | contig 39165 bp, 28 predicted proteins | sample MGYA00511238_ERZ773214 | MGnify/ENA primary metagenome ERZ773214 (study PRJEB29015, sample SAMEA2738157) | human oral metagenome | biome: human oral; feature: human-associated habitat; material: saliva | place: China | collected 2259 ... | reverse complement strand
TGTTTTTCAAAAGTATACTACAAAAAGCGCTTTTTGTCGCCGCTCCCTGTGCAGCTTTCCTTTTTTCCGGAAGCTGTGTACAATGAAAGAAAGATGTCCTCCGCTGCGCAGAGCGCCGGAGAAAGGAGAAGCCGAGATGCCGCCCCGTCCGCCGTTTACGAAAAAATTGCCGCCGCTGCGGCTCAAAAACATGCTCGCCGTCCTCTTTCTGCTCTTTGGGATTTTGCCGCTCTTGTTTGCAAACCTCGTGGCAACGAACAGCTTTCGGCAGAGCATACTGGATGCCCACAAGGCAGAGATGCAGGAGAGGAGCGGCATACTTGCGACCAAGTTGACGCGCACGGGGTATTTGAGGAGTCGGGACAAGAAAGACAGCAATCTCAATACGGAAATCGAGGCCATTGCCCAAAATCTCCGCGGCCGTGTTATCGTGGTCGACCAGAACTACCGCATCATTGCGGACAGTTTTCACCTCACGGAGGGGCGTTACCATGTGGCGCCCGAGGTGGTGCGCGGTTTTCGCGGCGAAAACGGCACAAGCTACAATGCGGACAAGTACTATATGATACAGACCACGCCGATTTACAATAACCTCGATGCCAAGGCGGACGACAGACAGGTAGAAGGCGTATTGCTCTTTATGTCTTCGACGGAGCCGCAGCGCTCGGAATTGCAGAGCGCAAAAGAGACCCTCCGCATTTTCATGGTCGTTGTGGCGGTCCTGCTCGCGCTACTCAGTGTCCTGCTCACCTCGATGATCATGCGTCCGTTTGCGGAACTCCGCACGGCGCTTCGCAAGGTGTCTGCCGGAGACCTGAACCAGACGGTCGAGCAGCACAGCTATCTTGTGACCTCGCAGATCAGCGAGGATGTGAATACAACTCTGAGAAAGCTTCGCACCTTGAATGAGTCGCGCGAAGAATTTGTCTCGAATGTCTCGCACGAGCTGAAGACGCCGATTACTTCGATGCGTGTACTCGCGGATTCGCTGATCGGCATGGGAGATGCACCGCTGGAACTCTATAAAGAGTTTATGAGCGACATCTCGAAGGAGATTGACCGAGAGGCAAAGATCATTGACGATCTTCTCAGTCTGGTCCGTATGGATCGCGCCGCGACGGTCCTGAGCCGGAAAGAGACCAATATGCACGAGATGCTCGAGCAGATTTTGAAGCGCCTCCGCCCGCTCGCCAAGGTGAATCAGATAGAGCTCACCCTGCACACGGTGCGGGAAGTCTCGGCGGATGTGGATGAGGTGAAGTTCTCGCTCGCCATCATGAACTTAGTCGAAAACGGCATTAAGTACAACGGCAAGCAGAAGGACGGCTATGTGCAAGTCTCGCTGGATGCGGACCACCAGTTCTGCTACATTCGCGTTGAGGACAACGGCATCGGCATCCCGGAGGATCAGCAGGAACTGGTCTTTGAGCGCTTTCACCGTGTGGACAAGGCGCGCTCCCGCGAGACCGGCGGCACGGGCCTCGGACTTGCCATCACCAAGGAAATTATACTGTTGCACCAGGGTATGATACGCCTGAGCAGCGAAGAGGGGAAGGGTACTACCTTCCAGGTGCGCATTCCGCTCAAGTATATCGAGAGCAGTACGCCGGCGCAGGCGGCCTCTCAGAAAGAAAAGAACCGGAAAGAAGAAAACCGGAAAGAAGAGAAAAACCGGAAGGAGAAGAAAGGGGGAGAGAAACGTGCAAAATAAGCTGCGTCGCATGCTCCTGTTTGCCCTCTGTGTTCTCTTTTTCGGTGCTTGTCGCGCGGAGACAAAGACAGCGGATCCTTCGTCGGGGCGCTATGCGATCTACTATCTCGATAAGACCGCGACCAAATTGACACCGCTCATCTATGAGACCCAGACCACGGACAAGAACCGGCTGGTCGCAGAGCTTATGCAGCAGCTTTTGCATGTGCCGAGCGAGGAAGATTTGATTACGCCGACCGGAGACCGAACGCGCTACGAGTCCTTCAGCTTTGACGATCAAGTGCTCTACCTGTACTTCGACGACGGCTATCGCGAATTAAAGATAGATCGGAAGACGCTTTGTTCGGCCGCCCTGACCGAGACCCTCGCGCAGATTCCGGGCGTGGATCATGTCGGCATATACAGCGGTGGGAAACCGCTTGCGGGAGCGGACGGGAGCCTGCTCGGCCCCTTCAGCGCAAACGACTTCATCAACAGCGTCTCGGATGTGAACAGCTATGAGACGGTGGATTTAACGCTCTACTTTGCGAGCGAAGACGGGAAGAAGTTCTCGGAGGAGATGCGGAATGTGACCTATCGCGCGGACACCCTGCTTGAGCAGGTCGCCGTGGAACAACTGATTGCGGGGCCCAGAAACGGCGGGCGCGCTGTCCTTCCGCCGGAGACCAAGATACTCTCGGTCTCGGTGAACGAAAACATCTGTTATCTGAATTTCAGCAAGGAGTTTTTGAATCCGGTGAGCGGGGTGAGCCCCGATGTGAGTATCTACGCCCTTGTGGACACGCTGACGGGCCTCAAAACCGTGCAGCGCGTGCGTATTTCGGTCGAGGGATCGCAGACCGTGCTCTTCCGGGATACCGTTTCGCTCGATGCCCTGTTTGAACAGAACTTGGATTATGTCGGGAAGACAAGCACTTCCTCTTCGGAGAGTGAAGAGAGCGGCAGCGCAGAGAACTGAGAGGCGCTTCGCTTGCAAAAGAGAGCCTCGCGCAGCGAAGGGAAGCGCAAGTTTCGGTCGTAATATCTGTGTCAATGGTACAACTGTGTTATTTGGAGAAAATCGAATATGAAACGTCCGTTGGAAGTACTTGCGGTCGGGTTTGTGCTTGGAGAGCTGTTTCGGCTTGCCGGTATCCGCGGATTCTTTCTCGTTGTGCTCTGCTGTCCCCTGCTTTTCTTCCTTTGGAAGCGGCGGGCGGGACAGCGGCGCGCAATCTTAACCATGCTTACGGGCGCGCTTCTCGGCGCGCTTTGTCTGCATGTCGCCGTGCTGCCGGGAAGAGAGGAGCAAAAACTTGAGCGGCTTACGGGGGCTTTTGCCGAATACCGCGGGCGCATCGATGCGATCGAAGCGCGCGGCGGGGGCGTTCGCGTGCGGAGCGGCGGGCTTTACCTCAGTGTTTCGGAGGAGGCAGGGCAGCAGCTGCAAATCGGGAAAACCATTCTTGCAAGCGGCAGCTTGCAAGAAATCGCGGGTCCCACCAACCCCGGAGAGTTTGATTACCGCGCCTATTGCCGGGCGCGCGGCGTGACCCACCGCATGCAGGTACGGACGTATCGGGCGGAGGGCAGAGCGGATCCGCTCGGCGAAGGGCTGAGAGTGCTTCGAATAAGGGCGGCGGAACGTTTGCAACAGAACTGTCCCGCAGAGGTGTCCGCGTATCTCGGCGCCCTCTTACTCGGCGACAAACAGGGCTTAAGCGAGGACTTTTACGCGCGCTACCGAAGAAACGGTCTCGCCCACCTGCTTGCGATCAGCGGCCTCCATACGGGCTTCCTCGGGCTTGCGCTCTACCGCCTGCTGCGCCGCATGGGGGCAGGACTTTGGGCAAGTGCCCTGTCGGCAGCTCTCTTCCTTGGGTTTTACGCCCTGCTCACCGGGGCCGACACGGGTGTCCTTCGGAGCGGTCTCATGCTGGGGCTCGGCTTTCTGGCGCTATGCCTCGGCAGGAGCTATGATCTGCGGAGCGCGGCCTCGTTGGCTCTCTTCCTCTTATTGCTGCGCTCGCCCTTACAACTCTTTCAGTGCGGCTTTCAACTTTCCTTTCTCGCGGTTTTTGCGATCGGTGGTCCGGGACAAGAACTCGTTCGGCGCTATGCCGCCAAACGAAAGCTTCTCGCAGCCCTTCTTCAGAGTCTCACGGTCTTTTTGGTGACCCTTCCCGTCATAGCCTACTGGTTCTTTTCCCTTCCGCCCTACGGCATACTTCTCAATTTAGCGCTGATTCCGATGACAGGCTTCATGCTTTTCCTCGGGCTGTTGACGCTCGCTGCGGCAAGCCTTGTTCCGCCGCTTGCCGCGCTGCCGGCCCTTTTTCTGGAATGCGGCCTCGCGCTTCAGAATGTGCTCTGTGCGCTTGCGGAGTGCCTCCCCTTTCACCGCCTGCTCATCGGGCGGCCGCGACTTTGGCAGCTGCTTCTCTATAGCCTCTTTCTCTGCTTCTGCTTCGGCCTCCTACTCGACAAAGTTCCGAAGCGCGGGGGTGTCAGCGAAAAACAGTTTCGGCGGGCGCTGACACTCGGTGCCGCATTTGCCGCGGCGCTGAGTCTCTTGCCGCTCCGAAGTCAGGTACCACGCATCTGGATTCTTGACATCGGCCAGGGAGATGCCATTGTCATTGAGCAGGGCAGCCGCTGTATCACGATAGACGGCGGCAGCACCTCGCGGCCCGACTGCGGGAAGCGTATCCTGGAGCCCTTTCTCGAGAGCCGTGCGCTCGGCACCGTGGACGCGGCCTTTCTGACCCATGCGGATCTGGATCACACGAACGGACTAAGCTACCTTGCAAGCAAGGGCTCGGGGATATTGGTGAAGCGCGTCATTTTGAATCCGGCGGCGGAGACCGATGCGCATTATGCGAAATTGATGGCTGCGCTCAGAGAGAATCCGGAGACAGAACTCTGTTTTATGGGCGCGGGCGATGTCTACGGGAATTTTACCTGCCTCTGGCCGTCGCGGGAAGCGCTGCCGGAGGAAGTCAACGAGCAGTCCCTAATCCTCCTCTTTACGGCAAACGGCAAGCGCTGCCTCTTTACGGGCGATGCGGGACAGCCGAGCGAGGAGAAACTGCTGGAGTGGCTTGCCGCCCCCGAACAGGCTGCCGAGCGCGCTGCGCTCACGGACATTGACCTCCTGAAGGTCGGGCACCACGGCTCCCGCGGCGCAAGCAGTGAGGCCTTTTTAGAACTGCTTTCCCCGGACTGCGCACTGATTTCCTGCGGCCGGGGGAATTCCTACGGGCACCCGCACGCAGAGGCCATGGAGCGGCTTCACCGCCACACGGGACAGGTCCACAGCACGGCAAACGAGGGAGCGCTCTCGGTGGAGCTGCACGCTGCCGGGCGAAACAAGGCTTTAAAAGAAGGTGAAAGAAAGTGAAAATTATTAGCACTCATCTATTGACAGTGCTAATAACGCCTGATATACTGAGAGCATCTTAAGAGTGTTATATATCAAGTATAGCAATCTTGCAAAGCGAGGTGAAGTGCATGAATATCAGCAAGTTTACACAAAAGTCTCAGGAGGCGATTGCGGCAGCGGAGAAGCTGGCGGTACAAAACGGCAACCAGCAGATCGATGAGGAGCATCTCCTCGTTGCGCTGCTTAACATTTCGGACTCCCTGATTGCAAGCCTCGTCGCAAAGATGGGGCTACAGAAGGTAGCATTTGTCAACGAGGCAGAGAGTCTCATTCAGAAACTCCCGAAGGTGAGCGGCGGCGGACAGGAATATGTGAGTGCGGATTTAAACCGCGCCTTAAACGGCGCGGAGGATGAGGCCAAGGCTATGGGAGACGACTATGTCTCCGTGGAGCATCTCTTCCTCAGTATGATCGCGCATCCGAACCGCGCCATCAAGGAGCTCTTCCGGGCGTACGGCATCAGCCGCGAGAAGTTCTTGCAGGCCCTCTCCACGGTGCGCGGCAACCAGCGCGTCACCTCGGATAACCCCGAGGCAACCTACGACACGCTGAATAAGTACGGTTACGACCTTGTGGAGCGCGCACGGGATCAGAAGCTGGATCCCGTCATCGGCCGCGACGAGGAGATTCGGAACGCGGTTCGCATCCTGAGCCGTAAGACCAAGAATAACCCTGTTTTGATCGGTGAACCCGGCGTCGGTAAGACGGCGGTCGTCGAGGGACTTGCACAGCGCATTGTGCGCGGCGACGTGCCCGAGGGACTTAAGGACAAGCGTCTCTTTGCGCTCGACATGGGCGCGCTGGTCGCGGGTGCCAAGTACCGCGGCGAGTTCGAGGAGAGATTGAAGGCCGTGCTTGAGGAAGTCAAGAAGAGCGAGGGCGAGGTCATCCTCTTCATCGATGAGCTCCACACCATTGTGGGCGCGGGCGCTTCCGAGGGCAGCATGGACGCCGGCAATATGTTAAAGCCCATGCTGGCGCGCGGCGAGCTGCACTGCATCGGTGCGACAACGCTTGACGAGTACCGGAAGTACATCGAGAAGGACCCGGCGCTTGAGCGGCGTTTTCAGCCGATACTCGTGGATCAGCCGACCGTGGAAGATACAATTTCGATCCTCCGCGGCTTAAAGGAGCGCTACGAGAACTACCACCATGTGAAGATTCAGGACGGCGCACTGGTCAGCGCGGCTGTGCTTTCGGACCGCTATATCACCGACCGCTTCCTGCCCGACAAGGCAATCGACCTGGTCGATGAAGCCTGCGCAATGATTAAGACCGAGCTCGACTCCCTTCCGGCGGAGCTGGATGAGATGAACCGCCGCCGCATGCAGCTTGAGATTGAGGCGACGGCACTCAGGAAGGAGACCGACAATCTCTCGAAGGAGAGACTCGCGGCCATCGAGAAGGAGCTCGCGGAGAAGAAGGAAGCCTTTGCCGAGGCGAAGGCAAAGTGGGAAAACGAAAAGGCGAGCGTCTCGAAGCTTGCAGAGATTCGCCAGCAGATCGAGGACACGAACCGCGAGATTCAGAGTGCACAGCAGAGCTATGACCTCAATAAGGCGGCCGAGCTCCAGTACGGCAAGCTCCCGGAGCTTAAAAAGCAGCTCGAAGAGGAGGAGGCCAAGGTGCAGGGGCAGGAATTTACGCTCGTGCATGAGGCCGTCACGGAGAACGAGATTGCAAAGATCATCTCCCGCTGGACCAATATCCCGGTGACCAAGCTCACCGAGTCGGAGAAGAATAAGACCCTTCACTTGGACGACACCCTGCATCAGCGGGTCGTGGGTCAGGATGAGGCGGTGCAGAAGGTCGCGGAGGCCATTCAAAGAAGTAAGGCGGGCATCAAGGATCCCTCGAAGCCCATCGGTTCCTTCCTCTTCCTCGGACCTACCGGTGTCGGTAAGACCGAGCTCGCGAAGAGCCTCGCGGCGGCGCTCTTTGACGATGAGAGTGCCATGGTGCGGCTCGACATGTCGGAGTACATGGAGAAGTTCTCCGTGTCGCGCTTAATCGGAGCGCCTCCGGGCTATGTGGGTTATGACGAGGGCGGTCAGCTGACCGAGGCAGTCAGAAGAAAGCCCTATTCCGTGGTGCTCTTTGACGAGGTCGAGAAGGCACATCCGGATGTGTTTAACGTGCTCCTTCAGGTGCTGGACGACGGTCGCATCACCGACTCCCTCGGAAAGACCGTGGACTTTAAGAACACCATCATCATCATGACGAGCAACCTGGGCTCTCAGTATCTTCTGGACGGCATCGACGAGCAGGGCGAAGTGAAGCCCGAAGCGGCGGCTGCGGTCGATGCGGAAGTTCGGGCGCACTTCCGCCCCGAGTTCCTGAATCGACTGGATGAAATCATCATGTTCAAGCCGCTGACCCGGCAGAACATCGGCGGCATCGTGGATCTCCTGCTCGAGGAGACCAACCGTCGCCTCGCGGATCAGGAGCTCTCGATTGAACTCACCCCGGCGGCAAAGCAGTACATTGCGGACGAGGGCTACGATCCGGCCTTCGGTGCGAGACCCTTAAAGCGCTTCCTGCAGAAGCATGTCGAGACCCTCGCTGCAAAGCTCATCCTGAGCAGCGACAGCGGTCTTCGCAAGGGCTCTGTGATTCGCATGGACTTCGACGAAAAAGAGGGCGGCTTAAAGGCGGAAGTCAAGGCTTAAGCCTAAACTGTCACAGAAACGGCAGTGCAAAAAAAGAAGCAGCGGGAAACCGCTGCTTCTTTTTTACGTGCGGGGCTCCGTATCGTCAATTCACGTACATTGTGGTAAAATGAACACAAGATTACCCATTGAGGGGAGGAATCACGTTATGATACGGACAGGCGCTTGCCTTCTTGAAATTTTTCTTTTTTTGGTGCTGGGGCTCCCGGTGCTGCTGGTACTCTGGATTTATAAAATGATAGACCCGAAGCGCGCCGCGGAACTGGGGCAGCGCTACGGGGGCTGGATACTCGGTGTCATCACCCGGACCGCGCTGGGCAAGCAAAATCTCACGGTATTGGGACTCGAGAACATACCGCGGGATCAGGGTGTTTTGTTCATCGGCAACCACAGAAGCTATTTCGACATCATCTGCTCCTATCCCGTACTGCCGGTACAGACCGGTTTTCTTGCGAAGGACGGCCTCTATCGGGTGCCCTCGCTTCGCCGCTGGATGCAGCTTCTGAACTGCCAGTTCCTGGACCGAAAGGACATACGTAAGGGCATGGAGACCATTAAGACCTGCACCGAACTCGTGAAAAGCGGCACTTCAATCTGGGTATTCCCGGAGGGCAGCCGCACGAAGGATCCCGACCGGACCGCAATCCGCCCCTTCCACGAGGGCAGTTTTAAGATTGCCGAGCGCGCGAATGCCTACATTGTGCCGGTTGCGATTTACGGCGCGGACGATGTACTCGAGAACCACTTCCCGGCCGTGCACCCGAGTGCAGTCACGATTGCGTTCGGCAAGCCCTTCCGTGCCTCCGAACTGCCGCCGGAGATGAAGAAAAAGACCGGTGTCTACACGGCGGAGCGCATTCGGGAGATGCTGGTCGAAGAGGAGAAGCGGCGCGCATGAACGGCGCGGCCTACGGCTATCGGCGCGTGACACGGCTCCCGCACGCGGAACACATTGTATACCAAGGCCTGGAGGGCGCTTACAGCAACCTCGCCGCCGTTCAGGTCTTTCGAGACTATCCGGAGGCGAGTTTTTCGCATGTCAAGAGCTTTGACGCGGCAGTGCGCGCGGTCGATGAGGGCGAGGGCGATTACGCCGTCATCCCAATCGAGAATTCGACGGCGGGCAGTGTCGCGGACAGTTACGATGCGCTCGCAAAGCGCGAAGTCTCGGTGGTCGGGGAGTATCTCTTGCCGGTGAAACACGCGCTCCTCGCCGCGGCGGGCACGGAACTCTCGGAGATCAGAACCGTTTACTCCCACCCGCAGGGCTTAAAGCAGTGCGCGCAGTTTTTTGAGGAACATCCGGAAATCGAGGCGGTCGCGGTTTCGAACACCGCGGTTGCGGCGCAGCTGGTGCAGGCCATGGGAAAGCGGGATACGGCAGCCATTGCCTCCGCGTACGCGGGACAGATTTACGGTCTCAAGGTGTTGATTCCGGCGCTCAATTACCGCGCGGAAAATACGACCCGCTTCTTGGTCATAGGCAAGGAAAAACTGTATTTGGAGGTCGCAAAGACCGTGAGCCTTATGATGGAGACCCGCCACGAGGCAGGCGCTCTCTACCATGTGCTGGGTGCTCTGTACGGCGAGGGCATTAATCTGCAGCGCCTCGCGGCGCGCCCCGTGCCGGAAATCAGCTGGGCCTACCGCTTCTTTTTGGACTGCGCGGGCAGTCTCGATGACGCGGCGGTGCAGCGGGGCTTACGAGAAGTGGAGCGCCTCAGCACGAACCTTCGCATTCTGGGTTGCTTCTAGGAGGAACTATGGCGTTAAAACGCTTTGCTTCAATCGATGTGGGTTCATTCGAAATTGAACTCGGAATCTATGAACTCGGCGGCACGGGCGGCATACGCTTGGTGGACAATCTCCGCCATGTGATTGCGCTCGGCTCGGACAGCTACCGGGACGGCGAGATCAGCTTTCCGCTCGTGCAGGAGCTGATTGCGGTTTTAAAGGACTTTACGCGCATCGTTGCGGAGTACCGCTGCACGGCCTACCGCGCGATTGCGACTTCCGCCCTGCGGGAGGCGACCAACAGCGCCATTGTGCTGGATCAGATTAAGACCCGCACCGGGCTCGATGTGCAGATACTTTCGAACGCTGAGCAGCGCATGCTCATCTTGAAAGCACTGGCTGCGAGCGGCGAGCGCTTTGAGACCCTCGTGCAAGAGGGCGCGGCGGTCGTCGAAGTGGGCTTCGGCTCCATGCAGGTGAGTCTCTATGAGGCGGGGAAGATGCGGAGCACCCAGAACCTGCGTCTCGGCGCGCTGAGACTCCGCGACACCCTGCAGCAGCTCAATTCCGCGCGGGATGACAGAGAGCACATACTTCAGGAGACTGTGGCGCATGAGCTGGATATCTATGAGAACCTGCACCTCTGCGGTCGCAAGGTGAAAAATATGATTGCAATCGGCGATCCGATTCGCGTGCTCTATGACAAAATCATGCGGGCGCAGAACAGGAAGCCCGAAGCCGAGGCTTTTTCGGACAAGCGGCGGGTGGAAGAGCTCTACCGCTATGTGGTGGAACGCACCGATGCGGAGCTTGAGGAGACCCTGGACATTAATCCGGCGGCAACCGGTGTTCTGCTCCCGGCTGCGGTGCTCTATCAGCGCATGGCGGAGACTGTGGGGGCCGAGAAGGTTTGGTTCCCGGGAACGCGGCTCATTGACGGGCTCGCCGCGGAGTATGCGGTCGCGAATTCTCTCATGCGACGCGGCCACGACTTTGACGCAGACATACTGGCGGCCGTGCAGGAAATCGCGGCGCGTTACGGCGAGGGCACGGTACACCGCGCCTACACCGTAAAAACCGCGCTTCAAATTTTCGATGCGCTCAAAAAAGCGCAGGGCTTTACGGCGCGGGATCGCATCCTTCTCGAAATCGGCGCGACCCTGCACCACTGCGGCCGCTATCTCAACATGGGAAACGCGAGCGGCTCGAGTGCGGACATCATACGCGCGACCGAGATCGTGGGGCTCTCGAAGGAAGAGCACGCCCTGATTGTACAGATTTTAAGGAACGAGGAAGAGGTCTTCGGGCGCAGAGAGGTGCCGCTCAAGGCGGCCAAGTTCGCGGCGGTGATACGGCTCGCGAGTGCGCTGGATCGCTCGGCAAAACAGAAGGCGGGTGAGTATCGCGTGCGGCTCAAAGAAGACGGAACCCTCCTCTTTACGACAGCCTACGGCGGTGATATGACATTGGAGCGCCTTAGTTTCTTCCAGTGCACACCCTCGTTCGGCAATGTATTCGGTATTCGCCCGGAGTTCCGGCAGAGAAGAAGCCTTGGGAGCGGCGTTGTATGAAAAAGGATAACGAGAAGAAGAACAAACAGGATACAAAAACGAATCGAAAGCAGGAAAAGAAGCAGGACAAAAAGGCCGAGAAGCTTGGCACGGCGGCAGCGCTTGACCTTGGAAATCCGGACTATTACGTGTGCCGCGAGCTCTCGTGGCTCCAGTTTAATCTGCGCGTTTTAAACGAAGCGCGCGATAAGAACATTCCGCTCTTTGAGCGCCTCAAGTTCCTTAGCATCGTGAGTTCGAATCTGGATGAATTCTTCATGGTGCGCGTGGCCTCCTTAAAGGAGCAGGTACTTGCTGACTTTACGCGGCGGGATATTGCGGGCTTAACGGCGGCGGAGCAGTTAAAGAAGATTTCGGAGGAGACCCACGAGATGGTCTCGCTCCAGTACCGCAGCTTAAAGCGCAGCGTGATTCCGGCGCTCGAAAAAGAGGGCTTACACCTCATTTCGAGCCACGAGGAACTCTCGGAAAAAGAGCGGAACTTTGTGGACCGCTATTTCAAGGACACCATTTACCCGGTGCTCACACCGATGGCGGTGGACTCCTCGCGGCCTTTCCCGCTCATTCGGAATAAAACGCTGAATATCGCGGCGTTGATACGGAAAAAGGAGCATGTGAAGCCCCTCATCCGCATCGAAGAGAAGAAGAAAAAGGGGGGTCTGCGCCCGGACTTTGCGATTGTGCAGGTGCCCTCGGTGCTGCCGCGCCTCGTGGAACTTCCGCCCGAGGTCACGGGGCGCTCTACGGAGGAGAAGAGCTTTATTCTGCTCGAGGAGATTATTGAGCGGAACATCAGCTCCCTCTTCTTAAACTACGATATCCTCGCGGCACATCCCTTCCGCATCATGCGGAACGCGGAGTTTGAGCTGGATGAGGAGGAGGCGGCAGACCTTCTGGTCGAAATCCAGAAAAAGTTAAAGCGCCGCCAGTGGGGCGAGGCCATTCGTCTGGAAGTCGAAGAGGGCATGGACGAAGAGCTTTTACAGATTCTGCAGAGCGAACTGGAAATCGAGCCGGATGATCTCTTCCTGATCAACGGTCCGCTCGACTTAACCGTACTTATGAAGCTCTACGGCGTGAGCGGCTTTGAGCGCTTAAAGCTTCCGAAACATGTGCCGCAGCCGGTTCCGGCGCTTGTGAACGAGAAGAGCATCTTCGCGAACATCCGCGAGGGCGATATTCTCCTAAGTCACCCCTACCAGTCCTTTGACCCTGTCGTGAACTTCATTCAGGAAGCCGCGAAGGATCCGGACGTGCTCGCCATCAAGCAGACCCTGTACCGCGTGAGCGGCAACTCGCCCATTGTCCAGGCGCTCGCCAAGGCGGCGGATAACGGCAAGCAGGTCACGGTACTGGTTGAATTAAAGGCGCGCTTTGATGAGGAAAATAACATTGTCTGGGCAAAGATGCTTGAGAAAGCGGGCTGCCATGTCATTTACGGTCTGCTCGGCTTAAAGACCCACTCGAAGATCACCCTCGTGGTGCGCTCCGAGGAGGACGGCATACGCCGCTACGTGCACCTCGGCACGGGTAACTATAATGACTCGACCGCAAAGCTCTATACGGATTTGGGACTGCTGACCTGCAGACGTGAATTCGGCGAGGATGCGACCGCAGTCTTTAACATGCTCTCGGGTTATTCCGAGCCGCTCTTCTGGAACCGCCTTGTGGTAGCACCGCTCTGGATGCGCGATAAGTTTGTTCGCGAGATTGAAAAAGTGCGTGCGGCGGCGCGCGCCGGTAAGCCCGCCTTCATCATGGCGAAGATGAACTCACTCTCGGATCCCGGCATGATACGGGAACTGTACCGCGCGAGCATGGACGGCGTTCAGATAGACCTTATCATCCGCGGCATCTGCTGCCTTCGGGTCGGCATCCCGGGCGTTTCGGAGAACATCCGTGTGCGCTCCATTGTCGGCAACTTCTTAGAGCACGCGCGCATTTTCCGCTTCCATGCGGACGGCGAAGAGAGCCTCTACCTCGGCTCCGCCGACTGGATGTCAAGAAATCTGGACAACCGCGTCGAGATTGTATTCCCGATTGTGGACAGCGAAATACGCGCGGAGGTGTTGCGCTATCTTGACACCGAGCTCCGGGACAATGTAAAGGCAAGCATTTATTGCCCGGACGGCAGCTACGAGAAGGAAGACCGCCGCGGAAAGCTTGCGTTCAACTCGCAGGAGGTCTTTGCGGAAGAGGCGGTCAAGGCGGCAGAAGCGGCGCAGCTTGCGGAAAAACGCCGCGGACAGCAGGAGGAGCGGGGCTTTACGCCCTTACTCTGAGCGCATAAGGGGGAACATGGCTAAGAAAAAGAAGTTAACAGGGAACGCTGCGGCGCAGAAGACACAGGCGAGCGCGGCTGCCAAGGCAACAAAACAGAATTTACAGAACGACAATCGCCCGGCTTGGCTGGCGGGCGCGTGGCTCATGCTCATCTTCGGGCTTTTCCCGTTGATTTTTACGGACCGCTATTTCAATATGCTGGAGACCAAGCTGGTCACCTTTGTCACGGTGTCTCTGCTCCTCATTCTCTGCATGGGAGTGGTGTACTTGGACGGCGGACGGCAGTTTAAGCCTTTCGGAGATCGTAGCGATGTGAATCGTGCCGATTGGGCGGTGCTTGCCTTTTTCGGCTTTTCGCTGCTTGCGACCCTGCTCTCCGGGAAGTTCATGTACCAGGCACTGACCGGCATTGACGGGCGCTATGTGGGCTTTCTTTACATTGTGTTAATCACGCTGGTGTATTTTCTGGTGGCGCGAAATCTCAAGTATTCGAAAAAGTACCTGACGGTCTTTCTCGCGGTGGGGCTCGTGGTCTGCCTCCTCGGCTACAGCGATTTCTACAACCTGGACCTCCTGAACTTCCGGGCGGAGATGCTTCCGGAGCAGTACGGCATGTTTATGTCAACCTTCGGCAACATCAACACCTACACGGTTTATGTCGCTCTGGTGGTCGCGGTTTCGGGCACCCTCTTTGCGCTGAGCGAGGAGAAGACAGGGCGCATCGGCTTTTACTACCTGGTCTATTTGGTATCGATCCTTGCGCTGATTACCGGCGCTTCGGATAACGCCTATCTAAGCCTTGCGGGTCTCTTCGGCGCACTGCCGTTCGCGGCTTTCCGAAGCAGAAAGGGAAGAGCGCGCTACTTCCTGTTGCTCTCTACTCTTATCCTTGCAATCAGCTATATTTCGGGAGTCAGCGTGTCCATGGCGGGCAAGGTGCTTCCGCTCTACGGTCTCTTTCGCGTGCTCGGCGGCATACGCTTTCTGCCCTACCTCGGTGCGGTGCTCTGCATTGTTTCGCTTGCCCTTCTCTACCGGGAGCGGAACAAAGAAATCACGGAGAGCGCACATGCAAAACGCTGGATTCGCGGCTATACCGCCGTGCTCTGCCTTTCGCTGCTCGCGTTCATCGCGGTCTTTGCCTATGCGAACAGCCTGCCCTATGAGACGGTCAAAGAGAAGTTCGGCAGTCTCGCGGACTATTTAAAATTCCGCGACGAGTGGGGTACTTTCCGAGGCTACGTGTGGCGCGCGGGTATCGACGAGTACCTGCATCTCCCGATTTTAAACCGCATCTTCGGCAGCGGGCCCGATACCTTTGTGAGTTACATGGTCACGCACCGCTGGAACGAGATGAACTACATTGCGGGACAGTACTATGATTCGGCCCACAACGAGTACATTCAGTATCTCTTTACCGTTGGCCCCTTCGGTCTGCTCGCGCACCTTAGCATCCTCGTGTTCAGCGTGAAGGCAGCCTTTCAAAAGGCGCGAGCGCTGAATGAAAAGCGGGACGGCAGCCTGCCGCGCGCGAATAGCGCTTATCTCTATGCAATCGGTGTTGCCATTGTCTGCTATGCCTGCCAGGCGTTTGTCAACATCAATGTCCCGGTTGCGGCACCGGTACTCTGGGGCCTCATTGCACTCGGACGAGCGGCGGAGTGATGTATGGAACAGATGGAACGATATAAACGCCTGATTAAATTCGCGGCGGCGGCAGTTATCCTCGCCGTGGAAATCGGGCTCTACTACGTCCTTTGGACGCACTACTATAACCGCATCATCACGATGCCCTTCTGGCGCCGCGGCAACTGGTTTATGACCGGCCTCTACGCAATCATGCTGTTTGTCTTTCACAACCTCTATGGCGGCTTGAAGATAGGCTTCTTCCGGAAGAACAACATCATCTACTCGCAGTTCCTTGCGATACTCGCGACCAATGTATTCGGCTACCTCTTGCTCGCACTGGTGGAACGCCACTGGTACGTGCCGCTGCCCTTTGCCATTCTGACCGCAGTGGATATGGTGCTGGTATTCTTCTGGGCGACCCTCTTCCAGTGGACCTATAACCTCCTTTTTCCGCCGCGGCAGCTCCTTTTAATCTACGGAAAGCGCTCGGTTGCGCACGTGCTTGAGAAGATGAATTCGCGGGACGATAAATACGTGCTCACCGCGGCCATCCATATCAGCGAGGGCGTAGACCGCATCATGGCGGAAGTGCCGAAGTACGGCGGGGTGATTATCGGCGACCTCGGAAGCCATGACCGCAACCTGATTTTCAAACGCTGTTATGACATGGACAAGCGCGTCTACATGATTCCGAAGATCAGCGATGTGCTGGTTAGGAGTTCGGATGAGCTAAAGCTCTTTGACACCGTGCTTCTGCTCTCCCGGAATGATGGCCTGCAGGTGGATCAGCTCTTCTGTAAGCGCATGCTGGATATCGTGAGTGCGGGCGTGCTCTTGCTCGTCAGCCTGCCCTTTTTCCTCTTTATCGCAGTCGCGATTAAGCTTGAGGACGGCGGCCCGGTCTTCTATAAGCAGTGTCGCCTGACAAAGGGCGGAAAGACTTTTGACATTTTGAAGTTCCGCACCATGCGGGTCAACGCGGAGGCGGACGGCGTGGCCCGGCTTGCCGCGCAGGGCGATAACCGCATTACGAGAGTGGGCAACTTGCTGCGTGCAACCAGACTCGATGAGCTCCCGCAGGTCCTCAATATCCTGAAAGGGGAGATGAGCATGGTAGGCCCGCGGCCGGAGCGCCCGGAAATTGCGGCCGAGTATAAGAAGGAGATTCCGGAATTTGACTACCGCCTTAAGCTAAAGGCGGGACTCACCGGCTACGCGCAGATTTACGGCGTCTACAATACGACGCCCTATGACAAGCTGAAGCTCGATTTGATTTACATTCGCAATTATTCGATCTTTCTCGATTTAAAGCTCATTTTCATGACGCCGAAAATCCTCTTCATGAAAGAGAAGACCGAGGGCGTTGCGGAGGGTCAGCTTACGGCGGTACAGCAGACGGAGGATTTGAGCGGCGAGCTCAAGTTCTGAGCGAAGCGTGAACTGCGAAAAGAGGAGGGAAAGAGATGAGCGGGAGCAAAAAGGCGCTGCTGGTCACAACCGTGAGCGGTTTTGTGCCGCAGTTTGAGATGAACAATGTGCGCCTCCTGCAGGAAAGAGGTTACGAAGTACACTACGCCTCCAATTTTGACATGCCCTCCTACGGGGACAATAACGACAGGTTAAAGGGCACCGGCATACGCTGTCACCAGATTGCGTTTGCGCGGGAGCCATGGAACCGAAAGAATATGAGCGCCGTGCGAGAACTCACGGCGCTCATTCGCCGTGAGGGGTTTCACTTACTCCACTGCCACACGCCCATGGGAGCCGCCTGTGCGCGGATTGCGGCCGCAAGAGCGAGTTTACATAACGTGATTTATACGGCGCACGGCTTTCATTTTTTTGACGGCGCGCCGAAGAAAAACTGGCTCATCTACTATCCGGTCGAAAAATTTTTGTCGCGCTACACGGACAGCCTGCTCTTAATTAATCGTGAGGACTATGCGCGCGCCAAGAAAAAATTCTCGGCCCGCCACACAGACCTCCTGCCGGGTGTCGGCATCGACATAGAGGCCGTACAGCGCGGCAGTGCGGAAAGCGCGGGGCTCCGGGAAGAACTCGGCATAAGCCCCGAAAAGCGGGTGCTGTTAACGGCCGGAGAAATGATACCGCGGAAAAATCAGGCGCTGCTCCTCGAAGTCTTGCGGCGCCTTAACGACCCCACGTTATCGCTGGTCATTCTGGGACACGGAAAATTGCAAGACGAATTAAAGGCGAAAGCCGGGGCGCTCGGCGTGGAACAGCAGGTGCTATTCCCCGGCTACCGCACGGATGTGTTCCGCTTCTACGGGATGGCGGATTTATTCCTATTCCCCTCGCTGCAGGAGGGGCTGCCGGTTGCGGTCATGGAGGCGATGGCGGCAGGACTGCCGGTTCTTGCCTCCGCCGTGCGCGGAAACCGGGATTTAATACTGCCCGGCGAGGGCGGCGAATTATTGCCGCCGCACACTGCGGAAGCCTGGGAGAAAAACGTAAGCATTTTGCTTCGGGATTGTAAGAAACGGGAGGCCTACGGACAGTATAATAGACTGCGGATCGGCGCGTTTTCCCGCGAAGAAAACGAAAAGAAAATGAGGGAAATTTATGCGCGCTACGACTGAGCATAAAGCTCTGGTGTTTCTGAAGTGCGAGGAGGACGGCTCTTCCTATTACCGCCTTTACCAATATCTGGCGGATAAACCCTGTCGTATGGTCAATATGACGCCGCGGTGGATATACCGTCTTTTTTACGGGCGGCGTTACGGCAAGGCAATGAAGCTTGCGCTAAAGCTCTTTATGGGCGGCATCACCTTCGGCACGACGCTAGGCATAATGGCGCTCGATGCCCTTGTTTGGAAGTCGGAGGTTGTGATTTTAAACCGGCGCTTTTTTCCGCGTGCCTGTCCGCCCCTTCTCGCGGGACTTTTAAAACGCTATCTCCGCGGTAAGAAATTCTACTGGGACTTTGACGATAACATTGCGCTGGACGGCGAACTCTCTCGGGCCGAGAAGGCCGTGCTCGAAGAAGCGGCGTGCAGCATTACCGTGACCGGCGCCTACCTCAGGGAAACAGTGAGCGAAACCGCAAGAGAGAAGGTAGAGCTGCTTCCGACCACGGACCGCGCCTTTCGGTGCGAGGAGACAGAGCGTCTTCTTGCAAGCAAGGGAAGTGACGGCGCGGCGTTAAAACTACTCTGGCTCGGCACCCGCGATAACCTGAAATATCTGGAAGCGCTCGTTCCGGCACTGGAGCAAGCCGCCGAAACGATTGTGCGGGATACGGGAAAGCGCCCGGAGTTACAGGTGGTCTCAAATGCACCGCTTACCGAGGAGACCAAGCATCTTAAACTGCGAAACGTACCCTGGAGCCGCGAGCGCGGCATAGCAGCCCTCCGCGAAGCGGAGATAGGACTCATGCCGCTCACGGAGAGTGCCTATACGCTCGGCAAGGGCGGCTTTAAGGCAATTCAATATATGTCGGCCGGAGTTGTTCCGATTCTCTCTCCGGTGGGCTATAATAAAACAGTGATAGAAGACGGCGTGAGCGGTTATTTTGCTGCGGAGAGCGGTGCGTTTGCCGTGCGGATTGCGGAACTCGCGGCAAATTCCGCGCGGCTTAAAAGCATGGCGCGCGCTGCAAGAAAACGCTTTGATACCTGTTTTTCGCCGGAAGAGATACAGGCATTTTGGAATCGGGCAATTGGGGAGAGTGAATGAACAGACTTCGCGTATTTTTTGAAAAAGATAAAAAGATGATAGGGAAGCTCGTCAAGAACGACTTTAAGGCGCGGTACAGCGGTTCCTACCTCGGCGTGGTCTGGGGCATCGTGCAGCCGCTCATCACGGTACTCATTTACTGGTTTGTCTTTACCGTCGGCTTAAGGAACGGCTCGCGCCCGGACGGCACCCCCTATATCATCTGGATGATATCCGGTATTGTGGCCTGGTTTTTCTTTTCGGATGCGCTCGGCGCGGGCACGAATGCCTTCCTCGAGTACTCCTATCTCGTGAAAAAACTGAACTTTAACGTGGGGCTCATTCCGCTCGTGAAGGTAGGCACCTCGCTGATTATTCACGGCATCTTTCTCGGCATTGTGACCGTCATCCTGAACTTTTCTGGCTACACGGCGGACTGGTACTATCTGCAGCTCGCCTATTATATTTTCTGTAACTTCATGCTGGTCTTCGCCGTGGTGCTCTTTACTTCTTCGGTCACGGTCTACATGCGGGATGCAAGTCAGCTGGTGGGCATCTTTATCCAGATCGGTTTCTGGGCCATTCCGATTGTCTGGGGACCCGAGGTGCTGAGCGGAAAGCTGCGCTTTATTTTTCAGCTGAACCCGGTTTATTACCTCGTGGAGGGCTACCGGGATTCGCTCTATGCGCACATCCCCTTCTGGACCAAGCCCCTTTATACGCTCTACTTCTGGGCGGTCACAGGCGCGATTTTTGCGCTCGGTATGTACACCTTCCGGAAATTAAAACCGTACTTTGCAGACGTGCTCTGAGGATAAGCGATGAATCAAAACGAAAATGCCATTGAAGTGAGAGGCGTGAGCAAGTTCTATAACCTCTACGAGAGACCGCAGGACAGGGTCAAGGAACTGTTCTCGCTCACCAAGAAAAAATATCATACGCTCTACAAGGCGCTGGACCAAGTCTCCTTTACCGTAAAGAAGGGAGAGACCCTAGGTATCATCGGGCGGAACGGTGCGGGCAAGTCGACGCTCTTAAAGCTCATCACCGGTGTCATCACGCCGAGCGAGGGAAGCATAGAGACGCACGGCGAAATTTCCGCCCTGCTCGAGCTCGGCACCGGTTTTAACCCGGAGTATACGGGCTATGAGAACATCTTCCTGAACGGCTCCATGCGCGGCTTCTCCGACGAGGAGATGCAGGAGAAGGTTAAGGAAATCGTGGACTTTGCGGACATCGGCGAGTACATGGGACAGCCGGTCAAGACCTACTCGAGCGGTATGTTTGCCCGCCTCGCTTTTGCGGTTATGATCAGCTTCAAGCCCGAAATCCTGATTGTCGACGAGGCACTCTCGGTCGGCGATATCTTCTTCCAGCAGAAGTGTAATACCTTCATGAAGGAGGAAATGAAGGGCGTCACCAAGCTCCTTGTGACCCACGATATGAACAGCATTGCGAATATGGCGGACCGCGTGATTTTAATCGATCGCGGAAAAATAATTCGCGAGGGCAAGCCGCTTGAGGTCATCGAGGATTATTTGAAGCTGCTCCACACGAGCGTATTTCAGAGCGAGGAGGCGGCCGCGAAGGATGAGGATGCGCGCCTAAACGCTGCCACAGAGGCAGAGGCGGAAGCGCTTGCGTTGGAGACCGCAGCAAGAGAAAAAGAGAAGGCGGAAATCGGCTGGGTCGATGCACCGAAGGAGAGCATAGGCGGTGCGCAGGATATTTTAATCGATCGCTGTCGCATGCTGATTAACGGCGAGGCGGTGGATGTTGTAAAGCCCGGCGATGCGGTGCGCATTGAGCTTTTACTGCACGCGAAAAAAGATGCAGACAATATCATAATCGGCTATACTTTTAAGGATAAGTACGGAAACAGTATTTTTGCGCAGAGCACCCTCGGCGAGAATATTATGATTGAGGGCGTGAAACAGGGAGAGGTGAGAAAAGCCTCCCTTTCCTTCCATTGGCCTGAGGTCAAGGAGGGCGATTATTTTCTGACCCTCGGCATAGGCGAGGGTTATGACCAGATGGTGCACACCGTGCAGTGTTGGGTGCACAGCGTGTTGCACGTGCAGGCAATCGCCTTAAAGCCCATGCACGGCATCATCAACCACGTGATTGAAGAATTCAAAATCGAGAGGATAGAGCATGAACCATGAAACCGACTGGGTCGTCTCAGACCCGCGATATGACGCAGATCAGTTAAACCCGAAGCTTATATTTGCCTACTGGGAAGGGCACCGGGATTTTGCCTATGATTTATTGCAATTTGTGCGCCCGGAGCGCCTGGTGGAGCTCGGCAGTCAGTACGGCTGCTCGCTGTTTACCTTCTGTCAGGCCGTGCGGGATTTTAAGCTGAACACCGAAATCAATGCGGTGGATATGTGGAGCGGCGATATCGGCGCGGAAATTACCGGCGAGGAAGTCTATGCGCTCGTGAAGAAGACCGCCGCGACCTATTATCCGGAGGTTAATCTGCACCTCTTCCAGATGTGCTTTGACGATGCGCGCCCGAACTTTGCGGACAATTCAATCGACATTCTGCACATCGACGGCGGACACACCTTTGAGGACGTGGAGCACGACTTTACGACCTGGCTGCCCAAGCTAAAGGAGAACGGCATCGTCCTCTTCCACGATGTGTACAGCCCGATCGACCAAGGCTCCTGCGACCACTGGGAAAAGACCAAGAAGGAGTACGACTGCTACTTTGACTTTACGCACAGCTGCGGCCTCGGCATCCTCTTCCCGAAGGGACGCTACTGGTATGACAGACTCGAGGCAGCGGGCTTTTTTAAGTACTATAAGGATCTCTACTTCTACCGCTCCAAGTACAAGTACACGCAGGCGCGCTTTGACGAATTGAAGGAGCTCTACGAAGAGCGCTACCGCGCAATCGAGCAGCAGTCGAAGATGATAGACGAGCGGGATGCGCGGATTGCGGCGGACGAGAAGCTGGTAGCCGAGAAGGATGTTGCGATTGCAAGCCAGACGAAGCTCATTGAAGAGCGCGATGCAACCATTGCGAGCCAGACCAAATTAATTGACGAGCGGGACGCGCGGATTGCGGCGGATGAAAGATTAGTCGCGGAAAAGGATGCGGCGATTGCAAATCAATCGAAGATGATAGACGAGCGAGATGCGCGGATTGCGGCGGATGAAAAATTGGTTGCTGAAAAGGATGCGGCCATTGAGGCGCAGGCAAAGCTAATCGACGAGCGCGACCGCAGCTTAAACGAGGCACACAAGATTGCGGAGGAGAGACTGGGCATTGTGCAGCAGCAGGGCAATATCATTCTCACCCTGCAGCAGCAGAACGCGGAGTATGAGGCAATGATCAAGCGGCATTGGATGTCGCGTCTTGAGTTTCGGAGAAAGTACGGGGAGAAAAAATGAGAGCTGCGTGGGTACTGCCGTCGCTGATCGAGGGCTCGGGGGGACACAGAACCATACTCCAGAACGTGCAATACTTGATTCGCAAGGGTTATGAGTGCGATGTCTATGTGGAAGATAAGGGAGAAGTCAAGAATTCCGAGGAACTCCGCCGCCAGGCAGAGACCCTCTTCGGCAAACACGACTGCCGCTTTATTCTGGGCTACGACATTCAGGGAAAGTACGACATCATCTTCGCAACCGCCTGGTTTACGGCCAAGGTGGTGCGGGACTGCAATAGTTCTGCTGTAAAAGCCTACTTCATTCAGGACTTTGAGGCGCTCTTTAACCCCATGGGTGACGGCTACATTCTCGCCTGCAATTCCTACGGCTACGGCTTAAAACCGGTCACCATAGGCCGTTGGCTTTCACACAAGATGCAGACAGAGTACCACACGCCTTCCCGCTATTTCGATTTCTGCGCCGACCGGCGCATCTACCGTCCGCTGCCGGAGGCAAAGAAGGAACACGCGATTTGCTTTGTCTATCAGCCGGATAAGCCGCGCCGCTGCAGTGTGCTCGGCATTGAGGCGCTCGGCATTGTGAAGTTCCTGCGCCCGGATGTGAAAATCTATCTCTACGGCTCGAACATCAAGGGGAATGTCTGGTTTGAACACGAGAACCTGGGCATCATCCCGCTTGAAAAGTGCAATGCGCTTTACAACAAGTGCGAGGTGGGACTCTGCATCAGCTCTTCAAACCCCTCGCGCATTCCCTTTGAGATGATGGCGGCCGGTCTTCCGGTCGTGGATCTCTACATGGAAAATAACTTCTTCGACATGCCGAACGAGGGCGTGCGCCTCGCGCACACCACGCCGGAGTCGATTGCCCAGGCTTTGATTGAGATTTTAGATCACCCGGAACAAGCGGCCCAAATGTCCGAGGCGGGCAAGCGCTACATGGCAGATAAGGATCTGGAGCACGGTTTCGAGCAGTTCTACGAGGCAGTCAGCGACATGGCGGCGCGCCGGGAACCGGCAGAGCCCGCGGTTTACGACAGAAGCTACACGCGCCCCGCTGTCTCGGCAGACGTGGTCATGGACGAAAAACTTGCGGAGCAGAGCTATGCACCGCCGGTCATCGTGGACAATTCGCTCTTCGGTCGCCTCAAGCGGGTCGGCTTTATTCGTAAGAGCAAACTGCTCCGCAAGCTCTGGTATAAGCTGCGGGGACTGTAAACAAGGAAAGGAGCTTCGCGCCAATGCAAAGCTATGAGCTCATATCACTGGATATCTGGGATACCATCTTGCGGAGAGATTGCCATCCGGATGCCATCAAGGTGGAGACCGCGGCCGCACTTTTGGAGCAGCGCGGGGACTTACTCAAGGAGGAGTACCGGAGTGCAAGGGCGCTGTTTCGTCTGCGCCAGACGGTAGAGCGTGATTTGGGGCAGCAGAGCACTGCGCAGGGCTTTGACGATGAGTACGAGATTCACGCGGTTTTCCGCGAAGTATTGGTGCGCGCGTTTCTTGAGCCCCATCCCGAGGAAGAACTGAGCGCGCTGACCGAGCGCCTTGTGGCGGAGGAACTCGCCGCAGAGAAGCGGCACATCTACTTAGATCCCGGCATTGAGGCAAAGGTTGACAGCATTCCGCACAAGAGACTGGTCTGCATTTCGGATTTCTATGCGGGCGAGGCATTCCTTCGGGAGTTAATCGAGGCGGCGGGTTTTTCGAAGCCCTTGGAGCGCGTGCTGGTGTCCTGCGATTTTCGCGTCAACAAGCGTTCGGGGCGCCTCTTTGAGGAGTCAGAGAAGCTGCTCGGCGTTACGCCCGCAGCACACATGCACCTCGGGGACAATGCCTACAGCGACGTGGAAGTACCGAAGCGGCTCGGCATTGCGGCGGAGCGCTATTTGCCCGCGGAGGAGCACAAAAGAAGAGAGGAGCGGGAGCGGAACTTTGTCGGAGACGCGAAAAAGCCGCTGCAGTACCCGGGCGCGCCGCTCAGCGGTAGCGATGATGTGAGCCTCTTCTTCTACGGTTTTGTCCGGAACCTCGCGGAAGAGGCAAGGGCAAGGGACATCAAGAAAATTTACTTCTTTACGCGCGAGGGTGAGTTCTACAAGGAGATTTACGATGCGATGGCCGCAGTCTCAAAGCGCGCCTACCCGAAGTCCTATCTCCTTGAGGTGAGCCGCCTTGCGACCTTCATGCCCTCGCTCCGCGAGATCAGCACAAAGGAACTCATGCGGCTCTGGAACCAGTATTCCGTGCAGTCCATGCAGGCGCTCTTCACCTCGCTCGGCGTTGACCTGGAGTCTGTGCGGGAGTTTCTTCAAAAGCATGAAATTCCGGCGGAAGAGGTGATCACCTATCCCTGGCAGGATGAAAGAGTACAGGCGCTCTTTGCGGATCAGGCCTTTTTAGAGTGCATGGAAGCGGAGCGGGACGAAAAGCGTGCGCTTCTGCTTTCCTACTGCGCGGAGCGGGATTTATGCGGCGCGGAAGAGGAAATTGCGATTGTGGACATAGGCTGGAGAGGCACCATTCAAGATAACCTCTGCCACCTCTTCCCGAAAACCAAGATGCTCGGCTTCTATATCGGCTTGATTCCTTTCCTGAACGAGCAGCCCGAGAACGCGGAAAAGCGCGGTTACATTGACGCCTTCCGCTCGGCACGGGCACTCATGACGGTTTCCACGCCCTTTGAGATGATATGCAATTCGCCGAACGGCAGCACCGTCGGCTATAGCGCGAAGGATGGGAAAATCGTGGCACTTCGAAACTGCGAGCAGGAGGAGGATGCCATCTTCTTCTCCTACACGAAGGCACTGCAAAAACACATTGTCGAAACCTGCGCGGCGCTGTGTATTTACTGCGAGAATCAGCTTGTGACCGAGTTTGAGCTCCGCCCGCTCGCCTGGGAGTCTTTGAAGCGCTTCATCTACGAGCCGAGGCGGGAGACCGTGAATGCCTACTTTGCGCTGCGCCACAACGAGGAGTTCGGCGTTGGCAGTTATGTGGACCGGAGCACACGCTTCCGCCCGGTCTTAATGGCGCTTGCGTTGGTCAGTAAAAAGAAGCGGCAGGAATTCAAGGACTTTCTCCGCGACACAACCTGGCCGCAGGGCTATCTCACCAAGTACCGGCTGTATCCGCTGATCGGCATGTACAACCGCATTCTGGAACAATATTACTGAGGGAGAGCTATGAAGAAAAAGATAGCAATGGTGTTCTTGCTGGCGACGCTCGCGGCGACGCCTGCATACGCAGCGGGAGTACAGGATTTCGGCACGGCGGGCAATGTGAGCGTGCAGCAGCAGCCGGATGACAACGGCGGGAGCGATGACTGGATTGTCGTGAGCCCCGGTGAGAGCGGAAGAGGCGTCAAGATTGTCGATGAGAACGGCAAGGCTGTGGTCACTGTGGACCGCTACGGCGGTGTCTATGTGGACGGCAAGCTCTATGTGAACGGGAAAGAATACAAGGAAGATGACAGCATGAAGGCGGCGTTTACGCCGATTAACGGTTTTCTGTATGCGGCGGTATTGCTCTCTCTGCTTCTCAATGTCTTACAGCTTGTGAGACGGAGATAAGGGGCGTATAGCGTTTCAGGAAGCGTAGGGCGATAGAGTCGAGCGATGAGGCTGTCTGAACGCTGGAATCAATGCGAATGTGGGTGAAAGAAGGACAATGAGATGAAAAAAGTTCTGGTGACAGGTGCAGACGGTTTTATCGGGAGAAATCTAATCAAAGGATTGCTGAAGCAGGGCGTTGAGGTTCATGCGATTGTTTATCCCGGCCACAACATCTACCGCGGAGAAGAGGATCCCAAGCTGCATGTATACAGCCTTGATCTCAATCAGATTTTGAACCACATCGCGGATTTTCCGGAAGACATCGATGTGATGTACCACTTTGCCTGGAACGGCGTGAAGCCGGAAGTCCGGAATGAGCTGGACATTCAAATCGGCAATGTTAATATGTCCTTGGATTGCATGAAGCTCGCGATTGCAATCGGCATACGGAAGATTATCTTCCCCGGCTCCACGAACGAATATCTGTACTATGGAAAGCCGCTCAACAAGGATGCTGTGCCTTCGCCGAACAATGCTTACGGCGCCGCAAAGATAGCGCTCCGCTATCTCTGCAGCGACTTTGCATCCAGAAACGACATTGACTTTATCTATACGATTATTGCCGGTATCTATGCGGCGGATCGCCGGGATAACAATGTTATTTTCTACACGATCGATAAGCTCCTGCACCGCGAAAAGCCCTCGCTCACCAAGCTCGAGCAGCTTTGGGATTATGTTTACATCGATGACGTGGTCTCTGCGCTGATTGCGGTCGGTGAGAGAGGCAAGGACGGCGCGGTTTATGCAATCGGTCACGGGGACAATTGGCCGCTCCGAAATTACATTCGCATCATTCACCAGAAGATAGATCCGTCTTTGCCGCTCGGCATAGGCGAGATTCCGTACAACAGCGACAAGCTGCCTTGCTCCTGCATTGACTTGACGGATATCAAGCGGGATACGGGCTTTGAACCGAAAATCGACTTTGAAACAGGAATCAGCAGAGTGATAGACCGCGTGCGCGGAGATTTGGGGAGAGACTGATGAAATACTATATTGTAGGCAGCGGCATTGTAGGCGCTGTGCTGGCGGCGGAACTCGCAAACAAAGGGCATGAGGTTCAGGTGTTGGAGCGCCGTTCTCATGCGGGCGGAAATGTCTATGATTATGACGACGCGCACGGCATCCACGTGCACCACTACGGACCGCACATCTTCCACACCAATGACGATGAGGTCTATCGCTATGTAAGCAATCACTGTGAACTCAAGGACTTTAACTTGGTCTGCGGCTCCGTGATGGACGGCAAGTGCGTGCCCACCTCCTTTGACTTTAGCTCCGTTGATACCTTCTTTCCGGAGGAGGCAGAGGAAATCAAGGCGCATATCAAGGCAGAGTTCGGCGACCGCGCCTCGGCCACGGTGCTCGAGATGCTGGAGAGTCAGGACAGCTATGTGAGACGCTTTGCGGACTTCCTCTATGAGAAGGACTATAAGCCTTACACCGCAAAGCAGTGGGGCATAGATCCCGAGAAGGTGGATCGCCAGATCTTTAAGCGAGTACCTATTCTCTTCTCCTACGGTAGCAAGTATTTCAGTGACAAGTACCAGGCAATGCCGGTCAAGGGCTACATGGAGTTTATCGAAAATCTCTTGAAGACCCCGGGCATTGAACTTCGCCTGAACGAGGAGGCGCTGGATCGCTTCTCGATTCGTGACAATCAGGTCATGGACGGCGACAAGCCGCTGGATGGTGTCTTGATTTTCACGGGCGCGCTGGATGAGCTTTTCGGTTGCAAGCACGGCAAGTTGCCCTACCGTTCGCTGCGCTTTGAGTGGAAGCATGAGGACATTGACAGCTTCCAGGATATGCCGGTGGTCGCTTATCCGCAGGCTGAGGGCTTTACGCGCATCACAGAATATAAGAAGCTACCGGTGCAGGAGGTCAGAGGAACCACCTATGCCGTAGAGTATCCGCTACCTTACAAGCAGGGTGAGGCGATGGAGCCCTACTACCCGGTTTTGACCGAAGAGAGCCAGGAGCTGTTTCAGAAGTACTATGACGAGGCAAAGCAGGTCAAGGGGCTTGCGTTTGCGGGGCGCCTTGCGGAGTTTAAGTACTACAACATGGATCAGGCCATCCGGCGTGCGCTGGATTTGGCGCGTGAACTGCAGTGAGGGGAGAGTATGGGAGATACATTATATATTGTGATGCCGGCCTACAATGAAGAGGCAAATATCCGAGAGGTTGTGGCGGAATGGTATCCGATTCTGGAAAACGGGAGTGAGGATTCCAGAATGGTCATTTCGGACGGCGGTTCTAAGGATAAGACTTTGGAAGTGCTCTATGAATTGCAGAAGCAGTATGAGAAGCTGGTGGTGATTCCGAAGCCCGGAACAGATCACGGCACAAAGGTCATTTTATTATATCGCTATGCGATTGAGAACGGTGCGGATTGGATTTTCCAGACCGACTCGGACGGTCAGACGGTTCCGGCGGAATTTGCGGCCTTCTGGAAGTTGCGTGAAAAATATGATGTCATTATGGGCGACCGCAAGAAGCGCGGAGACGGTATGGGGCGCAAGGTCGTTGAGAACGTACTGCGCGTCTATCTGAAAATCTTCTTCGGTACCTTTGTGCCGGATGCCAATGCACCGTTCCGTCTCATGAAGAGTTCTGTGGTTGCCAAGTATCTGGATCTTATGCCAGCAGACTTTAACCTGCCGAACGCGATACTCGCAGCTTGCTTCTCCAAGTATCACGAGAAAGTGTGCTACCGCACCGTGACCTTCCAGCCGCGTCAGGGTGGAAAGAACTATATGAACGTACGGCGCATTTTCCAGATTGGAATGCAGTCAATTCGTAACTTTGCGGAGATTCGAAAGCGCATGAAATCTTTTGACAGTAAGCGCGCATAACGAGAGGAGGGAACAATGAAGGTCGTCATACTTGCGGGTGGATTTGGAACGAGAATTTCCGAGGAGAGCTATTTGAAGCCGAAGCCGATGATTGAGATTGGCGGACAGCCCATCCTCTGGCATATCATGAAGTACTACTCGAGCTTTGGTTACAAGGAATTCATTATCCTGGGCGGATACAAGCAGTACGTGATTAAGGAGTATTTTGCGGATTACTTCCTCCACAATTCAGATGTTACCTTTGACCTCGCAACCAACGAGATGCAGGTGCACGACAAGAAGGGTGAGAACTGGAAGGTAACCATTCTGGATACCGGTCTCAATACCATGACCGGCGGCAGAGTGCTGCGCGCAAAGCAGTATCTGGAGAATGAGCGTTTCCTGCTCACCTACGGAGACGGCGTGGCGGATGTGGACCTCAATGCACTTCTCGCTTTTCACGAGCAGCACGGCGGGATAGCAACTATGACGACCGTAAGCCTTGCGCAGCAGAAGGGCGTTCTTGAGAAGGACGACAAGGGGCAGATTCTTGCCTTCCGCGAGAAGAACGACGAGGACGCTGCCATCATCAACGGCGGCTTCATGGTATTGGAGCCGAAGGTATTCGACTACCTCGAGGGCGATGCGACCGTGCTTGAGCAGGAGCCCATGCGTAAGCTCGCGGCGGAGGGGCAGCTCTTCGGTTACGCACACGACGGTTTCTGGCAGTGCATGGATACGCAGCGGGAAAAGGAAAAGCTTGAGACACTTTGGGACGAGGATCAGGCTCCCTGGAAGCGGTGGTAAAGATGAAATACACAGAGGATATGAAGCAGTTTTACGCGGGTAAGCGCGTATTTTTGACCGGTCACACCGGATTTAAAGGAAGCTGGCTCTCGGTCATGCTCCGCCTGCTCGGCGCGGAAGTATACGGCTATGCGCTGAAGCCGGAGAGCGAACCGGATTTGTTCTCGCTTCTTGGGTTACAGGACAGGATGCACTCTACGATCGCGGATATCCGTGACTTTGCTCGCCTCAAAGAGGCGGTTCGGGAGGCAAAGCCGGACTGCGTGCTGCACCTTGCGGCGCAGCCGCTGGTCAGAGAGTCCTACCGCTATCCGCGCGAGACCTATGAAACCAATGTGATGGGCACCGTGAACCTTCTCGAGGCCGTGCGGGAACTCGGCGACGTGGAGAGCTTCCTCAACGTGACAACCGATAAGGTCTATGAGAACCCAGAAGAGGCAAATCACGGCTTCACCGAGGATGAGAAGCTGGACGGTTACGATCCCTACTCGAACTCGAAGAGCTGCTCGGAGCTGGTGACTCACTCCTACCAAAAGTCCTTTTTCTCGGAGACCGGGGCAATGCGCATTTCCACCGCGCGTGCGGGCAATGTGATCGGCGGCGGCGATTTCGCGAAGGACAGAATTATCCCGGATTGCGTGCGCGCAACGGTGCAGGGCAAGGCAGTAGAGCTTCGGAACCCCTATTCGACCCGCCCCTACCAGCATGTGCTGGAGCCGCTCTACGCGTATCTCATGATTGTGATGCAGCAGGCAAAGGATGCAAAGTATGCGGGCTATTACAATGTGGGACCGGATGACTGTGACTGCGTGAGCACCGGTGAGCTCGCAGACCTCTTTGTGAAACATTGGGGCGAACCGGCTGCCTGGAAAAATGTGGCCGAGGCCAACGCGCCGCACGAGGCGGGTTTCCTGAAGCTTGACTGCGCAAAGTTAAAGAAGAGCTTTGGCTGGGCACCCATATGGCATGTGGACCAGGCGGTCGGCGAGACCGTGCGCTGGTATCAGGCCTGGGCTGAGGGCAAGGATTTGAATGCGGTGACGGAAGAGCAGATTCGAAATTTTCTCTCCGTAAAGTAAAAAGCAGAGAGATGGCGGCATGCCATCTCTCTTAGTCGTGAGGGGGCTTACAACAAAGAGCATGAAACAACAGACGAAACAAAAGAAGGCGGGCTTATGGCAGCGCCTCGCATTATTGTTACTCTTGGAGCTGGTCTTTTTCTATCTGATTCAGCTCATTGTGCCGAGCTGCAATGTGCTGGTGGAGAAAGTCGATAATCGCTATTTCGGCTATGTCAACGACAAAGAAGGATATCGAACGATATCCTTTTCGGAAGACGGTGTCGGACAGGTGCAGAGTGAGCTCTATCACATTAATGAGACTGTGAAAATCGATATTCCAGCGGAAAGGGCAGAGGCAAGTGTGCCGGTGACCTTCCTGAACCTGGAGCGCTTACATCCCAATACTTATCGTGGCATGTACGATGTGGTTCTGCACAACGCACTGCCGTTGCAGGCGGCGCTGTTTGTAGTCTTCAACCTGTGCCTTGCGACTTTGGTTTGGTTTGCGAAAAAGAAGAAATTCTCGCTCGCTGCGTTTGCTTCCTGTTTTCACTATCGCAGCGAAAAGCAGGTGAAGTGGGGGAGAAAGCAGTGGTTGCTGCTCGGCCTCATTTTGCTCGCAAGCTTTGCCATCGCGCCGGGCGTTGATCTGCCGAGCATCACGCGCATGAGTTCTCAGTTTGTGTCGGGGGGAGATATCTATCAGATTCAGAATTTGAGAGAGGTGGAAGTCCATTTCATCGAATTCAATTCCTACCCCTACAATCCGATTATGCTGCTGTTTTATGCGATTCCGAACATTCTGAGCTTTGGATTTGCGCCGTTTTACCTCCAGACCTATGTGCTCTGGCTTCCGGCTCTGATTTTCAAGATTTGCAATGCACTGCTGCTGCGGGAGACAGTGCTTTCTCTGGAAGGCTATATGTTAGATGCCGGTCTGATGCAAAAGGAGCAAAAGAGAAAGCGTTTCTGGTTTGTCTTTTTGACCCCACTCGTCTTTTATGTGGCGATTTCCTACATTCAGCTGGATGCCCTGCCGATGTATCTGATGACGGAAGGGCTCTTGCAGTTGTTGCGGACGGATGAAAAGGAGATCAATCGTGCGGTGGGGGCCGCGCTGATGGCAATGAGTTGTTTTTGTAAACTACAGAACCTTCTCCTGGTACCGGTATGCCTCTTGGTGTTCTTCGTGTTGATTTGGCGGAAACAGCAGGAATTTATCAATGCTTGCGTCTACCTGGTTACGCTGGTGCTTTGCATTTCCAATGTCTACTTGTGGAATCCGATGATCGGTATGTTCCTGTCCCAAAATCCGCAGAGTAAGCGGATTTGGTTCACGGCTTTTCCCTATGTACAGGATGCAGTGTTCCTCTATGTAACCTTCTTCTTTGTCATCTTGTTTCTCGGCCTGGTGGCAATGCAGTTTCGCTCCGATTTGAGCAAGAGTCAATTATTATTCGGCGCGCTGCTCGCAAACGGTGCATTGGTGTTGCTTTTCAGTGCGACCATACTGGACACACTCTCTACCTACATCCTTGCCTTTCCCGCGCTTGTGTACATTCTGTATCGTGAGAAGAATGATTTGAAAGCCTTTTTCATCTGGGGGCTCTCTGCGCTCATCTTGGCGGAATGGGTGTTCAGCAGCGTGGGCGATATCACCGGAGCGTTACATTACTTCGGGCGGAGCGGCTTGTTCGCGCAGCTGGAGCAGGAACTTTCGGGGACAGCGGAGGGCTTAAAGTTGATTTCGACAATGTTCACCCTCACGAAGGCGGGGCTCGTGCTGTTTGTGATACTGTTCTACGGAGAACTCAAAAAGCTGTTTGCGGAATCGATAACAGAGCTTTCGAAGTAGTGAAAATACAATAGCATCTGCTTATATCGAAAAGAGAATCAAGAAAAGATTATAAAAAGGCAGCGGTGATTGCTTTGATAGAGCGGCCGCTGCCATTTCATGTAATTGCGGTCGATGATCCGATGCGGAGTACTTGCGTGCTTCCGCTCTGTCGTGATAGACTCGCAGTACTTAAACGAGTGCATGCCTGTTTTCAAGCACAGCTTGATTGAAACCGGAGAAGCAAAGAGCCGGGATAAAATAGAAAATGAGAAAAGAGACAGCGATGTTGCTAGATAAAAACGCAAAACGGATGGGGAATCGGAAAGCAGTATTGAATCCGGATCATGCGCTGGTATTCATGGCACTATGTTCTGTGGTGCTTCCTATCATCTGTTTTTTGTGGGGATGGACAAAACCCGTCATTGCATTGGGAGGAACCGTTTGTTTGCTGTTCCTTTTTGCTAGAGTATACCAATCATTGAAGGCAGAATTTACAGTATCTGTTACCGAAGATATAAAGTTCTGGTGGACTGCGCTTGCTTTTATTGGCATATGGTGCCTATTCTCCGGAATCGGAGGATTTTCATACCAAGCTCGAGATTTCTTGGCGAGAAACCCGATGTTTCGTGACTTGAGCAGTCAGAGTTGGCCGCTGAGATATGAGTTGGCAGAACAGCCGGAATTAATCAGGAATTTGTTTCCGGGAGCGACAACCTGCGATTTGGTATATTATTACACCTGGTGGCTTCCGGTGGCTGGGCTGGTAAAGGTCTTTCGTTTCAGCCATGAGGTGGCGGATGCATTGCTTTTGGCGTACACAATTCTGTATGTGTTTTTGATTTTTTATTGCTTGAGTAATATCATAAAGAAGAAGTCGTATGTTATGTTATCTGCGCTCATTCTTTTCGGAGGATTTGATTTTTGGATTTCCGTATTGGAGGGCATTCCTTCCTTGATGACGAAGGACTTTCCGCCGCCGATGATTCCTGTCGATATTGAATGGTGGGCAAATAGATTTTCTTATAGCTCGAACACGGCGCAACTCCTGAACGTGTTCAACTCATCCCTTCCCATATGGATGCTGGTTTGCTTACTGATGATGTTGCCCGGAAATCGCAGCCGCGCGGCTTTGGGATCCCTTGCATTTGCCTACAGCCCTTTTGGCACGGTTGCAATGGTGTTCATTGTTCTTATAGATTTTATCGGGAAAAATGATAAGAAATGGGGAGAGAAAATCAAGGAGATCTTTACTCCGGAGAATCTGATCATTCCACTGATGATGCTTGTTGTTTTCGGGGCATTCTATCTTCGAGTCAATCTTGATAAGACATCAACGGATGGATGGATTTTTAAGGTGTATCCCGAAAAGAGAACATTTACGCTGTTTATTATTTTTGTGCTGGTCGAAGTTTGGATATACTTTATCGCAATCGGAAAGAGAGCGCGAGAGTTCAGATTTTATTGGGTCACATTAATCGGACTGAGTCTGATTCCTCTCTGGAAGGTCGGGGCAGCCAATGACTGGTCTCTCAAAGTATCGGTGCCTCTGTTGTTTTTGCTAATGATTATGATGGTTGATAGCTATTATCGAGAAACACAAAAGAAGCAGCGCTATGTGATTCTGGCTGTTTTAATCATGGGATTCTTGACATCCGCGATGGAACTCAAGAGAAATATCCATGGAACGCTTAACATGCAGGAGGCAGAGTATATTCACTCTGAATACAGTACATTTCAATATTTGGGAAGTGATGATGAGATGATGGATATCTTTTTTGGAGGGCAATACCTTGTTCCGGAGAGCGAAGGGTTCTGGTCGAGATACATCAGTGCTGTAAACTGAATGACGATAAAAACACCAGCAGACGACAAACGGAGCGATACACAAGAGAGTTATTTCATGTAACACAAGTTTGAATCGAATTCTATTGTTATGAGGGGGATGTAAATGACTTCTAAGCGCGAGGATGTTTTTGACCGCATAATGGGCTTACCGGGGTTGCGTATTTTAAAGCCCTGGTACAGCAAACACAAGGAGGTGCTTCTTTACCTCTTTTTCGGTGGTCTGGCAGTCTTCTTAAACCTTGGCCTCTATATTCTCTTCACCAAGAACTTCGGCTGGGGTGATCTATTCGCCAATGTGGTAGACTGGGTCATCTGTGTTTTATTCCAGTTCATCACGAATAAAACCTGGGTTTTTGCCGCAGAGACAGATTCGACCAAGGGCTTGCTTACGCAGCTCACGGGTTTCTTCGGCGGAAGATTGCTGACTCTGCTTCTTGAGGAGTTGATCCTCGGCATTTTCATTGTGATCCTACACTGGAATCGTATCGCTGTGAAGCTTGCGGCACAGATATTTGTCATTGTATCGAACTATATCATCAGCAAGTTCTTTGTGTTTAAGAAGAAGGACTGAACTTCATCGCCGTACGGAGTATTTCCTGTACGGCGTTTTTTATTCTGTGAAGCAAGCGGGAGAAACGCTTGCCTTGTCAAAAATTATGTGATTTGATATAACAGGATTACTGTTATTAAGTATAGAGACAGTTTCTATTGTTTTGCTTTGACTAGTGAGTATCTTATATCACGTGTCGGAAGAAAAAGGGAAATTATGGAGAGAGAAGTGTTGAAAAGGAGCTCACAGATTGACATCTTAAAAGTCATAGCAATTTTTATTATTATCGGGATTCATGTTCCGCTCTTTGATCAGTTTTTTGTGGGAGACGGAAACGGAAGTGTATTCCAGTATGCGCTATCGTGTATGCAAGTTGGAGTTCCGATTTTTGTCTTTGTAAACGGATATTTGACAATCGGAAAAACACCTGATGTGAAGAAGCAGTTCAAGAAGATTGCGAAAACCTATTTGGTTTTTATGTGTTGGTGTATCATTCATCTTGCAATTATTTCTCGCGGGATGAAGGGCTTGAGTTTTACTGAGATTTTGGAAAATTTAACCACCGTATATATCGGACATCCCTACCTTAACATCCTGTGGTTTATGGTTAATTTGCTGCAGTTGTATTTTTTTATTCCGGTTTTACAGAGTACCTTCCTTTACAGCAAAAAGGTATTTTATTCATTCTTTGCGTGCGTGAGCGTATTTGTATTCCTTTCTCCGACCATGTCGGTACTCAAGAATCTGGTGGGTGAAATACCTCTGTTAAAGGGTATTTGGATGCATCTTTTGCAGTTCAACTTTTTAGGGAATGGCGTCTTTGTATTCTACGCCATGTATGGCGCAATTGTCCGGGATCTGAAGGACCGTTTGAAACCGAGGGGGTGGATTCCGCTTGGTATTGTTGCCTCGCTTGTGTGTATTTTATACGGCGTGTTCGTGAGTCGAACACAAGGGGTCACGTTTAACACAGGGTTTGTATACGATAGTCCGTTTGCGCCCTTCATGGTAATGCTATTTTATATGCTGGCCGGACTTATCAATCAAATGATAAAAAGCGAGAGAGTAGTAAGCGCTGTTCAAATGATAGGAGCAAATACACTTGGAATTTATTTCTGCCATCTGCTCATCATTTTTGAACTCTATACGTTGGCCGGTTTCAGCGGAGAAAACATGAATTTGGCAGTGCGCTTTCTTTTTTCTGTGTTTATCTTGTTTGCAAGCATGGCGGTAGTGAAGATTCTAAAGAAGATACCGGTATTGAGAGAACTTGTTTAATTGTTCTTGAAGAAGAGACCTCGGTTTCTCATCGAACGGGTCTGGTCGCCGCCGTATGGAAGCCATCTGTACGGCAGCTTTTTACAAAAGGCAGCTTATAAACTTTTGGTGAGCGGAAGCAGGGGAGTATGAGAGAAAAAACGGGAAAGCGCAGCTGGCTTGCGTATATCATTGCTGTGCTCTTGAGTCTGTATCTGGCTGCCTTTTTTTCGCGGCTCTATGTTCCCGACAGGCAACTTTTTCTGGACACGGACAGCCTGAAAGAGCAGAAGGTTATGGCCTTTGTCTATGACGAAGCGCCGGTCGAACTGTTGCCTGCGGGAGAGGGGACGTATGCGGGCGTTATCAGGAGCAGGGGAAGTGAGTTGCAAGTCAGCGTGCGGCTGCGCGACGCTGTGCCACAGAGCTGCGAGGTAGCAGGCAAAGAAAAGGAATTCATCCCGGTGAGTCGCTACATCACTTCGAATGACTATCTGGGAACTTACTACGTGCAGCTTGAACAGCGGACAACACAGCGTTTCCACTTGGGTGCCATCCTCTTTGCAGGCATACTGGCGCTCTTTGCGTTGGCGCTGCGGGAGAACCGAAGAGAGGGTAGATTTTGGTCTCGCCTCATGTATTCCGATGCCGTTGTTCGGGCAATCGGGAAAAAGCCCATTTTGCTTTCCTTCGCGGTGACCGCCATCAGCCTCTTTATTTTCTATGGCTGTGACTTAAAGCCGCTTGCGGAGAGCATCATACTTTGGCAGAAGGGTGTAGACCTCTTTCAGCTCTTTGCCTGTATCAACCCCTATAAGTCCGTAGAGCTCTATTCCTGGCAGTACGAGGGCATGATGCTCGCAGGCTACGGCCTGCCGTCTTACCTGCTCTACCCGACACTCGGGGGCTTTCAGCCGGGCGAGTATCACTGGTTACAGTCGTTCCTCTACAAAATGCTCAACATGCTTTTGATGAACGGCACGGTGCTCTCGCTGATGAGCTTCCTCCTAGAGCGTGGATTACTCAAAGAAGAGCGGGCGAGGGAAGTCTACTATTTCTCTGTTTTTAATCCGCTCTGCTTCTGGATTGCTATCATCTTCATTCAGTTTGATATCTTGCCGGTCTACTGCACCCTGCTTGGCCTCTTATTGCTCTCCGATGTGCAAAAGAACAAGTGGAGCGCCGCGCTCTTTCTCGGCTTCGGCGTGGCCTGCAAGCTGACCTACCTCATGTTGCTGCCGAGCATGGCCTTTCTCATGCTGACGCTATTTGTGCGGGACAAGAAAGCGAGAAAGGACTGGCTCCTGTTTGGTTTTGGCTTTGGGCTTTTGCTCTTTGTCTTCCTGTTGTTGCCGCGCATCTTGCATACACCGCTACACCTTGCCTACCGTGATTTGCCGCAGACCAAGCGTCTCTGGAGACTCGCCTTCCCCCTGGTCAGCACGGAGATCAGAACCTATGCGGCGATTGTGGGGCTGGTAATCGCCTTCCTCTGGAGCGTGCTTCACTGGGACACCAAGGCGGCTATGCCGATCCAGATTTTGAGAACGGTACTCATGCTTGCGGTCATTATGTTTACCTTCTCAACGCTTACCTTATCCACGCCCTCCTTTTATCTGGTCTCGCTCCCGGCCTTTGTGCTCTTGGTGCGGCAGAGCCGGAATCGCTATGAGTGCGTGTTGAAATCGCTCTTGTCTCTCCTGGTGGTCACGCAGTTTTTGCTGCGCCCGGAGGGGGATATCACGGCGACCCTCTGGTTCTTCGGGAAAACACCTGTCTTTACCCGCGTCTTGCAGGCGGTCGAGGCGAGCGGAAAGGCGCTGTGGTGGAAGTCCTTTCTCTATAGCATTTCCTATGCGGCAATGCTGGTTTATCTGAAGCTCTTCTGGGATTTGGTCCGCAAGCCAGCGGAGAGCTGGCGGGGGGAATGAGACAAAAAGGAACAGACAAGGCATAGCCTGTCTGTTCCTTTTTGTTTGAGAGGGATTATCAATTATCGTAGTGTCCTCGGCATGAAAGAATAATCAGATTTTGCTCACTGTCGCCGATATAAACCAAGCGGTTTCCGACATCAATGCGACGGCTGTAGGCTTTTATACGCGAGCAAAGCAGCTTCTGTAAAAGTAACCTTCATTTCTCCATTTCCAGTAGCTCATCCATGGTTTTGACGACTACTTTTCCCTCCTTGAACTGCTGTATGGAACGCTCAAGTTTGGCAAGGTACTCTGCATTGCGACGTAGTTTCTCAAGTTCTCGATACGCTGCCTCACTGATCACAATAAGATTCTGATTGTGGGGGCGGGAATTCATGAGATTCTCCTTTCTTACGTGAAGGGGCACACATTTTGACGCATATTTCGAAGAAGGACAGTGTGCTTATGAGCTTTGCCCGGTCTTCTTTGCTTCCCGGATGGCGAGCAGCCGTTCAAACTGGATTTTTAGGAGCGTTCCCACGGGAACGGCGAGCAGCATGCCGAGGATGCCGCCCACGGCACCGCCGACCAAGAGGGAGGCAATGACAAGCAGGGGGTGTATGTCTATGCTGGAGCTTAAGAGGCGGGGGTTAATCACGTTGCCGTCCAGCGTCTGAATTACAAAGAGCGCGATAAATGCCGAGACGAGCCTTGCATAGTCGCCGTAGAGAATGCAGACCAGGGCGGCGCTGCCGTAGGCGACAAAGGGCCCCACATAGGGAATCAGGTTGCCGAGGCCTGTCAGGATGCCGATGATGAGCCCGTAGCGCACGCCGATGATGCTGAGCGACACACTGACCAGGACAGCCATGATGAGCGCATCGATCACCTGGCCGCGGATATAGCCCGCGAAGGCGCGGTCCGCATCCGAAAAGAAGACGGAGAGCGCCCGGTTGAGGCGCTGCCCGAGGAGAACCTTGGAGACCCGCTTCCAGTAATTCAGAATGTTCTCGCCGTCCAGCAGAAAGTAGACGCAGAAGATGAGCGAGAAGAGGAGGTTCGAAAAGAAGCTGCCCATGTTGTTGACGCTCGACAGCATGGAGCCGAGAAAACGTTCCGCAAAACTCATGAGGTTCGAGACCGCGCTCTGCAGGTAGGCGGTAAAGTCATTTCCGCCGACCGGGAGTGTGGCAAGCTTATTCAGGACATCCTGATAGAAGTTTGAGATTGCAAGGCTAAGCTCCTTGGTCATGCGCCAGAGGTCGCTTAAATTTGCAAGCTGTATACTGCTGCTGAGCGCCGAAATGAGGAGCGAGAGCAACAGGGTGAGAGCCAGCAGCACCAAAAGAA
>ERZ773214.228-NODE-228-length-39207-cov-4.151078_pt1 | contig 39207 bp, 41 predicted proteins | sample MGYA00511238_ERZ773214 | MGnify/ENA primary metagenome ERZ773214 (study PRJEB29015, sample SAMEA2738157) | human oral metagenome | biome: human oral; feature: human-associated habitat; material: saliva | place: China | collected 2259 ... | reverse complement strand
AAGCGCCACAACTGAGGCCACCGCCTCGACCGAGTCGTCTGCCGCTACGACCGAAGCGACTGCTACAACTGAGACGACCGCTGCTGCCTCAACAGATGATGATAGTGACGCAGAGGCAGTTGGATCTTATATGGGCGCCGATGGCATAATGCGTGAAATCCACATTTCAGTATCAACAGATGGCGGCACTTATAACGGAAAAGACTATATTCCACCAACTATTTCAGATGATTTTAAGAACACTCTTGCCCCTATTTATTCTGCTGTTTCTTCTCTAAATAAGCTTTTGGGCTCGTTTGTTCCTCCTACTGTTGGTGGCGTTGATGCGTATTGTAATAATTCTTTTTCTCCTACGCATCATGATTCTGCATCTCATATTTATTTATTAAAGTCTAAGGTTTTTGGTTCTGATTTTAATCCTGACATTTGCTCTTTTGAGCGCTCTATTGGTGGTTATAAGAATATGCAGAAGATTCGTTATTTTACTTCAGCGTTTCTATTTGCAATTACACTATATTTGTTGTACATGTTTTTAAAAAAGATTTTTGAGGAGCGATTTTAAATGTTAACGTTTTTAATTGTTTCTACAATAAAACTGGTTATTCATTCTTTTGTTTTAATTCTTGTGCCGGTTCATCTGTTAGTGGTTTCTCTTCCTTCTGTTGATACTACTGCTGCTGTTGACGCTATTTCTCGCATAACATTGGTTTTTGTTTGGTTGTTTGGTTATCCTGCTTATTATTTCTTTATTTCTACTGTTCTTATGGTTTTTGTCTTCTTCCCTGTTTATAAGTTTACATTTTATTTATTCCGTTTATTTATTTTTCTTAAGGGTATAGTGAGGTAATATGTCTTATATTTCATCCATCAAAAAGGAATTTAGGCCGCGTCTTTCTGCTTTTTTAGCTGATCGTCGTGCTGCCAAGGATCCCGATTTTTTCCCGTATTTTGGTACACAGATCTATTGTGGCCGCCAGGGTTCTGGTAAGACTATTTCCGCCGTACGGGCAGCTCTTCGCTTAAAGGCAAAGTATCCGAAAGCCATTTTGGTTACGAACTTGTCGCTGAGCGGTTACAGGGCTATCAGCGCATCTGGATACCTCCAGATGTGCTACAATACCCAAAACCGCTCAAGGCAAGATGTTCGGGTTTCGCCTGAGTACGCCAACGCAACTGTTACCGATCCGCTAACGGGTTCGGTTGAGCATATTTCTGATATTGATGCTAGAAATAGTCAATTTGATCTTGAGCGTGATTATATTCATTTTTCTGAGGTTCAAGATTTGCATACGGTTCTTACTCAGGTCAATAATGGTTTTTACGGTGTTATTTATCTGATTGATGAGATTCATGCTTATTTTAACTCTCTTGAGTCTAAAGATACTCCTATTACTATTTTTGCGGAGATATCACAACAGCGTAAACAGCGTAAATTGATTCTTGGTACTTCTCAGTTATTTATGCGTGTTTCAAAGGCTTTGCGTGAGCAATGTGATAATATCATCATCTGCAATACTATAGCAGGTTGTTTAACTACATTACGTGCTTACGATGGTATGGAAATTGAACAGGCTCGTGATGGTAGTTTGATTGGCCGCATAAAAAAGACTGGTATATTTTGGCACACTGTTAAGGATCGTGAGGTGTACGATACCTTCCAGAAGATATGGTCATCAGCTCTTCCTATTGAAGAGGCTCCGTACATGTCCCGAAAACATGCCAAAATTAGTAAAAAAATGGATAAAAGAGTAGGTTTTCGCTGATAGCCAAGGGGTAAGGCCGGCGCGTGCGCTGCACGCCGGCCGCCCCGGCTAGGCGTAGCCTAGCCGTACTTGATACCCCAACACTTAACAAGCGCTTAACAGATACAACACATAGTTAGATAGAGGGATAATGTAACCGTGAACCAACCATTAACTGTTATTGAACATATAACGAAAGAGTATCCAACTATGTATAAAGTTACCATCTTTGATCGTCCACTTATAATCCCGAAACCACGTCCAGGCTATAGGCCAAAACGCAGTGCTACTGATCCATCAGAAAAAGCCATTGAAGAGTCATTGCGTCGTACACGTACTGCTATCTTTGATTATGCTTTATCAAATAATTTCTCTCATTTTGTTACTTTTACTTTTAATCCACAAAAGGTCGATCGCTACTCTGTTGAAGAGGCATCAAACATTATGAGATATTGGTTAAATCGTCAAAAGAAGCATTCGCCAGATTTTGCGTATGTAATAGTTCCTGAATTTCATAAAGACAAAGCCATACACTTCCACGCCCTCATCAAAAACTACAACGGACATTTCCATAGGTCTAAAGTGATTCAAAACGGCAAACGCGTCTACAATCTTACAGGGTTTACCGCTGGTTTCACTAATGCCCAAGAATTAGACGACGACCAAGCCAAAGCTGCCGCTTACCTCACGAAGTACATCACAAAGGAAATGATCTTAACTTTTAACAAACGTCGCTATTGGGCGTCCAAAAACCTCAATAAACCACAAAAACACTATGAGTCACTTGAAGAGCTGGGCATCGTGCATTACATCCACGACGACAACCTCACCTACCAATCCGACGAACACCACCTGGCCATTTACCAGTTTACCCCAGATCCAACGCTAGACGCCATTTACAACATCTTCGCGCCACCAAAACCACAAACACCAACCTCAACGCCGCAACAGCTCTACCAACCACCGCGACAGCCGCAGTCGCTGCCGGGCATATTCCAACAAACCAGACTGCTACCGCCTTGAAAAATAAAAAAAAGGAGCTGCCTATGCAGGCAACTCCTCGTCGATATATTGCTTTGCTTCTTTGATCGACTCAAAGTAACTGTACTTCTTTTCATCGTCAAAATTGACCACAGCGAGTCCATTGCTACCGTCTGAGCCATACCAACGATATATCGGTATGCCTCTATGAGCGGTTTTAAGCTTTATCACTCTTGTCATCCTACGACTCCTTTTATCTTATCAATGACGCAGTCTGGGTTACAGGGTTAAAAATCATTTATCAAGATGGAGGTACAGCGAACAATACATCTAAAAATAAAATAGCAATTGTTCCTGACTACACTATCTTGAAAAATTATTTTGCCCTGTATAATGGAAAGATATTGATAAGGAAAGAGAAAAAAAACAAACAAAACAACAAAAAGCCTAAAAAAAACACAAACAACAAACAGAAAAAACGGAGAAAGGTTAGGCGCCGAATGGCGATCAAACAAAAATAAAAAAGGATAAGTATCCTTTTTTATTGTATTCTTTTGTTTTTTTGTTAATTTTTTCTTTAACGTTCGCTATTTGGAATTGTTGGGTACACAGACCCCTCTTCTCTCACATATGGCTTCGTTGCTCTCTTTATCTGTTCGTTGGTGTATTTAGCTTTCATCTCAGGCATTTCCTTGAGCAGTTTTTCGATCCTTTTGACTGAGCCATATATTCCAGCCACGAATAGAGGCATAAGAATGCCGAGTATTGCCAGTATTATGACAATGATTAATCCTGCCGCTCCTAGGCTAGACCCTATATTATTTGCCATATTAAAGCTATTCACGTTTTTTCTCCTTTTTTTCTTTTTTTGTGATATATGGTGTAATTATACAACATAATTTGGAGGGTAGAAAGTGGTTTTTTATGAAAATTTCAAAAGCTTTTTTAATGTATCGTGTTAACGTACTCATTCCGCGTGGATTTGCACAATCTACTTTGGATAATTACGAATATACTTGTCGCTCTTTGGTTCGTTTTTTTGGTGATATTTCTCTGCGTCGTGTTCGTGTTGATGATATTTCTGAATGGCGTGCTTACATTGCTACTAATGTTTGTAGTGATACTGTTGGCATGCGTGCTTCTCATTTGCGGCAAGTTTTGAAGTATTTAAATAAGCATAAATATCGTGTCATGGATTATTCAGATATTATTTTGCCAAAGCGTTTGAAAACAAAAACAAAGTTTTTAACTGAGAGTGAACTTGATGAGTTTATTAATGTTGTTGGTCGTCAGTGTCGTGGTTACTCTTCCGTCAATCGTCTTCGTAATATAGCTATTATTCGTTTATTGGCTACGTCTGGTATTCGTGTTGGTGAATTGTGTGCATTAAATAGAGGCGATATTCGTGATGGATCTTTTGAGGTTATAGGTAAGTCTAAAGATCCGCGCCTTTGTTTTATTAATGCAGATACTCAAGCCGCTATTGATGATTATTTATCTACTCGTTTTGACGATTCGCCTGCTCTGTTTTTAACAAATCAAGGTCCTCGTAGTAGGATAACACCATATTCTGTTCGTCATATATTTTTCTTTGCCTGTTTGAATTCCAAATTTGAAAATGTAACTCCTCATACAATACGTCATAGTTTCGCTACAAAGGCTTTAAATCGTGGCGTTGATATAAGATATGTTAATGAAATGCTCGGTCATCAAAGTCTAAATACAACAAAAAGGTATACTCATTGTGTTAATACAAAATTACAACAACTTCATGCAAAAGCTATGTTATAATGGTAGTAGAGTTGATCTATCGAAGTGATAGAGCGTCGGTTTCCGGTACCGAAGGTTGCAGGTTCGACTCCTGTGCGGGGTACCACGAACGATATTTACGCCTCTGTAGTATATAGGCTACAGAGGTTTTTTGATATCGCAAATTCTACCCGATTTGACGGTCACTCGGGGCCTCGCCTACTGCCGCGCGAATCTGCTCAGCAGTGATGATGGTTGTACTACCTGGCGTGACTGTGCCTGCCAACAGCTGCTTGGCAACAGTATTTTCGACAGCGCGCTGCACAACGCGTCGCATAGGTCGCGCACCAAGACGTGGGTCGTATCCAGCATCAACGAGCAGCTGTTTACCTTCGGGCTCAACGGCAACTTGAATTTTCTGAGGCTCCAGCGTACGGTTGACTCCCGCCAAAATCAAGTCGATGACTTGCAATAGTTCAGCTTTGCCTAGAGGACGGAACAACACGATTTCATCAAATCGGTTCAAGAACTCGGGACGGAACAAATTGGCATTGATTAGTTCGTTGATGAAGGTTTGTTCAAATTGCTCCAGCTGATAGCCACGCTCGATGTATTCACGGATGCGGTCAGCACCAGCATTTGACGTCGCAATGACGATACAGTCGCGAAAACTAACTTCCCGGTTCTTCTCATCACGCAAAATACCTTCATCTAGCAACTGCAGCAGCGTCGTCAGCACTTGCGGATGCGCCTTTTCTATCTCGTCAAGCAACACCACCGAGAACGGCGCTTTTTGCACCTGAGCTGTCAAACTCAGCGGATCATTTGCGCCGTCAGCGATCAAACGAGCAACGTCCTCGGCGCGAACAAATTCGTTTAGGTCCAACCGCACCAAATTGCCCTCACCCCCAAAGTATACTTCTGCCAAGGCCTTTGACAATTCAGTTTTACCAACACCAGTTGGCCCCAAAAATAGGAAAGTGCCGATGGGGCGATCAAGATTTCTCACGCCAGCGCGCGCTCGACGGATGGCGTCGGACACCACCGACACGGCACGTGATTGGTTGATCATGCGCTGGTGAATCAATGATTCAAGGTTTAACAATTTTTCACGTTCATCACCACCAGAGGCCGCAGCGATCTTGATACCCATGGTTTTTTCCGCCGCATCATCAACTGACTGCGCGGTGATGAGACCACCCTTGGAGATGCTGGCGGTTGATTCCAACACCTTCAGCGCTCGCCCTGGCATAGCCAAATCTTGGACGTAGCGATCACCAACTCGATACGCTTCATTGAGCGCCTGCAACATGTACGTCACGCTAAATTGATGTTCAAAGGAAATCAATTGGTCGCGCATAATTTTCATGGTTTCAGCACGATCTGTCGGCTGGACTGCTAGCGTATTTAGCGCATGAGCCAGCTGGGTGTTACGTTGGGAAATCTGCAAAAATCGTTGCTGATCTAGAGACAAAATGATGCGCAAGCGACCGGCTTCCAAAACGGGCAATAGCAAATTGCTCATATCCACCGAACCGACACCCTCTTCAAAAAACAGCTGGGCATTTTCCAAACACAAGATAACATTTTTTGAGGCAAACGCTTCATTGAGCAGTCTCGTTACTAACTGCTCCAACTCACCACGACCGCCAGCTACAGAAATCAGCGCTGACGCATCCAGCAAGAAGACTTGCTGATATAGCAAATTGGACGGCACTTCCTTATGTCCATCGATTAGCATTTCCGCAAATGCCGCGATGAGCGTACTTTTGCCGACACCATCTGGACCAACCAAGGCAACATTTTGGCGACCGCCCGTATTGAAAATTTGCAGCATCTGATCTAGCACATCAGTATGTGCATCCAGACGCGTCATAATCGTACCGCCCGACACTTGCTGACTCAGATTTTGGGCAAATCGGCTGAGCAGCGGCGTGTAACCAAACGACCAATCTCGCGCTATACCACCAGTGCGCAGCGGCTTTTCTTTGAAATCTTCAACCAGTGCCTTTAGCCGCTCATACCAGCGAATTCCCTCCAATACGTCCTGAAAATCCAGCTTCAAACTTGCCAAAATAGCGTCGTGGCTCGGGAACACTTTAACGATGGCTGCTGCTACAACTGCACCCGTTACTTTGGGGCTATTGGTTTCCTGCCAGATGTCAATCGCCGCTTGCCAGATAGCGTCGGTCATCCGTGAATCATCAGACGCAATGTTGCTCAGGAAGTTCGGCGTCAGCCCAAGGCGCACCGCCAAAAATTGGCCAGCCCGAGTTTTTGAAATAGCCATCACTAGCTCTTGTGGTGTTGGGTTTTTGCTCAATTGACCCAGCAAATCTGCAGCCATGACATCATCAAGCGTCGTCGGATGTTTGCTCACTTCAGCGGTTTTGAGATCACCCTGCCACCAAATCGTCAGCATCACAAATGGACCGCTCATACCCACCAACAACCAACCGATTGGCCCGTGATGAATCACTGACCAGCAGCCCAACAAGATCATCGCTAGACTACACAGACCCAGTAGTAAATGCCAAACATCACCAAAACGAACCGAAAATCGCGCCTTTTGCGACCGCTGGCTGTCATAGCGAATTATCGGCTCAATATTCATGATGCTACTCCCATCTGCCAAAAGATGATGCCTATCAGTGGAGCCAGTGGCAGCAGCAGCCAAGCCGCAATGATCAGTACACTCCACAACATTCTAACCAGAAGGCAAATAAGCCCAACTGCTATCAAGATTGTCCGCAAAAATGCGCCAAACACCCTGGAGAATGATCTGTCGAGGAACGCTCGAAATTGCTCCGGCAATCCGCCCTGCACCACGCCGGCAGATATTTGCCGAAATGGATTAAATAAGGTCTTGAGCAGCAAGCCAATTGAGAAAAAATCAGCTGTTTTTAATAGACCGATGTATACTTGTCGTACGTGTTTGTAAAACCCAGTACCATACCACCACTGAAAGATTCCCACCAAAAACATACTATCAGTATATCACGACTCGAGCGGTTGGTGCTATAATATCTCTATATGATTCGACACATAGTGACAACCGCCATCGGTAAAGCTGTCCGTGGCGGCATGAGATTACGCGGCGGTGGCTCGGCCTTGCCAGGTCTGGTGGTAGAAAAAATTGATTCAGGCTTCATCCCCCGCGCGCTGCAAGATTTGCCCTACGGTGTCGTCGTAGTGTCGGGAACCAACGGCAAAACCACGACAACAAAAATCGTCGTTGAGTTATTGGAGGCCACAGGCCTGAAGGTCTTCACCAACCGCACTGGTAGTAATTTTTCTCGTGGCGTGGCGGCAGCACTATTGGGTGCTGTTAACCAGCGAGGAAAATTGGACGCTGACATCGCAGTCCTAGAACTAGACGAAGCCTGGGCTGTTAAATTTGTGCAGAAGGTGCAGCCAAAATATTCTCTCCTGCTCAACGTCATGCGTGACCAGTTAGACCGATTTGGCGAAATAGACACGGCAGCCAGTTTTTTGGAAAAGATTGCGGTAGCCACCACCGAGCGTGTAGTTTTGAACCGTGACGATCCACGGGTCTTTCGCATCCATGAAAAAACCTCAGCGGCAGCAACGTATTTTGGTTTGACGACTGACCTGTTGCGACTGATGCCGACCGATGATTCCCTGAAGACTGGTGATGCTGTAGCCAATGAATCGGTACCTGCAGAAGTGGTACTCACAGCTGTAGAGCAACAGGGCGCTGAGTTCTTGATAGATGGCACACGTCACAGAACTGAGGTCGCGCTTAGTGGCGTATACAACCTGTTGAATGCGGCGGCGGCCTTGGCGCTCGTTCGAACCATCGTGCCAGAAGCGCCAGTTCCTGTATTGTTAGGTGCACTGTCAAAGGTCAAGCCAGCGTTTGGTCGTGGTGAGACCATCACCTATAACGGTACGTCAATTGATTTACTATTAGTAAAAAATCCCAGCGGCTTTCGACTCAGTCTCCTGTCATTTGGCAAGCGACAACGCCAGACTATGATCGCCATCAATGATAATTACGCGGACGGTCGCGACATGAGCTGGCTGTGGGATGTTGATTTTTCTGTACTGGAAAATGTCAGCATCGTTAGCGGTGTCCGAGCCTATGACATGGCACTGCGGCTAAGTTATGACGAAGTGGCCGTTGGTACTGTCGAACAGGATTTGGCAAAGGCGCTGGATGAATTTTTAGCACACGAGCCGACGGAGCCAAAGCAAATTTTCTGTAGCTACACCGCTATGACTACCCTACGGCGATTACTCAGCGAAAAAACAGACGTGGAGGATATCTCATGACAACGATCACCATCATCCAATTATACCCTAAGGACATGAATCTCTACGGTGACTGGGGCAATACCTTGGTGCTCAAAAAAAGGCTAGAGTGGCGAGGCTTTCGTGTCGAAATCATCGACCATAACCCAGGAGACGCAACTGACTTTTCAACTGGAGATATCTTTGTCGGCGGCGGCGGACAAGACGCTGGGCAGCTGGCAATTCAAGACGACTTGTTGTCACGCGGTGAGGAATTGAAAACTCTGGCGAATGACGGCGTTCCCATGTTGCTCATCTGTGGGATGTATCAGTTGTTTGGGCGACAATTTGTTACCAATGACGGCGCTGTCATCCGCGGCATCGGCGTACTGCCCGTGGAAACGACTGCCGGAGAGGAACGACTCATCGGCAACATCACCCTGGAGAGCGAACGATTTGGCACAATCGTTGGCTACGAAAATCACAGCGGCCAGACATTCCTGGACGACACAGTCCAGCCACTGGGCAAGGTGGTACGCGGTGCTGGCAACAATACTACTGATGGCACCGAAGGGGTCCAATTCAATAACGTCATAGCAACCTACCTGCATGGATCGTTATTGCCGAAAAATCCAACGATCGCTGATTTTTTGATAGCCAAGGCTTTGGAACGCCGCGGTATATCTACCGAAGGCCTCAAACCGCTTAAAGTTGATACTCTGGCACAGACGGCGCAACAGGTTGCAGCTGAACGACCTCGATAAGCAACCGCGATATCCACCAAGATTAGTCTTTAGCTATTATACCAATGAAAAATCCACGCCATAATTCCATGACGTGGATTTGATATTACTTCGATGGTCGGGGTGAAAGGACTCGAACCTTCGACCTCACGGTCCCAAACCGCGCGCGCTAGCCAACTGCGCCACACCCCGAAATGAGGTAACTACCTGCAAGGTATTGTAGCACATTGGCGCAGTAAAAGCTAGTCTGTTGTAGCTATAATTGTACAGCTGGCGCTTACGCTTTGGTTGGTGAGATGTCAACGGAGCGTTCAGCCTTATCAACTGGCAACGCGTGTTCATGATCAAAGCTATAGACTAAGATCTTACCAAACGGCATTTCCAAGTCTGCGACCTTGTCGTCTGGGATTTGGTCAAGGTATTTGACCAAGGCGCGGATGGAATTACCATGCGCCACCAATAGCACATTTTCACCGTCCTGCAGTCGTGGCAATATCTCGGTCTCAAAGTACGGCACAACTCGTGCATACACATCTTTCAAGGTTTCGCCGTCTGGTACTGGATAGTCCCAACCGCGACGAATGCCATTGAATGCTTCTTCACCAATCTGATCTTTGACTTCCCACTTGTCACTACCTGTCAATGTACCATAGTCGCGCTCGTTGAGTTCTGCTGCATGAATGGTTGGTAATGTGGTAATTTCTGCGCCTTTAAGCAACGCGTCAAGTGTCTGATGCGTACGTTTCAAAGCAGAAGTATACGCTACGTCAAAAGTCGTGTCTTTCAATAGCTGACCCAGTCGCACCGTGTCTGAGATGCCTTTTTCTGTCAAGCCAACATCTGTCAGTCCGGTCCATTTGCCCTGCAAATTCCACTCGCTTTCGCCGTGGCGGGTGATGAATAGTCGCCCAGACGCGCCCTTGCGCACTGGCACTTCACTACTACTGCTATCACCGCCTGTTGTAGAGAAAACAATCGTTTCCGTATCAGCATTGTCATCATCAGCGATTGCCGTTTCAAAATACCCCGACTGGTCGTGAGCCCACGCTTTTAGTGACCATGGCAGCAGCAATTCACCTTTCAGCACTTCCTGTTTGCTGATAAATCGCCACTCTTCGATCTCTGGATCGTGTGGACTGATGGCCGTGACCTGCGACTCTTTGATGGACGCTGTGAAGATAAATTGGTAGGTGATAAATCCATCACCCATGCGCTGCGCGACACCCATCAATGACACGTCGCTTGGGTTGATGACGATACCAACTTCATCCTTTACTTCTCGCAGTGCCGCCACCAGTGGTGATTCTTCAGTGTCAACCATACCGCCCGGCAGAGCCCAATACGTCTTGTAGTTTGCCTTAACGATCAAAGCTCGGCCCTCAACATCCTCCAACAAGACAGCGGCTCCGGACGGTCGGGCGTCCAAACTTTCAAGCCATTGACGTCGTTCTGCTCTCATAAACCCATCCATTATTTTGCAAACTCCACTGCCCGCGTTTCGCGGATAACATTAACTTTGATAGTACCTGGATATTGCATGGTTGATTCGATCTTAGTGGCAATATCACGAGACAATTTGATAGCACTCAAGTCATCAATCTTTTCTGGCTTGACAATCACCCGCACTTCTCGCCCGGCAGAAATTGCATAGGCCTTGTCGATGCCCTCAAAGCTGGTGGCTACGTTTTCCAAGTCGCGCATGCGTTCAGCAAAGTTCTCCGCTGAGATATTACGTGCGCCCGGCCGTGCTGCTGAAGCAGCGTCTACCACACGGACCACCAATGCCTCTGGCGTTGTCGCTTCAATATCGTCATGGTGCGCTTCGATAGCGTGAGCAATTCGCTCATCCATGCCGTATTTGCGCGCCAATTCTGCCGCAATGTGGTGATGCTTACCTTCAATCTTGTGCGTCACTGCCTTACCAGAGTCGTGCAGCAATGTTGCAATCTTTGATATACGAACGTCAGCACCAATTTCCTCAGCAATCATCCCCGCCATCTGCGCCATCTCAGTAGAATGTTTCAGCACATTCTGGCCATACGAAGTTCGGAATTTCAATTCACCCAACAGCCGCAGCATCTCCTTTGGAATACCAACAACACCCGCTTCACGCATGGCATCTTCACCAGCCTGCTTCACTTCTTTGTCAATCTGTTTTTGCGCCTTGGCAACAACTTCCTCGATGCGCGCTGGATGGATGCGTCCATCTTTCATCAGCATCTCCAAACTCAGACGCGCGACCTGACGACGGACTGGGTCAAAGCTCGACAAAACCACCATACCGGGCGTATCGTCTACTAAAATGTCGACGCCAGTGGCACGCTGCAATGCTTGAATATTGCGACCCTCCTTACCGATGATGCGACCCTTCATCTCGTCATCAGTCAGCTTCACTGCCGTCACGGTACGCTCAGCGGTTACTTCGCTACTCATTCGCTCCATGGCGGTAAGCAAAATAGTCTGGGCCCGCTCTTCAGCATCGTCCATAGCTTCGTGCTGCAATTTTGCAACCAATTTGATGAGGTCGTCACGAATGTCACGCTCAGTCATCTGCATCAATTTTTCGGCTGCATCTTTCTTTTTCAGGCCAGCAATTTTTTCCAATTTTTCCTGCTGACGAGTACGAATCTGCCGAATCTCATTTTTCAAATCATCGATCTCATCTTCGTGCGCCCGCAATTTTTCTGACCGACGGTCCAGCTCTTCAAGCTTGTTATCAAGTGTCTTTTCACGGTCCGCCAGACGATTTTCCGTTTTTTGCCACTCTCGACGACGCTCATTCTCAATCTTCAGCGCCTCATCTTTTGCCTTGAGGACGATGTCACTCGCTTTGGTTTTTGCGTTCGCCAAATCTTTGTCAATTTGCGACTTCGCCTGTGAACGGCGTACTGTTTGATACCCATAGAGCGCGCCCGCGCCTAAACTGGCCCCAACAAGTGCGCCAATGACAATTCCTGCCATACTTCAGTATTCCTTTCCGACCGACTGCCCCTGAGTATTCGCCTCAAGGAAATATATCAACAGCCAATCAACTTCAAACTATCTAATCCGGCGAACCGCATCCTACAAATCGCCGTAATTTAATTATACACGGTTTCTGGAGTTTTGACACGGAAAGCACGCAATGTCTCTAATTACTTGCTTTTTACGAAAAATATAAGGCCAGCAATAACAAACGGCACCCAAATCATAGAGTTAAAGAAGTAATCAAATGGTATGAGTATAAACCACACTATATCGCTGACATATAATGCTAAATAGCTCAGGACAACAGCAGTAATAATCCTCCCAATCAACATTATTGGCAGAATCGCCAATAATGTAAGACCAATCTTGCGATATTTTTTTGCACGTTCAGCCACCTCCTTATCGACCTTACTGCTATTCCGAGATTTATTATATATCCAGACCAGCTTGTCTTTGCATGTCAGTAAATACCATAGATACATTGACCCAACCGCAGATATCCAAGCTGCTATTCCATAAGAATGTTTCATGGTCATCAATACATCATGCGCAATGACACATGATGTATTCATTACTTCACTACGTTCGCATCCATAAACCAGATAGCAAAAACCTAATATTTTGAGGACAATAAATATCAGTAGAGGTAATGCTGTTACATATACTGCGATAATTCTTTGGCGGTACCTATCAACTCGACGATCCTCCTTAATAACCCAAGCGCTCTGAGCTGCAAGATTAATGCCAAATACAAACAGCATAAAGCCAAGCCCCGCCGTGTTACCACGGCTAGTATCGCCATTTGAGTTAACAAGTCCCAATACGAACATGGCGACTGCATACAACATTATCCCTAGACTGCCAATAAAAATAGCTGCCTCTGCTGCGCTATTCGGCTGCGGAGTGCTTGTCTTTACAGTTTTTGCGGTTTTCCTGCGTTTTACGGGTTGTTTTGGTTTTACGGCACGCTCTGTCATGCCGTAAATTATACCATAGCCGTCATTATTTTCGTGGCGCAGTGATGTGAGCGGCAGCACCATACTCTGGCATGACAATTTTCTCGTCTTCACCAGAGCGCAATTTTTCTAACGCTCGTTCCTGCCAGTTCTCACCCGTCGCGCCAACGATTGGCACCTGCAAACCGTCAGCCAGGGTATTGGCCACCGTCAGCCCAATCCTCAACCCAGTAAAGCTTCCCGGCCCTTTCATCACACCAATGCCAGTCAACGCGTGCATGTCGGCATTTTGTTTGGCCAAGCTGTCTCTGAGAAAGCCCAATAGTCCTTTGGCTAAGGTGCGGTCAGCCTGCCACTCATACGACACTGCGTCTTCTTGACTGACAAGTGTCACATAACAAACCGGGGTTGATGTATCAAGTAGCAATAACATTTCATCTCCTCTCAAAAAACGCATCAATAGCACTAAGTAGCCGTTCGGAACGAGCACCATTAGTAGTAACCTCCAACTGTCGCTCTGTTTCAGTCGTGGCGGTAATCGTGATTATCAATCGGTCACTCGGCAGCACTTCATTAACCGCGCCCGCCCATTCAATGACTGTGATGGTTGAGCCATCTTGCATGATCTCAGAAATTTCATCACCCATGATACCGGCTTCACCCAGGCGGTAAAAATCATAGTGACAAAGGCGCAAACCGTCACGCGCATCGTACACGCGCGAAATGGTAAATGTCGGACTTTGAATTGGTTCGGTAATTGCCAACCCTTCCGCCAGACCTTTAGTAAGCGTAGTCTTGCCAGCGCCCACATCGCCGATCAGCTCTATCACTTCGCCACCAGCCAGCGCCTGACCAATCGCCCGCCCCAGTGCTTTCATCTCCGTTTCATCATGTATCTTCACACTTTTAGTATATCATTGTTTTTTCAATTCAACTGGTCTATACTAAAGCATAAGTGATATGAGAATCTCAGATAATACGATTGAGAAAATTCTGAAACAGGGTGGGATCTTAACAGAATCGCAGCTTGCTGATTTAAAGACGACCGCCGAACGTTCCAAACGCACCCTGCAAGAGACCATCATTGAAGACAAGGTGCTAGAAGAACGCGAACTGGCCAAATTGGTTGGTGATTATATCGGGACGCCGTTTGTAGAAATTGAGCCAAAAGATATTCCTGATGAGGTCCTAAAGCGCATCCCAGAGCATATCGCCCGGCAGTACAATGTCGTGCTGTTTGCAGTTGATGAAGATGGTGCACCGATGCTAGCTATGGAAGACCCTGACGATGTGCAGGCTCTCAACTTCATCCAAAAAGAAATCGGCTATAACCTGCGCGTGTTCTTGGCGACGAAAAGTAATATTTTGGATTGTCTGGAAAATTACCGCGGTGATGTGAACGACGAACTTGATGAAGTTATCGCCATCCAGAGAGATGATAGCGACGCCGAAAACGCCAAAGAAGAAGAATTTGCTGAAGATTCACCGATCGCACAGACCGTCAACCTGCTGCTCGAGTACGCCATCAAATCACACGCTTCCGACATCCACATTGAACCGCGCGAAGAATTTGTCCAGGTACGATATCGTATCGATGGTGTGCTCAGAGAGGTGAATAAATTGCCTCACAATGTTTTGGGAGCTCTGGTCAGCCGTATCAAGATTTTGTCAAACTTGAAAATCGACGAACGCCGCGTGCCGCAAGACGGCCGCTTCAAGATCAAAGTTTCTGGTAAGCAATACGCCTTGCGTGTGTCGACGCTGCCGATCGCCGATGGCGAAAAGATCGTCATGCGTGTGTTGGATGAATCAAACCAAGCGATTTCTCTGGACAAATTAGGCTATTGGGGGCTGTCTTTGGCTACCATCAAAAATGCCATGGCGCAGCCAAACGGTATGATTTTGGTGACCGGGCCAACTGGTTCTGGAAAATCAACCTCCCTGTTTAGCGTGCTGTCAGAATTGAACACTCCTGATGTTAATATTTCAACCATTGAAGACCCGGTCGAATATAAAATCCCTGGCGTTAACCAAACTCAGACTAACGCTAAAGCTGGTATGACCTTTGCTTCAGGACTACGCGCACTACTCCGTCAAGACCCAAACATCATCATGGTTGGAGAGATCCGTGATGGTGAAACTGCCAACTTGGGCGTGCAAGCAGCACTGACCGGACACTTGGTGTTCTCAACCCTCCACACCAACAACGCAGCCACCTGTTTGCCGCGTTTGTTGGATATGGATATTGAGCCATTCTTGATCGCCAGTACCGTCAAAGCTGTCATCGGTCAGCGACTCGTCAGACGCTTGTGCCAATCCTGTCGCCAGGCCTACACCCCCAGCCAAGAAGAACTAAATTATATCACTCAAATGTTCAACATCACGCCAGAGTCAATGCCGCACCTACACGAGCTTGAAGAACAGGCCGCCTCAGAGAACATTGGCGGCGATACACCAATGGGCACGACAGACGCAACCATCGTTCAGCTGTGGAAGCCATCGCCGGAAGGCTGTGACGAATGTGGGCACAACGGTTTCAAAGGTCGTGTTGGTATTTACGAAGTGCTGGGTATTTCCGTGGCTATCCAGAAAATGATCACCGCAAACGCCACCAGCAATGATATTCAAGAGCAAGCGATTAGCGAGGGTATGATTACCATGCAGATGGATGGATTGATCAAATCATTCCGTGGCGTCACAACCATTGAGGAAATTTTACGTGCAACGAGGGAGCAATAACACATGACTAGTTTTAGTTTTGTCGCGACAAAAAAAGATGGCTCAACGCTATCATCAACCATAGAGTCAAGCGATCGCGCGGCTGCCATCCGCTCAATTCAAGCGCAAGGGTTAAAATTGGTCAATCTCAAAGAGACAGACGCCAAACCCGGTCGCAAACGCCGTCGGAAAATTAAGTCTGATGAATTGGTGATGTTCACCCGTCAGTTAAGCTCCATGGTCTCGGCTGGTGTGCCAATCCTCCGGTCGCTAGAGTCAATGACAGAGCATGCCGAAAGCGCATCATTCCGCTCAATCATTGGCGACGTCTCAAAAGACATCGAGAGTGGTTTGTCGTTTGCCGACGCCCTGGCGCGACACCCCGACACGTTTAATGATGTGTATGTCAACATGGTTCGGGCTGGTGAAACTGGTGGTATTTTGGATGACATCTTGAAGCGGTTGGCTTTGCAACAAGAGAAGTCAGCCTCCATCAAGAAAAAGGTTAAAGGAGCCATGACCTATCCAATGGTATTGATCGTCATCACCATTGGTGCGTTCTTTGGCTTGATGATTTTTGTCCTGCCAATGATCGGTAAAACCATCAAAGATTTGGCGGGAGAAGACGCCGAACTGCCAGCTTTGACCCAAGCCATGCTGGGGATCAGCGCCTTTATGGTCAATTTCTGGTATATCCTGCTGCCACTGGTTGGCGCAGCAATTTATGGTTTCTTGCGTTACATCAAAACACCTGGTGGCAAGAAAAAATACCATCACTTTTTGGTACATGGACCGATTATCGGCAAAATCATGAAAAAAATCGCCATCGCTCGCTTCACTCGCACCTTCTCCTCACTCATTGGTGCTGGAGTGGCGGTGCTGGAAGCACTTGAAGTGACCTCCAAAGCAGTTGGTAATAACGTCTATGAAGAATCACTCAATAGTGCGGCCAAGCGCGTAAAAAACGGTGAGGTATTTTCAAAAATCATCGCTGAAGACGAGGTGCTATATCCGCCAATCGTGGCACAGATGTTAGCAGTTGGTGAAGAAACCGGACAAACCGATCAGGTCTTGGTTAAGGTGGCTGATTTTTACGAAGAAGAAGTCGATACCGCCATCGCCAGTATCAGCTCCACCATCGAGCCAGTGATGATTGTTTTCATGGGTGGCATGGTTGGCTTGATCGCTGCCAGTGTGATGATGCCAATCACCGGATTAGCAAATCAAATTAAGGGTTAGCAAATCAAATTGGTTATGGTATACTAAAAAAGAATTATATAAATGTGTGGGCAATATTGTGAGTTCTATATTTTACAAAAATAAACCAATCATTGGATTTGATTTCAGCAAGGTGGGCGCCCGAGTCATGTCACTGGACGTCGCAAAGATGAGCGTTCACGGCTACGGGGCTATTGATTTCGATCCATCCAAGATGTCTGACGATTTAGAAGTCTGCTCGGACTATATCGTTACGCGTATTAACGAATTGTTTGAAAAAAACCTAGTCGGCAAACTGAACAGTAATCGAGCTGTGCTCAGTCTGCCAACATCACGCACCTTCTCGCGTACCTTCACCGTGCCTAAAGCCCAGGAAGCATCTTTGCGAGATGCGGTCAACCTGGAAGTTGAACAATATATACCAATGCCACCAGACCTGCTCTATGTCGACCACCAGATCATCAAGCGCGACAAAGATTCATTGACCGTACTCATGTGCGCTGCGCCGAAAAAAGATATCGAAGTGATGACTACCATCGCCAAACAGTGCGGTATTGAAATTGCCATGATCGAGCCAAGCATCAACGCCATCGCTCGTATTTTGAAATCAACCGAGAGCGGCGGACTACCAACCGTCATCTTGGACATTGGACCATCGACGACAGACATCGCAATTTTAGACTCTGTTATACGCGTGACTTCTGGTGTCAATATCGGTGGCAACACCTTCACTCTCAACATTGCCAAAAAGCTCAATACACCGCTGGAAGCAGCCCATCAGCTGAAAGTTCTGAGCGGTCTAAATTCTGGACCAAAGCAAGCGCAAATTACCAGCGCGCTTAAACCAAGCCTGGAAACAGTCGTCAAAGAAACCCAAAAGATCATCCGCTACTATTCTGAACACTTCCCGAATGAGCCAAAAATGGAACAGCTGCTCATCGTTGGTAGCGGCAGTAATATTCCAGGATTGGGTGATTATTTCACTAACGAGCTGATGATGCCAAGCCGTACGGCGAGCCCTTGGCAGGCATTGAACTTTAGCTCATTGCAGCCACCAACAAAGCAGCTGCGAACTCACCTGATGACAGTTGCAGGTTTAGCACTGGTTGATCCAAAGGAGATTTGGAAATGATAAACTTATTACCTCAAGACGAAAAACGTCAAATTATCGCTGGACAAACCAATAGGTTGCTCGCACGCTACTGCGTCATCTCGTTGGCACTAGCAGCGTTGCTGTTCATCTATATCGGCATATCCTACTTTATCCTGATGAAGTCCAAGTCAGATGCCGAAAAAACTATTGCCGAAAGTAATCAACAATTGTCACAGTACAAAGAAGTCCAGCAACAAGCCAAGCAATTTTCAGACAACCTCAAAGTCGCCAAATCCATCTTAGACAAAGAAGTGCCGTACTCAAAAATTGCAGTCAAAATAGCCCAGGCACTACCAAGAAACATCGTCCTACAATCTTTGGATCTGGACGCAACCACCTTTGGTAAACCAATCAGCCTTACTACAAAAGGCAAAAGTTACAGTGACGCTCTGGAGCTAAAAACCGCCCTAGAGAACAAGAAAGACGTCTTCCAAAACGTCCATCTAGTGTCAGTAACTGCCAATGAAGCAAAGGACGGCTATCCAATGTCAATCGTCATCAGCGTTGTTATTCGCCCGGAGGTGATAAAATCATGAATATACAAAAACTTCAACTAAACGCAACATTAGCTCGCATTTTATTGTCATTAGCCCTCGTCTTGATATTGCTTGTCATGACCGCTGGGTTCTACATGGCGTACAATTTCATGAAAGATTCAGCTCAACAAGTCGCCAGCGTGCAAGCTGATGCGAAAGCTGCTGACAAAAAATTACAAGACGTTAGATCACTCTCGAGCAAACTGGAAAAATATCAAGACAGCGTCAAAAAGGCAGAGAAAATTGTTGCTGAATCTACCAGCTACAAGTATCAAAACCAGATCATCAACGATATAACCGCCTATGCACGACAGGCCGGTGTTGGTATTTCATCATTTACCTTTCAAGATGATAGCGCAGCTTCAAATGGCAAAAGCAGCTCATCAACAGCCACCAAAACACCAGCTACACCAAGCCCGTCTGGCGCTAAGAGTACATCAGTCTCTATCCAAATGAGCAAAGACCTCGACTACGTGCGTTTCTTGCAGTTCTTGCACCTACTAGAGCAAAACCTAACCCGCATGCAAGTAGCAAACATATCCCTCGCTAAAGGAGATAGTCCTCAACATGTTGAATCACAAGCATTAAAATTGGAGCTTTACTTACGATGAACAACTCACCATCTGTCGGACAATTAGGCGTAATCCTGGCACGGTTTCTACACCGCTATCACATCACGTTGTACACCATGACCATCGTGATCGCAGTTTCAGTAGCCATATTCCTGATCAGCAGTGTCACCAGCTCCGGTGACGATGTTGATGCAAAAGTTGTAGAGACTACCAAATTTGACACCAATACTATCGATCGTATCAAAGAATATAACAGCTCATCACAAGCAGCAAAGCCATTCTCTCTGCCGGGCAGCGGAAGAATTAACCCATTTGTTGAGTAAGGTAGTATAATAGATACTGTATGTTAATTTCAGCCAGCAGATTTATGAACACTCCGGTGATGAGCCTCCAGACAGGTGCGGAGTTAGGCAGGACTGCTCGCGAAATAATCGATCCGCGTAACTTATCAATCGTTGCCTATGAGCTGGAAGGTCCGCTTCTCGACCAGCGGCCAACGCTGCTTAGGCTGGACGATGTGCGAGAGATCGGCCCACTCGGCATGATCATTGATTCGGCTGATGAACTCGTCGGTGTTTCAGACGTCATAGAACTACAAAAAATTTACGAATACAAATTCGTTTTGATGGGCAAACATGTCGTAGAAAAAGACGGTCGTAAAGTCGGTAAGGTCATTGGCTACACCGTGATGGCCGGCAGCTTTCTCATTCAGCAGCTTAGCGTGAAGCGTCCGCTACTTCGCAGTTTTGGCGATACCGAAATGCTCATTCATCGCTCACAAATCGTCAAAGTGACCGACGATCAGATAGTCGTAAAATCAGCAACTGTTCCACGTCAAGAACAGCACGTCGAGAAGCCGGTTTTACAGGCCTACGAAAATCCTTTCCGCAAAAAGCAAGCGTCGTAAAGCCTCAGTTATTTACTTCTTCAACATTATTCAAAGCAGACACCACATCGTCATAGGAAAAGCCTTGACGCACCAGATACTGCACAAACTTTTGTCTATCACCCGCATATCGACGGTGCTTTTTGGCGATAACTTTCCTCAGCTCCTGCTCGTCCGTACGGTCAGTTTTTTCAAGTGTTTGCGCGATAATGTCTGCGTGAACACCCTTTGAACGCAGTTCAGCCGTTAGCTTACGTCGACTTACGCCTTTGCTGAGCTGACGATTTTCCAACCACCACCGTGCGAACGCTTCATCATTAACATATGCTTTCTGCTGGAGCTTACTCAGCACTCGCGACGCCACCCGCTCTGAATAGACCACAGGATTGTTCATACCAGTTTGCCTCTTACGAAGCGCTGGCTGAGTTTTTCGCCATAAGTAGTCTCTCACTTCTTTGACCGAATGTGGCCGCCGCAAACAATATTCAAGCGCCCGCATATATAGCTTGCCAAACTGGCTCTCTTCCTGCAGCTCTTCCAGCTCCCCATCACTCAATTCGCGACCAACCTTAAGATTTAAGTCAGTCACCTGAGCGATGTCCAAACTGAAGCTGTATACGCCATCAATACTGACATTCACTCGATTATTATTACGCGCTTGGAGGGAAATATCAGTAATTATCATTGCTAATTTCCTAACGTAACTCCTGCTGCATATTTAGTACAAATTCCTTCAGCGCTTCAGCTGAAGCCTCTTCCCTATCACCAGGCCGATACAGAAATTGACGCGGATCGTAGTTATAGATACCCGCATCACCCGGCGTGCGTGGTACAACATGAATATGCAAATGTGGCACTGATTGGCCATATGGCTTACCGCCCTCGTTCCACGCGCAATTAAAGCCCTCGGCGCCTACAACTGCACGAAGTCCGCCCTTGACTAGTTCAAGTAGCTCAAATAGACTGACTAACTCTTCAGTGGTCAATTCATCAATTGTCTCGACGACCCGTCGTGGACAGACTAAACTATGCCCTGGTGTTATGGGAATATTCGTCGGAAAGGCAAAAGCATGCTCATTTTCAGCAAACACTCGCCCTTCATCACGAATGACTGTAGTGAAAACCGACTCCATGACCACTACGCTTCGATTTCTTTTACTTTGTCACGTACCTTCTGGTCAATTTCTGCCAGGACTTCAGGGTTTTCTTTCAGATACAATTTAGTTTTGTCGCGACCCTGACCGATGGTCTCGCCGTTATATTTATAGAAGGCACCAGATTTTTCAACAATGCCGTGCGTAGCTGCCAAATCCAGAATGTCGCCAGTCTTAGAAATGCCTTCATTATACATAATGTCAAACTCAGCGATGCGGAACGGCGGCGCAATCTTATTTTTCACCACCTTGATCTTGGTGCGGTTACCGAGGATATCGTCGCCAACCTTGATCTGCCCGATCCGGCGAATATCCACCCGCTGCGAGGCGTAAAACTTCAACGCGTTACCACCCGTCGTCGTCTCCGGATTGCCAAACATCACGCCAATCTTCATGCGAATCTGGTTGATGAAAATCACTGTCGCTTTCGACTTGTTGATGATACCAGTCAATTTACGCAGCGCCTGGCTCATCAACCGCGCCTGCAGACCCATATGCGAATCACCCATGTCACCGTCAATCTCTGCCTGCGGTGTCAATGCCGCCACCGAGTCCACCACGATGAGGTCCACCGCATTTGAGCGCACCAAGGTTTCGGTAATTTCCAGCGCCTGCTCACCGTTGTCTGGCTGCGACACCAATAGGTTTTCGGTATCCACACCCAACCGCTTGGCGTAGCTCGGGTCAAGTGCGTGCTCAGCGTCGATGAACGCTGCCGTACCGCCCTGCTTTTGAATTTCAGCAATGGCATGCAATGTCAAAGTTGTCTTACCCGAACTCTCGGGGCCATAAATCTCAATGATGCGCCCCTTCGGGTAACCGCCACCCAGCGCCAAATCGAGGCTCAACGAACCCGACGGAATCACCTCAACGTCAACTTTGTGCGCTTCGCCTAGTTTCATAATTGAACCATCACCAAACTGCTTGGTGATTTGATCCATCGCTAGACCCAATGCCTTTAATTTACCATCATCAACCTTTTTCTCTGCCGCTACCGACTTTTCAGTTTTTACTGCCTTTTTCTCATCAGTCTTAGCCATGATATTCCCCTCCTTAATTGATACTTTTATTATACATTCTCTAGGGCTTAAGGCCAAATTTTGCTATAATAGCAGTATATGAAAAAATGTTCTGGATTTACTGTTATTGAGTTATTATTTGTCATCATCATGCTGACCGTTGGCTTGGGTGTTGCGGTGATGCAGGTCGGAAAAGTAAAAAATGCCAGTGATGACAGCCACAAGAAAACAGCCATTAACGCCATGTACTACAGCCTGGAAGAAAGCTTCTACAAACAGCACGGCTACTATCCAGAAACTCTGACTGACGATACCCTACCGACTATGGACAAAGCACTACTCACCGATCCAAAGGGTAAAAAAATTGGCGATGCTAACAGCGCGTATCGGTACGAAACCCAAAACTGCCAAGAAGGAAAATGTAAGCACTTCATCTTGAGGGCAAAGTTGGTTAATGAAAGTGATTTCGTTAAAGAAAGTCGCAACAAATAGCTCAGTTACCAACTACTAGTCATCAACCGGGCGGCCATTCTTAAAGGCTTCAATAGCGTTATTGACAATTCCTATCTGGTGTTTTGGATTGGCCACGAAATGAAAGATGTAGGTGGTTTCTTCACCCTCGGTACTCAGCCGGATAGTTCCATAGTTAAAGATCATCTGTATAATGCCCGATTGACGAAAACTAGCATCTTCAATACTACCAAGGCTCACTGTTTGCTCATGGCGAGAAAACAAACTTTCTTGAATTTCTTGAATCACGCTTTCATTGGTCATGTAAAATTGGTTTTGTAAATAAACCCAAAGCGCCACCGCTCCGCCCAACGCCGCCAATATAGCGAACAAGGTCGCGATACCAAACATAGCTGTCGGAGATGGTACTGGCAGTAAACTTCCGCCAGTGATCAGTGACGGATACAAAAAAGCAAAACCAAATATCACCATAATAATAATGGCCGTGATGGCAATTGGCGCAACAATACCGATGGGGTGACGCTTGATGTCCAAGATAACATATTCACCTTCGCTCAAGTTGAGCTGTGGGTACTGTGCCACTGATTCTTCATGTTTGCGTTGCAATTCTTCGCTAATCACCATTGGCTGCGGTTCAAGATTGCGTACCGTATGAACCACATCTGGTTCATTGGCATACTGGCTACGAATACGTGGATCAAAATTCTGCCCCTCCATTGATTCTGGAAGCACAGTCACATGAGACGGGCGCTGCGTAGTTGTTGGCTGCGACTCTTCAGCTTGCACATCTTGGGGTGGATGATAATACAGTGGCCTACCCTCAACATCATATGCGGCTGGCTGTTGATTATTCGACTGGGGCTCCTTCGTATCCATATCTACAGTTTATCATTTTTTAGGTTGATATCCCAAATGCGCCTGAGCACGTAGAGTGATGCGACGGCCGCGCGGTGTGCGTTCGATGAAGCCAATTTGCAGTAGATACGGCTCATAAAAATCCTCAATCGTCGTTGCTTCGTCACCAGTCAGGGCGGCAATAGTGGTTAGACCCACGGGATTATCGCCATAATTTTCCAGGATCGATTGCAGTAAATTACGGTCGGCTGGGTCTAATCCCAGCTCGTCTACTTCCAACATTTCCAAAGCACTCGTTGTCATTTTCACATCAATTATGCCATCACCGTTGACGTCGGCGTAGTCGCGCACGCGCTTGAGCAGACGGTTGGCGATGCGCGGCGTCAAGCGAGCCCGCGTCGACAACAAGTTCGCCGCTTCATGCCGAATTGACGACTCCAGGATGGCTGCACTCCGCGTCACAATTTTCGCGATGTCCTCTGGCTCATAAAATTCCAGCCGATAAATATGCCCAAATCGGTCGCGCAGCGGCGCCGCCAGACTGCCCGTCCGCGTCGTCGCGCCGATGACCGTAAACCGCGGCAGATCCAACCGAATCGACCGAGCCGCCGGACCTTTACCGATGACGATATCCAGCTTGAAATCTTCCATCGCCGAATACAAAATCTCTTCCACCGCCCGACCGAGCCGATGAATCTCATCGATGAACAAGATATCACCGTCCGCCAAATTCGTCAAAATCGATGCCAAATCACCTGCCTTTTCAATGGCCGGGCCGCTAGTGATGCGCAAATTTGTGCCCATTTCATTGGCGATCACCGTCGCCATAGTCGTCTTGCCCAGTCCTGGCGGGCCGTAGAGTAGTACATGATCCAGTGGCTCGCCGCGCTTCTTTGCCGCTTCAATTGCTAAGCGTAAATTACGCTTCAACCGCTCCTGCCCGACATACTCGCTAAAACTCTGCGGACGCAAACTAACCTCGATCCGTTGCTCCTCGGTATCATCACTATGCGAGCTAGTATCGACTATTCTCTCAATTGCCATACATTCATTATATCATCCGCAGCGGACTGAGCTAATCGCTTGTAAGCTGACTACGCAGTGCCTGCATAATTTCACAAAATGTCTCATCACTCACCATATGGACCGCATTCTCTAAATGCCGCGGCCATTTTGGATCAGGAAATTCCTCGCCAGCAAAGGTGGCACCAGCGAGATACCGCGGATGTAAATGCCAATGTACATGTGTCGGCTGGCCGGCTTTCACTGCGTTATTCATCAGGCATTCCCAGTTACACACATCAGCACCAAACGCTTCTTTGACTGCCCGTTCAAGTTGACGAATCACGTGGTGCAGCTCCATCCAATCTGCCTCGTCTAGATCCGACAACGTTTCCTTGTGCTGGCGCAGAGTGATAAATGACTTACCCAAATAGCACTGATTCTTGTCAAGCACCGCCACCCAACGTTCGGTTTGCAATATGACATTATCGTCAGCCGCCGTCTGACCAACCAGCAGCGGACAGATTTCACATTCCTTCTGTGTCGTGCATGTATTCATGATACCTCCTGGTATGAATTATACCAGCCATGCACTATTTATTCACATTTACAAAGACACGCCCGAGCTTGCAAGAACAGTTTTGCCAATATAGTACGGAGATGATACCTGCTTCTCCTGAGCCATTGGCCAATCCTGAAATATTTCTTGGCTCGGCTCATCCAGTTTTGGGTTAGTGATGAACTGTCTATTCTCGTCAATCTGGCGCACCATCTGCTCAATCACTTCTTCTGCAACACCACACTCTCCCATGTCATTTTCCAGATGTTCTTTATAGTTCGGCAAAAATAAATCCTCCAATTCCTTGAATTGCTCCTGCCACGACAGCTCTCGACATTCTTCAACCCGAAATCGCATGGTATAATTCAAAAAATCTTGACCGCCTGACTGCCAGACATAGCCAAGGTCAGCGTGATGTAACAATTTTGCTTGAACACTATCACGACAGATTTGCTCTTTTGGACCAGGGATGGTGCCAATGATTGCACTTTTCATGAACTCATACTCAGCTGAACCGGGCTCATAGTACTCGTCAAGAAATGAGACCGCATAATGCTCTTTGGTAGCATAACCATCTGGCGGTGGGCCAGCCTCAAACCCAGCATCGTGCGCTGCTGCCGCCACCAACAACAGATCCTTTTGATCTGAATTCATTCTGTCCGCCGGGATCACCTCCGTTAGCACACGTATTGAGCGCATCACGTCCACGCCATGTGCAGGCTGATGATATGGATAATTCGGGTAGGTAGTCAACAGCTCGGCTGATAGCTTAGCAAGAGAGGCTGCTTGTTCTTTGTTATGAAATAGCTTTGCGAGGTTCTCCTCTGAGGTGTATTGGTCCAGCACCTTTGCTGATACCGTTAATTCAGGATCGGTCACTGTTGGGTCTTCTTGGTTAGCACTGTTTCGTTGTTCCCATAACTTTTTGTCAAGAATTTTTTCGGTAATAGTTCTATTCACAACCCTATATTATATATCATTTGTACTATTTAGTCAATAGTACAACGTCATGAATCCTGCAAGTGAGCTAGCCTGAACGGATATATTTCAACCCTTATTATTTCTTCAGTGCCTCGGTTACTCGCTGCGCCGTTGGCAAATTAACATCAACATTTTCCAATGCTTTAGTAGCATCAGCCAAGGTGTAGCCTAACGCCATCAACGCTTCCAGTGCTTCATCAGAGGTGTTTAGTTCAGTCTGAACTGGTGCGTCCGCTCGACCATACTGCGTCGGCAAGCCAACCTTATCGCTCAAATCAACGACCACGCGTTCAGCGGTTTTTTTGCCGACACCAACAGCTTGTTGCACAAAGGCATGATCAGCGTTAGCGATGGCGTTACGCACCTGCTCCGCGTCGCCCAGACTGAGGATGGCTAGAGCTGCTTTTGGACCGACACCCTGAACGGTGATGAGCATCTCAAATAATTTTTTTGCCGCCAGACTTGAAAAACCAAACAATTCTTCCGCTTGCTCACGGACATGATGATAGGTATACAACTTGACATCCTGATCCAGCACCACCGCATCAAAATCACCAGCCGCCACACTAACTTCATAACCAACACCATGAACGTCGATCACCAACGATCCATTAAATTTCTCGGCAACTTTTCCAAAAACATGTGCAATCATAATTCAATTATACCCGATTCATCGCTGCATGGGTAATTGCTGCCGCCAGAGCATCAGCACAGTCGTCTGGCTTTGGCACGTCCTTGAGCCCCAAATTCAGGCGAACCATTTCCTGCACCTGCTTTTTATCAGCCTTGCCATAGCCCGTCAGCGTCTGTTTGATCTGTAGCGGCGTATATTCGGCGATCGGTAGCCCCGCTTTTCGGCCCGTCAACATCGCCACACCACGCGCTTCTGCCACGGAAATCGCCGTCGTCACATTACGAGCAAAAAACAATTTTTCAATCGACATCACATCAGGCTTAGTCTCTGTAATAATCTCCGTCAAACTATCAAAAATCTCCTCCAGCCGCTCATCAATCGGTGTGTGAGCCGGTGTCCTAACGACACCCGCCGTGACCATCTTAAATTTACCGCCCGAAAAATCAATCACGCCAAAGCCCAAAATCCCTGTGCCTGGATCGATACCAATAATTCTCATGGTTCATATTATAGCAATGATTTGACTACTCGGTCACTAACTCATCGCCGCAATCTGCGTATCAATTGCGACAGCTCCCAGCGCCACTGCCACGCGCCGTAACCTACCGCCAATAAACTAACGCCACCAAATACCCACCAGCCCCAGGTCGCACCAGCAACTTGTTGAACACCCGCTGTCGCTGAACCAACAACTGGTATGCTGGCAGTTTTTATCTTCCGACAGCGCCGGGTGGTTGGATTGCGCTCAAAGCCTTCCGGGCAGTCTTTTAGGATATCATCGGCAGCGGCAATTTTCTTACAACGGCCAGTTGCTGGGTTGCGAAATTGACCATCAGGGCATGGCTTCAACGTTTTGGCAGCGACCGAGGCGATTGAGCGGCACCGACCCGTCGCCTCACTCCGGTAATACCCCTCTTTGCACGGCGCTACAGTCTTTACTGCTTCGATTTTCCGACAGCGACGCGTTTCAGGATGCCGATATTGACCAGCTGGACACGGCGCCAATACATCAGACATAGTAGACGGCGCTGGAATCTTCACGCATTTACCCAGTGCGTTACGCTCATATCCACTCTGACAATCCGCATATTCTTTAAACACATTGGTAGCACCCTCAGTCACCGCAAACGTTTGCGCCCATTCACCGTCAAGCAAACTCCAGGAAGTACCCTTTGGCATTTTGTCATATTCAGTGGTGTCAATTTCCGCGCCAGACTCGTCCAGAAGATATACCTTACCCTTCATTTTTGGCAATTTTAATTTTGTATGATTCACTTTAACCGCCCACAATTCACCAGGCTTCAGCTCAATATCACCAAGCACTTCTTGTGAATTATTACTGCTAGTGGCCAACTTACAGCCAGCTGTCGTGATGGTCGTATCGCTCACATTTACCAGTTCGACAAACGGCTCGTCAACGTGAGAGGCAACTTCATTCAGCTTCAAGCCTTCACATTTGTTGAGTGGTTTTGGCGACTCAGGAACTTTACACTGCGGGCGTGCGTATGGCACAACCTCCTGATCATCAACTGTTTTGTTTGACGAAAAGTCAGCCAGATTATTTTTCGAATCAACGATGAGATTACCAGCAAAACAGCGCCAGATAGTTTTGACACCGCCAGTTACGGGTGCACCCAGAAATTTTTTTGCCTCACCCCAGCCAACAGTATCTGCAACTGAGCCATCAGCCCGCGACAGCACCACCGACCCTTCGCCCTGAATCATGCTCGGCACCTTGTCAAACTTCACCGCTTTTGTCAGCGCCGTATCATTTGAAATCACCAAAAAGTCACTAGCGAAAATCACCTCATCCTTAAACTCTTTTCCGCCAGTTTTCACATCAGCCTTATAGTGTTCAATTTTCCAACCTGCTAGCTTCACATTACTGTCTGTTGGATTATACAGCTCAATATATTTCTTGTCGGGGCTAACTTTTGAAATCAACAATGGCGCTGTTTTTTCGAGTGCTTCGTCAGTTGTTGATGCTGGCTGAGAGATTGGGTGTGCCGGCTCTGTAGCTGGCGGATTAGTTTGTACTACCGGTTTTGTAGTCGGTTGCTCGCCAACTGAGCTTGGCTCTGGTTGAGACGAAGGCACAGTAATAGCCGGGTTGGGACTAGATGGTAGTGCGTCGTTTACTGACGCCTCAGCCGTCTGTGATGTGTCACTACTAGACGCTGGCTCAACTCCCAGATTATCAGCCGCCAAAACTGACGGCGACGGCATCATCAGCGCCGCGATTAGTATCATAAGTAGTGTGTATCGCAAATATTTCATGCTCGCCCCTTGCTTATGGTTAACTACTTTTAGTGTAGCGTACTTTTTGCCAAAACAAAAACCGCCCCGAGAATGAGGCGATTTTTTCTGATAATCATGCTATTCTGCCGTGATATTGGCGTTAGTGTGAACATTCACCACATCGTCTAGGTCATCCAGCGCGTCAACTACCTTCATCAATTTCTGTGCGGTTTCTGCATCAGCGATCTCAACTGGTGTGTTAGCGATGTAGCGCAGCTCGGCGTCTTTCACCTTCAAACCCTGCTCGGCCAATGCGTTCCTGACGCTCGCCAGTTCCTTCAGCTCGGTGTAGACAATAATCTCGCCGTCTTCCTCAACCGCATCCTCAGCGCCAGCATCTAACACTTGCAGGAGCAATTCCTCACCCGTACCTTCCACAGTGATTACGCCCTTGCGGGTGAATTGAAATGCCACACTGCCAGCGTCAGCGATACGCCCGCCGTTTTTGACTAGTGCCGTTTTCACTTCTGGCAAAGTGCGGTTGCGATTGTCGGTCGCGGTTTCGATGATGATGCCGACACCGCCCGGACCATAGCCTTCATAGGTAATTTCTTCCAGCGCCGCTGCGCTTTTGTCAGCCACGCGGTCAATCGCCCGCTGGATATTAGCGCTCGGCATGTTAGCAGCCTTGGCCTTTTCGATCGCCATTGCCAAACTTGCATTTAATGTCGGATCAGTGCCGCCACGCGCCGCGATTGCAATTTGATTACCCAACTTCGTGAAAATCGCACCACGCTTCGCATCAACAATCGCTTTCTGCCGGTGCGTCGTTGCCCATTTACTATGTCCTGACATACGTTCTCCTACCGTTTATCTATGTTCAATCTGTTAGTATTATATATCAAATACAGACGTGAGACAATTTACCGCGCACAAACTACTGGGCAAGCTATCATAAAAGACTATGCTTTAACTCGCACGAAAATCATTTCATGCTCATCATTAGTCGGATTGTGTATTGTATGCTGTGTGTCGGGAGGAAAAATAAAGACATCGCCAGGATTATAGTCATATGTACCGTCTTCATCTGAAACCACGCCACTGCCCTTCATGACAATCATTGTCTCTTCCACACCAGGATGATCGTGCCAATCAAACGTTGCACCACCGGGCAGATAGCCATGGGTGATTGCCTCAAAATATCGGCTCGTTGCATGGCTCGTGTCTGCATACACCTTTCGTGCCCCGCTCCCTCCGTGTGCTGATTCTTTTGGTATATCACTTGCTTGTCGTTTAATGATCTTCATGTGATAATTATACCACACTACTCGACTATATTTACCTTGCCAAAGTTCAATTTCGTCTGCTTTTTCATCCACCATATAGCACCGATCATCATCACATACATCACACCGCATTGCCACCAAGTGATATTCACTTCCATCTGCGCCCACTCCAAGCTCGCCAGCCAGTTGGCCGCCTGAATCATATAGCCCAGCAGCCAGGTTGTCGGCAGGGCAATGGCGGCGCCAATCATCGGCACCATCGCCAACACGCCCGACACAAAGGTCAATAGCATCGCCAGCGGCACAAACGGCAAAATTAGCATATTAGCGATCAGCGCTACATTACTAACCACGCCGAAGCTCATCATCAACAGCGGTAGTGTCGCAAGCTGCGCCGACAACGTCTCGATCAAAATTTGCCGAAACGTGCCAGGGTCTTTGCCACCAAAGAAATAGTTGTGCAGCAGCGGCGCCAGGATGATCACGCCCGTAAACGACGCAAAGCTCAGTTGCCAGCCCAAATCGCCCCAACCAAATTGCGGATTGACCATCAGCGTAATCGCCGCCGAGACTGGTAGTAACACCAGCGGGTGAATCGTCCGCCCATAATACCAGGCCGCCAAACTGAGCCCCGCCACCAGCCCAGCCCGCGACATGCTCGGAATCAAACCCGTCACCGCCATAAAGCCAAGAATCATCGTTGCCGCACTGAGCATTGCTAGATATTTTGACCGTTTGGCAAATAACCGCCGCGCCAGTCGCACCAAAATCGTCAAATTGTAACCGCTAGCCACCACGATGTGCGTCAGACCAGCAACCTTTAAATTGTCGCTCAGTTCCGTCGGCATGGCTCGCCGTAGCCCCAACAAAAATCCCAAACCCAGCGCCGACTCAGACTCTGGAATATGTTTGCGCACTCGCTCAGCAAACCAGTCGCGCACCCCAACCGCCACGTCGCCCGGGACTGGACGCTCGACGCTGCCAATTTTCGCTCGATACATGCTCGCCGAAAAAGCCCCAAATCCGGCTGTCAATTTTCCTTGAACCTGAACGATGTCACTGCGTTTAATGGGGCGCTTGTCAGCCGTCACCACCCACAGTTGTCCTGCCAATTTCTCGCCATTGATCCGTAAATCGCTCAACCGCAGTACCGTTTGTCCTTTCTTGTCGATGTCAGGATCCTCCAAAACACGACCTTGAATAATGGCAGTTTTGCCAATCAGCGAATCGTACACCTCCAAACCGGCTCGGCCCAGCTCACCGCGCCACAAGCCAACTAATCCACCAGCGATAAGCGCCACAATCATCAACGCCCGCCATCGCCAGACCATCACCACAGCCATTAATCCTAACCCAAGCACCAAAGTCCGCCAGTCAAACACCGTTGACCGCGACAAATGATGAATAGCAATGACGCCAACTGTCAACCCCAAACACCACGCCGCCACCAACCAAGAAATATGCAGTTCCCTGGTTAGATTGCGTATCGTCATATGTCTTTAGTATGACATATATTCTTGAAACGCATATGTTAAAAAGAAGATGTTCTAACGTCAGGATATTCTCGGGAACATATTCTTTGGAATATTTCACGTAACTCATTCAGTCTGTCAGCTGAAGGTAGTTGATCTCTCCCGATCCCCGGAACTATTTTAGGCAAGTCCAAGATAAATCGCACGGGCTGAGACACCGACTCATCATATGGATCAATATCGTTTCTGGCTAAAATTTCACTCAATTCTCCCCAGAAGACTTTTTGCAGCCTACTCTCTCCTCCATATGTTTTAGTGAGTTCAGACTGGTTAATCCTCTTTCGTGAATCAATAACAATTTCCCGCAGTCTTTTAATACACTTACGAAAATGCTCTTCATATTTACGGTCAAGACTCCTGATCTGCTGAGTAACTGTTCTTCGAGAGTCGCCACTTGGTAGCATACTAGATGCATTCCTCCGTAATTCATCATCTTCATGACCAATTACCTTTGATAATAATGCCCAGCCTGATGCCACCAAAGTCCCCTTTCTGTCTACCGGCTGCCGTTTAGAACCTTTGCTATCATACTGCTGCAGTAGTCTTTGTGACTCCGCTTTATCCTGTAGGTCTTTCATATCTTCAATTGCAGTATCACGCCAATACGTAAAAGATTTTATACTATCACCAGCACTTCTTTTTTCGTCATAACTAAAGTCACCATTACCGTCAAAATCATCCAATATTCGTTCAATTAGCGCCGGCAAGCCGGCAGACTGATAGTCCTGCCATTCTGTAAATCCATATTCTTCTAAAATTTGATCAGCCCGGTGCCAAAAACGATCAGCTCGCTGCTGTTGATCGACCGGCATATTACCAATAAAGTAGATATTACCCGCTCCCTGACTATCCGCCAAACCAGTCTGCATATCACCACTAACATACGAGTCCGGTGCTAACAAATTAGGCCTCACGGCTCTCCTTCCCATACTCGAGAAACATTCACTCAGTCCTTTAATCTGTGCTCCAAACTCTTTTTTACGACGCTGGCGGTTATATGCAAAGCTCAAGCCACCGGTTGCTATTCCTGCCGCCACTCCAGATAAGCTAACCGTTGGAGCAAAGTTAAACCATTCTAGCGCCCCGCCAGCAGCACCCGCCAGTGTCGCTCCTCTAACTCCAGCTAAGCCCATATCAATGGATAATTTTCTCCTATATTCTTGCCCCAGGAGGTCATCAATCTTTGTTAGCACACTCCCGACACCCACTCGGTAACGAGACATGCCACTCCATATCGTCACCGGGTTTTGTCCCAGCTGGATATATTGAGCATATCCAACTGGCTCTTTGGTAGTCGGGTTAGTTACTTCTTGGCTGCCAGAAAAAATTGGGACACCACATCGCATCCCAACAAAATTCTTCAAATCATCACTGTGTTTTTCTACTATTTTGGTATATCGGGGCGGTACGTTTAAGTCGTCTAGATACTTCGTCATGTCCAAAGTTTTCTGCCACACCCGAATAATATCAACAAATGTGTTCGTCATCTGGAGGGCCCACCGGGGCTTGAACCCGGGACACCCTGCTTAAAAGGCAGGTGCTCTAACCAACTGAGCTATGGGCCCATCAAGAATGAACTTTTTCATTCTAGCACATAACACACAGTATATCAATGCTTCTTTGGACCAGGTTTGGACTTTGTTTTGACAGTGTGCAGTAAAAATAAATCCGCCAAACCCACCCCCAAGCCAGCGGTAATAATATATTGGCGCCAGGAAGTCAGCTGCCGCACTACTGTCTGTGCCGCACCATCAACCGCAAGATATTTCGCCAAGACACCGACCAATAGCGCCGCCACCAACAAGGTAATGACAGCCGCCGCCACCAGCTTTTCATGTTTCTTGTGATATTTTGGACCACCAACCATCAGCATCCCCATGGGTACGAGCAGCAATATTAGCGCCGCCACCACGCCATCAGGCAGCCATGGCAGGTTGATGCCCACCCCGCCCAAAATGACGCGCACAGTTTCCATCCACAATTCCACAAAAATATACCCAGCAGCAGCCGCCAGGGCCAGTGGACCGATGCGCCTACCTGTCACCAACACCACCACGAAAATCACCACCAGAACCGCCAAGAGCAACACTGCTACATTCATTGCGTCGCCTCGGTCGTAAATTCTACTTTGGCGCCTTTGACGATGCTCGATTTTTTAGCTACACCAGCAGCCACTTCCAAAACGTAGCGTGCCGGCACTTTGGGTTTATATATTTCATACGGCTCAGCATCAGGCTGCACCTCATGCTCAATGTGTACTACTTTTTTGTCTTTATCTAACCAGATGATATCGAGCGGAAAACTCATATTGCGCATCACCATTTCCCACTTGTCATCACCCTCAAATTTAAACAGCATCGCTTGGTTTTCCGTCAGACCAGACCGATCGCTCAGACCCTTATACCGCTGTTCAGCCGTTTCCGCAATTTCAGCCTGCAATGTCGCCTGGCCAGCCCTGACCACGACTGGGCGAGGTTTATTGACATCGCACAGCAGAGTATAGGCACCGTAAGCGATCATCACAATGATCATAATCATGATACATCGAGAAATGAAATGATGCCCCTTACGAGCTGTCTGCATAAGCTCCATAGCTCAATTATAACACTTATGTTTTATATATAAACCACGGGCTAATCAGGAAAACAAACCGCGCTTTTTGGAGGTGTTAAATTGTTCCAAAAGTTCACGTTGTTTTTTGCTCAATTTGGTTGGCGTATCAACGATGATACCAACGATGTGTGGACCACGAGCGTCATTTCTCAGGTGTGGCACGCCATGTCCTGATAGCTTAAAATCAGTACCGCTTTGGGTGCCAGCCGGAACTTTCATGCGCACTACACCGTCCACCGTTTCAACATCAATTTCCGTACCCAGCGCCGCATCAACCATAGAAACGTGTTCTTCTGAAAGAATGATGTCACCTTCACGAGTAAACTTTTTGTGAGCTTTGACTCTTATCTGAACATACAAATCTCCCCGCTCACCATCCTGGACCGCTTCACCGTGCCCGCGCAAGCGAATAGCCGCACCATCATCAATACCCGCTGGAATTTTGACCGTAATCTCGCGGTTCTTACGCGTCGTTCCCTTGCCGTGGCAAACTGAACATTTCTTTTCAGGGATTTTACCTCGACCATTACAGGTTGGGCAGGTGATAGCTTGTTGAATTTGCCCAAAGATAGAATTCATCACCCGCATCTGCTGGCCAGACCCCTTACAATCATCACATGTTTTCAAACTATACCCAGGCTCAACACCCTCGCCTTTACAGTGTTCACATTCATCATCCATCGTCAGGCTGATTTTTTTCTCAACACCAAAAATAGCTTCTTCAAACGTCAAAGCCACTGTCGTTTCTATGTCGCGACCGCGCCGTGGACCGCCTTGCCGCCCAGCGCCGCCACCAAAGAACTGACTAAAGATGTCGCCAAAGCCACCACCAAAATCAAAGTTGACACCTTCTGCACCAAAACCGCCAAAGCCTTCAAACGGATTGCCGCCAAAGCCACCACCTGAAGCCCCACCGACACCGGCATGACCAAATTGGTCGTATCGCTGTCGTTTTTGCTTGTCTTTCAGAACTTCATAGGCTTCATTGACCTCTTTGAACTTCTCTTCATCACCGCCTTCTTTGTCAGGATGATATTTCACTGCAGCTTTACGAAAAGCCTTCTTGATTTCATCTTCAGAAGCGGTTTTAGACACGCCTAACACTTCATAATAATCACGTTTGGTCATGTATTCTATTGTACGGTTCGTTAGCACTCGTGTCAATAGAGTGCTAGTCAGATAGCCAATTTACATAATCTTTTGACTTTTTTTATATTCTGTGATATATAGAGAAGCATAGGCTTTGTAAAAACATAAATACAAGTCGAAGCGAGGACAATATGGTACAGACAACAGTAGCCGTAGAACGGCCGAATACCAACCTTAGCACAGCTCCATCGAGCTTTGAAGAGCTGGAGAAAAAGGTTTACTCGCTTGAAGAAGAAAAACAAATCGAAAGTTTAATGCCGCTGGCTAAAAAACTGGCCGAAGAACCAGAACTAGCTGAACAATTTGGTGTGTTCAAGTGGCTAACTATAGGTGATTATGACCGTGAACAACGAAATGCTGGTAGACACCCTTGGCCAGAGCTAGAAATTAATGGTGAAAAACGTATATTTTCAGTGCCGATCATCGCTGGTGTTGTCCGCTGGGGAGACCGCGACGGAGAGCCTCAGTATAGTGCCCTTTCGGTTATGAAAGATAACTGGCGCAGCGACCCTGACGCCTGGCTGATAACAGAATTTGACTTTGAAACTGCAGAGACCGAGCGGCTTGAAACGCTCGGCACCACGGTTGATGCCGCCAATCAAGCCAACATTGCCATCAAGCCGCGGAATTATCACAACATGCCGCCATTAAGCCGCCCAGCAATCGACAAGACGCCAATGTATCAGCTGGAAAGAATTGCCGTTAAACTTGATCCGACCTACCATTCAGTGCACGCAGAATACCATGAGCCATATCAAGACCGGCGGGAAGTTATGGATATTGAACTGCTCTGGGAAGCAATGTCTCGTGAGATTGGCGAGCGAGTTGACGACCTATTCCCAGAGTCTGATGATATGGAAACCGCTCCATCAACGAGCGCTCCCAAAAAACTGGCTGCCTACACACTCCAGCAGGTTATGAAAAAATAATTCAGCAGAATTTCATCAAATTCGTGATTTGGCTGCGCACAGTGCCGCGTGCAATTCACGTGCATCGCTATACCGACCCTCCCACGGTCCAGTAGCGATTGCCATTATTTCTCGTACATCTTTTTGCTGAGCAAGCGCAGGTTTGATACGGTATTCTGGATGATCACTGCCTGATTCCCAAATCAAATCATGTGTTAGCTCATGAAATACCATACCGATGGCATACACATCAAATCGGTAATCAATGAGCGAGCCTGACTTGGCAATCTCTGGTGCATGTTCCCTGTTCCAGCTTGAATGCGGTCTAGTCTGTATATACGGAGATCTAACCTGGTTATAATCAAATAGCGTCAGTATTGGCCGGCCCTCAGTCTCATCGTAGAAGATGTTCGTTGGTCGGATATCATGATGCACCAATCCTCGTTCGTGGAGGTATCCAGCAGCTTCTGTCACCTGTACCATCATATCGAGCACTGTCCTGGCGCCAATCTCACCATCATTAATCTTTTGTTGTACAATATGTTTCTGCTTATCTAACGTAGCGCCCATGAGCGGGTATACTTCGTGGAGCAGCTCTTCCTGCGCTGCCCGAATAGCCAGCGGTGCCAGGAGATGTTTTGGTTGCTCGTCCATCAATTGTTGCATCAGTTCGACCTGGGGGCTAGCTGCGCATGCCAGTATATGTCTGCCTACCTTATGAACTCTCCCTTGCTCATCAACTGTAAGACGTGAAGAATATGTATCAAACTGGCTCATAATTACTTATATAACAATTCGCTGGCAGCGGCGCAAGCATAAGCCTAGTCCAGGCAATACAAAACTACCCCTCGAGAGGGGTAGTTTATGTCACGAGTCGATGCTGAGATTATTTCTCGTCGACCACCTCGCCTTCGACTGGCTCGTCTTTGTCGGATTTTTTATCACCCGTAGGCTCATCAGTCTTGTTGTCCTCAGCAGCTTGCTGGTATATTTTGGCACCAATTGGCATGATGGCATCCTGCAGAGCCTTGATTGCCGCTTCTAGCTCATCTTTGTCATCAGCATCTTTGTGCTTTTCTGCCTCCTTGACCGCTTCGTCAATCGCTTTCTTGTCGTCCTCAGAAATCTTATCCTTGAACTCATCTGGCATTTTCTTTGCCTGATAGATAGCGTTTTCTAACTGGTTTTTAGCGTCAACAGTTTCACGCTTTTTCTTGTCCTCATCAGCGTGCAGTTCAGCTTCTTTCTGGGCTTTTTCGATATCTTCTTTGCTCATGTTGCCAGAGTTTTGGATGGTAATTGATTGTTCCTTACCGGTGCCTTTATCTTTGGCAGTAACATTGAGGATACCGTTAGCGTCGATATTAAACGTCACTTCAATCTGCGGCACACCGCGTGGTGCTGGCGCAATACCATCGAGCTCAAAATGCCCCAGGCTCTTGTTATCTTTAGCAAATTCGCGCTCACCCTGCAAGACATGGATTTCTACTTTTGGCTGATTGTCAGCGGCCGTCGAGAATACTTCACTCTTGCTGGTCGGCACAGTGGTATTGCGCTCGATCAGCTTGGTCGACACACCGCCCATCGTCTCGATACCAAGACTCAATGGCGTCACGTCCAGCAGCAGCACATCCTTGACGTCGCCAGCCAGCACACCACCCTGAATGGCTGCACCAACCGCCACCACCTCGTCTGGGTTAACGCCTTGCATTGGATCTTTGCCGAATAGCTTCTTTACTCGCTCAACCACTGCTGGCATACGAGTCATACCGCCAACCATAACGATTTCATTGACGTCAGATTTTGATAACTTGGCGTCTTTGAGTGCTTTTTCGACTGGCACATCGAGGCGATCTAACAAATCCTTCACCAAATCTTCCAGTTTAGCCCGTGTCAGGCTCAACTCAAAGTGCTTTGGCCCGTCAGCATCAGCGGTGATAAACGGAATATTGACTTCGTATTCAGTAACCGTTGACAGCTCCTTCTTAGCCTTTTCAGCCTCGTCCTTTAGGCGCTGCATGGCAGCGTTGTCTTTACGCAGGTCAATACCTTCTTTAGATTTAAAGTCATCCAGGAAATAGTTAACGATGATGTTATCAAAGTCCTCGCCACCCAGGTGAGTGTCGCCATTCGTGGCCTTCACCTCAAACACGCCGTCGCCGAGTTCCAAAATAGAAACGTCGAAGGTACCGCCACCGAGGTCGAAGACCACGATGGTTTCGTCATTTTTGCCTTTTTCCAGGCCATACGCCAGAGCAGCGGCCGTCGGCTCATTAATGATGCGCTTAACTTCCAGGCCAGCGATTTTACCAGCGTCTTTGGTCGCCTGGC
>ERZ773214.226-NODE-226-length-39471-cov-9.895728_pt1 | contig 39471 bp, 37 predicted proteins | sample MGYA00511238_ERZ773214 | MGnify/ENA primary metagenome ERZ773214 (study PRJEB29015, sample SAMEA2738157) | human oral metagenome | biome: human oral; feature: human-associated habitat; material: saliva | place: China | collected 2259 ... | reverse complement strand
TGCGTCATCTGCTGCGCCGATGGCCCTCGGGGACTCCTGGCGCCGCCCTGTCGAATCAACAGAACATGTGTTCTATTTTTGCCTCAGGATTGGTATACTGTGACAAGAGGAAGCGGAGACGGGAGGGTACCATGGCCGGGCTGAGCGTTGGGGAGAGCGGGGGCATCGCGGGTGGCATCGTCGCGCGTGTCGTCAGGGGTGACAACAGGCGGGAGATACTTCTTAGCGTCGGTTCGTCGGGTGTAAGCATACGGCAGATTTCCGAGGGTCCTACGCTGGGAGGCGCCTTCGGCGGCTCGCTGCGTCGTGAAGAGCTGCGTATCGAGTGGGAGGACGTCGACGCGATGAGGCGTGCATTGCGGACCCCAGGTGAGCTGGGGAGTGCTTTGGAGGAGTACTTTGCAGGGGAGGCGCACTCGTTTAGTGACCTAGAGGATGTTCTGGACCGTGCGTCTGTACCCTATGCCCTGACTGCCTGGGGTGACAGCACAATCATCTTCCGTCCCCGACACAGCTGCTGCTGAGCAGTTTTTGCAAGGGGGCGTCGCAGTAAAAAGCGGGACCCCGAGGGGCCCCGCTCGCGTCCGCTGGTGCGGCGTACAGGATTCGAACCTGTGACGTTCTGATTCGTAGTCAGACCCTCTATCCAGCTGAGGTAACGCCGCGTGCAAGTAGATAGAATGCCATTTTCCAGTTGAAAATGCAAGACTAATCTTAGAAAAAGTTCTTTCTGGTAAGAAAAAAGCTCGTTGCAGAGATGCAACGAGCAGAAAATTCTGGCGGAGAGCTGGGGATTCGAACCCCAGATGGGCTTGGGGCCCATACTCGCTTAGCAGGCGAGCACCTTCGGCCTCTCGGTCAGCTCTCCAAAATGGGTGCTTGAGAATGATACCCCGAACTGGCGTCACTCACAATAAGACATTTTACAAAACATGTGAAAAATGCTCAACAACCACGTTTTTTCGGTGAGCGCGAAGTACATCCCATGAAAAGCGATTGGCAACTTGTGCTGCAGAAAGAGGTTCTTCTTTTTCTGCAAGACCTATGCAATAGGCCAGAAAGCCAAGAATCTCTTCTGGTGTTTTTCCTTGGTCTCTCAAAACACCAAGATCTAGATCGTGATTGCGTTTAGAAAGTCTCCTGCCATCTGGCGCAACAAGTAAGGGGAGGTGAGCATAGATGGGATGAGAAAAACCAAGCACGTCTTGCAAATAAAGCTGTCTGGGAGTAGATGAAAGAAGATCTGATCCTCTAACTACTTCAGTTACGCCCATGTCAGCATCGTCAACTACTACAGCAAGCTGATATGCAAAGACTTCGTCTGCACGCTGGACAATAAAGTCTCCACATAATTTAGAAAGATTTTGAGATGTTTGACCATAGACTTTGTCTTCAAACGCGTAGGTCTTATTAGGAACTCGTATGCGAGTTGCTGGAATTTTATGTTTGGAAAGCTCTTCACGCTCGGATTTGTTCAGGTCGCGGCAGGTTCCCGCATAGACATATGCGCCATCGCTGGCATGAGGGGCTTGTGCAGCGTGTAAGTCTGCTCGGGAACAAAAGCAAGGATACAAAAGTTCCTGTTGTTTCAATTGCAATAGAGCGTCCTGATAGAGCTCCGTACGCTTGCTTTGGAAAAATGGCCCTTTGTCCCAAGTTAGTCCCAGCCACTGTAAATCATCCAGGAGAAGAGAGGTGTATTGAGGATTATGAGCACGAATATCTAAGTCTTCAATGCGAAGAATGAAGCTGCCGTTTTGGGAGCGAACGCTGGCCCAAGCCATAAGCGCTGAGAAAACGTTGCCTAGGTGCATCCTTCCAGAAGGAGTTGGCGCAAATCTTCCAATGCAAGAACTCATTCTTAGAGATCTCCCGCATAGATATAGGCAAATCCATAGTCTTTTGTTGATGACTTAATAGCTGCCTTATCTTTACAGGTGAGGCCTTTGTGCTGATAGAATCCAAAGTCGCAATCGTCATCAGTTGCAAGGAAGTAATGCTTAGCTCCTTGCTCTTTCATAAAGTCCAGAACGTAGGAGAAGAGCATGCCTCCAATACCTTGGCTCTTTATAGCGGGGTTAACGCAGAACAGAGTAATTTCCCATTTGGCATCGTTAGTGTTTGTGTTCCAATAATCATGAACAAGATGAGATTCGACATCACCAAAGATCTCGTAGTCCTTAAAGCGAGCTTCACTCAATAGTTTCTTAGCTTTTGCTGTTGTTTCGTTTTCTAACTTCTGCCATTTTTCAAAATCTGCTGGAGTTTCTCCGTTTGAGCAGAAAATAAGACCAAGTATTTGACCATCTTGCTTTGCTACAAAGCGATGAGTAGAAACGCCAATAAAATAGGCGATATCAATAGTTGCAAGTGAGCGACTTTCATCTTTTGATTCATCGCCATCCAAGTACCAGACGCGTTCAACGATTGATATAAGTTCTGATAAGTCAGTATCTTCGAAGGGGACTATGATTGGAGTATCGGCAGACATATGAAATAGTTCCTTTCAGGTGTTTTACAGCGGAAGATTATAGAATAGTTTCAAGTTTGTTTACATCTAGTACGTGGTGTTTCGCAGCTGATAGGCTGTAAGTGTTTCTGATAGCAAGTGTCGAACACAAAGGAGCGGCAATGGCTGAGGCCCCTATCAAACGTGCGCTAATTTCGGTAACAGACAAAACAGGTATTGTTGAATTTGCACAAACGCTTACTAAAGAGTTTGGCGTTGAGGTAATTTCAACAGGCGGAACCGCAAAAATCCTCGAAGAGGCTGGTGTGCCTGTAGTTCCTATTGAGTCTTATACCGGATTTCCAGAGATGATGGACGGCCGCGTTAAGACGCTGCATCCTCGTGTTCATGGTGGTCTTTTATGCCGTAGAGATAATCCCGGTCATGTTGCAGACGCAGAGAATAATGGTATTGGCATGATTGACCTGGTCTGCGTTAATCTCTATGAGTTTGAGAAGACCGTGGCTGACCCATCAGTAACTTTAGAGAATGCAATTGAGCACATTGATATTGGTGGACCTTCAATGCTCCGCTCTGCTGCAAAGAATAATGAGTTTGTTACGGTTGTTGTTGATCCAGCAGATTATGGTCGTGTTCTTGATGAGATGCGTGTCCATGACGGTGCAACTACAAGGGCTTCTCGCCAGCAGCTGGCTTTGAAGGTATTTAAGACAACGGCTGCATACGATGGCGCTATTGCCGCATACCTTTCTGGTGTTGTTGAAGCAGAGCAAAGTAAATTCCCAGAGACTTTGCTGGTAAAGGCAACAAAAGAGCAAGATCTTCGTTACGGAGAAAATCCTCAGCAGTCCGCAGCGTTTTATAAGATGCCTGGAGCTCCTGCACACTCTCTGGCAAACGCTCAGCAACTTCAGGGTAAGCCCTTGTCTTACAACAATTTGCTTGATACTGATGCAGCTTGGGCTGCTGTTCGTGAGTTTGATGACCCATCAGTCATTATTTTGAAGCACCAGAATCCTTGTGGATCTGCTACGGCGGAAAATGTTGTTGAGGCATACGATCGAGCATTTGCTTGCGATCCAATCTCTGCGTTTGGTGGAATTATTGCAGTTAATAGAGAGGTTCCGCTGGAGTTTGTTGAGCACTTTGCAGACATCAATAAGCAGTTTGTTGAGGTTCTTATTGCACCAAGCTTTACAGAAGAGGCTCTTGAGCGCCTGTCAAAGAGAACAAATCTTCGCGTATTGGCTACGGGCGGAATCGATAGAAGCCGCGAGCTTGAGATGAGAACTGTTGACGGAGGTCTTTTAGTACAAGACCTTGACCACGCAGACGAAGCTGCAGATAGCTTTGAGGTTGTTACTAAGCGCCAACCAACTCCAGAAGAGCTGAGCGATTTGGTATTTGCTTGGAAAGTTTGCAAGACCGTTAAGTCAAATGCAATTTTGGTTGCAAAAGATCAGGCTGGAATTGGTATGGGACCAGGTCAGCCTAATCGTGTTGACGCCGCTCTTCTTGCGTGTGAGCGTGCAGAGGCAGCTTGTGAGCGCATGGGAATTGATTCAAAGAATCTTGTGGCAGCATCTGATGCCTTCTTCCCATTCCGAGATAACGTTGACACACTAGCAGCTCATGGCGTAACGGCTATCATTCAGCCTGGCGGATCAGTCAGAGATGATGAATCTATTGCTGCTTGTGATGAATACGGCATTGCAATGGTGTTTACAAGCAAGCGTCACTTTAGGCACTAATCTGCTAATTCGGGATTAGCAGTTCATTTCAAAAAAGTTGGGGGAGGACACTGTGGACCAGGAAGAGCTAGAAGCAGCTCAGAAGTTTGAGCTTGATAATCCAGAACTTGTTTGTCGCTGGAGATTATCTGGAGGTGTCCTCCCTCTTGATAACAGGCACTTACGTGCGCTGGGTAAGCGAGCTGTTGCGCAAAAAGAGGTTTCTCCGCACTTGATTGCTTGGGCTAAGCAGCATATTGAGGGAACGCTTAAAGAAGGGTCACAAGAGTTTCCAGATGGCGTTCTTATGATTTTGCTTGAGAGCAATGGACAGGCTGCTATGACTGTTGGACCTTACCAGTCTTTGGAAGAGCGTTCTGTTCTGTCTCTTGCGGGACGCGCAAGGATTTCACAGCGAGAAGAGCAGCAAACTCATTGTGCACCAGAGGTGCTTTGGCTGGTAAAAGACGGAAAGCTTATTGCGGGTGTCTCGGAAGAAAGCGTTCGATCGGGAGTCACAAGTTTAGTGTTAGACCTGGCACAGACTCTTCATGAGCCAACAGAGTTTAATCCAGACGTTATTGCCCAGGTATTTGATGGAACCGCCGAATTTGATGAAGCTTTCCTTACTTCAGATGAACATGGAATCGTATGTGCTTCTGATGCTCAAGGCAAGGTAGGAGAGCGTTTCTTATTTGGTTACAAGAAACTTTGTGAAATCAAAGCTGCTAAGTAATCAGATAAGTACGATATTTAAGGCTCGTCCAGCAAAGGGTACGCAACGCACGATAAAGTTGTCCACGTTGAGCGCCTACGTAAAAATCTGTCTGTTTTTCAGACAGATGGCTTCTTGTGTACTTGAATATTTTGTCGATTTACAAAAAACTTGCACTTTAGTGTTATGTTTATTTTGTAATTCCGCAGGTAGAAATTCCTACTTAAAAATAGGTATTTGTCAGCTTGTATTTCTGATTTGTTTCATTGTTTTTTTGCGCAATAATAAAAGCATTATGCGACCGCTGCCGGCCGAACTATGAAACTTGTTTCCGTAGTCACCCAGGGTCTACAGCTTTATTTTGGATCGCACAGACGCATACTGTGAGAAATCACAGATTAGGCAAGGAGAGGAAATGGCAAGAAAGTTTAAGTCCATGGACGGTAACAACGCCGCGGCTTACGTGTCGTATGCGTTTACCGAGGTAGCGGGCATTTACCCAATTACCCCATCAAGTCCAATGGCAGACTATGTTGACCAGTGGTCCGCACAGGGAGTAAAGAACATCTTTGGTTCAACTGTTAAGGTTGTCGAGATGCAGTCTGAGGCTGGTGCAGCTGGTGCTGTTCACGGTTCTCTTGGTTCCGGTTCTCTGACCACTACTTACACCGCTTCTCAGGGCCTCTTGCTCATGCTTCCAAACATGTACAAGATTGCCGGCGAGCAGCTCCCTGGTGTTTTCCACGTCAGCGCACGTACTGTTGCAACCCACGCACTGAACATCTTTGGCGATCACTCTGACGTTATGTCCGCTCGCCAGACTGGCTTTGCACTTCTCGCAGAAGGCAACGTCCAGGAGGTTATGGATCTGGCTCCTGTTGCTCACCTTGCAGCAATCAAGGGCAAGGTTCCATTTGTTAACTTCTTCGACGGCTTCCGTACTTCTCACGAGATTCAGAAGGTTGCTGTTTGGGATTATGCTGACCTGGCTGAGATGTGTGATATGGACGCTGTCCAGGCATTCCGCGATCATGCACTGAACCCAGAGCATCCATCAAGCCGTGGTTCCCACGAGAACGGCGATATCTTCTTCCAGCACCGCGAGGCATGCAACGAGGTTTATAACCAGCTGCCAGCAGTTGTTGAAGATTACATGAACCAGATCAACGCTAAGCTTGGTACTGACTACGGTCTGTTCAACTACTACGGTGCAGAAGACGCTGACCGCGTTGTTATCTGCATGGGTTCCTTCTGCGATACCCTTGAAGAGGTTATCGATTACCTGAACGCTCATGGCGAGAAGGTCGGTCTGGTTAAGGTTCGCCTCTATCGTCCATTCTCTGTAAAGCACTTTGTTGACGTTCTTCCTGAGTCCGTCAAGAAGATTGCTGTTCTCGACCGCACCAAGGAGCCAGGTTCCGTTGGTGAGCCTCTCTACGAAGACGTTGTTTCTTCCCTCTATGAGGCTGGTCGTACAGGCATTAAGGTTGTTGGTGGTCGTTACGGCCTTGGTTCTAAGGACACCCCACCATCATCTGCATTTGCAATCTTTGAGGAGCTCAAGAAGGATGCTCCTCAGCGTGAGTTCACCGTTGGTATTGTCGATGACGTTACTAACCTGTCTCTTGCAGAGGATCCTGAGGCACCTAATACTGCAGCTGAGGGCACCATTGAGTGCAAGTTCTGGGGTATCGGCGGCGACGGTACCGTTGGTGCTAACAAGAACTCCATTAAGATTATTGGTGACCACACCGATAAATATGTTCAGGCATACTTCCAGTATGACTCAAAGAAGACCGGCGGTATCACCATCAGCCACCTGCGCTTCGGTGATCACAAGATTCGTTCTCCTTACTATGTCACTAAGGCAGACTTTGTTGCATGCCACGTTCCTGCATACATCATCAAGGGCTACAAGATGGTCCGCGACGTCAAGCCTGGCGGTACCTTCCTGGTCAACTGCCAGTGGGATGCAGAGGAGTTTGCACACCACCTGCCAGCAGAGGCAAAGCGCTACATTGCTAAGAACAACATCAACGTTTATCTGATTAATGCAATTGACCTTGCCAAGGAAATTGGTATGGGCAAGCGCACCAACACCATTCTTCAGTCTGCATTCTTTGCTCTTGCAAAGGTTCTCCCAGAGGCAGACGCACTTCAGTACATGAAGGATGCTGCAACTCACTCTTACCTGAAGAAGGGCCAGAACGTCGTTGATATGAACCACAAGGCAATCGATGCCGGCGCTACCGCATTCAAGAAGATTGAGATTCCTGCTGACTGGGCAGATGCTCAGGATGCGCCTAACCCCATCTCTCTTGAGGGTCGTGCGGCTCTTCTGAAACAGGTTCAGGAAATCATGAATCCCGTTTCCCGCATGGAAGGCGATTCCCTGCCTGTTTCCGTGTTTAAGGATCATGCTGACGGCCAGTTTGAACTTGGCGCAGCGGCATACGAGAAGCGCGGTATTGCCGTTATGGTTCCTCGTTGGGATGACACCAAGTGCATCCAGTGCAACCAGTGCGCCTATGTCTGCCCTCACGCAGCCATCCGTCCCTTTGTCCTCACCGATGAAGAGGTCGCTGCCGCTCCTGCAGCTGCAGTCTTTAAGGATGCCGTCGGCCCCAAGGCCAAGGGCATGAAGTTTGAGATTGCCGTTTCTCAGTTTGACTGCACCGGCTGCTCCAACTGCGTATATATCTGCCCGGCTGATGCGCTTACTATGGTTGCTGCCGAAGAAGAGCAGCCTAAGCAGGAGATCTTTGATTATTCTGTCGCACATGTTACCGAGAAGCCCGAACTTATCGCAAACAACGTTAAGGGCTCCCAGTTCAAGAAGCCGCTTCTTGAGTTCTCCGGCTCTTGCGCCGGCTGTGCTGAGACCAGCTACGGCCGTTTGGTGACCCAGCTCTTTGGCGATCGTATGTATATCTCCAATGCAACGGGCTGCTCGTCCATTTGGGGTAACCCTGCGTCTTGCTCGCCCTTTACAACCGATGCTTACGGCCATGGTCCTGCGTGGAACAACTCGCTGTTTGAGGACAATGCCGAGCATGGCATGGGCCTCATGCTTGGCCACCAAGCAGAGCAGAAGCATCTCTTGGACGTTGCTCAAAGGCTCTCCGAGTCTTCCGAAGCAAGCCAGGCACTTAAGGATGCGGCTCAGGCATGGATCAGTTCCGTATCTGATGCGGCACTGAGCAAGCAGGCTGCTGAGGCTCTCGTAGCCGAGCTTGGCTCGTCCAATACTCCTGAGGCCGCAGAGCTTCTCGCCAATAAGAGCTACCTCACCAAGAAGTCCTTCTGGATCTTCGGTGGCGACGGTTGGGCATACGATATCGGCTTTGGCGGTCTTGACCACGTGCTTGCTTCCGGCGAAGACATCAACGTGTTTGTCTTTGACACTGAGGTATATTCCAATACGGGCGGCCAGGCTTCCAAGGCTTCTCGTCTCGGCCAGGTTGCACAGTTTGCTGCTGCAGGCAAGGATGTGAAGCAGAAGAATCTTGCCGAAATTGCCATGACATACGGATATGTGTATGTGGCACAGGTATCCATGGGTGCAAACCTTGCTCAGACGTTGAAGGCAATTGCTGAGGCCGAGGCATATCCTGGACCATCGCTCATCATTGGATACTCTCCATGCGAGATGCACTCCATCAAGGGCGGAATGGCTCATGCACAGGAAGAGATGAAGAAAGCCGTAGAGACAGGATATTGGAACCTCTATCGCTTCAATCCTTCCGCGCCAGTGGGCAAGAAGTTCACGCTTGATTCCAAGGCACCTGCCGGTGGCTATCAAGAGTTCCTCATGAATGAGGCTCGCTATAGCCGTCTGACCCGTGAGTTCCCCGAGAACGCTGATAAGCTGTTTAAGGAGAATGAGGCTGCGGCAATGGCTCGCTATGACCACCTGGTTCGTCTTAAGGCGCTCTACGCTTCCGAGACTGATAGCGAGGAAGAGAAGAAGAACTAGCACAAAAGCAATCTGTGACATAAAGCTTTAGTTGCAGAAAGCTACGAGTTTATACGCGTGACCGGGCCGGAGAGAGATCTCAGGCCCGGTTGCTCGTTCAAAGCAGGCGCGGCGCAAGAAAAAAGTTCAAAGTTTGAAAAAAGACCCCCATGTGGGCTAGGCATATAGGGGACACTAAAGTATAGTAACCACAGAGGTGTATTTACTGACAAACGGAGGGTAACATGCAAGATTCGTCTTACAAGACAAGTCGTGTCGTCATTGCTCTTGGCGGAAACGCCTTAGGAGATACTCCAGAAGAGCAGATTAAGCGCGTGAGGGAGGCTGCCCCCACGATCCTGAGAGTTATTGAGCAAGGAAACGAGATCATTATCACGCACGGTAATGGTCCCCAGGTCGGAATGATTCAGAAGGCATTTGCACTTGCCCATGATGAAGATGCATCTATCCCACAGATTGATTTGCCGGAATGCGGCGCAATGTCCCAGGGGTATATTGGGTATCACCTGCAGCAGGCAATCGGTGCATCCATGCACAAGGCATATAAGAGATGGCACGTTGCATCGGTCGTGACTCAGATTGAGGTTGATCCGGAAGATCCTGCTTTCAAAAACCCCACAAAGCCCATTGGCCAGTTTATGAATAAAGAGCAGATGGAGGCAGAGAAAGAGCTGCATCCTGAGATGAGCTTTATTGAGGATTCGGGTAGAGGGTATCGTCGTGTTGTGGCATCCCCAGAGCCAAAGAAGATTGTTGAGTACGAGAGCATTCTGAATCTTTTGGACAACGAGTTCATCGTTATCGCGTGCGGCGGCGGCGGAATTCCCGTTGTAAGAGACTACTCTGACAAGGGTGCGTATAAGGGCATTGCTGCGGTTATTGACAAGGATATGGGCGGCGAGCTTTTGGCTGAGGATTGCCAGGCAGATACCCTGGTACTTCTGACGGCCGTTGATCATGTTGCCATCAACTTCGGTAAGCCTGATCAGAAGGATCTTGAGTCCATCACGTGCGAAGAGGCAAAGAAGTACCTTGCTGAGGGACAGTTTGGCAAGGGCTCAATGGAGCCAAAGATTCGCGCGGCTATCAAGTTTGCAGAATCTCGCCCCGGTCGTGTGTGCATCATCGGGTCTCTCGAAAAAGCATCCGAGGCCATGGCCGGTCTTTCAGGTACACGCATTAGCCTGTAAAGCATCAACGTATAGCGTCTCATACGCCTCCCGGAATCTTCGGGAGGCGTTTTTTAGACCCTCCGTTAAGACACGGGGCGGGAGATGGAGCATGAGCGTAAGCGGACATGGGCATAAGAGGGGACGTGAGCGTGATGGAACTAAGATTTCCCTGCAATTTCCGTGTCGAGAAGCCCTTGGAGTCAAAGCTCTTCTCGGCGCATGGTAAAATAGCATCTCTGAACTGAAAGTTTGACAGAAGAGAGAGTAATCGTGAGCAAAATTCGAAGCAGATTCTTTCCGCTTGCTTTTCTCGCAGCAAAAACAACCATTAAAGCTCTTGATCTTACCGGACATGCCGGCGGTACATTGCCCGGAGCCATTGCCGAGGCTATCGATCCTGCCTTTTTAGGTGATATCGCTAAGCCGGATCAAGTAGTATTCATCTCGGGAACCAACGGAAAAACAACCACAAATAACCTGCTCAATGATCTGCTTGCAGATAACGGATATCATACGGTCACCAATCGTGTGGGAGGCAATATCTCAAGCGGTTTTGCAAGTTCATTTGCGCGAAATGCTACGTTTGGAGGCAAGGTAAAAAGTAAGCTGGCCGTTATGGAGTTCGACGAGCTGTCCGGCCCGCGAATTTTTCCTTTCTTTCAGCCGGATATCCTTGCGGTTACCAACCTTTTTAGGGACACCTTTTCCCGGAGCGCCACGCCTGATTTTGTCTTCGACGTTATGAACACCGGTATTCCTGCAAGTACACACCTTATTCTCAATGCAGACGATATGATTTCGTGTCGGCTGGCTCCTCAATGCGAGCATCGCACGTACTTCTCGGTTGCGCATTTGGCGGAGGATACCCAGGAACCTGTGGGAATCGTAAGTGATTTAACGGCCTGTCCTTTGTGCGGAGGTAAGCTTCGGTGGGATTATGCGCATCTGCGCCACCTTGGTCGGGCTACGTGTGAATCATGCGGGTTTACCAATCCAAAACCTGATTATGAGGTTATTTCGGTTGATCAGTCGCAGCATCTCTTTACCGTGCGAGAGAACAGTGCGCCAGGAACTCCAACGTATACCTATACGCTGAACAGCTATTCTATCGTTAATCTTTACAACTTACTGACGTGTATTGTGGTTGCCCGCGAGATGGGCCTTACGCCGGAACAGATTGCCACCTCTCTGGCACATGGTATCAACATCACAGAGTCTCGCTACAACGAGATTGACTACAGAGGTCATCGTCTCATCAGCATGGCATCCAAAGGGGAGAATGATACGGCAACCTCGGTCACGCTTGATATTTTGCGTCGACAGCCGGGAGATAAGGCCATCATCATTATGATTGCCGATGCATATATGGCAAAAGCAAAAGACCAGACGGAGTATATCGGTTGGTACTACCAAACAGACTTTGAGGTTCTTCAAGATCCAAGCGTGAAGCAGGTCATTCTTTACGGAGATACCTCACTTGACCTGCTTGTTCGTCTCAGATTTGCAGGTATTGATCCCAAAAAGACATTTGTCGCCTCAACTCCGGAAGAAACCGCTGATCTTGTTGACCTGAATAAGGTGCAGCATGTGTTTTATGCACATGGTCTCTACAACGGTGGCATTGCCGATGTAAGCCGACAAAAGATTTTGGATCGCCTAAAGAATATGGAGGCTCTCCATGAGTAAGCCAGAAACCAAAGTTGAGATTCTCTATCCTGAATATGGTAATCAGGGCGGCGACAACGGCAATTATATGTACGTGGAAGCGTGTCTGTCTCCGGAACATATTGTTTCCACCACCCACGATAGCAAGCCTTACTTTGCCGAGCATACTCCTTCAGGTATTGTGCTTGGCGGTATGACGGAGGCACAACAAGAGTTTGTGCTTAAACGCCTTATGCCGTATAAAGAGCGGCTGTCAGAGCTTGCCGATGCGGGCGTTCCTATGATTTTTGCGGGGAATGCCGCTGATCTTCTCGGCAAAGAGATTGTCAATCCCGATGGATCGCGTATCGCAGGCCTTGGTCTGTTTGATTACACTACCACGCGATATATGCCGCGTCGTTTTCATGACGTGCAGGTTGGTACGTTTGAACCGGGCAATGGCGAGAAGCCCTTTGAAGTGGTTGGCTTTAAGATGCAGTTTACGTTGACCGAGGGCGATAATTCTTCTTCATACTTCATACGGAACTCTACCGGATTTGGAATCAATAAAGAAAGCAAGCTTGAGGGATTTCGTCGGGGCAACTGCATTGCTACGTGGATTATTGGACCGCTGCTTCCTCTTAATCCATATCTTATGCGTTGGTTTTTGGATACCATGGGCGAGAAGGAGACGCCTCTGGCGTTTGAGCAGGAAGCCGTTGCGGCGTACGAGAAACATCTTCGCGAGATGGTGTATCCGGGAATGCACCTGCATTACTAGGTTGGTCTGCAAAGTTGTTGTCGTTACTATAACAGTTGATATAAAAGTGTAAAGTTTGCCCTCTTGGGATCAAGAGGTTACTATAGTTTGTAGCGCAACTAAACGATGATATGTTTTGCTTTATGTAAGGGGTTATGTTGTCAAAGTACGCACGACAATCTACGGAAAATACGTTTGAGAAAACACGTCACATTGCCCGTATTGGTATGATTGCTGCAGTATACGCAGCTTTTACTCTCATTACCATTTTGTTTTTAGGAAGTCTTGCATGGGGTCCCATCCAGTTCCGTATCTCAGAAGCTTTGACGGTACTGGCTCTGTTTACCTTTGACGCGGTTCCGGGGCTGACTCTTGGTTGCGTGATTGCCAACGTTGCAAATATGGCTCTTTCCGGTACCGGAGCCCTTGGCTTGCTTGACGTTGTATTTGGATCGCTTGCCACATGCGTAGGTGCGCTCATTACGTGGAAGATGAGAAAAAGACCACTTTTGGCACTTTTGGGGCCGGTTCTTGCAAATGCAGTAATTGTCCCGGCATACCTTCCCATTCTTCTCAAGGGCATCGGGTTTTACACCATTCCGTTTACGGATATCGATCTTGAGACTTCGTATATGCTGATGTATCTCTTTGGACTGTTTACGACAGGCCTTGGTGAGGCGGTTGTCCTCTATCTACTTGGATTTCCACTTGTGCGTGCACTCAAGAAGACTCCATTACCGGCATCTCTTGAGGAGCCTGAGGGTATGCAGATTTCGGTATGAAGAGATTTTTAACGTACACGACGCGTACAAAACATATCGCGTTCATTTTTATATGCTTTGTGTTTTTGGTCCTTCTTACGCTGGGAGTTATTTTCGACAATCTCGTTGCGGCGATGGCGGCAGGAGCTGGCTTTGCCATGCTCGTCATTTTAAGTGGCACCATGATGCCTTCGCCGGATACCGATCACTCTCAAGCAACAGAGCGAACACTTGACGTGGCATCGCAGACACTTAAAAACCTTCGCGGTGGATTAAACGCAGAAAGTGCCCCTATTATCTGCTCTTTATTGTTGCCGCAGACGTCTGCAGCTGCAATAGGACTAACCGATCGTGAGCATGTACTTGGATTTGAGGGAGACATTCCAACCACACACCTTCCGGGATCACGTATATCCGGTCCCACCTCCGAGGTGCTTGCGAGTTGTCGTATGGAGACATTTGTGTCGATTGATAGCCGCCAACAAGTGTTAAAGCGCAAGAGCGCTACTCGTGGGAGTGCTTTCGGGATTATCGTTCCCCTGATGGTGCAAGATAAGGCGGTAGGTGCCATCAAGCTGTATTATCGTCGCGGAATTGATATTGATCGGACGCAGCTTGCGATTGCGGAAGGCTTGGGGCAGCTCCTCTCAACACAGCTTTCTTCCTACGAACTTGATCGACAGGCAGAGCTTACCGCTCGGGCGGAAGTGAAAGCATTGCAGGCCCAAATCAATCCGCACTTTTTGTTTAATACACTGAACACCATTGCTTCTTTAACACGCACCGATCCTGAAAAAGCGCGTAATCTGCTTCGTGAGTTTGCCGGTCTGTACCGTAGGACTCTTGAGAGCTCCGCCGATGCGCTCATTCCGCTTTCGCAGGAACTTACGCAGGTACGTAGCTATCTCACCATCGAGAAGGCTCGATTTGGCGAGAAGCGCATTATTGAAAGCGAACACGTAGAGGCGGGATGTGAGGATATTCTCGTCCCTTCCTTTTTGGTGCAGCCCATTGTTGAAAATGCGGTACGGCATGCCATGCGAGATGAGGGGCCATTGCATATTGACGTGCACGTTGCCAGCGACGGGGGCGACATTCTCATTGCCATAGCCGATGACGGCTTGGGTATGGAAGAAGATCAGGTCAAAAATCTTTTGACTGCACAAGACGATGAGTATCCTTCGCGAGCGCAAAAAGGAACAGGTATTGCTCTGAGAAACGTGCTTGAGCGTGTGGAGCGTTTCTATGATCAGGGCTCCGGTGTTGAGATTCTTTCCAAATTGGGTAAGGGTACTTGTGTAACTTTAAAACTTGCAGGCGCTGCCGAACAAAAAGGGCTGTTCATAGAGCATGGCGCCACACAGTACGTATAGTAATAGGGGGCTTACGGTATGCGTGCAATGATCGTTGATGATGAGGCTCCGGCTCGTTCTGAGTTGAAGTATTTGTTGGAAGAATCGGGCCGCGTTGATCTAATAGTTGAAGCAACGAGTGCACGTGAAGCAGTCGAGAAGCTCATGGAAGTTCGGGTCGATGTCATGTTCTTGGACATCTCCATGCCAAAGACCAACGGTATGCAACTTGCCGAAGCCCTCCATAAGCTGAAGAATCCACCGCAGGTTGTTTTTGTGACGGCGTATAGCGAATATGCACTGGATGCCTTTGGGGTAGATGCTACGGACTATTTAATGAAGCCCGTTGAAACGGATCGTCTTGCGCAGGCACTTGATAAGATTGTTGAACACATAAAACCTTTGAATCTTCCGGCAAGTGTAGAAAGAATCCCCGTTGTAAAAAGCGGCAGTAAGGTTTTGGTTCCCATTGATCAAATACGCTTTATTGAAGCAAAAGACGATTACTCCTGCATCTATACCGAGAGCGACCGGTTCCTCTCGACAATTTCTCTGCAGAAACTTGAAGATCGTTTAGTGGGACACGGCTTTTTCCGTATCCATCGTAGCTATATTGTAAATTTAGAGTATGTTGCAGACGTGGAAGTTATATCTGCCGGTATCCTACAACTTACTATTCAAGGTTTTGAGGACAAACACATCTCGGTTTCACGTCGTCGTGTAGTTGCCCTTAAACGGGCTCTTGGTATATAGAAAGAGCTTTACGGGTACGATTGCTCAATCTTGAGTAGCACGTGATGGCAATTTAACAGGAAGAACAGTATATGTCACTGGTACGATACGACATTATTTCAGATACGCACGGATATTTATCGGCTGAGTTATTGGAAGCGCTTCAGGGCACTCATTGCATTGTGCATGCAGGCGATATAACTTCGCTTGAAGACTACAAAACCCTTCAAGAAATCGCTCCCGTACGGATGTGTTTGGGTAACAATGACTTTGCGTATGACTACGGTCCTATGGTGCGCAAAAAGGTATTTTTCTATGCAGACGGACTCAAATGGGAAGTTTGCCATTATCGTGAGCGCCTGGATCTTATGAGATGCGACGTTGCCATTTGCGGACACACGCATCGCCCTTTTATCGAGAAGGACGAATGGACTGATACTTTGGTCATGAATCCGGGAAGCCCAACATTTCCTCGAGGGTCGCAGGGGCCTACGATAGGACGGATTTTTGTTGATGACGTTGCCCAGAAAATCGTAGATGCAAAAATCATTCAGTTAGGCGAAAAGGACAGCCTTTCTACGCGCAAGGTAATGAGGGGTCTGTTTTCTTCTAAGTCTTAAGAGTGCAAACAGGAGCCTCAGTCCAAGGGAGGCTCTTTTGGTTGGCGTATCAGTGCGGGTACCATAAGCTTGGTGAAAAGAACCAACCAGACAAGGGCAAGCGAATAACCGCCGAGGACATCTGAGGCGTAGTGTACTCCCAGATAGATGCGGCTTATACCAATCATGACGATAATAAAGGCAAACGAAAAGCAAAAGAGCCAGCGCTGAAGACGGTCTTTCTCATAGTGCCAAACCAGCCAGATAAGAAAACCGTAAAATGCCATTGAAAACATTGAGTGGCCGGAAGGAAAGCTGTAGCCCGTTTCCACAACCAAGCGGAAACCATCCGGACGGGGACGCTGCACGATTGCTTTGAAGATAAGATCAACCGCCAAGGCACTGGCGAGGTTGATGGACGCAAGACGGCCTACATTGGGGCCGGGTGCGAACGCGGCAACTACGATCAACATGACGATAACCGTAACCGGACTTGCAAGACCAGAAAAGCCCTCCATAATCCCGGTAAGCCAAGGTGTACGCAGATGTACCACTATAAGGCGATATGCAAATCTATCAAGGCCTATGACATCGCCGGCGGTGACGTCAATGAGCAAGAGCACAAAAATGGTAGCGGCAAGGACAAGAACTCCAACCGAAAGACTTGCGCGGAGCTTGGATAAGACAATATGGCGACGAATGCCTTTCAGCTGCCCGGTCTTCTCGGAATCTGTCGTTGCAAGAACAGAGAGATCCTGGGTCTTATCGCCCTCAGAGGAGAAGGCATCCTGTGATATATGAGTATCTGTACGTCCTGACACATACGCCCCTTACAAGAAGCGGCGCGCCGAAAAGACGTGCCGCTGTGGTGTTTCTATTTTATCAGTACTTGCAGGTATACAGAAACATAACCAAGAGAGCAAGAAGAACTTAAAGATTTGCGGTAAGTTCTGAGACAAGATCGGACTTGGGAAGGTTTCCGACCATAGTATGAACAGGCTCGCCACCCTTAAAGAGAATGAGCGTTGGAATGGACACGATGCGGAACCTTGTGGCAAGATCGGGCTCATCGTCAACATTGACCTTATAAACGCTGAGCTTATCGGACATTTCTTCGCCGACCTGCTCTACAACAGGGCCGAGTGCTCGGCAAGGCCCGCACCAAGAAGCCCAGAAGTCTACAAGGACAGGTTTGTCTGCTGAAGCGAGAACAGAGTCAAACTCTGCAGTAGTTAGTTGCTGTGCCATAAATATACCTCCTGTTTTGCGCGGCTTTTATGCCTCGCGTTTTGTCGTTACTGGCCTTATCCCCAAAATGGACAATGCCATACATAGAGTTGCCCAAATTGTCAAAACCGTGCATAGTAGAAACGTCTGGAAGGGGCATATATGCCAAGCAAAAGGGTTATGCGCAAAGAAATTATCGTTGCCAAGGCAACAAAAGAGCTGGAAGACCTTATTAACCAGGAGGTTCGTATGGGAGGAAATGCCTTTGCACCGGTTTTGTTCGTTAAGGGTGCAGATTTTACACCAGACGAGCTTACGGCTTTGCGGGCCTCGCTTGAGAGACTTGGCTATGCTCCGGAAGATTGGATATCACTTTCTACAACGTCAGACCATCTAGCTCCGCTGCCTACTGCACTTGTACGGCAAGCGGTCATTACAATAGATCCAGATACGGTGTTTATCTGTGACGACTTAGCTTTAGAGTCGTTTCGCTCAGCATTTAGTACCGAGCTTGTTTTGCAGCCTACGGAAAAAGCAGCGTTTCTCACTCCTGGTCTGGTAGTACATGTTCTTGGAATGCGCGTGTTAAACCTTGATAACTTTGCAGATGCATTGGGAGATGTTTGCCAAAAGCAGCTTCGCTGGGCGTATCTCAAGCAACTCCCTCCACTGAAGGAGCCATACTAAGCCATTGCTGGAAATGTGTTGTCTAAAATATGCTTAGCAGTTACGGTAGAAGTAAACCGCTATCTGAGTGCGATTCTTCAAGCTAAGCTTGGAGAGGATTGAGCTGATATGATTGCGCACGGTTCCTTCGCTCATATAAAGTGCAGCGGCGATTTCTGAGTTGTCCAACCCTTCCGAGACAGCCTTGACCACTTCGCGCTCTCGGGCAGAGAGATTACTGAGAACAGTTTCATCATGTGGTTTGGCTGAAGCATATGATGCAGCGCGTTCAACCACTTCTCCTTCGAGAACGCTCTGGCCTGCCATAACTGCGCGAAGGGCTGGAGCAATGGAAGAGACATCCTGCTTGATAAGGTAACCGCGGGCACCGAGATTGAGTGCTCTAACAATATATTCGTCATCGGAAAATGTAGTTAGAAAGACAATCTTCGCATGAGAATCCAGCTTCAGGATCTTCTCGGCCGCAGAAAGGCCATCAAGCTCAGGCATTTGAATATCCATCAAAAGGATATCGGGATGCGTATCTTGGAATAACCGAAGAGTCTCGGTTCCATTGAGGCCAAGACCTGTTACGTCAATATCCTCCTGAGCTCCCAAGATTGTTTTGAGTGAGCCTCCTACGATAGGATCGTCATCAATGATCAGTACTTTCACGAGGACTCCTTTGGAATGGTGACCGTGACACTAAATGTATCAGTGTCGGTAATGGCAATGTGCAAGGTTCCACCGATGCGTTCCATACGTTCTGCCATAGAGCGTATTCCTAGACCGGTTTCACTGAGACTTGCGAGAAGATCGTGCCCTTGAGGCGGCAATGCGGGCATATTTCCGTTACTCTTGACTGAAAGTTGCCAAAATCCCGGAAATTCCGTTACCGATACGACTGCTTTTGTCGCCTGCCCATGACTCATGGCATTAGTGAGAGCTTCGCGCGTGACTGCAATAAGGGAGCGAACTGCTACAGGAGGGACATCATGTTCTGCTCTGTATGAAACAGTAGCATCTTTGATACCGCTCTGTCGTACGAGACTTTGTAGTTCAACTTGAAGATCAACTGCAGAGTCTGCCAGCATATGTACGCTGTTGCGCATTGAAGTGAGTGCTTGATTGAGCTCAAGTGATAGAGATTCGAGTTCTTCTCGAATAGAGCCGTCATCAGAGGCATGGATAACTTTAAGGGCTTCTAGTTGCATATTCATTCGAGTAAGGATATGTCCAACATTATCGTGAATATCGCGAGCAATGCGCGTGCGTTCTGTCAGGGTTGCTGTTTGAGCGATGTATTCGCGTGCTTCTTCAAGTTCGGCATTTTTTGTACTCAAATAGAGCACTTTGTCGGAAAGTGTATCCTCAAGTTCATGTTGGCGGGAGATAGCTGCTTGCTCGCCGGATGAACGCCAGTAGAGCACCACTGAAAAAACACATAGGACAAAAACGACCAGGGCTGTTTCCAGAGTTGCTGTCTGTATGAGTCGCATGCTGGCAACAAGGAAGAGAAAAGCGCTTGCGGGAAGACACTTTTTCTCTTCTGCCAGAGTGTAGGCAAAAAGCGGTAGTACAGACAAAATTTCAGAATAGGGCCATGAGAGGACTGTGAGTACGAAGAGAGCCCCTGTTGTGAGAGGTATACGGTGTGTATTAATGAGTTCGGAAAGAAATGAAAGAGCAGCGGTAGCTATAAGAGCCGCAATAGAGAAAGGCGTTGTACCTCGTATAGCAACCAGTACAGCGCATCCACCGATAAGAATTGTTTTATTTATAAAGGCATTCATAATAATAAGTATAAAAACAATGAGTGCAGAAGGAAAAGGACAACTCATGACAAATGTCATGAGTTGAGGTCAGGACAAGTGACAGAGATCACTTCCGTATCATAGTTCTTCTCGTCACACTAGAGAAGTAAAGAAAGAGGTTTCAGACTTTACGCGAGAAGATTTTGTAGAAGAGGTGGCATATATGGATAGACAAGCCATTGCAGCTCCTGCAGTGAAGATTGAGAATCTGGTAAAGCGGTACAAGGAATTTGCGGCCGTTAACCACCTTTCGCTTGAGATTAGGCAAGGTGAGATTTTTGGTTTGCTGGGACCTAACGGCTCAGGCAAAACAACCACGATCAACTGTCTTTTGCAGCTTTTAACCTATGATCATGGAACCATTGAGGTATTTGGCAAACCAATTACGCCCACTTCATATAGCCTCAAGCGGCGTATTGGTGTCGTTCCACAGGATATGGCTGTCTTTGAAGAGATGAATGTTCGAGAGAATGTCGACAGCTTCTGCTCTCTGTACGAGAGCGATGCTAAAGTTCGTCGAAATCTTGTCGATGAGGCTATCGCCTTTGTGGGACTAGAAAAGTTTGAGAAATTCCGTCCCAAGAAACTTTCCGGTGGTCTGCAGAGGCGTCTCAATATTGCCTGCGGCATTGCCCATAGACCCGATCTGATTATTTTTGACGAGCCGACGGTTGCCGTTGATCCTCAGAGTAGAAATGCCATCCTTGACGGCATTGAACGCCTTAACAAAGAGGGCGCTACGGTCATCTATACCACACACTATATGGAGGAAGTTGAACGACTCTGCGACAGGATCTCAATTATCGACAATGGCCAAGAGATTGCTGCCGGTACGGCCGATGAACTTAAAGCGATGATTGGGACGGGCGAGAAGATCTCACTTGAGGTCTCTGCACTTGATGATGGAGTACTTGGTCAGATTCAGGCTCTTGAGCATGTGCGTGATGTAACTTTGACGGGAACGGTTCTTCATATTTCCTGCACGTCGGGAGCAACTAATCTCTCCGATATCTTAGCAATCCTTACAGCGCATAAGGTGTCCTTTGCTCGCGTGCTCTCCGAGCCTCCGACGCTCAATGACGTATTCCTTGAAATTACCGGTCGTGAGCTTCGTGATGAAGCATAGGAGAGGCCATGTTCAACTCATATAAAACGGCACTCGTTACAACAATTCGAGAAAAGACGCTTCTTATCTGGGCACTGGCCTTTCCGATAATTTTGGCAACTTTCTTTATGGTGATCTTCAGTAATTTTGACAGTATGAATAAGCTTACGCATGCAAATGTGGGAATCGTTGAAGATGCTGCCTACCGACAAGCCCCTGGTCTCTCTGAGGTTATTGAGAAAATTTCCAAAGACAACGGTGAGAATTCGGCACTTATGACTCCGCACACGTTTTTCAGTGAAGAGGAGGCTATTAAAGCCGCGCATGACGGAGTTATTGATGCCTATATTACCGTTGATTCAAAAACTCTTAATCCTCAGCTTCATGTGAATCCTTCAATTAACGATGAATCTAGTGACGGTGCCATAAAAAAGGACGTTTTAGAAACAGTGCTTAATTCCTATATTCAAAAAAGAGATGCTGTTTTTACTGCAATGCAGGATGATCCTCAATTAATAGAAGTATCTCGAAACTCATCTACGGCCGAATTGAGTCAGAATCAAGCAGCGCAGCTACAGGCGATTACCGAAAGGCTTGAAAACGACGCTGTGCAGACAGTACGCTTAGAAGCCACGAAAAACGCTCCTGATCCTAAAGTTCGCTATTTTTATGCACTTCTTGCTATGACTGCAGGTCTGGGGATGATGGTCGCTGCCTATCAGATTCAGATTATACAATCCAATACGTCTGCTTTGGGAGCGCGTCGTTGTATGGCATCAATCCCCAGATGGCGTGTGTTAACCGGCTCTCTACTCGCATCGTGGACATGTGAGTTTATCTGCGGCTCTCTTGCTTTTTTGTATATGCTCATGGTGGCAAAGGTGAACTTTGGTGATCAAGTTGGCTGGTGTGTGGTTGCCCTTGCCGTGTCAACACTTGCCTTTACTGCGCTTGGAGCTTTCCTCGGTACTATCATTAAAAAAGAAGCGCCGGGAATTTTGAGTGGCATTTCTTCCTTCCTTTCGCTTTTTGTAGGCTTGTATGGCAGTGCAAACATGAGGTTTGCAGCTACGCTGGAAGTTAATGCGCCCCTGCTTGTTCGCCTAAATCCGCTATGGCATGTATATCACTGTTTCTATTCGTTGTTGTACTACAAGACGCTTGATTCTTTCGTTGAATCGTGCCTGACGCTTCTTGCAATAGCTGTTATGAGTACTTGTTTTGCCGCTCTTCGGATGAGAAGGACCGCTCATGTCCACCTTTAAGATGTTTCTAAAAATCGTCAAGGGTCATAAATCCTATTTTCTTATCTATCTGATTCTCTTAGGAGCATTTGGCCTGGCAGCTAGCGGGTTTAGTAATGCTTTCAATACGGATATGGGAGAAATTCCCTATCAACCGCTAAATGCCCGCATTGCTATTATCGATCGTGATGGATCCAAGCTGAGTAAATCGATAGTCTCTTATCTTTCAAAAGATGCCACCGTGGTTCCACTTGAAGATACCGAGCGTGCCATCCAAGATGCGGTAGCGACAAATAGAGCGGAATATATTTTAGTCATTCCTCGAGGCTGGGGAGAAGGTGTTATGCGTGCAGCTCAGGCGGGTGAGCAAGCGCCTAATCTTCAGACCTATATATCGTTTGCCACGGCTTCTGGCTTTGTTATGGACACCAAGGTGCACTCGTATGTTCAGATATTGTATGCGTTTGCTGCAGGTGACGCTTTACAGAATGCTGTTACACAGAGTTCCGTTTTACAGCGTGTTGAGAATGCTGCAGCTGAAAAAACGGAAGGATTTGTTATTCCACAGGATGCGGCGCCTGTTTCAGGATCGCTTTCTGGATATCTTAAGTTTTCAATCTATCCACTTTTTACATCAATTGCAGTCATGATTGCTACGGTCCTTAATCGGATGAACCGCAAAGAGATTCAAGAGCGGTTGTTGACGACGCCGGAAACGTCTCGCAGGCGTAACCTTGGCATCTTTTGGGGATGTCTGACTGTAGGAATTGCTGCGTGGCTGTACATTTCTCTGCTTGGTGTGGTGTTCTATGGTTGCAGTCTTCTCGTTCATAATGTAGAGGCGCTGGTTTGGTGTCTTTTTGCTTTGCTTGTATTTTCATTCTTCGCGGTGAGCTTTGGATTCTTTATCGGTCAGCTCAAAGTGAGCGAAAATATGTCAAATGCAATCGGAACCGTTATGGGCCTTGCTTTGAGTGCCCTTGGAGGCGGATGGATTTCGGTTGAATTATTTCCTGACTCCATACAGCAGCTTGTACACTTCATTCCAAGCTATTGGATGAGCGATATTGTCTCTCGGGTAAGTGCCATACCTGTACTTACGTCGGAAACTCGGAGTGTTCTTGGGATGGATTTGCTCATTATGCTTCTTTTTGGAGCTGCTTTCTTCTTCGCCGCCATGGTTGTTGGCCGTAATAAGGCAAAAGAAGAGCTTTAAAACATAAAAAAAGAGGGCAGCAGACAGGCTTGGTAGTCTACTAATAGCATCTAAATGCGTGCCGATTTGAGTAATACTACGATTTAACTAGATTCAGACGGCCATGCGGTCTATCCTTAAAGCAGGATGCAACCAAAGGAGATCTCATGGCCGTACAAACTGCCCCCACACATAAACCCGTTGATCCTACTCAAACTAAAGCTTGGGAGGCACTTCAAGCACGCTATCAGGAGCTTACTCAAAAAGAAATTGATTTACGCACGTGGTTTGCACAAGACTCTACGCGCACTTCTCGCCTAACGTTTACGCTTGACGAGTTTCAGATAGATCTCTCAAAGAATCTTGTTGACGAGAAGACCCTTCAGCTGTTGTGTGAGCTTGCCCGTGAGGTAGGTCTTGAAGAGCGTCGTGCCGATATGTATAGCGGAAAGCACGTCAATACAACAGAGGATCGCGCGGTTTTGCATACGGCGCTGCGGCGTCCCGCTGACCAGATTGGTACATTTGTCGTAGATGGCCAAGATACCGTAGCCGATGTGCGTCATACGCTTGAGAGGATGTATGCCTTTTGTGACCGGGTACGCTCGGGCAAGTGGAAAGGCGTTACGGGAAAATCGATAAAAACCATCGTCAGTATTGGTATTGGCGGCTCTGATTTGGGCCCTGTGATGGTATATGAAGCGCTTCGTCCATACGCCGATACTGACATTACCACGCGCTTTGTGTCCAATATTGATCCTTCGGACTTGGCTGAGAAAACACGCGGCCTTGATCCTGAGACGACACTCTTTATTGTGGTTTCTAAGACCTTTACGACGCTTGAAACACTGACAAATGCTCGTGGCGCTCGTACATGGCTTCTTGAGGCGTTGCAGAAGGCGGGTGCCATTGATGGTTCCGGCCAACAGCAAGCCGAAGCAATTCGTAAGCACTTTGTGGCCGTATCTACCGCTTTGGATAAAGTGGAAGACTTCGGAATTGATCCGGATAATGCGTTTGGTTTCTGGAATTGGGTAGGCGGTCGTTATTCCGTTGATTCTGCAGTTGGTCTGGCAATTGCCCTGACGTATGGTCCCGAGCGCTTCGAAGAATTTTTACATGGTTTCCACGTGGTGGACAATTACTTCAAAAATACTCCGCTTGAGCAAAATGTGGTGGCGCTCATGGGTCTTCTCAATGTTTGGTATGCCAATTTCTTTAAAGCAGCCACACATGCCGTACTCCCATACGATCAATACCTGCATCGATTCCCTGCCTATCTTCAGCAGCTCACCATGGAGTCAAATGGTAAGTCAACACGTTGGGACGGTTCTCCGGTAACAACGGAGACCGGTGAAGTTTTCTGGGGAGAAGCGGGGACGAATGGCCAGCATGCCTTCTACCAGCTGATCCACCAAGGGACTCGATTGATTCCCTGCGATTTTATTGCTTTTGCCAATACACACAATCCTACAAAAGACGGTTCTCAGGATGTTCATGAGCTCTTTTTGGCTAATTTCTTGGCGCAGACCAAGGCGCTTGCATTTGGCAAGACTGCCGATGAAGTGAGAGCGGAAGGAACTCCCGAGTGGATGGTGCCGGCTCGCGTATTCACGGGAAATCGTCCAACCACCTCTATTTTTGGCGATCAGCTTACGCCGTGTGCTTTAGGTGAACTCATTGCTTTGTATGAGCATATTACGTTTGTTGAGGGCGTTGTCTGGGGTATCGATTCGTTCGATCAATGGGGCGTTGAGCTTGGAAAGCAGTTGGCAAAACAGATTACACCGGCACTGCACGACGATGACGCCTGTGCAACGCAGGATGCTTCCACACAGTCGCTGATTGCTTATTATCGAGCTCACAGACGATAAAACCTGAGTTTAGGTGCACTTGATTCAGAGGCTTTGCATTCGCGGTGAATCCGGCTTCAATTCAATCTAAAGTGTGCCGTGCATAAGACTTTCGAATAGGGTAGAGTATCTACAGCGCGTTTAGTGGGTACGGGTGACGTAACACCTCGAACCTGGTCAGGGCCGGGAGGCAGCAGCCATAAGGGGTCCCTTACGGGCATCCGTACCTACTAAGCGCGCTTTTTGAAAGCGTGAATGGACTACCGGGTCTTCTCGTCATATACAACGATGCGACCATATCGGGATTGGGTGAAATGGGATTTATTGACGCGATTGTCTCGCTGCTGCGTGATCCGCGCTCCGCTATTGCCGCAGCCATTGCTGCAGGACCGTTTGCCGCATATGGATTTGTATTTTTGATTATCTTTATTGAGACGGGTGTTGTCTTCTTCCCGTTTTTGCCGGGTGATTCACTTTTGTTTGCATCCGGCTTCTTTGCCCACAATGGTGGGTTTTCTATTTTTGTCTTAATTGGTATTACGTGGGTTGCCGCTATTTTGGGCGACCAGTGCAACTTCATGATCGGACATTTCTTTGGGCGTCGTATTGTGGCGTCAGGTCGCGTGAAGGTTATGACACCGGAGCGTATGGAAAAAAGCGAGGCCTTTCTCGATAAGTGGGGGCACTTAGCTATTTTCCTTGGGCGTTTTTTCCCTTTTATTCGCACGTTTGTGCCGTTTATTGCCGGTATGGGCGGTATGCATTGGCGCAACTTCGTCATATTTAATGTTCTTGGCGGCATTACGTGGTCAACGTTGTTTATCCTGCTTGGGTATTTCTTTGGTGGAATACCCGTGGTTCAAGAGCACTTTGAGCTGCTCATTGTTGGCATTGTGCTGGTTTCCGTTATCCCTACCGTTGTGAGTCTTGTCCGAGGTCGCTTCAATAAAGGGAACTAGAAGTTAGTTGCACAGAGAATCTATTTTGAGAGCCGATAGGTATCCGTGAAAGTTGTCGTTGTCTCTTTTTCGGTGTGATATGAAGTAACCGTAGCGATTCCCGTTCCGTCCGTGTCGTCAAAGCGCAAGGTGATCCAAGGATTTTTGGTTCCGTTTGGATATGCGCCCAAAAACGCAATGGTTCCACCGGGGGTAAGTTCATTTTTCTTGTCAATATCGGTAGAGGCAGAAAACGTAAGTCCGGTAAAAGGCGTGTCTCCTTCAACAGCTCGATAGTCGCCACTAACGGGTCCGTGATCGTGGACGAGCCCCGATACCGTTCCGGTGATGTTTACCGTGGAGTCAGAGGTAAATTCCACAGATGAGATGGTAAGTGAGAAAAGCGTATAGCGTCCGGCGTAACATTGGCCGCCGGAGTTGCTTGATTCGGTCTTTTCAAATGTTCCGGTCCAGGCGCCGATAAGACCGCCGTAATCTCGCGTGGGATTTTTGGCAATTCCAACGTTTGCGAGTGCCCACGTTCCGTTTCCGCTGTCAAACGTAAAATCAATGCGCAGGTCAACGGAAATCTTTGAAAGCTTGTCGGAGCGCGTGCACCTCATAACGACGGAACAGGTTTGTTTTTCACGATCAAAGCTTGCGCCAACGATGTCAAAAGAGCCATGTCCGTAAGTATCAAAATATGACGCTGACGCGCCCTTGGAGGTGTGCGCCTCATCAAGTGTTTTGAGAAGGTTTTCATGAGCATCGAGGACCTTCTGTGTTGCAACACCCGAAGTGGCTTCAAAACTGACAGAAGTGTCTTTTTCCTGACCGATGGGCTTCCATGAATTTGAGAGGTTAGCGTATCCCAAGGTGGAAGTCTTAACGGCTACAACCGCTGCACCAGAGTAACGTGTAGTAACTTGTGCGCTTGCATATCCCGTTGCGCCAAATTGAGCGTCTTCGCTGGAAATGGCAGTCATGGTTCGATTTCGAGTGCCAACTTCAATGCCGGTAAGCATGAGATTCTCATCAGCATCGTATGCGCCGGGAGTCCAGGTGGGTGTTGAGACGTGGGTACGTGCGTCATTGGTAACCGCGTCAATACTTGGAATGTCGTTGGTGCGGACAAACGCAACAACAAGAGCGGACAGTGCCGCAAGAAACAAGATACTAAGAATTCCTACGGCGATACGGTGACGATGGGTAAATGTTGCGAGTCTGCGCCGGCGGTGGTGGGCGTAGGAAGAGATGCTATAGGCAACGTCTTTCAAGCTCGTGGCATCACCATGAGCATCGGATACCGTGGTGGTTTGAGAAGATAAAGATGAAAAAGCGTCAGAGTTCTTCTCGCCGCGTGAGAAAAGCTCGCCGGTTGGAGAGTCGTCATCAGAGACATCATCCAAGATAGGGTCTTCAGACTCAGCAGCATCTAAGACGTAGTCATCGCCTGCGTCAGAGAAGTCTTGTTCAATTTTGTCAAACGTCTTGCTCATGTCTCACCATCCAAACGTCTTATAGAAAGTTTCCCACATTCGTGTGAAAATCGCTGCGGCGAATAGAACAAGCTCGTAGGTGGTAAACTCACAGGGATGAAATTTGAATGGTAGGGAGTACGATATGCGCGACAAGTTAGAGAAGATCCTTTCGGCCTATGCAGATCTTGAGAAGAAGCTCGCAGATCCTGCGGTTGTCTCCGATCCAAAGGAGTATGCGCGCATTGCAAAAGAGCATGCAGACCAGGCTGAACTCGTGGAGCTTTCTCAAAGCTACATTGATGCCCTTGATGATATTGAAGCCGCAAAGGAGCTGTTAAGTGGCTCAAGTGATGCAGAAGAGAAAGAGATGCTGCAGACCGATATTTCCGAGAATGAAGCTAAGCTTCCCGAGCTTGAAGACGAGATTAAAATCAAGCTCATTCCGGGGGATCCCAATGATGAAAAAGATACCATCGTTGAAATACGCGCCGGTGTAGGCGGTGATGAGGCGGCAATTTTTGCGGGCGACCTCTTTAAGATGTATGAGCGTTTTGCCGAATCACGCGGTTGGAAGGTTCAGGTGCTTTCGAGCTCTCCGTCTGAAGCTGGAGGATTCAAAACGATTGAGTTCAAGGTTACGGGCGAGAAGGTCTATTCGGTTATGAAGTTTGAGTCCGGGGTTCACCGCGTACAGCGCGTACCAAAGACAGAATCACAGGGTCGCATCCAAACCTCCACCGCTACGGTTGCGGTGCTTCCTGAAGCCGATGACATAGACATCCAGATTAACCAGGAAGACCTGCGCATTGATACCTATTGTGCTTCCGGACCAGGAGGTCAGGGAGTTAATACCACATACTCGGCTGTCCGTATTACACACTTGCCTACAAACACCGTGGTGCAGTCACAAGATCAGCGCTCACAGATACAAAACCGCGAGGTCTGCATGCAGATGCTTCGTGCCCGCCTGTATGAGCAGGAGCTTGAGCGTCAGCAGGCAGAGCAAGGAGCCGATCGTCTCTCGCAAATCGGGCACGGTGCACGTTCCGAGAAGATTCGCACATACAACCAGCCACAGGATCGAGTTACGGATCACCGCATTGGCTTCAATGGCACGTATAATGGAGTGCTTTTAGGCGACACTCTTCCTTCCGTCATTGAGTCGCTGGCTGCTGCAGAACGTGCCGAGAAGCTCGCGCAAGCCGTCTGATTTTTCAAGTATCGGTATGCAAGATCAGAGCTGGACGATTAAACGTATTCTTGACTGGACGTCAGGATATCTGGAGCGCAAAGGTGACGAGCACCCGCGCCTCTCGGCAGAGTGGCTGCTCTCGGCCACAACCGGTCTCTCACGCGTGGAACTGTACACTAATTTCGACAAGCCGCTTATGCAGGATGAGCTGAACCGAATGCATCAAGCGGTTGAACAGCGCGCGTCCGGACGGCCTCTTCAATACGTTACCGGTGAGATGCCCTTTAGGCACATTGTTCTCAAATGTGAACCGGGCGTGTTAATACCACGTCCTGAAACTGAAGTGCTTGTGGATATCGCTTTGGAAGGCATTGACCAAAAATGTGCCACCGGCGAGAAGGACGGAACGCCGGAGCCCCTTCGGGTACTTGAAGTGGGCGTTGGAACCGGATGCATTGCGCTGTCCATTGCCTCAGAGCGCCCAGATACAGACGTGGTGGCAACCGATGTTTCACCGGAAGCAATCTCGCTGGCTCAGCGTAATTGCGATGCGCTTGGTCTTTCCGATCGCGTGCATCTTATCGAATGCGACCTTGTGTCCGGCGTGCCAAAAGAGGACGCGGAAAGATTTTGTGTATTGGTTTCTAACCCGCCCTATATTCCCACAGAGATACTGAAGAAATCGGTGCCTGCGGAAGTTAAAGAGTTTGAGCCAAAACTTGCGCTCGATGGCGGCAATGATGGGCTCGACGTGTATCGACGTCTTTTACAAGAGGCTCCGCACATGCTTGCTCCGGGAGGGATGCTTTGCGTTGAGCTTTACGAGGGCCATCTTGATAGAGCCGCTGAGCTTGCGCGCCAAGCGGGAGTGTGGCGTGACGTTACAATCAAAGAAGACCTTACGCATCGACCGCGGATTCTTGTGGCGTATCGTAAAGAGGCGGAATAGCTATGGGTATCTGTGTGAGCGTCAATCAAAATCATCCTGCGTCCGCAGTTATTGCACAGGCAGTTGAAGTGGCGCGTGCAGGTGGGGTGCTTATCGTACCTACCGATTCCGTCTATGGCATTGGAGCGGCTGCTTTTTCCAACAACCCCGGTCATGAGCGCATTTTTACCATAAAGCACCGAGATCGTACTCAAACGCTTCCATGGCTGGTTGGCAAGAAATCCGACTTTGACCGATATGCCAAAGATGCTCCTGCATGGGCATATCGACTGGTACAGACATATTGGCCGGGAGCCCTGACGCTCGTGGTAAAAGCCGCGGATATCGTTCCCGAGGAGTACGTCCTACCTCAAAATCATACGATTGCTTTGCGTATGCCGGCGTCAAAGTTGGTTTGTGAGATTATCAATGGACTTGGTGTTCCGCTGGCAACGACAAGCGCCAACACCCATGGGAAGCCATCGGCGGTAAGCGAGAAGGACGTGGAGCAAGAGCTCATAGACTGCTCGGATTTGATACTTGACGGAGGTCCGGCTCCTCTTGCGGTTGCGTCGACCATTGTCGACTGCACATCCAAGACTCCGCGCATCCTGCGCGAGGGGGCCATTCCGACAGAGGCACTTCTCGCCACGGTGGGATTTGAAGCAAGAGAATAAACAATATGGGTGGCAAGGCACTCGTGTTGCGGTACTCTTTATAGGAGATACGAAGGAGGCTGTATGCGTGTAGCTATTGCATCTGATCATGCGGGATTTATCCAGAAAGCTCCCATTGCCGAGTATATTGAGTCGCTTGGCCACGAAGTAATTGATTTTGGTCCCGAAAATGACGACAGGGTTGATTATCCCGATTATGCCGACAAAGTGGCTCGATACGTAGCTGCGGGCGGAGCGGATCGTGGCGTATTGATTTGTGGAACCGGTCTTGGCATTGCCATGACGGCGGATAAGGTTGCCGGTATCCGCGCAACGCCCGTTCAGACGCCTCAATTTGCCCAGCTTGCTCGCGAACACAACAATGCGAATGTCATTGGATTGTCGGGACGCTTTGTTGACGTGGAAGTAAACAAAGAAATCGTAAAAATCTTTTTGACACAGGAGTTCGGTGGCGGCCGCCATGCGGGTCGTGTCGTTAAAATCATGAGAGAAGACAATCCGGCTTTTGAAGGTGTATAAGGGCTCATATAAAGCGAGCCATATGGGCTACCTTAGCAAACGAGTTCTTTATGGGATTTTTGAATTTTACGGACTAGATACGAAACGTTGAGAGGAACACAAATGGCAGATTACGATGAGTCACGCCTGTATGTAATGGATCATCCGCTGGTGCAGCATAAACTTCACATACTGCGCGATAAACTGACAACCACCAAGCAGTTTCGCGAGCTTGTCAATGAGCTGGCAATTCTTGAGTCCTATGAGGCAATGCGCGATTTCCCCCTGGAAGACGTTGAAGTAGAAACGCCACTGGAGAAAATGACCGCAAAGCGCATTGCGGGTAAAAAGGTCGCCATCATTCCAATCTTGCGTGCCGGTTTGGGTATGGTTGATGGCGTGCTTGAGTTGGTACCTTCAGCTCGCGTGGGACACGTGGGAATGTATCGCGATCCGGAAACACATGAGCCTCATCAGTATTACTGCAAGTTTCCGCCCGATGTCGAGAACCGCACCTGCCTCGTTGTAGATCCTATGCTGGCAACGGGTGGATCGCTGACCGCCGCCATTCAATTTTTGCGTGAGGCGGGCGTGAAGGACATTCGGTGCCTTACCATCGTGTCGTGCCCCGAGGGCGTTAAGGCTGTTCTCGATTTTGACCCTGAGGTACGTCTGTATACCTGTACGGTGGATCGCCAACTTAATGAAAGCGCCTATATTCTCCCGGGTCTTGGCGATGCGGGGGATAGAATTTACGGTACAAAGTAGAAGCTTGTAGAGTAACAACGATAAGGACTAAAATTTTAGCAATCGGTAAACGGAAAAGGCTGCCGTGAGGTATAAAATATCTCACGGCATATTTGCTTGTATTTCGGTGATTTGTAGGTCGGTGTAAAAAATCAATGAACAAATCACCGATTGGGTACTTTTTTATGTGATTAACAATTAGAAATCTATAGGAAAATATACAAATAGTGCAGAACTTTTGATACATATATGTAGTTGAATACAGACGGAATAAGATTGGGGGCGGGTGTAGTGATTTCTAATGTGTTGCATAACATACAACCATCAGAATGGGTCCAGATGGTTGGTAGAGGGGCTCTCCAAGACTATCAGGATTGTTTTGCAAGGGATACACGCATCCCCATCCATCTTATTGATCGCAGAGGCAATCCCTTGCTCATTCCTTCAAAAAAGCTATTCTTTTGTGATTTTGTCAAGACAAGTGTTAATCATGATTGCAGTGGGGTTAACCGAATCAATATGGAAAATGTCGTGGCTCACTATGATGAGACTCATAGCTTTGAACCATTAGTGAAGTGCTGCGATTTTGGTATTTCAAGTTTTGTAGCTCCCGTGTATTTTAATGGGAATCTCATGGGATTCTGGCATTGTCCCGGATTTACGTATGCGGATTCACCTCATGCCAAGCAACTTCACGCTAAGTTCGACTTGCCCATTCTTACCCACAAGGCATTCACTGATGCCCTTTCTATGCTTGTGATTATCTGCCATTTGCTTGATATCCATCTTGATAGTACACCTAGACTTTCTGCGGTTGAACCTGCGTCTGATCAAACCATTTCAAGTCAACTAACTCGTCGTGAGAACGAAGTCGCCTCGTTGGTTTGTTGTGGTATGTCAAACGCCCAGATTGCAAGTAAGCTGTATGTAAGCGAGAAAACTATCAAAACGCATTTAAGCAATATTTTTTCAAAACTTGGCGTTCGCAATCGTGTACAGCTTATCTGTGAGTATTCTTCCGCAATGGATACCGACGGGCATTCAGAACTAGAGGTGATGTAAGTGCGTACCCCGCGTATTTTATTCGTATGCGTTGATCCTGATGCGAGAAACAGCTTTAGACAAGAGCTCTCACATTATGGCTATGATGTTGTTCTTTGCTATCGCGGAGAGGAAGCGCTGAGAATCATAGAGAAGAATACGGTTGATGTACTTGTCTTTTCATTGGAGCTTCAGGATATGAATGGTTTTGAAGCTTGCCGCTTGGTTCGCCTCAAGTATGATTTTCTTGCATATCCCATTGTGATTCATGCCTTGAGAGATTCTGCAGAACTGCGCTTGGCAGCTTTTAGAGCGGGTGCCAATATTTTTACCTTTGAACCTGTAAAGTTTGATCGCCTTCACTATGTTCTTTCGTTGCTGGTCAATGGGCGCCGACGGTATAAAAGGAGTGTTCCTGCCGAGGACTTTTTGAGAATTGCCGATAAAGAGTATTGTGCGTCGAGAGAGATAGATGACTTTATTACTACCGATACAGGAAGTTTACGAAAGTCTGATATCCTCCGATGGGCTGGAATCCTTTCCAAGGAAAGTGGAATTGTGGAGGAGCAGCGAGCTATTGTACATGAAATGATCAACTACACCCTTGACCTAATTGCAACATACGGTTCTATTGCAGAGGTGCTTGAACATCTTAATGAGATGTGGGCTGGAACCAGCATTTGGATTGAGTTCAAAAAGCTTTTTGAATACGGTCACGGAAATTTTCATCTGGATGCCAAGAGTACTCATACCACTGATGGCATTACAGCGCTTATGTTGCTACTTTGTTCATATTTGCTTTCCGGCCAAACGCCTATGGAAGCTATCTCAGCTTTGTATGAGATTGAGACAATAAACTCTGACGAGGTGGATGTGCTCAATCGCGTTATTACTGCAGATTCCTTTATGAATCGCGTTTTTAACCAAGGTGTATGACAACATTAAAATGGCGTATTGCTTCCTAGGTAGCATTTGATATTTCTATCGAGAAGAACCTTCTGAAGCTTAGTTAACGTATGAGGAGAAGTCGGCTGCTCATTTTTAAATGCGTATTCCATGCTGAGTTCTTCCCATTTTGATACACCGAGACGGTGGAATGGCAAGAGATTGAACTCATCAAGGCCGATTTCGTTCATAAAGTCAGCGACTCTAGAGAAGTTTTCTTCAGAGTCATTGAAACCAGGAATGACAGGAGCGCGAAGGATGAGTCGCGTATGATTTCCAGAGCTTGCGAAGGCACGGATATTATTGAGGATACGTTCATTTCCAACTCCCGTATAGGTACGGTGGAGTTCGGAATCCATGCATTTTAAGTCGTTAAAAGCAAAATCCATATAGCGCATGATGCGTAGATATATAGAGGTATCGGCAAGAGCCTCTGTTTCGATTGCCTTATGGATATACAGTTCATCACAGCGCGCGAGGACCGCTTCAAGGAATTCCGGTTGAAACATGGGATCGCCGCCGGAGAAGGTTACACCTCCGTTTCCTGACCAATAATGACGGTCCCGCTCAAGGATGTACATTATTTCTTCGACGGTATATTCCTTTGAGATTCTCACTAATGCATCGTCAAAGCATGCGTTGATGCACTCAAGTGTTGTACAAGTATGGCAAAGCTCCCAATCAAATTTCATTGGGTGATCGGGATTCTGTGAATTATCATGTACCGCTCCGTGGGGACACGCCTTCATACATCGGGTACAGGGTTTGCTTGCCGTATTGATACACTTTGAACCCATATAAAGCTTGCCTTGACGATTATAAAAACTTTCCGGGTTGCAGCACCAAGAGCAGCGCAAAGGACAGCCTGACATAAAGACGAGAGTTCGGCAGCCAGGTCCATCATGAACGCTGAACGACTGAATATCAAAAATGCGTCCCTTAAGGTCTTTTTTGTCGTGTGCTATGGGAGCAGACAAACTCCTTCTCATATACCCTCCCCAACGATACTTTCTGAAAGATTTAAAAAGCATTATCGGGAAAAGGTTTTTTGGATATGTACAGCAGAAGACCTATCTATTTGCTTATTTCAAAACGGCTATATACGACTTTTAGGACTCGTAGTCTCAAAGTCGTATATCCCTCAGAAAAAGATACAACTTTTTATTAGACATTTCGCCCCATGTCATGCAAAGCATTCTCCCTAAAAATTATCCCAACGGGCAGGCTAAGGGAGTCTGCCACTGATGTTTTAAGGGAGGCTTGGAGATGGCAACACTTCAACCGATGAAGCTGAGTGAAGTTCTCGCTGAACGTGGACTTTCTCTTGAAAGTCATGCGAATGGAGAGGCGCCGGCTGAAATCACTGATCGAGAGATCAAAAGGGAGCCAACCCCACGAGCTAACTACCTCCGCGATATCTACTTCGATACGCTCTCTTCGCTGGATATTCAGGAGTCCTATTGGTACTCCCGTGCAGCAGTCGAGCACGAAGGCGAAGTTCCTATCATGCGGCGTGGTTATGCTCTGAAGAGCGTATTTGAACACCTTGATACGCCGATTTGGCCGCATGAGCAGCTTGTAGGAGCAAAAGCGGGATTTTATCGTGGTTCTGCTCCGTTGCCTTGGCTGACGGAGAGTTTCTTTATGGACAAGGACTCTGATTTGTACAAGGCAGCCCTTGATACGGGAGCCGAATCCAGCGCAGAGGTCTCTCACTTTGGAGCGGGTGGCGGTAACGTTACACAGAGTTTCGGAAATGTTGTTTCTGTCGGTGGTAAGTATGGCGTTCGCCTTGAAAACGTTCCTGCGATGCATCGCCTTGCGTATTCTTGGGCCGGTAAATCTGTTGAAGATGTTGCTCGTAAGTACGAGCAAATGGTTCCCGAGTACAAAATCAAAGAGAACATCATGAAGTCCGTTGTTAGTAACTTTGACTCCGGCTTCACCATTCCTCAGGGCCGCGAAGTCATGAATTATTATTTCGTACTTGAACACGGATTTGATGAGCTCATTGATATTTGTAAAAAACGTGCTGGTGAGGTAGCTGGTGAACCCGGTGGTGACGGTATTGCTGGTATGGATAGGCTGTACTATTACACTGCTATGGGCCTATTGGTTCAGGGCCTTTCCAAGTGGTTTGACAATTACGGAAAAGAGGCCGATCGTCTCATTTCGATTACTACTGATGAGACTGAGATTGCTGAACTGAGGGAAATTTCCGATCGCTTGCATCGGTTAGCACATGAGAAACCAAAGACATTTAAGGATGCTTTCCAAACCATTTATCTTTTGCATTTGGCAGAGCTCAATGAAGACGCAATGTCCGGTCTTTCTCCAGGTCGTATCGGACAGGTCCTTTATCCTTACTTTGAGCAGGATATTGAAAATGGCATTCTTACCGAGGAAGAAGTTGAAGAGTGGCAGGAGCTTTACCGCGTTAAAATGACCTGTATCGATGCTTTTGCTTGCACCGGTGTCGTTGGCGGAGTCCTTTCGGGCAACACGTTTAATAATGTCTGTATCGGTGGTGTTGATCGCGACGGCAAGTCTGCGGCAAACCGGCTTGAGATGATCATGCTCGACGCAGGAATTAATTGCCAAACCACTCAGCCAACGCTCTCACTGCTGTATGACGAGACGAACCCTGAAGAGTTCGTTATGAAATGTATGGAATGCGTCAAGACAGGTGCTGGTTATCCTGCAATTATGAATAACCGCGTAGCCATGGAATTTTTGTTAAACCAGTATGCCCACGAGGGGATGACAGTCCAAGAGGCTCGCGCTTGGTCAGTTGGTGGCTGTCTTGAAACTTCTCCTGGTACTTGGATGCCTCTTCATCTAAACGGCAAGCTTTACTGGATTCCTGGCGGATCTGCACAGCCAACCTCAGTTGGTATTCACTTCCTGAACAATCCAAAGATTCTTGAGCTTGCGCTGAATAATGGTTTTGATAAGCGCACGGGACTTCAGGTCTTCCCGCCGCACGATAAATCATTCGAGACGTTTGAAGAGCTGGATGAGCAGTACAAAGCATACTACCAGAAGGCTTGTGAAGTCCTGAATAAGTGCATGAATATCCAGCATGATGTCTGGCGCAAGTTTACCCCGTCCATGGTTAATTCCCTTCTTAAACCGAATTGTCTCGAAAAAGGCCTCGGTATTGCGCATAAGGGCTATCGTTATAACTCAACGTTTAATATTGAGTGTTGTGGAACATGTAATCAGATTAACTCCATGGCGGCTATCAAAAAGCTCGTGTACGAAGACAAGAAGTATACGCTTGAACAGCTCAAGGATGCACTTGATAACAACTTCGGCTACAAAACTTCCAAGGAAGTTGGCTCCGAATCTCTGAAAGATCAAGAAAAGCGTGCGGATGACGACGGTCGCTACGATGAGATTCATGCGGATTGTTTGCGTGCTCCAAAGTATGGCAATGACGATCCATATGTGGATCAGATGCTCTATGACTGGGAGCAATGGTTCTGCAACGATTTACCGGCAACTATTGAGAATCTTTACGGCGAGCCATATTACGTCTGTCAGATGTCTGTATCTACTCACGGCCCCGAGGGTGCAGTTACCGCTGCTACTGCCGATGGACGTCTTCAAGGCACCACTTTTGCTGATGCTTCGATGTCTGCCTATCCAGGTACGGACACCCATGGCCAATATGCACTTTTTGAGTCTGCGACCGGCTGGGATCATTCCATGTCACAGAACAGTCAAATGAATCTCAAGCTTCATCCGAGTGCTGCAAAAGGCATTGAGGGCTCAAGGAAACTGATGGACCTTACTCGTGCATACATGCGTAAGGGCGGCTTCCATATCCAGTACAACATTATTGACTCTCGCATACTTAAAAAGGCACAGGCCAATCCCGAGAATTACCGCACGCTTCTCATTCGTGTTGCAGGATTCACGCAATATTGGGTTGAGATCGGCAAGCCGATTCAGGACGAGGTAATTGCCCGTACCGAGTATGAATCCATCTAACTTCAGGTAATTGAAAGGAGACTCCTATGTGCAAGTATCGCGATTGCGATTTTTATATTCCCATTGACGTTGTAAAGGGTATTGACCACGCTCGCGGTGATGCTGTGGTAATGGGCGACGACGAAATTGCTGCTGCTGACTTTGTTCCTGCTCACAAGTGCAAATTTTGCGCACATTACAAAGAAACCGAGAGAAACATGGGGATATGTAGCGGATTTACAACCGAGTATTGGGCGTTTGCCGAAAACGGTGCCCGAAACTGCGAGGCGTTTGAAATGGCAAAGGAACCCATTGAAGCATAACGCACACTGATTTTCCCTCCAAGGACGGCGCCCCGGGAACTCTCGTGGGTTTCCGGGGCGCCTTTATATGTTGTAATGTGTAATGATTGGGGACATCTTATGAAAGATGCTAAATCAACCTCGCGTAAGGTGGTGCTGGCAGCCTTCCTTGCGTGTTTCTGTCTTTTTGGTTTTCGCTCAACATTTTCCATCCTTCAAGTTCCTATGGGTAAAGATCTTGGATGGACCGGATCTCAACTATCTCTCGGCTATTCTCTGATGATGATGGTATATGCGGTAACAGCTTTCTTTGCAGGCAAAATCGTTGATAAGAGCGGTTGTCGACCAGTGTATTTTGCTGGTGCTGTGTTTTGCTGCCTTGGTATGGTAGCCACTTCATTTATTGATAATATCTATCTCTACTTCTTTACCTATGGTGTCTTTGCGGGTATTGGTACCGGCATGCTGTGGGTGTCCTCAACTACCTCATGTCGCAAATGGTTTGTAGGAGATCGCTACTCTACAGCGTGGGGCATCGCTTTTGCCGGAGCTCCTATCGCTCAAGTATTACTTACGCTTTTTATGAAGCCGTTCTTAGCCCAAAATGCGTCTGCATGGCGTACGGTCATGTTGATCATGGGCTTTGTCTTTCTTGCTCTTCTTTCGGTATCAGCACTTGTTGCGCAGCGTAATCCCAACGATCTTGGCCTTGAACCGTTTGGTAAACTTCCACAAAAGAAAGCCGTGAAAGCTCATGACTTTACGGTTGCTGAAGCATTTCATACCCGTGCTATGTGGTGTGATATTTTTGCATTTCTTTTTGCAATGCTCGGCGAATTTCTTATTTGGTCTCAAATCGTTAAATACTGGACGGTAAATCTGAGCATGGATCTGGGTACTGCTTCCAATATGTACATTATTATCGGCGTTTGTGGAATCTTTACGATGCCACTTTTGGGTAAGGTTGCAGATCGTCTTGTAAAATCAAGGGGAAACGAACCGGAGGCGCGCCGAATCGTGCTCATTGCCGGCCCTATTGTCGGCGCTATAGGATGTGTTCTTCTCCTCATGATGAAGGCTGACCAGTTGTGGCTTGGTGCGCTTTGCTGTGTACTGTTTGCTTGTTATTGGGCGGTCGAGCCGGGTGGATGCGCTGGATATGCGGGATCGGTCTTCGGTAATAAGTACTTTGGCAAAGTATGGGGATTTGCTACGCTTATCGTTATGTTTGTGGGACCGGCGACCGGCTCCTTTATGGGTGGTTTTTTGGCTGATGTAACTGGCAACTACACTGCATCCGTTATTTTTGCTCTCTGCGGATTTATTCTTTCTGCGTTAATGGCTTTGCTTCTTCCAAAAGAAGTCAAAGTTCCAACTCTTGATCAAGAGACGCAGACACATTATCGGGAGCAGCAGACAATTCCTTCCGCACTCTAAGCTTTATCTGTGCGTAGGGGAAAGGGTTTCCCCTACGCCCGTTGTGTGAGGGACGGTACGTATGGCTTCGCTTGACCTTGTTAAAACTATCAGGAATTACGAATACGAGGATTTTTCTTATGCTGTTAAAGAATGGTCTCCTCCTTATATTGGCTGCAATCTGAATTCATTTTTTACACGGATGAGAGAGTCTCAACTTATGACTTGGAGCCTTGAAGTCCTTGAGTCATATTGTACGGACCTTGAAAGAGCAAAGACATACCATACGTCACTCTTTATTGAGCGCTTTGTATAT